>WOYI011355396.1_pt1 | contig 36307 bp, 40 predicted proteins | sample 6423411 | NCBI WGS metagenome assembly WOYI01 (sample SAMN13441803, study PRJNA592873) | oil field metagenome | biome: oil field; feature: oil-well bore; material: oil-contaminated soil; isolation source: oil-contaminated soil from oil-well borehole | place: Germany: Wietze | collected 2016-10-18 ...
TGCGATTGCAGGTGGGTGGCGCCCTTCTTTCTCGTGAGGGGCGCGGCAGGGCGCGGCAAACATTGATGTAGGGCACCCTGCCACTCGATGCATTGCCCAGGAGAACAATTGAACTTTCGAGAGAGATCCCGGATAGGGTGGCCAGTAAATGATAAAAAAAGTTTTTGAAGAAAGTGCTCCTCCACCCGGTATTGGTATTCTTTGCCATCTACACGTGGCTACCTCGCTGGCGGAGAAATATGTAGCCGGGTTACCCAGGTACCTTCAGGAGAACGTGGCCACGAACAACTGGAGATTTTGGCAACGGAACCAACCTGGAAGTCAGGGTGGGTTACAATAGTTATCTGTTCTCTAGCATCGACTGACTCCTCATAATAAAAAGAGAATCAGTATAACCCGTATTTGCTGTGCGCCTGGTTTATCCCCATCACATCATCTATGAGGACGCGCTTGTTTTCGTCATCTATACGATAGAATGCGGTGTGCGTCATCGATATGTGAAGGCGATACGTGTGTTTCTTAGAACCTCTGAGGAGTTTCTTGTTACACCGCTTCGTTGTCTTTTTCAGAAATTCTCCGAGGCATAAAGAGATCACATCTTTCACATGTGCCAGGTCTTTTTTTGGTATTTGTGATAGCTAGTTGAGCGCTTCCTCACTGAAGATTAACTCATACACTTTTAAATACCTCTTCGAAGGTGAAAAACTTAGACTTCTTCTCGATGTTATCTAGATCCGCATCCAGTTTTTTAACATCCCAGTTTTCATCGTCGACCATCTGAGATATTACATCATCGTATGTCATGTTCCCCTCCTTTAACTTCTTCAGCTTCTCCTTGGTCGCTCGGCTAACACGGATACTCACCATGTCAGAATTATTTAGACTTGCGCTCTGAGTCATAGATATTGATGATCATTTCAATGACATTATGTTTCTGCCGGTGGCATGTTTGCCAACTTGAACTGTAAATCCAGCCTCTTTGCAAAAATATCCAGGATATGACTCTCATTATCCATTTATTGAGTTTTGAACCAGACCATGATTAATGGTTTTGGTTAGCTGACTCTGTAAGCCAGATAATGGAAAGATTGATATTAGTTACAAATAGATAACTATTCTGATCAGGAGTGGGTAGCCGATGGATGAACACGTGCAGAAGCAATACCTTGAAACGGTCCCAATTGAGATCCGGGATGCGATCCAGAGCATATCAACAGATGCAGTCTGGGCGGTTTTTATTGCAGTAACACTTGAAGGCGAGAGTTACTTCACCGAACTCAAAAACAGGTTCTCTGCAAATCCCCGGGAGATGGATCGAATCCTGAAAAAGCTCGTCGATGGCGGCCTGGTTGCCAGGAAGGTACAGAAGCTGGAGGATATCGGCGACCGGAGGAAAGTGTACTATGAAACAACACGATTTGGCAGAAAACTCCTCTATACCCTCTATGACATAGCACTCCCCCCGGAGGAGGCAGCAGCCATTGCAGCGGGTACAGAAACAGGTGAAACGAAGGCTAAAAAAGCAGGTACAAACACTGCTTTCTCAACTGAAATGATCAGAATACAGGTGAGCGAAGAGGCGGATTATGGAAGACGGGGGGATGTGATCCCTGAGAAGAAAACTGAGCTGCGGCAGGGCGCGCCACCCATCGATATGTGCTATCGAACGGAGATCCGCTACAACAGCATAAGCGCGGGAGCGCTTCCATCCTCTCGCCGGGGCGGCGAGCCCCGCCTGGTGGCCGGAGGCTGCCTACCCGGGGAACCGGAGGGGGTAGGCGGTGCCCCCCCGGAGGGACGAGGGGTCATACCATACCTGATTCAGCCTTTTTCGACAAGCGCTTACAGGCAGCGCTCTTCTGTTTTGTGTATCCGGTGTCCTGTGACACTCCTCCCTCCGGCAAACCCCCTGCCCCCTTCACCTGAAGGGGGAATGAGGATAACAGGGGGGTCCGGGCAATCGCGGGGAGCACCGGTACCTGGTGCGGGTGAGGGTAAGCCCATGGAGGCGCGGTACAGGAGATAGTTGGGATGCGATTGCAGGTGGGTGGTGTTCTCCTTTTCGTGAGGGAGGCGGCAGAGCGCGCCAGCAATTGATCCTCGGTATCTGACGGAGATCCAGTACAACAGCATAAGCGCGAAGCGCTCTCATCCTTTCGGCGGGGCGGGGAGCCCCGCTTGGTGGCCGAAGGCCGCCTACTCCGAGAACCGGAGGGGGATGGCGGTGCCCCCCCGGAGGAGCGAGGAGTCACATCAAGGCAGAATGCTGGGTTACATGATAGGATTTGGTTGAATGAAACTACCTCCAGTAAATCCCCATTCACATTCCCCCCCCCTCACCGCTTCTCCATCTTCTCCCCCTCCCCCTGCCGCGCTTCCTCGGCCTCGCAGAGCCGCTTCACATCGGCTGCCGCGTACCGGAGGGTGATGGCGCTCGTCTTCCCGCGCCCCTGCACGCCTTTGATCCCGATGAGCTTGTAGCTCTCAAGTGACCGGAGATGCTCGTAGAAGGAGGTGTACGAACAGGATGAGTAGGGGAAAGGCGTGTAGGGGAAAGGTGTGTGGGGGAAAGGCGTCCAGGAGGTGGGTGTGCAGGATGTGGGTGTGTGGGCACCGCGCTTCCCGGTGCTATATCCGGGCTCAGGCTCGGCGCAGGTAGCAGCTGCTACTTCCCCGGCTTTTGCTGCGGCATCCAGGGATCGTCTTCGCCGATGATCTTCTTCGATCATCTCCTGGAGGCGGGAGTAGATCTGCCCGGAGGTCGGTCTTCTCTTCATCGGATCGTCGATCATGTCGATCATGTCGATGCTGTCGTTCTTGCTGATATCGCTGTTCTCGTCGTTCTCGTCGTTTTCGCTGCTCTCACCTTTCTCGCCGCTGCTATCCAGCTCGTCTGTCTCTCTTAACCCGCTTTCCTCTCTGTTCCTGGCTTCCTCTCTGTTCCTGGTTTCTTCCTCTCTCTTCCTGGCCTCCTCTTCTCTGATCCTGGCTTCCTCTTCTCTGATCCTGGCCTCCTCCTCTCTCACCCGGGCTTCCTCCTCCATCTCTGCGATGAGTGAGAGGAGGGCGCGCTCCTTGCCGGTGAGCCCCGATACGAGCCCCCGGAGATAGGTGACGCGGGCATCCCCGTAGGCGGCGGCGACGTCCTCTTCGGTGACGGCGGGGTGCGCCGCACGTTCTGCTCTGAGGATGGAGCGTTTCAGGAGGTCGAGCCCGACCCGGAGGTCTACTGGTAGTATTGCAGTTGTTCTGTCGGTGATCAGGTCGAGGATCACAGGCGCGACCACGCCCGGATAGACCGCCTGCCGCGCCCGCTCCTTCAGGATGCCCCGGATCTGGGTGGCGGTGTAGGGGGCGAAGAAGACCTCCTGGGCGCAGAGGCTGGAGGTGACCGATCGATCCAGTGCGCGGGAGAGATCGAGCGAGAGATCGCTCTCGACCAGGATGACCGAGACCCGGCACCCGGGATAGTCGAGGTAGATCCTGAGGAGCGAGGAGAGGATCTGGGTGGCGGTTCCTTCATGGATCAGGTGGTGGATATCGTCAAGGCAGACGAGGAGGATGGGTCTCTCGGACTGTTTTCCGGATTGTCTCTCGGACTGTCTCTCCGATTGTGTCGGTGATCGTCTCCCGGTTTCTCCCCTGGATTCTCCCCAGGATTGTCTCCCGGACTGAAGCGCCTTTGCGACGGCATCCATCAGCCTCCTGAGGGGGATGCCGGAGCTCGGGGGTGCATGGCCGACCAGCTCCTGGTAGATGGTGGAGAAGACGGCAAATGCGGTCCTGCTCCGCTGGCAGTTCACGTACACCGGGATCAGGGTGCCGCCGGTGCCGGGGAGATGCCGGATCTCGGCGAAGAGGTGGTGGATGCAGGTCGTCTTCCCGGTGGCGGGGAGCCCCCGGCAGAGGATGTTGGCAGGCCGCTGGCCACGGAGGCCGGGCCTGATCAGGAATGCCAGCTCCTCGAGCTCGTCATCGCGGAAGAGCACCTGGTCGGGGATGTGATCGCACTCGAGGATATCGGCGTCCTTAAAGAGAGGCTTATCGGAAAATCTGAGGCTTCGTGAGAAGGATTGTATTCTTGTATCTGTTTGCATACCTAAGAGAACGCAGTCCGGGTAATAATGGATGAACCGTGCACCGCGAAAGTGAATTGATCCGGGAAAAGGGTTTGGGTTGGGGGTGGGGGGAGAGGGCCGGGAGGGGTGGTTCAAGGTAGAATGTTTGAGTGAGCCTTTTTCGACAAGCGCTTACAGGCAGTGTTCGTTTTGGTTGTGTATCCGGTGTACTGTGACACTCCTCACTCCGGCAATCCCCCCAGCCCCCTTCACCTGAAGGGGGGGATCAGGATAGCATGGGGGTCCGGGCAATCGCGGTGAGCGCCGGCACCTGGTGCGGGTGAGGGTAAGCCCACAGAAGTGCGGTGTAGGAGATTGTACTATGGCGATTGCAGGTGGGAGGTGTTCTCCTTTTCGTGGGGGCGCAGCAGGGCGCGGCAAAGATTGATTTTATGAATGGGTGGACGGGCATCCGGTGTCTGTTAGATGAATTGAGATCCAGTATCTCCTATGTTCCTCTGTCTCTGACGGCGATCCGGTCCAACAGCATAAGCGTGAAGCGCAGTTATCCTCTCGGCGGGGCGGCGAGCCCCGCTTGGTGGCCGAAGGCCGCCTACCCTGAGAACCGGAGGGGGTAGGCGGTGCCCCCCCGGAGGGGCGAGGGGTCTGTCTTGAAGGTAGAATGACCGGGTTACACATCTCATTCAGCCTATTTCGATAAGCGCTTACAGGCCGTGTTCGTTTTCTTTGTGTATCCGGTGTCCTGTGACACTCCTCCCTCCGGCAAACCCCCCTGCCCCCCTTCACCTGAAGGGGGGAGTGAGGATCGCATGGGGATACTCGATACTATACCTGCATCTCCTGAGTGAAAACGAAGGGGAGGCAGCAATGGAGATGTGAGAGGAACCGGGATTCCATTTTTTGATATTTCTTCATGATAGAAAGGCAGAAGAAATTTATATTCCTGATAGTATATAGTTCATAGAAGAGATTGAATTCATTCCGTGTTCCTAAACCGGGTATGAGTCAATAACTGTTTGTTCATGATCGGGTGAAGAGAGCATGCTTCGGACATTCAGAGCACGAATCAAAGATAATTATGTCGAGTGGGATAATGATACAGAGAGGCGTATTCCAAAGCATTCACCAGTTCCTGTTTTGATCACAATAGTGGATGATCTGATTACTCCAGTTGAAGATAGTCCTGCAGAACGGGGTAAAAAAATGGCTGCTGCGCTGAATACATTGTCAACTATGCATGTATTCCGCGAGATCGATGATCCCGTTACCTGGCAACGTCATATTCGCCAGGATAGACGATTACGATCATAGCAGCAGAAAGCCCACAACTTTAGTCGTGGGATGAATGCGTCAATGCCGAACCACAAAAAATATCTATTATCCACTCATATAATTATATAGATGGCAAAAGAACGGTGGACGCACTCAGATACAACGGTATACAACATCGGATACCATATCATATGGTGCCCTAAATATCGGCGTAGAGTCCTCGAATCTCCGGTATCTGACAGGTTAGAATTTCTTCTCAGGGAGAAGGCAGACGAGATCGGAGTTGTCATCGAAACAATTGAGATAATGCCCGATCACCTCCATTTGTTTGTCAAAACAAAACCTACTGCAAGTCCACACTGGATCGTACAGCAGTTGAAAGGGTATACATCGAGGATACTCCGACAAGAGTTCGAGATATTGAGAACTCGTTTGCCGTCATTGTGGACTCGTAGCTACTATGTTGAATCATGCGGACAGATCTCCGAAGATGTTGTGAAAAAATATATCGAAGACCAGAAGCGGAATTAGCATGATCTTAACCTACAAACTCCGGCACAACCGCGATTTCAGCGATGAATTAAAGAAGGCGTTCGCTGTAGCGGAGTTTGCTGTTAAAAATCCAAAATGTCGTTCATCTGCTGCGGTCAAAGAGATTGGATTAAAATCAGCCATCTCAAACCAGATCCTCAAGAAGTATGGAAGCCAGAAGACAATCAAGCGAGTACGGAACGTCAAACTGGTTGTACCGGGACAGTCAATCAAAGTGGATCGAGATACTCGAACAATCCGGGTTGTCCCGTTGAAATTGACTCTCAACTACCAGTTTCCAGAGTTCGAGAAGGTTAATCAGATCGAGATTGATGCCAACTACGCCTATGTGTCATGTACCGTCTTGGAAGAACCGGATATGATACCTCGACAGTTTATCGGGGTTGATCGGAACACTACGGGGCATGTGGCGGTAGCAGCGAATCCTGATACCGGAAAGATCGAGAAACTTGGTAAGAAGGCACTCCACACGCACCGGAAATACTCCGTGATCAGAAAACGCCTTCAGAAGCAAGGAAAGTTCCGCAAACTGAAAGCGATCAAAGATCGTGAGTCACGTATCGTCAAGGATCTGAACCATAAAATTAGCCGCAAGGTTGTCGATATGGCAAAGGATCAAGACGCAGCACTCGTATTTGAGGATCTGACCGGTATCCGCAAGACGAGGAAACAACACCGTTCGTTCAAATACGCCCTGCACAGTTGGTCGTTTTATCAACTACAACAGTTTGTAGAATACAAAGCCAAGCTGCTCGGCGTTCCTGTCCTCTACATTGATCCGGCATACACTTCGCAAGATTGCTCTCGGTGTGATGGAAGAGGTCAACGGCGAGGAAAGGAGTTTAAGTGTCCGGTCTGCGGGCACGTTGATCATGCTGATGTGAATGCGGCATTCAATATCGCACTCCGTCAAAAAAGCATGGTTGATCATGTACAGAAAGAGATGTACACGATGGGAGCACTGATACCCCACGACGCAATGCTTGAAGAATGCCTAAGCAACGTCAGAACCCCACGACTTTAGTCGTGGGAGTATGTCAGATATTCTTCCGGAGATTGTTTCTTCCAGCCAAGTAATTCAATCCTTGTAATAATTGATATTCGAAAAGAGTAATTGAGCATCTCTTCTATCTCAGGTAGCTGCAATAGGGGAATCTCATCAGCAAGATAGTAGATGAGGATATTTGTATCAAGGAGATACCGCTTCATATTCGCGTCCATTCATCACGCAGTTTCCGGATTTCTGTCTTCAGATCTACCTTCAGATCCCGGTATATACCCCTGTATTTCCCTGGATCTGAGATGCCAACCGGCTCATCTGCTAACCGCTTATCTCGCAGCGTCTCCCAAAGATCAATGGGAATGATAACTCCTGTCTTCTTTCCTGCAGAATCATAGATATACTGTACACTCATTGTTGCACCCCTTTTATCCTGATGTGTGTCTTTTAAGCAGATTATGTTTTCCGAAAAATACACATAAGACTCTGCTCCAAATTTCTGATTGACATATACCCTGATTCCTGAGCAAATACCAGCGGGATAGTGTGGTATCATCCTCACTGCAGATCCCTTTCCATAGAAGCGACAGTGGATGAAAACTGTGGTTGAGAAGGGAGAGACCAGTAACAAGAGGTGGGCGCGGGAGTGCTTCCATCCTCACTGGCGGGGCGGCGAGCCCCGCTTGGTGACCGCCAAGCCGCCTACTCCGGGAAACGGAGGAGGTAGAGGGTAGGCGGTGCCCCCCCGGAGGGACGAGGGGTCTTTGTTGAAGAGAGAAAAGGGGATGGAAGATTGGCAGGAGAGTATAATTATACGCAGAAACGCAGGTTCTTTTATTCTGAAGGATGAGATCTATCACAAATGAAGGTCCTCCTTGGTGTTGGAAATACGCTCCTCTCAGATGACGGTGTCGGCTGTTTCATAGCAGATAGATTTGATAGATTTCCTTCAGACAGCCTCTCTTCAGACAGCTTCTCTTCAGGCGGCTGGAGAGCGTTTGGCTGGAGAGCATTCCGTGGCGGAACGGCTCCCGAGAACTTCACTGCCCCGATCCGGCGTCTGGAGCCGGAAATTCTTGTTATCGTGGATGCTGCGGATATGGGCCTTCGTCCGGGAAGTATCCGGATCATCCCCCCCGATCAGATCGATGATACGAGCATCGGCACCCACATGCTGCCGCTCTCACACCTGATCCACTACCTGTCATCTGATATTCCGGAGATCCTCTTCATCGGGATCCAGCCGGAGACCATCGGGCCTGGCGAGGGGCTCTCCTCTGCTGCAGAGACTGCGGCTGAGGCGCTCATTAACGTACTGAAAAAAGGAGACTATGCCTCTCTGGAGAGGCTTTGATCATTCCACAATCTGGCTTTCGGCAAACCGGTCCTCTGTACCCAGGAGGAACTCCGGGCTCATGGTGAGGACACCTTTTGGGCAGATGTCATTACATTGTGAACAGAAGATGCACTGGGTTACATAAATCCTGACTCTCTTCGTCTCGGGGATGAACTCGATCGCATGTGCCGGGCAGACCCGGATACAGAGATTGCACCCGATACAGCCGTCCCGGTCATAGACGATCTTGCCGCGGAACCGCGGGGGTGTGGCAACCGGTGGGTTGATTGTGGCCTCGCCTGCACCCACCTTCTTCAGGAACTCTGTCACAGATGGCGGGAGGAACCGTGCCGGGAAGGGGTTTGTTGCGGGTATCTTAAAGACCTGTGCGAGGATCTCCCGGATCATCGGAAGTGCCATTCAGAACCACCCCGCAAGTACTGAATCAAGGATCACAAGCGAGAGGCCGAAGAGCCCTGCCACGCCAAACCAGACCCAGAAGAGGGTGACGACATGGGTGATCCGAAACCTGGCAAGCCCGGTCCTGATCACCGTAACCGAGAGGATCATCAGGAGTAGTACTTTTGCAAAGAAGAAGACGGCATCAACTGCAAGGGCAGCATAGCCGGCAAGCCCGAGCAGTGGTGAGATATTCCAGGGGAAGAAGATCGCAACCGCAAGCCCGCCCATCACAAGCGTCTTCACACCCTGTGCGATTGTGAAGAGGCCGAGGTTTTTGCCCGAGTACTCGACAAGCACCCCCCCGGCAAGCTCGGTCTCTGCTTCTGGTGTGTCGAAGGGGATCTTCGAGAGCTCGGCCGGAGAGACCCAGGCGAAGGTGAGGAGCAGAATGAAGAGCCCCACCATCCCGATGGGACCGACCAGCGACCAGATCGGGTTTGCCACAATACTTGAGAGTGCGAAGGGATCGGCAATTCCTGATGAATAGAGGAGCCAGGCGACCGCGATCACAATGGAGGCAAGGGGGAGCTCGTATGCGATCATGCTCACCATCTCACGCTGTGCACCAACGGTTGCATAGGGTGATCCGGAGGCAAACCCGCCGGCGACCATCGCAAGTGCGGGGACCGCGAGGAGGTACATCACCAGGATCAGATCGCCATATCCCCCGAGGATCGGCATCATCGAGCCGATCGGGAGGTACAGCAACACTACAATCGATGAGGCGAGTGCCACGATCGGAGCGGCATTGAAGAGCGACGGGATCGCATTTTCGGGGATGATATTCTCTTTCGAGAGTAATTTCTTCAGATCAATAAACGGCTGCCGGAGCGGGGGGCCGATCCGCGCCTGCATCCGGGCCGAGATCCGTCGATCGATCCCAAGGAGGATCAGCCCGAGGACAATCCCGATGATCGAGAGGGCACCAGCAGCCAGGATAGTGACCAGAATTACATCCATGCTCAGCATCCCTGTATCCTCCGTGTCTTCTCAACCGAGAGCCGATGGAGATCTTCCTTTGTCATCAGATCCCGCTTTACACCACGGAGAACAGCGACCCTGTCGGTGCAGGAGAGGCAGGGATCGATCGAGGCGACGATGATCGGGACATCGGCAAGCTGTTCGCCTTCGAGCATCGGGATCCATGAATGGAGGTTGCTGTAGCTGGATGCCTTCACCTTCCACATGGCAGGAGCCTCATGGCCGTCCATTGCAACATAGTGGAGGCATTCGCCCCGTGGCGCCTCGTGCCGACCGACCGCCTCGCCCTGTGCCTTCTTGCAGGCAGAGAGGAGCTTCGGAAGCTTCGGCTCCCAGAGGATCGGCCCGTCCGGCATCTCTTTGAGGCAGGTCTCGATGATCCCAATCGATTGTTCAATCTCGAGCAGACGGACGACGATCCGGTCATAGACATCCCCGTTGATCCCGCCACCATAGGCAGACGGCAGGATCGGGGAGATGTCGAGATCCCCGTATGCCGAGTATGGGTAGTCGACACGCACATCCTTCACAACGCCTGATGCCCGTGCGGTGGGGCCGACGCAGGAGAGTTCAAGCGCTTTCTCAAAGGTGAGCAGCCCCGTATCCTTGCACCGGATCGAAATGGTCGTGTCATTGAGGAAGAGGTTCAGCATCTTCCCGAGGAGATCGCGGTACCCGTCAAGGCATTTTTTGATGGTTGGATGCTGATCGGGGACGATATCCCTCCTCACCCCTCCGACCTGCACAAGACCATAGTTGACGCGGTTGCCGGTGATGTACTCGATCACGTCCATCGACTCCTCGCGGACACGCCATGCGAGATAGAAGAGGGTATCAAACCCGAGTTCATGGGCAGCAACCCCTGCCCAGAGGAGATGGGACTGGATCCGCTCAAGTTCGGCGATGATCACCCTGATATAATCTGCCCGTGCCGGGACCTCGATATCGACGATCTGCTCAACTGCACGTGCAAATGCTAACGAATGCGTCACCCCGCAGATTCCGCAGATCCGGTCGGTCAGGTGGACGATCTGGACCGGGTTCCTGTGCATACCCATCCATTCGATCCCACGGTGCGTCTGGCCGGGAGCAAAGTCCGCCTTTTTGACAACCTCGCCTTCCATCTCAAAGAGGAACTGGACAGGCTCCTTGAGTGCCGGATGGATCGGGCCGATCGGGACGACATATGGCGCTTTCTTTGTAGGTGTTCCGTCACTCATCGGTCTTCGCCTCCGCTTCAGGGGATGGATTCTCTTTGTTCTTCACCGTCTTCTCCTCAGGATCGTCTTTTGGCTCTTCTTCCTTCTCTGTTACCGGTGGCACCGGACGATTCGTCGGGCGGCCCACCTCCCAGAGATGCTTCACCATTGTATCGGGGATACCGGTCTCATCCTTTCTGAGGGGGTAGACGCCCTCGGGGAAGTCTTCAGGCAGGAAGAGCCGCCGTCCGTCCGGGATATCGGTAATGGTCACGCCGAACATCTCCTGCTTCTCCCGCTCGGTGAAGAGGGCCCCCGGCATGATATCGGTGATGGTCGGGAGCACGAGGTCGCCCTTTGTGAGGGGGACGGTGAAGATCACCATGTACTCCCCATGCCGCTCCCCGAAGTAGATCGAGAAGATGTACTGCATGCGAAGCTCCTCTCCAACATCCCAGCCTGAAATCACTGAAAGATGTGGGTAGGAGATCTCCTTTAACATGGAGATTGCCGGCTTCAATATATCGCGGGTGATGGTCATCCAGATATTTGTATTCGGGTTCTTCTTTGCCCCTTCAGCCCGGATCTGAATTCGTGGATCAGAGACCAAATCACCAAATGTTCTGGTGAACCGGTCGATCAGCTCCTGCGGGGTCAGTATCGTCTCGTTCATTCTTCACCTCGTTCTATCCGTTCAAGTTTTGTGAGTGCGGTCACAACACCATAGATGATCGCCTCCGGCCGGGGAGCACATCCCGGGACATAGACATCCACCGGAATGACATCATCAACGGGCCCATCCAGATTATATGAATCATAGAAGACCCCGCCGGACTGCCCGCATGTCCCGATACAGATCACAACCTTTGGTGAGGGCATCTGTTCGTATACACGCCTGAGCCTCGGTGCCATCTTCTTTGTCACCGGCCCCGTGACGAGGAGGACATCCGCATGCTTTGGCGATCCGACCAGTCTCACGCCGAAACGTTCGGGATCATAGCGGGGGGTGATCGTTGCCACGATCTCGATATCACAGCCATTGCAGGATCCCGCATTGAAGTGGAATACCCAGAGTGAACGCTTGAACGATGGGGAGAGTGTCATAGGAAGATCACCACCAGGGCAAAGACGGCAATGACAACACCAAAGTACCAGAGCATGTAATCATTCAGATCACCCGTATGGAGGGGTATCAGGCGGGAATAATATCCTTTCAACCCCTCGGTGAATCCCCAGTAGAGGTTTCCTCCACGGATATGCACCGCGTTCTTCTCCGGCTCTGCATTTCCCGAGAGGTAGGGTTTCACCTGCTCGGTCCCTTTCTGGTAGGTTGAAACCCCGCTCCTCCAGATCAGGTATGCCACAATACTGGTAATCACAAACGCCAGAATCCAGATGATCGGATTCCAGAATCCGGTTCCGGTGACAAGGGTTGCTGTTAGATCCATTTCAGATCCCTCCCATGACAGAGGCGATATATCCGGATCTGTCGATCAATGCCAGTGCTGCGGGCTCAACGAGCGTCTTCACGACGAGATCCGGGAAGAGCCCGAAGAGGATGATCAGTACTGCAAGCAGCCCCATCCCGATGAGCATCGGCATCGGCACCTCTTTCACCGCCTCATATTGCGGAAGCTTTGGTCCCATGAACATCGAATGGAAGACCTTGACAAAAGACGCCAGCGTCATGATCGAGACCACCATTGCGATCACCGCGATGAAGGGGTTGAAGATGAAGACCGATTCATAGATCATCAGTTTGGAGGCAAACCCGTTAAAGGGCGGGATGCCTGCAATGGCAAGTGCTGCGATGATGAAGAATCCCATCGTCCATTTCATCGAATGGCCGAGTCCTCCCAGGTCGTTCAGGTTTGCGGTTCCACACCGGTAGATGACTGCGCCTGCGATCAGGAAGAGGAGACCCTTGTAGAGGGCATAATTGATGATATGGAAGATTCCTCCCTCCATCGCGACAACCCCAAACTGTGACATCATCTGGGAATCTCCAAGCACCGCGAGACCGACACCAAGCCCGACGAGCATGTAGCCGATCTGCGAGACGGAGTGATATGCCATCAGCCGTTTCACATCCTTCTGCGGGAGCGCCATCGAGACGCCGATGAACATCGAGAGGATACCGAGGATGATGATCACCCAGCCGACCGTCACCACATTCATCGTCAGGCCGAATAAGCTGAATGCAATTCTGAAGATCGCATAGAGGCTTGCCATGCTGGAGACGATCAGGAGTGAGGTGATTGAAGATGGTGCACTCGAATAGGTATCCGGTGTCCAGAAGTGCATCGGGACAGACCCGGACTTCATCGCGAGCGAGACGATCATCAGGACGACTGCCACAAGCGAAAGACCGGTGAAATCGATCACCGAGGCGATATAGGCGATATTGAGCGAGTTATACTGGCCATAGAGCATCCCGACTGCAATGAGGAAGAAGAGGCCTGCAACCGTCGAGATGAACGCATACTTCAGGCCTCCCTCGACCGCAACACCGCCTTTTATCCGGTATGCGGCAAGTGCCGCACCGGCGAGCGAGTTGATCTCGAGGAAGACGAAGAAGTTGAAGAGATCCCCTGTCGAGACCATCCCGAAGATGCCGGCCATCAGCAGGAAGAGGAGGGCATAGTATCCATCCTGTCCGGTCTGTTCAGACTCACTTGAGATCGAGTACAGCGTGGCTGCAGACATCATGATCGCAGCGGTCAGGATCATGAACGCCGACATCGCATCGATCACAAAGAGGATCCGGATCGGCACCCCGCCGGAATCAAATGGTATGGTGAGCGCCTGATCAACTGCACCGAAGGCGTAGACGATCGTCCCCTGTGTCAGGACTTCCCAGACAAGGATCAGGGCTGCTGCCACCGTTGCGAGCATGGCGATAATCGCCCATGTATTCCGTACCCGCCGCCCGATCAACCCGAAGAGTGGCATCGCAAATGCCGCGAGCAGAGGAATGGCGAGTAATAAAGCTGCATAGTGGCTCATTCCCGAAGCCTCCTGATGTTCTTCGTCTCAACGGATCCATATCTCCGATAGATCATGATCGCAAAGGCAAGGAGAAGCGCTGATGTCGCAAATCCGATGACGATGTTCGTCAGGGTCATCGCCTGCACGGTGGGGAGCACCATCTCCCCGCCCGGATTGTTCGTGAAGATCGGGGCAATCCCTCCCTCCCGGTACCCGAGGGTAACGAGGAAGAGGTTTGCCGCTCCCTCAATGATGGCAAGCCCCATGATCATCTTGATCAAATTCTTCTTCAGGAGAATTGTGGCGATCCCGATCCCTGCGATCAGGACCACAGCCAGGTATGGTATCTCTTCTATCATCAGATCTTCTCCTGTATCCCTGAGAGGAGTGCAAGCAGGATCACGCTGATCGCTCCAACGACTTCAATGCCAACAGCAATATTCATGATCGGGATCAGTCCGCCGGTATTGAGGTTGGCAACAGTGGATCCATATGCGACACTGTCTCCGAAGATGCTCCCAAGCGGCGACAGCCAGTTAAAGAAGAATCCCGCACCGAGCACCATCGCAGATAATGCAGCAATGATGAAGAGGAGGAGACCGGTTGACTCCATGGTCTTCATCATCACCTGCCTGACAATGTTCGTGCTCTCCGAATACCGGTATGCCAGCAGGAGGAGCAGGACGCCTGATGCGAGGATGGCACCACCCTGGAACCCTCCGCCGGGTGTCAGATGACCGTGGAGTATAATATACAATCCATATATCAGAATAAACGGAAAGAGCACATCTGCTGTTGTTTTGACAATTGAACTCATCTGCATTAATCATCCCTCCGTTTTCGGAAGATCAGGCTGGCACCGAGAGCGGCGGTGAAGAGCACTGCCGCTTCCCCGAGTGTATCAAAACCCCTGTAATCGAAGAGGACGGCGGTGACGACGTTGTTTGCACCACTCTCTTCCTGGCTGTTCTCTATGAAATACCGATCCATCGGATGATCGACGGGATCGCCAAAGGTGAGCCCGCTCACAATCACGCCGAGCATCCCGATCATCAGGATGGTAATGATGATGGAGAGTTTCCTCTTCATGCTTCATCACCCTCCTTTTTTGTGGTGCCGCGGATTGCTATCATGAAGGCTGCGGTCGTGAGCCCGGCTCCGATTGCAGCTTCTGCAATGGCAACATCGGGTGCCTGGAGGAGATAGAACTCAATTGCCAGAAGGAAACTGAAGAGTCCGAATGCTACTACTGCTGATACGAGATCCTTGAAGGAAAAGACCAGTATCGCCGCAACAATCATCCCGATGAGGATGAATGCATGAAGGATCATCTCAATCATGCTTCTGCACCTCCAGGAGGCGGTCGACAACTGAAGGGTCCGGCAGCTGTCCGCTTCTATGTGCTGCCCGTGCTATCGCATGGGAGCCGGTTGCGTTTGTGAATGCAAGGGCAATAACGACGATTGCAGTATGGATTGCAAGGGTGAGGTACTGGCTGTCGTTTGTTCCGGCGAGCATCCCTCCGGCATAGAGGATCACACCGAGTGCGAGGAATATTGTTCCGAATGTCGTCATCTTCGTCTCTGCATGGAGACGGGTATAGACATCAGGGAACCTGAGGATACCGACAACACCCAGTGTATTGAAGAGTATGCCGATTCCTATGCATATCATTGCTGCTGTCTCGATCATAATTCTCCTCCGATATATTTTGAGAGAGCAAGAGTGCCGAGGAATGAGAGGAGGGCATACACGATCGCAACATCGACAAAGATTGTCTGGCCGAGATAGACGGCAAGGAGGATCATTGCACCGACGACAAGGGTGTTGATGGTATCGAGTGCTACAACCCGATCAGGTGCAGTCGGCCCGATTGCAAGCCTCAGTGCGGCAAAGAGTGTCAAAACTCCGAGAACTGCGATCGCGATGAAGAAGATATCATTCATTCGGCAATCCTCCTGATCCAGCCTGGTATATCAAAGAATGAGAAGAGCTCACGCGCATCAACCACCTTCTTATCACGGAGCTCATCCGGGACATTGATCAGATGCACATACAACTCTCTGGTTGTATCATCAACATCAACCGAGAGTGTTCCCGGGGTGAGGGTGATCGAATTGGCAAGAAGGAGCATGCCGAGATCCGTCTTCATCCCGGTCTTCACCCGGACGATCCCCGGCCTGACCTTGCCGGTTATCACCCGAATGGCGACATCGATATTTGCCCGTGCCATCTCGATGAAGAGCGGGATGATTGCATAGACGGGCAGAAGAATGAGGCGTACGGGGTTTGCCATACGGAGACTTCCGCTCCTGCAGATGATCCGGTATGAGGCGAGACCAACGATGATTGCCAGGATAAAGCCGATGATCAGTTCCATTTCAGACCAGAGAATGATCGTCCCTGATCCGGCTGTCAAAAAGAGATATGCCACAAAAGCGGCGATTGCGGTTGCCAGAAAGCGGATCACTGGTGGACAACCCCCCTTGTGCAACGGCAATGAGTCGTCTGATCCCGCAAAGAATGATACAAACGCGGTAGATGTAACTCCAGCCCTTTGTTTGTCATGATCAATAATGATCGTTTCGTAAAATATGGTTTTCCATATGTGCAGGGTCAACTGATGCTTCGCTATTTAAACAATGCTCAATAATAGAATAGGGATGAAGTCACCGTACCTTGGCGCCATCCCCCTCCACTGGTGTGACGCCTGCCATGTACCGGTTCTTGGGAAACGGTGCGGCTGCGGGGAGAAAACGCGTTTTGTCGGAGTTACGCCCCCGGGAGATCTCCGTCCGGCATTCCCCTCTGATATCCGGCTGATAAACCACCTGTTTCTGGAATCATTCGGCTCCACACTTATTCCAACAGATCACCTCGCCATTCTGAACAAGGTTCCCGATGATGACAGGATGGAGGAGATCATCGTCGGCGGCGCAATCGTCGGTGCGATCAGGTACCTTCCCGGAGACGGGCGATGGGAGGTGCTTCCGCGCCCGGACGCCCCCCTCCTGATGACGCCGAAGCTGCGATATGTGATGGTTGATGATGGTGCCGCTGCATTCATCAAAGATGGTTCAAGTGTTCTTGCCCCCGGAGTTGTTGAGATCGAATCTCATACAGAGAAGGGGGATGAAGTCTTTGTCCTGACCAGAGATGGTACCTGCATTGGTGTCGGGCGGGCAAAGATGGGTGCAGAAGAGGCACGGGGGATCACCCGCGGCCAGATCGTCCGTCTCAGAAAGAATGTCCCGCAGGTATGCAGCCCCGGTCCGGCAACCTGGGATGATGCGGTGGATGCAAACAGGGAACATCTTGCAACACTGGAGGCGGACTCCATCACCTTCATCCGCGATCTGGCAGAACAGGAAGATCTCCCGGTCACGGTATCATATTCGGGTGGAAAGGACAGCCTCGTCACCCTCCTTCTTGCATTGAAGGCGATCGGTCCTGTCCCCTTAATCTTTGCAGATACGGGTCTTGAGTTTCCTGAGACACTCGCAAATATCTCGGCTGTCGTAGATCGCTATTCCGTCCCTCTCTTCAGGGCAGATGGTGAAGCAGGTTTCTGGGATGGCTTCTCCAGACAGGGCCCTCCGGCAGTCAACTTCAGGTGGTGCTGCAAGGCATGCAAACTGACGCCTGTTCAGAAACTGATCGAGAGGGAATGGGGGGAATGTCTCTCTCTCATCGGCCAGAGGAAGTACGAGTCTGCAAAGAGGATGAAGAGCAGGCGCGTCTGGCGAAACCCGAATGTTCCCAACCAACTCTCGGCAGCCCCGATCCAGCACTGGAATGCACTGCATGTCTGGCTGTATCTCTTCCAGGAGAAGGCCCCTTATAATACACTCTATGAAAAAGGTCTTGATCGAATCGGGTGTTATATGTGTCCGTCAAGCGATATTGCTCATCTGAAGATGATTGAAGAAGAGTACCCCGTCCTCTGGGATCGCTGGCGGTCTGCTGTCACAGAATATGGCGAAGCCACCGGCCGTCCGAAAAACTGGTTTGAGAGCGGTGCGTGGAGGATTAAGAAAGGAGGATCTGATGACGAAGATAGTCATTATTGATTATGGCCTTGGGAACCTCAGATCGGTCTTTCGTGGCATCGAGAAGGCAGGAGCACGACCGATCATCACCCATCATCCAGAAGAGATCCAGTCTGCCGACGGCATTATCCTGCCCGGTGTCGGCGCGTTCTCCGAGGGGATGGGAAGGCTCTCGCCGATCAGACAATACCTCCTCAGTGCTGCAGAGGAGGTCCCGCTCCTTGGGATCTGCCTTGGGATGCAGATGCTGATGGATGAGAGCGAGGAGCATGGGAACCACCAGGGTCTCGCGCTGATCCCGGGACATGTCCGGAAATTCCACCCGGAACCGGGGATGAAAGTCCCGCAGATGGGGTGGAATACGATCCACCATGCGATGCCCCATGATCCCCTTCTCTCTGGAATAGATGAGGGGAGTTATCTCTATTTTGTCCATTCGTACTATGTTGACTGTCCTGCAGAGTACCGGCTCTGTGAAACCATCTATGGTGTCTCGTATTCCTCGGCGGTAAAGAGAGATCAGATCTACGGGGTGCAGTTTCATCCGGAAAAGAGCGGGGCAACAGGGCTTCTGCTTCTGAAAAATTTTATTGGACTCTGTTAATGCCGCTCATCGCGGAACCAGTGTATTGCCTCGTATGCGATCAGGGCCAGTAAGACCAGGCATCCGCCCAGAAAGAATGCCATGACAAATTCATGCACCATCGGGGGGAGGGGGGCGGCGCCGGCCCCCCCCTCTAATGCCCGCGTTGCCACCTGCATGGCCTCTGGTGGTGCAGCAGAATACACCACCATATCTTCAGAAGAAATCTTTGCTCCCTGAAGGAAGGGGAGATATATGGTGAGGAGAGCGGTTCCCGCAATAAACACCCCGAGTGTTGCGGCATATTTCTTCATCATCCCGATTGCACTCTGTCGTCCGGGTGCTATGATCAAGATCTGGTTCTTCAGGCTGTAGATCTTGATCTCGCGGCCTTTTGCACTCCAGCGGGTATCTGCCACTTCAATAATGCCTGCATCAAGCAGGTTCCCGATATGGTACTTTGCAGTGGTGAGGGGGATATGAAGCTCTTCTGCTAATGCGGTTGTACTCTTCGGTGTATCTGAGAGGCTTCGCAGGAGATCGCCTGCGGTCGGGCTTGACATCGCCTTCGCAATCTTCTGTGCCTGTTCTTCACCAGGTTCAAGGAAGACAATCTCTTCAGCCATTGATCATCGCTTCTATTATCTCCCTTGCTTTTATAAGCGCATCCGGGATCGCATCCGCATCTTTTCCGGCACCCTGGGCAAGTCCGGGTTTTCCTCCACCCTTCCCGCCAAGAACCGAAGAGATCTCACTGACAATTACACCGGCATCAACGGAATCATGTCCGGATCCGGCAACGACACGGACGCCATCGACTGTGGATATGAAGAGGGAGACACCTTTTCGCCCCGAAACACCTGATGCCATATTGACCAGCTCTTTCTGGGGGAGATCGATCTGCTGGAGAATGACTTCTACACCGCCGATCTCCTCCCCGGTGAGGCTCTTCAATTGGAGATCAGCAAGCCTCTGCTCCAGATCCCCGATCGTTTTCCCCCGCTCCTTCCATTCAGAGAAGAACCGCTCCACCGACTGCGGGAGATGTTCTATCTGAACCGAGAGGGTGGTTGCGGCCTCATTCACAATATCCTGAAGGTGTTGCATCGCATAGATGGCAGCGAGTCCTGCCGAAAATTCAATCCTCTCGACACCATCCTGGATATGCTCGATCCTGAGTATCTTGATGATCCCGACTTCGCCACCATTCCTGCAATGTGTCCCCCCACATGCCTGGACTTCTGTTCCCATCTGGACAACACGGATGTCCTTTCCTTTGGGAACACCGCCCTGGTAGAGTGCGAATCCGAACTTCTCCTCGGCACGGTTTCTGTCTTCAATTTTTATAAAGACAGGCTGGTTCTCCATAATGATCTGGTTTGCAACGATCTCAATCCGTTTTGCCTCATCAGGGGTGATGTGTGAGAAATGGCGAATATCAAGCCGCGAGTTATCAATCCCCTTCTGTGCTCCTGCCTGGTGAATATGGGGCCCGAGGATCTGTTTACATGCACGGAGGAGTATGTGTGTTCCGGTGTGGTGCCGCATCAGCGACCAGCGCCGCTCCTCGTCAACCATCCCTTTTACGCGCTCACCCCGTTTCAGGACACCGCCATTGATCTTATGCAGGATTCGATCGTCTTTTATAATTGCTTCATCCACCCGGACGACATTCTCTGAGGTCACCAGGGTGCCGGTATCAGATGGCTGGCCCCCCCCCTCCGGATAGAAGAGGGTCTGGTCGAGGACGACATAGCCGTCAAAATAATCAAGGACAATTGCATCGAATTCAAATTCATAGGGGCGTTCATAATAGAGCTTTTTGGTCACAGGAAGTCCAATGATTCTCTCATCAAACTTCTTTGTACCGGCTTCTTCCTCTGATGATTCAGCCTCAGAGTGCATATCTGCGATGATCGAATCGAGATCGTCAGGGAGATCGAAGTCGGCCCCTTCATTTGTCAGTATCTCCCGCATCAGGGCGGTCGGAATACCATGTGATTCATAGAGAGTGACCATCTCAGGGAGCGGGACGGGTTCGTTCTTTTTGATATAGGTCTTTGCAATCCGCTGGACGACCCTGCTTCCGCGGGCAATGGTCGTCTCATATTTCTCTGTTTCACGATCGATGATCTGGCGTACAATATCCTGTGTCTGTTCAAACTGGTCTGGTCCGATCGCATTCATCTGGGAGAGAACCAGATCCGAGAGCGTCTCATCCAGATTCAGCTCACCCATCATCCTGAGGCTTCGTCTCAGAACAAGCCGTGCCAGATACCCTTCACGTGCATTTGATGGGACAATACAATCCCCAAGCATATAGGCAAGGCATCGGGTATGATCGCAGAGCGCATAGATCCCCTCGATCGGAGTGATCATCTCCTCGAGTGTATCCACGCCGATTCCGATAGAGTCTGCGACCTTCCTGCGGAGATTGACCAGTTTCTCTCCCCTGATATCAATGAGCCCGGCGAACTTTGCGTTTAAACCAAGTATATTGGTAAATTCGCTATTATCAAGAAGATGTTCGAGTCCGGCTGATCCAATCAGGCGGGAGACCATCTCCGGGAATACTGCATCATAGATGGTGGGGGATCCTTTTGATGCCCAGACGAACCGCTCAAGACCATACCCGGTATCCACGATCCGGAGATCCATCGGATAGTAGTCCTTGCCATCGATCATCGTCGGGGGATGATTCGTCTTCGTCCTTCCTAGGTTCATGAAGACGAGGGTGGCAACTTCGAGCCCGCCGATGAGTACTTCAACACTCGGACCCGCATTGCCTCCGCCAAACCATGGATGCTCCTTGAACGTGAGATCCTGAAGATCTCCGCCGATCGATCTGATGAAGTTCGAACAGAGCTCAAGTGTATCTTCTTTCCAGTAGATCTCTTTATTTGCGGAGTTGAAGGCATGATGTGCCATCATCTCAAAGCAGGTGAGATGCCTGCCTGATCGTCCGACTGCATCCAGATCATTTAAGCGGATACATGGCTGGGATATCGTGAGCGGGTTTGCCGGGGGAGGAACAACTCCACCGGTAACAAATGGCTGAAAATCTGCAATTGATGCAATCGTCAGGTAGATGTCATCACGCCACCGTGCAGCGACCGGGTAGCGGTCGATTCGTGTATGATTATTTCTCTCGAAAAATGAGAGGAATGCCTCACGCATCTGATCGAGAGAATGTGGTTTAAAGATCGGCTCTCCGATGAACTGGTATGGCTCACAGGGTGCATCCCCACACAACTCACGGTCCGGATCCTGTGTCCAGAAAGCTGCCCCACAGGATCTGCAGGTTTTCCTCAGAAATCCATTGGATCGAAAATAATCGAGCTCGTATTCTTCTTCAAGCATGAATAACCACGTGCTTGGTATAGGTTCTGTTCGTCACCATAAATGGTTTCTCTTTGGATTCAGCCTGTATCGTTTCCATTTGGAGGTTCAGTGTAAAAGAGATCGAACTCCTCATACAGATGGCATATCTCTGCGATCCGAACCGCGATACTGTGCCAGCAGACGCCACCCCGAAAGCGGAAGTCATCACAGGTGCAGAAATTCTCTTCAACAATATATTCGTCAGATCGTCCAACAACGACCCAGAAGTCCCTGTACTTCTTCACATTCCCGTGCTCGACTGCAAGAATTGCTTTTTCACCCCGCTCCTGGTATGCATGGATGAGTGAGTGTTTTGCCTCTGGTGACAGCTCTCCAGACGCTTCCAGCACAGTCCAGGGATTGATCATACCAGCAGGCAGCTTGTGGGCGGATCATCACAATATGTCCACCCCATCCTCCCCGAGAGGGCCTCCATGCCGGGCGATTCGAGGGCATAGTGGGTTGCCTCGATGCACGGGAGAGGTATCTGGCGCCCGATGCTATGCTTCAGCTCTGAGGAGATGAAGACATCCGCACCCAGTGCAACGGCCTCGTCCATGAGATCCGCAGAAAAGCCGGATCCGCCGACGACCGCTATCCGGGTGTGGCTCGTGATTGTTCCATGAATCCGGACACCGCATCCAAGAAGCCTGATCATCTCGTCAAGCGGCAGTTGACAATCCCCGACGATCCCAAGGCTCATCCGCGATCTGTTTGATAATGCCAACAGATCTGCCAATGCATCGTTGATCCCTCCTTCTACATGATCGAAATTCGTATGCATAACAAAGAGGTTCATCTCATTCTCAAGGAGCATTCTCAAAATGCGCGCTGTTGTACCTACGATCCGGGTAACCGGGGTAAAGAGGGGGGTATGATGCACAACAAGCATATCCGCACCGAGATTTGCTGCTGACCGTACAACCTTCAGGGTTGGATCAAGTGCTGCAGCAACCACGCCGATATCCTCTGTCCCCTCGACAACGAGTCCGATTCTGTCTGAATCAAACTCTTCTGCCAGTGATCCAGGGGCTATCTCCTCCATCTGATCGATGAATGCCGATAGCTTCATGGAAGCATGATTGAATCGGAGAAGGCATAGGTCTTGCGATGTGAAATATTACCCATGGATATTATTACGAACCTTTTTTAATGCATGCAGAAGATAATATGTATGACAAAATCCATCGAAGAGATCAATCTCAAAATACGCGATGGAAGTGCTGTCGTTGTCACTGCTGAGGAGATGCCTGATATCGTCTCCGAACTGGGCGAGGAAGGAGCCTTGCGCGAAGTTGATGTTGTGACAACCGGCACCTTCGGCGCGATGTGTTCTTCAGGAGCCTTTCTGAACTTTGGCCATGCCGATCCACCTATCCGGATGGAGAGGATCTGGCTCAATAACGTCGAGGCATATGCGGGCATCGCTGCAGTTGATGCGTATATCGGAGCAACGCAGGAATCCACCACAGAAGGGTCAACATATGGTGGAGCTCATGTCCTCGAGGATCTGGTATCCGGGAAGCAGATCGAACTTCGTGCAATCTCCAAAGGGACTGACTGCTATCCCAGGCGGACGATCACAACAGAACTCCTGCTTGAGGATCTGAACCAGGCGATGATGGTCAATCCAAGGAATGCATACCAGTGTTATAATGCGGTTATCAACCGATCTGATCGGACACTCAATACCTATATGGGGATGCTCCTCTCAAACCAGGGGAATATCTCATACTCAGGTGCCGGTCTCCTCTCCCCGCTGGCAAATGATCCGCATTTTAATCTGATTGGATCCGGGGTCCCGTTGTTCCTTGGTGGTGGGGAAGGTGTTATTGTCGGAGAAGGGACACAGAGTTCTCCATCAAATGGTTTTGGTACAGTAATGGTAAGTGGCGATCTGAACTCCATGTCTCCTGATTATCTCCGTGCTGCGAGTTTTACCGGCTATGGTGTGAGCCTGTATGTTGGTCTTGGCATACCTCTCCCCATGCTGAATGTCGAGGCTGTCAGAAACTGTGCGGTTCGCGATGAAGATCTCATCACCTCGATCGTTGACTATGGGACCCCACGGAGAGACAGGCCGGTTGTACGGACAGTGTCATATGCCGAACTGAAAAGCGGACAGGTTGAGATCGATGGCGAGATGGTCAGGACATCTTCCATGTCAAGCTATAGCCGTGCCCGCAAGGTTGCTCATGAACTGAAGAGCCTGGTTGAAGCCGGATCATTTATGGTTGCACTCCCGACACGAAGAATTGATACCGGGAAACGCAGTCATCCAATGAGGGAGACCCGGCAGACACCGAGAATACGGGAGATCATGAATGCAGGGGTTACCACGATCACCGAAGACGAGTCGGTGAAGACTGCTGCCCGAAAACTCCTCAGGGGAGAGACAAACCATCTGCCGGTGATCGATGCAGAGGGGAAACTGGTTGGGATCATCACAACCTATGATGTATCCAAGTCAGTTCTTCTCAAGGGAGAATCCATGAAGGTTTCTGAGATCATGAGCAAGAAGGTCGTTGTTGTCAGCCCGGATGAGCCTGTTGATGTGGCAGCACAACGGCTTGAACAGTATAACATAAGTGCTCTGCCTGTTGTTGATTCCGATCACCACGTCATTGGTATCTTAAATGCAGTTGATCTCGGGAAGCTCTTCTCGAAGAGGTGGCAGCCATGAAACTCTTCCTGACTATTCAGAGGGATGTGCTGAAGCGACCCCTCATCTCACAGGTAGTCCTTGAAACAGGTGTCTTGATCAATGTCGAACGTGCTCATATCGATGCAAATGAAGGATGGGTGTTAATTGATCTCCCCGAGAAAGAGGAGACACGGATCTCATCCCGCCTCACCGAGCTAGGCGTCGAGGTGAAGAAGCTTGAGAATGCTGTTCTCTATGATGAGCATGAATGTGTTGAGTGTGGTGCCTGCCTCTCCATCTGTCCGCAGGAGGTCTTCTCCTTTGATGCTGATTACCATCTGGTGATAAAGGAAGAGCGGTGTGTCCTCTGTGGACAGTGTGTCTGTGCCTGTCCCCATCAGGCACTGTCCATCAGGCAATGATCCGACGGCATTTCCAGTATAAACAGACGATAACAACGATCCTCGCCGATAGCGAAGCAGATATCGAGGTGGCAAAGGCGGGGATCCTCGATGCACGCATGGCAGTGGAGGCAATGGTGGCAGCTGATCCCTTCTTTGCCTCAACGTTTGAGCCCTATGATCCAGGATCCGATCATCCGATCATATGCAGGATGGTGGATGCCGCATATGAGGCTGATGTCGGCCCGATGGCAGCAGTCGCGGGGACGATCGCCCGGGCAGGCGTGGAAGCGATGCAGGAAGGGGGAGCTCTCTTTGGCGTTGTCGATAACGGCGGCGATATCGCCCTTATGACTGATCGCATCCTCAGGATAGGGATATATGCAGGGAATGCTTCGGCCTTTTTGCAATCTGCTTTCCTCTGCCCTCCGCAGGAGAAGATAACCGGTGTCTGTACCTCGTCTGCAACAGTCGGCCCCTCGATATCACTTGGAACAGCTGATGCTGCCACTGTCTTCTCCGATGATCTTTCAGCAGCAGATGCATGGGCCACAGCTCTCTGTAATCGCCTGTCAGCCGACGATCAGTCAGAGTTCAACCGCCTCCCCGGCTCACGGGTTCGTGGCGCCGTTGCGATCTTTGGCGATTCTCTCTTCTCGTATGGCAGTGTCCCGGAGATAGTTCCGGCAAAAATTGATACGAATCTGATCACAAGGGGGATCTGAATCATTCAAATTCTTCTGCAAATCGGATCGCAAGCCGGTGTGCATCCTTTCCTCTGAATGTTGCAAGAATATCCTTCTCTATTCTGACCTGGACAACCGGACTTTCCCCTTCTACACGGAGAATGAGTTCGACGAGATCGATCTCTTCGAGGAGCGTGCCTTTCTCAAGAGATGAAGCTGGCTGAAGCATAAGCCGATCGATGATCAAATCGTCTGGAATCTCTCTGAAGAGATAGATATAGACCTGATAGGCATTGAGGAAGTCGGATATCAGCAGTTCAGATCGCACCCCGGGTGTCTGGCTGGAGATTCCCTGCACCAGCCGATTGTCGTCGTCATCAGCATAGTCAAGGAGTTCATCTGCAATGTCGGCGAGGGTAGCATTCTGGTTCACAACATATATTGTTTCTTTTCACTCCATAATACTCTGTGAAAGATGAAGAGGTTGACTGGGATATCTATCATCGGATTGTCTGCAATCAGGCAAACACCGTTTCTGGTTTGGAGGAGGTTTGCGGGTTATCGTCTGATATCGTGCGTGCATCTGTTGATCGGCTCTGCTATTATCTGCTTATCAAAGAGGAGAATGAGCAGCTTCACCCCCTTGGGATCGAAGAGATGCTCCTCTCCTGCAGGATCCGGCATTCACAGCATCTTCCGTTCACGATCGAAGATGGTGTTATTAAGATGAAGAAGGAGGAGTAGAGCGCTATGGTTCGATCCACAATCCTCAGGATTGGCCACCGCCATGACCGCGATCAGAGGGTTACCACCCATGTGGGGCTGACCGGGCGTGCGCTTGGTGCAGACGGGATGTACCTTGCCGCCGATGATCCAGGGGTTGTGACGAGTATCGAGGGGGTTGCGCGACGTTTCGGGGGGTCCTTCTTTGTTCAGAATAATGTCTCCTGGAAGCGTTGTATCCGGGAGTTTCAGGAGTCAGGTGGGGCTGTTGTACACCTGACGATGTATGGCCTCCGCATTCAGGATGTGATCAGTGAGATCCGTACGCGCGAGAAGGTGCTCATCATCGTCGGTGCCGAGAAGGTGCCAGGCGATGTCTACGGGCTTGCCGATTATAATGTCGCCGTAACCAACCAGCCTCACTCGGAGATCGCCGGGCTTGCCGTCTTTCTTGATCAGTTGTATGAAGGCAAAGAGCTTGATCTGGAGTTTCCCGATGCTGAGATCAGTGTTGTTCCCTGTGAGCGTGGCAAAGAGATGGTTGAGAAGTGACTGAGACGATCCTTGTCGCCGGATATGCCACACGACATGTTGCGCGTTCTGCACGAAGGGGGGGGTATCGGGTCTGTGCAGTCGATCACTTCTGTGATTTGGATCTTGGATGGATTGTTTCGGATTACGAAGGGTTTCTGGAACTCACCGAACTCCCGGCTGCAATCGATCGGATTCGATCACGCAATTCGATCACTCGCCTGATCCTCACCTCCGGGGCTGAGATGACGTGCTGCCCGGAAATACCGCGTGCCGGCACTGATGTAGAGACCATCCGGACATTCCTTGATAAATCCGCGACACAGGAATTCTTCTCCCGGTTGGCAGTCCCCCATCCCGGTATTGCTGAAGAGGGGAGATATCCCGTTATGATCAAGCCCGTCAACGGTGCCGGGGGCTGGAGGAATGCGATTGTCAGGACAGATGATGAGAAAGAAGCGTGGATCGCAGATTTTGATCTCCCCTACATCTGCCAGCAGTTCGTAGAAGGGATGCCTGCAAGCGTCTCCTGTGTCTCAGATGGCAGACGGGCTGTAGCTATTGCAGCTAATGAGCAGATCCTCCGTGGATCAGGTGATTCTGCATTTGGCTTTGCCGGATCGATCACGCCGTGCGATCATCCGCTTGCAGGTGAGATGATGGCACTGGCAGAGGAAATTGTCTCAGCAAGCGGCTGTGTCGGGTCTGTCGGCGTTGACTTTGTCCTCTCTGATGACGCGGTGGCGATCGAGGTGAACCCACGGTTTCAGGCGACCCTCGATACGGTTGAGGGATCGACCGGAGCAAATCTCTTCTCCCTGCATATGGATGCCTGTTCAGGGAGACTGCCTCGTCGGAGACCGCAATCGATCCGGTATTCTGCCCGGCGTATCCTTTTTGCCGAGAAGGATTTCATGGTTCGATCACGGCTGAATCGGTTCGCTGCGATTGCTGCTGATATCCCCCATCCCGGAACAGAGTTTACCGAAGGGGATGCAATGATCAGTGTTTTTGGATATGGTTCTTCAAGGGATGATGCCCTTCGGATGCTGGATAACCATATTAGTCTCATACGCCAATATCTTGAATGATGCAACAAGTGGAAGAATTATTAGAGAAGCAGGCGATCCATTCTTTTTTCCTCCGTCTTGTTGGGGAGGAGGGAATTCAGCTCCTGCTGCGGTTCCCCGATAACGGAGAGCATAGTGATGAGGAGCTTGCTGAAAAAACCGGGATCAACCTGAATTCTGTCAGGCATACTCTCTATACCCTCTATGAACGGAGACTTGCGGTCTACCGGAGGGTGAAAGACAATGAAACCGGCTGGCTTACGTATCTATGGCACCTGCAACTTGATCAGCTGGAGCCTGTGCTGGCCGAGGATCTGGAGAAGGTGAAGGAGAAGCTTATGGCACGTGAGCGGTATGAGGAGGAGAACGACTTTTATCTCTGCAAGACCTGTGGTGCTATGCATACCTTCAACGAAGCATATAAGCACGACTTCTCCTGCACCACCTGCGAAGTTCCACTCTCACATTTTGATAACGAGATGCTCGCTCTCGCTCTCCGACGCAGGCTTGAAGCTATCAGCGAGACACTCGGATAATTTTCTTTTTTTCATGAATACTCCTGACATTCCTGACGAATCTTTGTGTCTGGAACTCCTGAACGGGGTGCAGTGTTCTGGGAAGGTGATCGCCCATGCGCGAGTGGTTGCAGGTGTTGTATTGGAGTTTATTGATGACGAAGCCGTCGACGGGGCTCTTGCAACCTGCGGAGCTCTTCTTCATGATATCGGGAGATCAGCCACCCATTCACTGGATCATGCAATTGCAGGCGGCGATATATGTCGTGAACTGGGATTGCCGGAGGAGATCGCCCGTATCGTTGAGCGGCATCTTGGAGCCGGGCAGACCGCAGAGGAATGTCTCCAGATCGGTCTGCTCCCAAGGGATTGCATGCCTGTCTCCCTCCCCGAGAAGATCGTCGCCCATGCCGATAATCTGGTGAAGGGGACTTCAGTGATTCATATCGAGGAGCGGATGATGAAGATCATCGATCTTCCCGGGAAGAAGCGGCGCCGGACCTATCGGCTGGCACTTGAGATGGAACTCTTCAGGAGATGAAATCCGGAGATCGCCGGGTTCTTCTCTACTGTTCCGGCTGGCTGATCTCACAACCTCTCTCACTTTTTTTCATTCTCTATCTTGTCTTGAGTATACAATCTGGATGAACTGACCCCCTCGTCCCTCCCCGGGGGGTCACCGCCATCCCCCTCCGGTTCACGGGGCAGGGCGGCCTTGCGACCACCAGGCGGGGCTCGTTGCCCCGCCGAGAGGATAACTGCGCTATCGCGCTCATGCTGTTGTACTGGATCTCCATCAGATACAGAGGAACGTAAGAGACACCGGATCTCCGTCCACTCATGCAGAAAAACAATGGTTGACGCGCCCTGCCGCTCCCATAAGAAAAGGAGAACACCACTCACCTGCAATCGCCATAATACCCTCTCCTACACCGCACTTCTGTGGGCTTACCCATCCCCCGCATCAGGTACCGGCGCTCACCGCGATTGCCCGGACCCCCATGCTATCCTGATCCCCCCCTTCAGGTGAAGGGGGCTGGGGGGATTGCCGGAGGGAGGAGTTTCACAGTGCAGTAGATGTGGTAAGGGAGATAGAAATTGCCTGTAAGCGCTTGTCGGCATAGGATGACTGAGGTGTTGTAACCCGCTTATTCTAATCCATTCATTCTAACACAATGAACTGACCCCCTCGTCCCTCCGGGGGGTCACCGCCATCCCCCTTCGGTTCTCGGAGTGGGCGACCTGACGGTCACCAAGCGGGGCTATTCGCCCCGCCGAGAGGATGTGAGCGCTTCGCGCTTATGGGGTTGTACTGGTTCTCCATCAGACTCCTAAAATCAGTGGATGACGCGCCCTGCCGCTCCCTTTCGAAGAGCAAAACACCAAAAACCTGCAATCGCCATAGTATAATCTCCAACACCGCACTTCTGTGGGCTTACCCATCCCCCGCACCAGGTACCGGCGCTCATTCGCGATTTATCCGGACCCCCATGCTATCCTCACACCGCCTTCAGGTGAAGGGGGCTGGGGGGATTGCCGGAGGGAGGAGTGTCACAGGAGAAAAGATACAAATCTGAAAAAAACCTGTCTGTAAGCGCTTGTTTCTAAGGGCTGATCGAAAGAGATGGTTTCATTCATCCAGTACTTCTGTTGCCCTGACGGTTTCAATCCTGTTCATATTTTCTAATCAGGTTCTCACAGTATGAGCCGCTTCACCTGCGGGAGCTCTCTCAGATCTTCAACAACTCCCTGGGGGAGGGCTCCGTCAATGATCATCACAAGTTTCGGCTCTTCTGAAAAGATCGGATCGGTGACAAAGAGCTGGCGAATTGAGAGGTTGTACTCTGCCAATACTCGTACTGCCGATGCAACAATGTGTTTGTCTGAAGCGTTCTTTGGGATGAGCGTGATAATGGCGAGTCCGAGTACTTCTGCAACCTGCGAGAGATCAGGTGTTACACGGATATTGCAGAAGACTTGTTTCAGGGTCTTGTGATCGAGGATGCTGCGGGCGGTGGTATCGACGACACGCCGATCAACACCTATTGCACGCGCCACCTGGGTGGCGGGCATCTCTATCCCGTTTGCGGTGACCTTCCCCGACTCATTGACTCCAAACCCGTTTTCAAGGAGGAATCTGACAACACGGAGTTGTGAAGGGGAATCTGAGAAGGCATCAATGATATCGTACCACATAGTCATCTGATGGTTGGTGTCATGACGGAAAAAGGATGCGATGTATAATGATGCAGAGTAGTGTGTATCAGTGTACATAGTCGCCGGAAATAGAGCCTGGAAATGATGAGATCTTCAATCAAGCGTGTTAGATTTCCCCTCTCCGGCAGGAAAGCGAGATCGATAGCATTTTTAAGGATAGCATCGTATTTGTTTAAGTCAACCGAGCGAGGGTTGCCGAGCCAGGTCAAAGGCGCTAGCTTGAGGGGCTAGTCTCGTAGGGGTTCGCCGGTTCGAATCCGGTCCCTCGCATTTTCTTTTACTATCCTGATTTCTTTATCCGGATTAACCCGTTATAGTATCGATTCTTTTCAACAGAGTGACAATCGGGAATAATGTGAACTACCCCGCCCTAAAGGACGGGGCTTCCTGCCTCATTTTTTATCTTTATGATACAGATCACCATTCATGCGATCAATACTGACTGTCGATGCTCCACCCCGGAAAGTCGTTGGTATCCGGCGAACCGGAGACTATGAAGAGATTGGACCGATGATCACAGAGCTTGCATCCTTCATCGAGGAACACAATATCACCGTCATCGGGCCCCCTGCCTACATCTGCCATGAAGAGAGCCTTGAAGCCGTGCAGGTGGCAGCAGAAGCCGGAAATGCCGATATAGAGGTTGCCTTTCCGATCACAGGTGAGGCCGAAGGAAGCGGCGATATCCGTGTGTATGAGCTCCCCGGTGGAAAGATGGCCCGGATCATCCACATGGGGCCATATAGTGAGCTGCCTGATACCTATCAGGAACTCTTCAGGTGGCTTGGAGAGAACCATCTCACCATCACAGGTCCTGTGCGGGAGGTATACATCAATGACCCAGAGACCACAGAAGAGGATCTCCTGGTGACCTGGATATACGCCCCAATCTGACTTTTGTAATTTCAGGTTGATTCTGGTTATACCGGATGACTCCTCTTTTTCCATGCACAAGTCTTATACCCAATCAATTCAATCATCATCCATGAAACCACCCGGTTCTGTCATTCATCCAATCAGTGTCCTCTATGTCGATGACGAACCGGCACTCCTTCAGCTCTGTACGATCTATCTTGAGAGGAAACAGGAGTTTGTTATTACCACCTCAGAGAATGCAGAATATGCCCTGACTCTGTTAGCCACCCAATCATTTGATGCAATCATCTCGGATTACCAGATGCCGGGTATGGATGGTCTCCGGTTTCTCAAATATCTCCGTGAGCATGGAGATGAGACACCGTTTATCATCTTCACCGGAAAAGGCAGGGAAGATGTGGTCATCGAGGCATTGAACAGTGGTGCTGACTTTTACCTCCAGAAAGGCGGTGACCCGAAGTCGCAGTTCGCTGAACTTTCACAGAAGATCCAGTATGCTGTTGCACGTAAGAGGATCGAGTCGGCACTCAGGGAGAGCGAAGATCGGTACCGGAATGTCATTGAGGATATGGATGAGCTGATCTGCCGGTTCCATCATGATGGACGGATCATCTTCGTCAATGATGCCTATTGTCGCCATTTCGGATTATCACAGGATGATCTTATCGGGAGCAGTTTCAAACCCAGGATACATCCTGATGACCGGGAAAAAGTCTCATCTCTCTTCTCTGCATTTACACCTGAGAATCCTTCAGGTATTATCGAGCAGCGGGTGATCATGCCGGATGGACGGATCGTCTGGCAGCGATGGAGCACACGGGCACTCTTTGATGAGAAAGGCTCTATCTCGGAATACCAATCTGTCGGTCGTGATATTACCGAACTGATGGAGCGGGATAGTGAGCTCAAGAGAACCAATGACGAGCTTCTGGCTGCAAACGAAGAACTCACTGCTATAGAAGAAGAATTGCGGCACCAGTATGAGGAGATACGAACCGCCCAGACAGAAATTCGGTTATCAGAGGCACGGTACCGGGCCATCTTTGAATACACAAGTGCTGCAACGATCATCATTGAGGAGGATACGACTATATCCCTCGCCAATTCCGCGTTTATTGATTTAGCCTGTTCTACAAAGGAAGAGGTGGTCGGGCGGAGCTGGACTGGGTATGTCAGCCCGGATGATCGGAAGAGAATGCTTCAGTACCACGAGTTGCGAAGAGAAACGAGCGGCTCTCCTCCAAGAAGCTACGAATTTACCTTCATTGATAAGAACGGAGGCACTCACTCCACCTATATTACGGTTGGAATGATTCATGGCACATGCCAGTCTGTTGCATCCTTCTATGATATCTCTGACCGTGTCCGGATGGAAGAGGTGATCAGGAAGAGTGAGGAACAGTACCGGATGATCACCGAGAACATCACCGAGACGATAACCGTTCTTGATCTCTCGATGAATTTTACCTATGTGAGCCCTTCTATCACGGCATTACGCGGATATACCGTTGAAGAGGTGATGCAGCAGTCGTTGGCAGACATATTGACCCCGAAATCCTTAAAAATCACTCTTGAACGGCTTGATGAAGAGATGCGGCGTGAAGCAGCGGGTTCTGCTGACCCGGGCAGGGTTGTCATCCTCAATCTTGAAGAATACCGGAAAGACGGATCAACGATCTGCGTCAGCAATACCATGAAGTTCCTCAGAGATGAAGAAGGAAGGCCAAAGTTAATACTCATACTCTCGCGTGATATCACCGATCAAAGAGCTGCAGAACGTGCCCTGAAAGAGAATGAGCTCTTCAACAGGAGACTGATAGAACATCTCCCGGACTATATCCTCCTCTATGGGGCAGATGGCAGAATCCTGTATGTTAATCCTTTAGCAGCAGATGCATTAGGGTATAATGCAGATGAAATGATTGGAACCGATCTCCTCAGCCATGTGGCAGAAGAATACCGTAATAGTATTCAAAACACGATAGCCCTTCGACTGCAAAAGCTGCATATCCCCTCATATGAGATCGAGATCATCTCAAAGACCGGCGAGCGCTATTCCGTCCTTATTAAGGGTGCACTCATCAGGTACCACAATAGAGATGCAGTCCTGCTTGTTCTTACTGATATTACCGAGCGGAAAACGGCGGAGATCGCGCTTCATAACGCCAATAAAAAACTACAATTACTCTCCGGCATCACCCGGCATGATATCCAGAATACGCTTACCATTTTGCAGGGATACCTTTCCCTGGTAATTGAGCATAATGTCGATTCAGCTCTCACAAAGTACCTGAATGAGATAGAATGCGCCGCAGATGCTATTGAAGAGCAGATTGCGTTTACCAGTCAGTACGATACTATTGGATCAAACATCCGCTGGCAGAAGATCTCAGAATCTCTCCCGGAACGTCTGCCTGGCACCATCACCATCCAGAACGATTGTACCGGACTCTCCATCCTGGCGGATCCGATCCTCCGGAACGTCTTCTCCAACCTGCTCGACAATACGCTCCGGCATGGGCAGAAAGCAACCCGGGGACATCTTTTTTGTGAAATAAACGATGATGAATGCAGAATTATCTGGGAGGATGACGGAATAGGCATACCGGCTGATCAGAAAGAGATGATCTTTAATCGTGGTGTTGGGAAGCATACCGGTTTTGGTCTTTTCCTCAGCCGGGAGATTCTGCTTATCTCGGGGATAACGATTCATGAAACGGGCACATATGGAAAAGGGGCGAGATTTGAGTTGCATATTCCAAAAGGAATGTGGCGGCTTGATGCCTGATCGCTTCTTTCGTATACCCTGAAAACGCGTATACCCTGAAAACGCCGATCTTCTTTTATAACTTCGAAATAATCCGCAGTATACACAAGCTATTTCCAGAATCCCGCTATTCTTACTGTATAGGAGTGATTATATGCAGAACCGCTATCTCATAGCAACCCTTCTTCTCGGCATCGTTGTTATTGGTGCAATCATAGGATTTGCCCTGACAAACCCGCCGGCATTATCCCCGGAAGGAGGGCCGGTGAAGTTTACATCTGATCAGGAAGCGCGGGAGTACCTGATCCAGTCTATGGACCCGGGCTATCCGCACCAATGGATGAATACAGCTAATTCAGAAGATATGGCAGTTATACCCCCTGGTGCACCGGCACCGATGCCGATGCCAATGCCAACTTCATCTGGTGGTGCTGTGGAATATTCGACGACCAATATCCAGGTACAGGGAGTGGATGAAGCTGATTTTGTGAAAAATGACCAGAAATACATCTATCTCATAACCGGTGGCAGGTTCGTCATCGTCGATGCCTACCCGCCTGAAGATGCAGAGATCATCTCCAATATCAGCCTCTCCGGCAGTCCGCGTGAGATGTACCTGTCAGGTTCAACAGTTGTGATCTTTTCAGACGAGACGATCGAAGAATTTCAAGAGGTCGAAGGCAGTGCCGCTCCTGTTCCGGTACGGCGACAGGTTGCACGGGCAGATCTCTATGATGTCACAGATCGCTCACAGCCCGCACTCATCAGGACAATCACAGCATCAGGCACGTACACCTCGTCAAGGATGACCGATGGGATCGTGTATCTTATCACACAGGAGTATCCACAGAGGCAGGGATCAGATATCCCGATGCCGATGGTCACAGATGGTAGCAGCACCCACAACCCCGATATCTGGCGCTTTGATGATCTCGAAGGGCCATTCATCTTCCAGACGATCACTGCCTTTGCACCCACGCGATCATCCACCATCTCAACGGAGAGCTATCTTGTCGGGTATTCATCGACCTTCTATGCAACACCTGCGAACCTCTATGTCGCCTATACCCACTACGGTGATCGCTACCGATCCGGCTGGATGGAACCCGCCGACCCGACAGGCCCGTCAACCATCATCCACCGTTTTGAACTGAACCGTGGAAGCCCGGTATGGAGACAGAGCATGAGCGCACCTGGCACCCTCCTGAACCAGTTCTCACTCGATGACTACCAGGGTCATCTCCGTGTTGCCACAACTGTTGAGGAGTATGGAGCAAACGGTTTTGAGACATCTTCAAGCATCACCATCTTCGATCGATCGGGTACTCTCACCGGAGAGATCACCGGGATTGCACCTACCGAGCGGATCTTTGCAGCCCGCTTCATCGGGGATCGATGTTATCTCGTCACATTCCGCCGGATCGATCCCTTCTTTGTGATCGATCTTTCTGACCCGAAGAACCCGAAGATCCTCGGCGAACTGAAGATCCCCGGATATTCGGATTATCTCCATCCCTTTGATGACCATCATATCATCGGGATTGGAAAAGATACCGGGGAGACGGCATGGGGAGGCTTCACCACCACCGGTGTCAAGGCCGCACTCTTTGATGTCACAGATGTCACAAACCCGGCACTGAAAGATTCGGTCACCATCGGCGGGTCAGGGAGCGACTCTGAGATCCTCCGCGATCACAAGGCATTCTACTTCAATCCAAAGACCGGTGTGATGGTGCTCCCGATCACGGTTGCCCAGGGGTATGGTTCCGGCTATGTCTGGCAGGGATCCTATGTGTATGAGATCTCACCTGATGCCGGATTCACCCTCAGGGGCACCGTCCCGCAGTACAGGGGAGATGAACCGCCGGATTCCAACCGCTGGCCGACAGCAGTCAGACGATCCCTTACCATCGGTGATATGCTGGCTACCATATCAGAGAATACAATTGTCCTTGTGGATATACGGAAGCCATCAGATCGGTATGGATCGATTGA
>WOYI011507386.1_pt1 | contig 36234 bp, 29 predicted proteins | sample 6423411 | NCBI WGS metagenome assembly WOYI01 (sample SAMN13441803, study PRJNA592873) | oil field metagenome | biome: oil field; feature: oil-well bore; material: oil-contaminated soil; isolation source: oil-contaminated soil from oil-well borehole | place: Germany: Wietze | collected 2016-10-18 ...
AGTTTATTCCATTCACCAGGCATATATGTTAAAGCGCCATTTATTCTATTTTGCAAGATTTGTTTATCTTCTTGTGTTACAGAACCATCACCATTAACATCGGCTCTGTCTAGAGTTCTATATTCAACGGGGTCATCTGAGTCTAGGTTTGGAACAATTTCTCCAGAGAGGATTTTTTCCAAAGTTGAGACATCTGAAGAATTTAGTGTGTTATTTCCATCAACATCTCCTGAACCATACCAGTTTAGAGTTGAATCGTTTGGTTGAACGAAGGGATTAATTGTATATTTGTAGGTTTGAGGAATGTTCACTAAAAAGTTTATTGTTGTGTCTTTTGCATTTGTTTTTGTGTCTGTTGCTTTAACTTTTAATTCATAATTTCCATTTCCCAAATTGAAATTAGTTGAGCCTGTGGCATCAATTGGTGTTTCTGTTCCATTTAAAATGTATGAGGCTGAAGAGACTCCGCTTTCATCGGTTATATTCCATGCGAAGGGGATTTCTCCTGTTGAATATGTCTTGTTATCTTCTGGGGAAGTAAATGCGATTTTTGGAGGAGTTGTATCTGATGTTTCTTTATCGACTATGAAGCTGACTGTTTCTTTGTCTTTGTTGCCAGATATGTCGTAGGCTTCTAATGCAAGTGTGTAGTTTCCGTTTGGTAAAACAAGAAATTTTGTTCCTGATTTTGAAAGAGATGTTTTTTCTCCGCCATTAATTGTGTAATAAGCTTCTTTGAAATTCTCCTCTACTACTTTGTAATCTAAAGATATTTTGTTTGTGCTGTATATTTGTCCGTTAGAAGGATTGTAGAGTTCTATTTGTGGATCTACTATGTCCACATCAGGAATTATGTCTGGTTTACATGATGGCATAACAGTTGCCAATGCAAAAGGCACTGCGTAGAGTAAATTTTTTTTTGCTTCGCCAATGAAAGATTTAGTCTTATTCAATTTTGAGGTCTTTGGTTTCATAACAGATGAGTCTTTGGTTATTCGTTTCATTGTATATTGCAAGACGCAAGTGGTTTATCATACTAAGCCATAAGGTACGAGAAATGCATTACATTTATTTCTCTTATCTCGTTAATTTGTTAAAATGCTGTTTTTCTGAATCATTTTCGTTTATAAGTCCTTCGGTTGTCGGATGAACGCTTACCAACACTTATATAAATCAACTGTTTTTTATCGAAATCATGGGGTGGCAGAATCTCTCGCTGCTGATCGTCCCGGGTGTCACCACATTAAGCGCCACTAAGGTAATAAATTGTGGAAATTGTGTTTGTGTAATGCTGATGTTTTTTGGAAGGGACGGAAGCGGGAAGATTGAAGCAGGAAGTGGGATGCTGGATGCTGGATATTCGATGCTCTAAAAACAGATTCCTCCTCGTTCCTCGTCGGAATGACAATATTAATAAGTAATCCTTGCGGCGCATCATGATAAGTGATCTAAATAAAAAACAATATTGCGCCGCCAAACACTACAAGAAATGTCATCCCGATCCCGAGGATTCGGGAGAGGGATCTCATGAAAGAACAAGTTACGAACTGTGACTGAACACTCGCGGCTTGAAGCTTTTGTGGGGATTGCTTCGGTCGTAAACTTCCTCGCAAGGACATTAAAATGGAAAATATACAAGGTCGCGGACAAGCACAAACCGGTCTCAAGATATGATATTCGATTGTCCGCCAACCGATCCTGTAATAAGGCCCGTCATTGCGAACCAACGCAGGAGGTGAAGCAATCTTATACTTGTTACTTGACAATGGATACTTGAGGTTCATAGCCCAAAGCTTGTAGCTGATACTATTCATCCCCCTGGAAACTGCGTTTCCTTTCCCCCTTTAAAAAGGGGGACGAGCCAGATGTGGCCGAAGCTTGTAGCTTGCAGCTTGGGTCTCGTAGCTGAAAGCTACAAACCCAGCACTTCAGGCCCCTGTTCAAAAACAATATCGCGTGGAATACCGGCTTCACCAATTCTGTCCAGGTCGTTTTGAAGCGCTTCGCGGATAAATCCCTTTTCGTCGAGTTCTTTCTGTGCAGCAGCATAATCGCCGTTGCCCTGAATTACGAGGATATGTTCGGCCAGGCCAAGCATTGCAGCTTTCATTTTTTCGAAATCAACACGGTAGGTTCCGCTAGCTTCGTCGCGGGTAAAAGCGCCTGCTTCCTCGAAATAGTAAAAGCGCATCATGTTGGCTTTTCCGTGGGCGCTGGCGGCTCCAAAACGCACCGAGCGGAAGATTCCGGCCATAAAAGTCACGAAGTTGTCCATCATGTCTTTTTCACCCATCTCCCCCATCTCGTTCAACTGGTAAACGCACCACAAGCCCAGAATATCGGCTTTTCCTTCTTCCATCGAAGTGTAATTATCTTTTAAGGCTTCGCGTACAGTCGAGCTTTTATCCACTGTGTTTCCAAGTCCGAGTCCGTGGGCGACTTCGTGGAACATCGTATTTTCAAAAAAAGCATCGAATTTAACGTGTGAGCGCTGGTCTTCGGCAATCAGCAAACCGGCAATCGGAACCAGAATTTTATCAAATTTTGCCTGCATCGAATTCTTAAGCTGCAATTTACGGCTTCCTTTGGTTTCGCGCACTTTCTCGTCGTTCGGAAGATTGATGGCAATGGTTTTGCTCCCGGCATTGCAGTCGCCTGCGTAGTAAACGGCGTCGTACACATTCATGTCCGAATCGAGGCCCGGAGTTTCGTCCTTGTATTTTTGTTCACAAGGCAGTGCCTTTTGCAAACCCGGCAACAGTGCAGCATATTTTTCGAGTTTGCTGCTCCAGTCTTTGTCTTTAATCAGGATAAATGATTCGTGCGCGGCTTTGTATCCAAAGAGCTGATCTTCGTAGTTTTCGATCGGGCCAATAATAAAATCGATGGTGTTGTTTTTCATGGCCATCCAGGCCACATCGCTGTCGTAATAATCATCGCTCAGCAAGGCTTCGGCCCGTTTTTCGAGGTAGGTTTTAAAACCGGGGTCTTCGGCCAGTTGTGCTGCTTTTTTTAACAATGCCGCAGCCTTCTCAACTTGTTTGCCAAATGCGACGTGATAAGGCACCGATTTCAAAGCGCCGTCTTCGCCCCTTCTGACCAAGGTGTACAGACTGGTTTTTGAATCATCACTCCAATTTTCGAATTCTTCCCGGGTCATATCAACCGGGTAGAAATTTGCTCCTGCAGGTTTGGCTCCGTAGCCGGGTAAAAAGGGTTCGTTGTTGTTTAACCGCTCCCACGGGCCATAGTTTATCTGGATAAACTTCCGGGTGTAAGCATCCCAGTCTTTTCCCAAAAGCTCCTCTTTGTCGCCAAAAGCTTCCATCCAGTATATATCTTCCATCAATTTAGCTGCCTCAAAAAGCAAGGGAAGTATTTGTCTTTCCTTTTCTGTTAACACGCTTAAATCGGTGGTGAGTTTGAATGAAGCAAACTCATCCGCCTTTTGTTTTATTTCTTCCTTTACATCCATTTTCTTGTCTTCATTTGATTCTTTTGTTGTTCTGTTTGCACAAGCAAACGCCAGCACCGAAGCCAGTATCAGAACTAAAACCTTTTTCATAGCGAATAGTTTATTAATTTTTGTCAAAACTAAGAAATACCTGGCGAAAAAAGGATGGAAAAATTCAGGTTTTGAATGCCTCAGCCTGATTAACGGTGCGAACCCATTTTGACTTCGATTCCTCCCTTGTTCTCCCCAAATTTATTTAAACGGTAAGTAAACGAAAGCATCACAAAACGCCCGATGCTGTTCGACCGGATCTCGCGGAGATAGTTTAACTCACCAAAACGTTTTACAATCTGGTTCTGGTTTAGTAAATCGAAGCCTTATAAAGTGAGCGTTCCGCGTTTATTTTTGAGGAAATAGTGGTTGATTTGCGCACCCAGCAAAGGAATGCTCAACGATTCGCCAAAACTTTTGTCGGAATAATTGGTTAGATCCGAACTCACTTCAAAATCCCACGAATCGTTAGGCGTAAAACGCAGTTCGCCAAGCCACGAGGCATTAAAATAATCGTTGTTCATATCGCTCTGAACCGAATACGCGAATTGGTGAGCGTAACTTCCACGCCGGTGTTCACATCCCATTTTTCCTTTTTCCGGTTGTCGATACTAAACGAAAAGCGGTGCCCCAGGTTGGTATATTCGTTTTCAACTCTGTTAATCAGGTTGAGGCCTTTGTTCCAGCTCTCGTCGAGGTTTAAATGGATTTTCACGTCCAGCCGGCGAAGCGGGGTCGAAAAGTCGATATTGCCGTTTACAATCACCTCTTTATCAAAGTTGTCGAGGGTATTAATCATGATCAGGTTGTTATCGACGGTTCGCACCGAGTTGATTTTATCTTTCACATAGGTTCCTGATACATTCGCCACCAGGGAAGTAAACGAAAACTGATCGAACAAAATATAATGCGCGTTAAACTGGTGCGAAATTTCGGGCTTCAAATCCGGGTTTCCGTGGTAGACCGACAATGGATTGATATTGTTGACCACCGGCAAAAGCTGTGTAACTCCGGGCACATTAACATCGGTATTATAGAAGAGCATCAAACGGCGACCGGTCTGAAACTGGTATTCGTACCAAAGCGATGGCAGCCAGTATAGAAAGTTGGATGGCGAAGAAAGTGCATTGTTTAGTGTGTTATCCATTTCCCCGATTTCCATTTGCATGGCCAGCGAAAGGGTACTTTTTTCGCCCGTGCGTTTGATTCCCAGCTTTGGCTTCAAATATTCGTATTCTTTGCTGAAATTATCTTTCGAAGTAATAAACTGCTTGTCGTTCAGCGTTGGATTGTCGCCCTGTGTCCGTGTTAAATCTTCCGAATTTCGTCAGGCAACAATTTCGGGACTTATTCCATTCTCGTTTTTTTGTTTGCGATAAAAACACCTTACTTCAAGATCAAATACTGTTAAAGCTTTGTTAAAATGTACTTTTCAAAGGGTTAAACTTGCCATAAAAGCTGACATCTCCCCTCGCCAGTGGAGAAAAAGCGGAACCCCGCGGCTTTGTCGCGGGGAATTCTTCAGGTTAAAATACTTACTTTTTAAACAGCTGAAAAGTTTTTGGAAAAGTTTGTCTTTGCAAAGTACGAAACTTAATTTTTGAACATAAGCGAACAATATTCGGCTAAAAAAGTTAATAATGCAGTTTGTTCGACTTGAACAAAAGAATTTTTAATTAGTTTTATTTAAACTCAATTAACTTTGACGGCTGACAAATTCATAAAAATAAATAAATGAGCCATAATTTATTAAAAGGGAAAAGAGGAATCATTTTTGGGGCCTTGAATCCCGATTCTATTGCCTGGAAAGTGGCAGAGAAAGCACACGAAGCAGGCGCTACCTTAACATTAACCAATACTCCGGTTGCGGTTCGAATGGGTGAAACAAACGGACTGGCAGAAAAACTGAATACCATCGTAATTGCTGCCGATGCCACAAATGTGGAAGACCTGAACAATCTTTTCCTGAAATCGATGGAATACCTTGGTGGCAAAATCGACTTTGTGTTGCACTCGATTGGTATGTCGCCCAACGTGAGAAAAGAACGCCACTACAGCGACCTCGACTATAATTATCTCGATAAAACGCTTGATGTATCCGCTATCTCGTTTCACAAAGTGATGCAGACAGCCCGGAAACTGGATGCCATTAACGAATGGGGTTCGGTTGTTGCACTTTCGTATGTTGCTGCCCAGCGTACTTTTTATGGTTATAACGATATGGCTGACGCAAAAGCGCTGCTTGAATCGTTTGCGCGCAGTTTCGGGTATATTTATGGCCGCGAACGCCATGTACGGGTAAATACCATTTCGCAGTCGCCAACCATTACCACTGCGGGAAACGGCGTGAAAGGCTTTGACCGTTTGCTCGACTTTGCCGAGCGGATGTCACCACTGGGTAATGCAACCGCCGAAGAATGTGCAGATTATACCATCACCCTGTTTTCAGACTTAACCCGTAAAGTTACCATGCAGAACCTGTTCCACGATGGTGGGTTCTCGAACATGGGTATGAGTTTGCAGGCGCTGCAGCAATACGAAAAAGGACTTCATAAAGATTGTAATTGCGGCGATGAAATTCCTGCCGACGGTGAAGAACATTTATACGATTAACTTTTTTTCAAAAAAAACAGTGGTAAAATCAATTACCACTGTTCCCTGATATCGAAATCAATTCTTTATTTCTTTTTTCGTTGAACGCCTTGCTGTTGTTTAGCCATGTCTTCCAAGCGCTTTTGGAACCCCGATTTCTTTACCGGTTTCTTTTTGTTGGCTTGCAACTGCGCATGGATTTTATCCTCGTCGACAAAATTACGGATCAGGTAGGTCTGTCCAATGGTAATCATATTGGCAAGCAGGTAATAATAACTTAAACCCGATGGGTAGCTGTTTAGCAGGAAGAAGAACACTATTGGCATAATATACATCATGGTTTTCATCCCCGGCATTCCCTGCGAACTTGCCGCAGATTGACTCAGATTAGTAGAAATAATGGTTGTAACGGTCATTAAGATCGTAAACAAACTCAAGTGATTTCCCATAAAATTGCTGATAAGCGGAATGTTAAAATTCCAGCTAATGATTGAATCATAAGTGGAAAGGTCGTGTGCCCACAGAAAACTTTGGCCACGCAACTCGATCGATGTTGGAAAGAAAAAGAACATCGCAAACAAAATTGGCATTTGAAGCAGCATTGGTAAACAACCTCCCATCGGATTTACACCGGCCTTTTTATAAAGCGCCATGGTTGCTTGTTGTTTTTCCACCGTTTTATCACCAAACTTCGTGTTGATCTCGTCGATCTCGGGTTTTAATACCCTCATTTTTGCCTGCGAAATGTACGATTTGTACGTGAACGGGAATAAGATCATTTTGATCAGAACCGTCAAAATGAGGATAATGATCCCGAAATTGGAGATATATCTGCTTAAAAAGTTAAATACGGGTATAATCAGCCATTTGTTCACCGGGCGGACAATGGCATAACCCAGATCAACCTGGCGTTCCATGTCCAGCCCGTATTGTTTTAAGGTTTGATAGTGGTTCGGGCCAAAAAAGAATTGCATCCCCACGTTTTCGTCGGCTGAACCGTTATATGGAATGGCGATGTCTGCCCTGAAATTTCCAAGATATTCCTGATTGTTTTCGTACTCAAATTTCTCTTGTTTTACCATAGCATTCGGGAACGATTCTTCCGAAATGATGGTCGTACTAAAAAATAACTGTTTGAAACCGATCCATTTTAACTTGGTGGTTAGATCTTTTTCGTCCGATTTAGTCTTGCTGAGGTTATCCACCTCGTCTTCAAAGAACTTATAGGTAATGTTGGTGTAGCGGTCTTCGCCAAAGCGCGAATAGCGTTCCTGCCGGGGTACATCGTAGCCCATCGCAAAGTTCATGTACGATTGGTTGGATGCAATATAATCATTCATCCCCTTCATGTGGATGTCGAAATCGACCAGGTATGAGTTGTGTGACAGCGTATATACATACTCGATGTATTTGCCCGGTTCGGGTTCTAACCGGAAGGTTACCGATTCTGTTCCGCCAGGGTTTTCCTTGTTAACTTTCATACGGCCTTCGTCGCCTTTTTTTACCGGTGGCCCTGTTACTGTCACATTCTTTTGTCCGCCGACCTGCTTAAAGAATAGTTTTTCGGTTTCGATGGGTCGGTTACGCGAAAAGAAATTTAGTCCAAACAAGGTTTCTTCGCCACTAAAAAGAATCACAGCAGTAGAATCATAACGCTGATAGTCTTTTAACTGAACCGAATATATTCGTCCTCCCAGGTTGGAGAAGGTAATTTTCATCCGGTCGTTTTCGAGAGTCGAGAACTCTTCTTCACCCATGGCATTGGCTCCAAAAGCGCCAAACTCGTCGGCTTTTGCTTTTTCAATTTCTTTCTGTGTTGTAGAATCCCCCGATGCAAAAGCACTGTTCTGGGCTTCCTGTTCGGCCAGTATTCTTTGCTGTTCAAGCGCTCTTTGCTGTTCAACTAGCGCTATGGAATCGCGTCTGGTCTTTGCTGCTTCAATTTCTTCTTTCGAAGGCTGGTTTAAATAAGAAAATACAACCAGAATCAGAAAGATGATTACGATTCCGTAAATCGATTTTTTATCCATGTTTATTTTTAAACTAATGCATTTTTAATAAAATCAACAAAAACAGGGTGTGGGTTGAGAACGGTACTCCGGTATTCAGGGTGAAACTGAACCCCCACAAACCATTTGTGATCAGGAATTTCCATAATCTCTACCAGGTCGGTATCAGGATTTATTCCTACCGGAATCATACCGGCATCCACAAATTGTTCTCTGTAATTATCGTTGAATTCGTAACGGTGACGATGACGTTCGTGTACCGTTAACTTATTATAGGCTTTGCAAACATTCGAATCTTTTTCCACGATGCGGCACTCGTAAGCTCCCAATCGCATCGTTCCTCCGTAATGGGTAATCCCTTTTTGTTCTTCCATCAGGTCGATGACCGGATACGCTGTTTTCGGGTTCATTTCGGTGGAATCGGCCCCTTCCAGCCCCAATACATTCCGCGCAAATTCAATTACGGCTACCTGCATTCCCAAACAAATTCCGAGAAACGCGATATTCTTTTCGCGGGCATACCGGGCAGCTTCAATTTTTCCCTTCATACCACGGTGGCCAAAACCAGGTGCAATAATAATTCCGTTCAGATGCGATAGTTTTTCATCAACATTTTCGTGATTGATTTCCTCGGAGTGAATCCAGTTGATATTTACTTTACAGTAATTAACAGCCCCGGCATGAGTAATTGCTTCAGCAATCGATTTATACGCATCATGGAGTTCCACATATTTCCCAACCAGTCCAATTTCAATGGTTTGTGTCGGATTTTTAAGCTTCGTGAGGAAATTATTCCAGGCTGAAAGATCTATATCTTCGTTAATGGTAAGATCCATTTTCTTCAAAACCGTGATATCCAGCTTTTCTTCCAGCATCTTCAAGGGCACATCGTAAATCGTTGGAACATTTACTGATTGGATTACCGCTTCGAGGTTAACATTACAGAAAAGCGCGACTTTTTTACGTATCGAAAGGTCAATGTCGTGTTCGGTACGTAAAACCAAAATATCGGGTTGAACCCCGGCTTCGAGCAACATTTTTACAGAGTGTTGTGTGGGTTTGGTCTTTAGTTCGCCGGTAGCCGATAAATATGGTACCAGTGTTAAATGAATAACAAGCGCTTTATTTCCAAGTTCCCATTTTAACTGACGAACCGATTCGATATAAGGCAACGATTCGATGTCGCCAACCGTACCGCCAATTTCAGTAATAACTATGTCGTAATTTCCCTTTGACCCCAGAATTTTGATCCGGCGTTTAATTTCGTCGGTAATATGAGGAATTATCTGTACCGTTTTTCCCAAATAATCGCCGCGTCGTTCCTTTTCTATTACTGATTGATAAATCCTGCCGGTAGTTACATTGTTTGCCTGAGAAGTAGGTTCATTTAAAAAACGTTCGTAATGCCCCAGATCAAGGTCAGTTTCGGCACCGTCCTCGGTTACGTAACATTCACCATGTTCGTAGGGATTCAAGGTTCCCGGATCGACATTGATGTATGGATCGAGTTTTTGGATGGTGACACTGTAGCCACGAGATTGAAGCAACTTGGCCAGAGAAGAAGCTAAAATGCCTTTCCCGAGCGATGAAGTAACTCCACCGGTAACAAATATATATCTAGTTTCAGACACGACGGTAAACTTTAAAAATGAAGCCACAAAATTAATTAATTAATACGAACCGAAAACTAAACCATTATTAAATATCCCTAAATTGACATTAGTTAATAACAAGCGACTCTTAACAAACATTCCTACTTAACAATAATGAAACCAAAATGCGTCGCCTATTTTTGTTTACACTGGCAGAAAGTTTGAAATATCGAAAAACAAAATTTTATTACTATTTATCTACTTTTATCCTCTCCATACATTGTTTATTTGTAAAACGAAACGCAGATTACATTTGTAATTTACAAATGTACATCATAAGTATAAATCAAACGCCCTGTATTTTCAGCCTATTTAGAAGTAATTAATAGATGTTCAGAAACAGGCCTGTCATGATGTCATACCATGTTTTTACTTCTGTAACAAAAAAAAGCCACTCACCTTTCGGTGAATGGCCCCGCTATTGCAAATAGAAAAATCTTAATTAAAGAATTCTCCTTTTAATCTTTCAACCCATTTCGAGACCCTGTCTTTTGTAAGCCTGGCCTGGTTTTCCTGATCGATAGGCAGTCCAATAAATACGTTTCCGCGTTGTGCTTTCGACGAATCAAAGGTATACCCTTCTACGGATGTGCTTCCTACTATTTTAGCTCCACATCCTTCCAGGATAGAAGCCAGCAGGCCAATCGCGTCACAAAAATTCTCGGGATATCCTTTTTGGTCACCTAATCCAAATATTGCAAAGGTCTTTTTCGAAAGGTCCATTTCTTCAAGGTCGGGAATAAACTCGTCCCAGTAATTGGGTAGTTCGCCATCGAACCAGGTAGGTGCGCTCAAAATAAAGTTGTCGTATTTCTCAATTACTTCCTTGTTTAATTCTTCGGCGTTAACCACTTCAATTTCATCTTTCCCAAAGGCTTCGATCACTTTCTCAGCAACTTTTTTCGACTTTTGGGTATGAAAACTATATATGATTGCAGTTTTACTCATTGCTTACGTATTTAGTATTCAATTAATTCTTTTGCAGCTGTGTAAATTCTCTCGGTATTCGGCAAAATCGCGCGTTCCAGAATACGGTTGAAACCAATTGGAACAAAAGGTGATCCAACACGTTTAATCGGAGCGTCGAGGTGTTCAAAGCCTTTCTCGTTTATAAGTGCACTCAACTCGCCTCCAAATCCACCAAATACCTTGTCTTCGTGAACAATCAGCACACGATTGGTTTTCTTAATCGACTCCAGAATAGTTTCTTCATCCAGCGGAATCAGAGAACGAAGGTCGATCACTTCGATATTGGCAATACCTTCAGCGGCCAATTTATTGGCTGCTTCGATACATAAATGCGTTGTATTTCCGTAGGTTAAAATCGTGAGGTCACTTCCTTCGCGACGAATGCGGGCTTTGCCAAAGGGCACTTCAAAATCATCAGGTACAACGGTTGCGGCTTTTGGATCCTGGTAAAGGGCCTTAGGTTCGAGGAACAGGGTTAATCCCCGAGAACGCATCGAAGTGCGTATCAAACCAGCGGCATCGTCGGCAAACGAGGGATAAACAATGCGTACACCTGGAATAGCTACAAGCGAACCTTCAATATTTTGTGAATGATACATCCCGCCACCGATGTAACCACCTGAAGCCAGACGAATAGTGATATTCGGCACAAATTTTCCATTCGATCTCCAGTAATCGTGGCTGGAATCGACATACTGTTCCATGGCCGGCCAGAAATAATCGGCAAATTCGGCGCCTTCAATTACCACACGAATCTTATCGTTGTAACGCGACATCCCGTTGGCAGTACCCATTATAAAATCTTCGGCAATTGGCCCGTTGAATACACGCTTGTTACCAAATTCCTTTTGCATGCCTTTCGAAACGTTGAATATCCCGCCTTTGTCTTTGTTGGCCATATCCTGCCCCCAAATAAAAGTATCTGGGTTATGACGAAACTCGGCTTTTAGTGTTTCATTTAAGGCTGTGATCAGCTTTTTCTTCTCTCCTTCGGCATTATGCAACCCTTCAGGATATTTTTCAGAAACTACGGGTTCGGCAAAAACAAAATTGTAAATCGATTCAGGATCGGGATCGGGAGCTGCCAGGGCTGCCTTGTGTGCAGCTTTAATTACCAACTTAGTTTCAGCCTCAATCGCCTGCAATTCTTCTTCTGTAAAGCGGTTATATCTAATCAGAAGACGTCTGAACTTACCCAGCGGATCGTATTCAACCACATAGTTTCTTTCTGAGCCAGAGCGATAGAGAAGGTGGTCGTCTGAGTTCGAATGTGCCCCCATTCGCACGCAGTTGGCCTGTAAAATAACCGGTTTGCTCTCTTCAATCGCAAAACGTTTGGCTTCTGCCATTGCATTCATCGAATCAAATACATCTTTACCGTTACAATGGATAATTCGGGTATTTTTAAAGCCTGCAAAATTGTTGGCTACTTTGCGCTGGGCAGTCTGGTCTTTTTTCGGTACCGAGATTCCATAACCGTTATCCTGAACAACAAAAATAACAGGCAATTCTTCTTTATCCGCACCCGTGATGGCTTCGTAAACGTAACCTTCGCTTACCGACGATTCTCCCTGACTGCTTATCGAAACTGCCTTCTCGCCATAATATTTAATAGCTCGTGCAGTTCCAACGGCATGCAAAGTATGATTACCGGTTGCTGATGATACGCTATGAATATTCCACTCTGTTTTTGCGAGGTGGTTCGACATATGACGTCCACCACTTGAAGGGTCGGTAGCCTTTGAAATTCCGTTCAGGATAATTTCTTCAGCCGTCATTCCACACGATAATGCAGTCAGCATATCGCGGTAATATGGAAAAATATGGTCTTTGTTTTTCTCAAAATTCTGACCAATGGCCAACTGAATTCCATCGTGTCCTGCATAAGGAGCATGATACGACCATCCAATTGCCTGTTTCAGGTAATTCGGGGCCTTCTCGTCGATGGCCCTGCCAATGGTCATCAGTCGGTACCACTTCTCCAATGTTTCCTTTGGAGTGCTTTTAATAGTATACAGTTTGGGTATGTTCAAATCATTCATTTTCTGTTATATTGCGCGGTTTATATCAAATTTCTCTAAAATATCAGCAATTCGGCGTAAGAAAGCTCCTCCCAACGCACCGTCGATGATACGGTGGTCGTAAGAGAGAGACAGGTACATTTTGTGGCGTATTGCAATTACATCGCCCGAAGGTGTTTCCAGTACTGCTGGTTTCTTCTCGATAATGCCGGTAGCCAGGATCGCTACCTGAGGTTGATTGATAATTGGTGTCCCAATAATATTTCCGAACGATCCGAAGTTGGTAATTGTAAAAGTACCTCCCTCTATGTCGGATGGATCGAGTTTATTGGTTCGGGCGGCATCGGCTAAACGGTTTAATTCTTTGGTAATGCCAACCAGGTTGCGCTGTTCGGTATTTTTGATTACCGGAACGATCAGGTTTCCATCGGGTTTTGCAACAGCGATTCCCACATTAATATCCTTTTTAAGAATAATCTTGTCGCCACTAACCGATGAATTTACCAGTGGAAACTCAGATAGAGCGAGTGCAACAGCCTCTGTAAATATTGGCATGAAAGTGATTTTATCTCCATGCTTTTTTTGGAAAGCATCTTTATTTCTGTTTCTCCACAGAACCAGTTCTGTTACATCGGCTTCGACCACCGAAGTGACATGCGGTGATACTTGCACCGACATTACCATGTGATCGGCAATCAATTTGCGAATGCGATCCATTTCTATTACCTGGTCACCGGCACCCGGAGTTACTGTCATTGGGGCTTTTCGCTCAACCGTAGAAGCTGAAGTTGCAACCGATGCTTTTGCAGCAGGCTGAACCGGTTGTGATTCGCCCCTGTTTTCGAGGTAATCCAGAATATCTTTTTTCTGAACACGACCACCGGCACCTGATCCGTGGATTTTCTCCAATTCTTCGAGTGTAACGTTTTCCTCTTTGGCAATGGTTTTTACCAACGGAGAATAAAAACGGTTCGATAATTTCCTACTATCTTCTAATGAATGGGGAGTTTCAGCTACTTTTGTTTCCTCTGAAGGAATTTTTTCCTTTTTGACTACTTCGGTAGCCGAAGGCTCATCAATTGCCCCATCAAGGCTGATAACCGCTAATACTTCACCTACAGCAACAAGGCTGTCTTCAGGGTATAATATCTTTGTAATTACACCGTCAACCGGCGAGGGTATCTCCGAATCCACCTTATCGGTGGCCACTTCAAACAAGACATCGTCTTCTTCAATGGTATCTCCCTCTTTTACAAACCATTTGGTGATCGTCCCTTCCTGTATGCTCTCACCTAACTTGGGCATAACAATGTTAAAACTTGCCATAATTACGATTCTTTAATTCTATTTTTGCTATTTGCAGTTACAATAACGTTCTCAAAATTGAAATGTTCACATTGCAATTTTATTTAGTGCAAAAATAAAGTTAAATGATTATTTAAGACAAAGCAAGCCGTTAAAAAACACTAAATAGTATTTATCTGTCATAGATTCTATCTAAGAGTAGGATTGAACTCGTGGATAAGGGACCAATAGAATGTAAACTATATGATGTTACATTTGTAATGAGCCTATTAAATCATTTACCGAATGCATGTTATGCCTATCAAGATATTCATCCAACCCCTTAACAATTTTCAACGCAATCATCGGATCTTTAAAAATGGCGGTTCCCACCTGAACAATGCTTGCGCCTGCCAGCATAAATTCAATTGCATCGGTAGCATTCATAATTCCCCCAATTCCTACCACAGGAATTTTGACTGCATTTGCCACCTGCCAGACCATGCGTAAAGCAATGGGTTTGATAGCCGGTCCGGAGAGTCCGCCGGTAATAGTTGATAATTTTGGAACTCGTTTTTCGGCATCGATCGCCATTCCGAGAAAGGTATTTACCAACGAAACTGCGTCAGCACCTTGTCTTTCCACTGCCCTCGCGATTTCCGAAATATCTGTTACATTGGGGGAAAGCTTTACAATTAAGGTTTTGTGGTACACTTTTCTGACTTCGCGGGTTACCATCTCGGCTCCCGGGCAAGTTACACCAAAAGCCATTCCCCCTTCCTTAACATTCGGACATGAAATATTTAGTTCGATGGCATTTATTTTATCCAATTCATTAACTTTTTCAGCCAGTTCAACATAATCTTCTACCGTCGATCCGTTTACATTCATGATCAACTGGGTATCGTAATTTTTAATTTCAGGGTAAATATTCTCGATAAAATAATCAACACCCTTGTTTTGCAGGCCCACTGCATTTAACATACCCGCTGCGGTTTCTGCCATTCGCGGGTACTCATTACCATCTCTGTTTTTTAGCGTACTTCCTTTCAAAAAGAATCCGCCAAGCAAAGCGGGATCGAAAAATTCGGCCATTTCGCGGGCAAAACCGCAGGTTCCCGATGCCAATGTAATTGGATTCTTAAATTCCAAATCGTGCAAACGAACTTTTAAATCTGCCATTTTAATTCATTTATATTGAACACCGGTCCATCGGTACAAACACATAAATTACCCTTTGTGGTGGGCTCGATACAACACAGACATACTCCAAACCCACAAGCCATAAGGTTTTCGAGCGAGACCTCGCAAAATACTCCGGCCAATTTTGCTTGTTTGGCAACAGCTTTCATCATTCCATCCGGACCACAGGCATACACTTTATCATAGGTTCTCAGTTTTTCGGTAAATATCGAATGTTGCGTTACAAAACCTATTTCTCCCAGCGAACCATCTTCTGAAGAATAATGTAGTGTTGCAAATTCAGAGTAATGCTGAGCATTGATATGATCGGCCTGTGTTCTCGCGCCCAGTATTATGTCGACTTGTTCTCTTGGTAAACCCGATTCTTTGGCTAAAAACAGCATGGGTGCCACACCACTACCTCCCCCTACGAGTAAAATCTTGTCGGACACAAAAGGTTTGGTAAAGCTCTTTCCTAAAGGATATACCAAACTTAGCGTGTCACCTACTTGTATATTGGTAAGTCTTTCAGAACCTTTTCCAAGAATCTTTACGATCATCGAAAGCGTATTCAATTTATCATCTACTTCAAATATTGAAAATGGCCGGCGCAAAAAAACTTCTTGAGAATTTTTGATTTCTACATTAACAAACTGACCGGGAAGTATTTCTGGCAACTTCGAATCTGATTGTATTTTAATGAGGAAATTAGTTGCATTCAGTGCAGTATTCTGAATAACGTTGAAATCGGCAACAAACTTTTTAGGCATGTGTCAAAATTTGATGGCAAAGATAATTGAAATAGATTTTTTAATTGTTACGAACACAAAAAAAAGACCGCATTGAAACGGTCTTTTAATTATGAAATTTATGAGTGATAAAAAATAAAGGGTCAACTTTCATGGCATCTCTGCCTCAACACAAACAACATGGTCTTTTTTTTTGACCAGAAAGGCCACTATTTCTAGTGGCCCAAGCGACTTCTGGATTTATCTACTTAAAAAATTGGGTTTGTAAAAATTCTCATCTTTATTCAGTTTATCTTTGTAACTGATAGATGGAACAAATGTAACTACAATATTTTACATGTGCAAATTACTTTTAGCTTATTTTGTAATCAAAGTTTACTTTAGTGAATTGGATTGAACTAAGCCTCGTTGGCGACATTTTACAAAAGTAATCGCTCAGATCAGATAATCTTCAGGATTAAACTTATTAATGTAAGTTCATCCAATAGCTCAATAAATAGTTTAAGAAGTTATAATTCAGTATAATATAAATGAAAAACAGGAAGATCAGCTAACTGACTGATCTTCCTGTTTACTGAGTGTCCAACTTCAACACTCCTTTCATTTAATCTACAATACATTTATCTACAACAACATTTTACAAATATACGTGATACAATTTACAAAAACAACTAATTTAAAACTTTTATGTAACCAGGTAAAAATAAGGATTATGTAGTTCAGTTTAGACCTACTTTCTATTTCGATTGAAATAACTGGTAAACGAACCGTCATTGTGAAATAAAACAACTCTTTCGATGGTGTCATCCCAGGTATCTAATCTATCCTGTTCAATTCTGGAATGTCTTTCCGGTCTTACTTCTTCCTGATTCTTGTTTGTTGATTTATCAGTATCCGGAATATTATTGTTTTCAGGAACATTCCTCTTACTATTAAAGTCAGCAGGGTTAGCTGAATCTATCATCGATCCTTCTCCCGTCAATAACCAACGCGCATTTAAATCAGGAAATACATGCAACATCTTTTCGATGAGCGCTGCACTGGGCTTGTTTCTACCGTTGAGAATATGAGATATATTAGAGCGCTGAACTTCCAAAATAGTGGCGAGCTCACCGGCATTAATACTTTTTATGTCCATATACTCCTGGATTCTCTCTTTCATTTTCTTGTTTGTTAAGATACAATTTAAAAGAACCAATCAAATTGTATAATAAAACGCGAACAAACCTACATGCACTACAAATGTAACAATATATTTCAAATTCCGCTATACCTATGTATAAATTATTTGGGCCATATCTAGTTCTTCTATATTTTTATAAACTATATATTACATTATATAAATATTGTAATAAGCTGATATGTAGATATATAATTTTAATATACCTTCAAGTTTTGTTATTATCTCGCAGATATCACATTAATATCTATAAATACATTTATATAATATCGGTAAAGTATTGAATATCTGAACAGTAATATATTATGTATTTATTTCAGGACAAAGAGTTCTCTAAATTTACAATCATACTTTGCGTGTTATGATTGTAAAAATCACAACATAAATCTATTTTAGGTGCGTAATTTTATATTTTAGGCATGTAATCAATCTATACTGTATGGGGTTTTATGTAAAATTTAAGTTTAAATTATTTAAATCTGTATTTACATATGTAGTACTTCAATAGATTTATCTTATTACATCTGTAAATATTTATTTCTAATCATTGTTCTCTTACTGTCTTTCTTCAAATTTCTCATTTATTTGGTTTTATATTTTCCTGAACTGATAGCAACACATATATTCACGCAAAATTCCCGATTTAATTCAATTACGCCATTCTCAAGCACTTAAAATCAACAATATAATGACTTATTTGTCAGAAGATCAACATGTTAAGAATAACAAACAGTAATCAAGAGCAAACATCAAATAAATTTGGCGGTGATATTATTATGTGATTTAACTTTAACTGAATTTAAAGTGAGTTGAAATTGACTGAAATAAGAAAGTCAAAGGAATAATGCTGTATTTCGGGTAGATAGGTAGCACGCACCCCTATCTGAACCGGAGCATAAAAACGAAGAAAGTTCATATCTCCAATCACTTCTACTCCAAAAGAGGAAATATTTTGATTGTATGTTCCGACAATATGACCTTCTTGAAACAGGTATCTGGATAAAAATGCATAATCATAAAAAACAGAAGTATTGATTCTTCGGATATAAGTTAATCCCCAAATGCTAAGATCAGGATTTACTAAGGGTAATTTGTAATCTATTCCAACCAGGGACAACTGTTTGGTAGATACCCTGGCCCATCCCCTCGGAAATCGAATAATATCAGAATAACTATAATGATCACCAGTGCTTCGGTCCTGAGCGCCTGCATACAATTTTATTCCATGATTGGCAAGAAATCCAGGCAGATATAAAACGCCATGTCCACCTAATTCCGACCCAGAATAATTGCTTCCAAACGGGGAATGATAATAACTGGCATCGAGAATTATACCAAAATTTGGCCAAACATCCTGATAACTCTGCCGAAGCAATTGATGGAAATACAAGCGGTACGACATGGAATGATAATCTCCGACCGGATATGCGGAAGGCGTAGATTCTGAGGCTTTTGTAAGTGTATATTCGTACCCGACTTCGGGTTGTAACAAACGATAAAAACTACCTCGTGTTATATTTAAAGGCAATTTAATCGCTGCTGACAATTGGGTTTCGTTCCATGTAAATCGTTTAAGCGTTGTATCTCGTGAAACCACATTGCCATTTTGAATATACTCGGTAATCTGGTTGTACTGCGAAGCACGTTTCCCTGAACTAACTTCAAAATCGAGAACCGGATACCAACCTTTATAGATATAACTCGCATAAACCTGCCCGGTCTTTTCAGATAAATCCCATTTATATCCGAGTACCGTTTCGGCGGTTCCAAGAATATTTTGAGAAAGAATACTCACCCCAGGAGCGAATTCATAACGATACGGATCGACAAACACCGGTGCCCAACTGTGAAAATTTAACAAATGCGCGGGTTTTCTGTATGTTTCGGATTGAAACCGTATTGTATCAGAAACAGAAAGATCAGGAATACCCATTTCCTGCGTGGCCATTTTTTTTGCAAGTGGATATGTCTCACGCTCAACCAATTCAATTGGTTCGCGAGAGACATTTTTGATACTAATCAATCGATAACCATCGGCTGTGTAATCGCTAAAAATTAGGTTTCCCTTGTCATCGATATCGGGGTAAGCGGCGCCGAAACGAGGTTCGTACAAACGATTTATATCATGCGATTTCAGATCAAACTGATAAATGGCATCTTTCCCCGACAAACTGGCCACGAAATAAAGAACCTCGTTTTTTACACGCAAGTGTTTGATATCCCCCAGTTCGATATTGGCAAGTTGTTCGTATTTCCCGGAACCGAGATGAAAGCGTACAAGCCGCTTTCCATGATCGGTTAACATTACGCAGAGAATAGTCGAATCGTTTTCCCATGCCGGAGATAAAAGGTAGTTGTTTTCAACTGTTTGTACCCGGAAGCGTTTTTTACCATCCGGAATTTCATAAATCGTAAGATAATAGTTGCTTGAAAAATCGGCTTCCACAACTGCCAGCCTTTTAAGATCGGGAGAAATAGCAGGTGCAAATGCTTTAAATTCAGGAGTGAAATGGATTTTCTGCCCTGTGTTCACATTTAGAAGTCGAAGGAGTGAAAACCCGCTGTGAGACCAGCGAAGATTGGGTAGGTGCTCCGACCAGGTCATCCAATCGCCTTCAACATTCACCGATTCATCAAAAATTACCCCCGGCTGATGAATAATGGTTTCCTGTCCATTAAGATCGATCATAACAAAGGCCGGAATTTGATTTAATCCTGTTTTATAAGCAATCGTTTTTTGATTATCCAACTGGTGTGCAAAAGTGTAATCAGTATAAGTGTGGGGTTTATTGGTCAGACTTATAAATGCCTTCACCTTGTATTTTAAATCTTCGCTTTGCCAAACTGTTGCCAAACTATCGAAAATGGAATTATACAAACCAACTTTTTTAAATCCGGTCTCCTTTTTCAATGCCGAATTAAATGGAGTGAACGACAGTGGTTTTTTACCAACACGGGGCACAACCTTTTCCCAAACACCCGAGCCATATCGTTCTCGGGTATTGGCTACCAAATAATAACCAAGGTTATAATGATTTGGAACAAAATTTCTATAAGAACCCAGGTAAGCTTTATCGTACGAGTACTTTCCGTTTTCAACAAGTTGTGCCCGATGTTCCATTAAAAATGAAGGAAAGCGTCCTCGTCCAAAATTACTGAGCGCCGTTTCGGTGACTACTGCATCGCCTTCGATAAACCACCAAGGAAGATAAGCGCCAAAAACAAGCGCTGTCCCCTGTTCTCCCAATAATAGTTTGATAATACCGGGCATTTCTGAATTTACTTTATCGATCTGGACCACATGGCGAAATTCATGCACCGCAAGTTGTTCCAGCCAGTCGAGTGGATAAATAGCCTGGTTGGGCGTGGTATAAAATTCAGATCGTTTGGGAGCATAGGCCACCAAACCATTTGATTGAACGGTTTGTGTGTGAAGTAAAATCGATATTGTTTTTGGCTTATGATGTAACGAGTAACTCGCATAATTGTATACTTTCTCAAGTTTTTGAGCCAAAACCTGTGCCTGCTCTTCGTAATAATCGGGATAAATTAACTGGAAGTTTTCAGTACTAATCTGCCGCCATCGTATGGATGCCGGATCCTGCCCGGTTTGGAAATATTGGGCCCTGGCAAAAAATGTCAGTAAAGTAAATACAAGCAGAAAGGGAAAATTCTTCATCTAAAAATATTGAAGAACCCAAAATACGTAAAGCATTTCAAAATAAAACAAAAAGCCCGGAAAATTCCGGGCTCAGTGGCTTGCTTTGTTTTTTGTTTTTATACTTCGTTGACTCCAAGTATCGGAATCGGATTATCATCGTCGTTTTCGTTCAATACGGCTTGATAGAATGTGGCAAAGGCTGCATGTATCCACATCAAAGAAATAATTGCACCTACGAAGAATACAATCAGCCCACCAATAAAAATGAAAAATGAAAGGATAGCCATCCCAAATATTTCCCAGCCATGGCCGCGGGTCATCTGCCAGCTTTTTTCAACAGCTTTCATTGGTTCCATGTCTTTATCCATTACCAGGTAAGAAACGAATATTAGACGACACCATACTATAATACCAGGAATTATGAGCATGAATGATCCCATAAGTACCAATGCAAAGACAATCAGGTTAGCCAAAACGATATTCAGGTATTTGTTTCTGAAACCTTCAAATAATATGCGTAGATCTGTTTCCTGGTTCCTAATGGCTTTCAGAAATATAAAATCTTTACCGTACTCAAGTACCGGAACAAATAAAAATACATAGGCCAGGCCAAATAAAGCCAAGGGCAGAAGAAGAAGTGCCGGGCCAAAGTCATGTCCTTCAAATTTCATCGAATAAGATGGGCCATTTAGAAGTCCAAGAATAACTACTGTAAGCAACAGGGAAAGAAAGTGCTTGCCGAAAATGGTTTCCCAGGCCGAGCTAAAACTTCCTCCCACCGAGGGTTTTAAGTTGAAATGATTTGTGTTTTCCATGACATTTAATTTTAATTGGAAATGAACATTGTTTTTTTTGTTTTTGCTGATTCAAAGGTAGCGGGGGTTTGAAAAATATCCTTCCTACTTTAGTTGGATTTATTAAAATCACTACTTTCGTAGTTAGCAGTAACTACAGGTAGTTTGTAAACTTGTACTGCACTACTAAAGTTACCGACAATGTCGATCGAAACAATTTCTTACATCGCAACCTTTATTTTAACGGCAGGTATTTCCGCCCTGGGAATTATGCTTTCGATCCAGTTGTATCAGCAGTTCAAAAAACCGGTGCTGGCAGCTTTGCTTTATCAGCAAATCTTTTTGTATTCCTTTCTTATATATAGTATTTGGGGAAATATCATTTTAAAAACCGTTCTGAATGATATCCAAATGAGTGCTTCGCTGAGTGCAAAACTGGCGGTTTTTGTTCCGATGATTGGAATTCCGTTTATGATGGTCAGCTGGTTTATGTTATTGAAAGTAGCGCTCGGATTAAGAGGGATGGATAACATGAAATCGTTGGGATGGTTGTTTTTTCCAACTTTGGTAGTGCTGATACTTGCCATCGACTTCCTGATTTATCATGAGAAAATTCCAATCCCCAAGAATGCCGACCTGTTTATCGTACGGATCCTGACTTTCATCAACCTGTTGATATATATTGCTTTCACGCTTGTATTTTTTTTAGTTCCCGTTAAAAAGAAAGTATCTTCTGAAGCCGGGTTTGGGCGAAAGGCAGCTTTTCTTTTACTTGCGGCAGTTATGGCTTCATCCATCTCTATGATTTTTTTCAATCAGTTTGGGTTTATTTCGATTAATATTTCGGTATTGCTTGCTTTTGCAACAGCGGCTTTTCTTCCGGTTTATATCAACTTCCGACATGCTTTTACCGATAACGTTCAAGATTTGAATTTCGAGGCGTTTTGCGAATTGTATGAAATTTCGAAACGTGAAGCTGAAATTGTACAGTTGATATGCAATGGACTGAGTAACAAAGCTATTGCCGATAAATTATTTATCACACTCCAAACGGTAAAAGACCATAATCACCGCATATTTATGAAAACCGCTGTTAAAAGCCGTGTGCAGCTTACTAACCTCGTACTTGAAAAAACGGGTGAAAAAGTCTGAATCAGTTTTTCTTTAATGCAATCAGAACGGTGGTTGGCGATTCAAAAATATCCTTTCCCGAAAAAATAACCTCATACTGCGGATCCAAACCAAGTTCGTTTATTCTCCGCTTGGTTGAAATAATGATTCCATCCGGATTTTGTTGAAAGAAATCGTGAAAGCCGTCTGCATCGATCCGTTCAATTTTTCGTTGAAGGTAAAATGAATACGATGGATTAAATTTTTCGTAATACCGCACTTCTTTGTTTTCAACCAATCTCAGGCTGTTCGAAACCGGATTCTGATGATCGATAACCGGATACACCGCTTCAAAAAATACAAGCGCGGTAATCAGTCCGGAAAATCCGGTAATCAGCAAGAATTTGTGAATACTATTTCTTGAATTCCATGCCAAAAACAGAAATGCCGGGAATACAAACAACCAAACGCTCAAATGCCGAACAGGCAATAGCGAAGGGTCAAATTTCATGGCAACAAATGCGGCAATCGGAAGAAAAATGCTCAGGCTTAGTAATGAAATAAATGCTACCCTGACTTGTCGGTAATTTGTCAATTTATGAGTAATAAAAAAGCCAGTAATTACAGCTAAAAAAGGATAAGCCGGCACGGTATAATTGGGTAGTTTTGTTTGCGATACAGAAAAAAATCCGACAATACTCAATCCTGCGGCCAGGCTAAAAAGCATAAACATATTTTTCTTATTCTGAAAAGCAAAACGAAGTGCCTGTGGCAGGAAAACAGCAAAAGGAAATAAACCAACTACTACAAATAATACAGTCAGTAAAAAAATTCCTCCGTGTCCTTCCATCTCGCCGGAAAAACGATCCAGGTTGTGTTCGAAGAAAAATCCGCGTGTCCATTCCCAATCGGTCGCCAGTCCATTCATTACATACCACGGAAGTACAATTGCGACTACCAGCACCACGCCAATAAAGGGTTTAAGTTTTTTAATTGTTTTCCAGTCGAATTTCTTTGAGAAAATCAGGAAAAGCAGGAAAATAAGTCCAGGCAATAAAATAGCGACGGGGCCTTTGGCCAGTGTCGCCAACCCCATTGAAACATACATCCAGAGCCAGTCAAGTTTTGAATCTTTGCATACAACTGAATAGAACGAGAACAAACTCCAGGTCATAAAAAATATGAGGTAAGGATCGGGGACTGCTAAATGAAACTGTAGCGAAAGATGAATGGACGACAACAAAACAACGGCAGTCCAAAATGCGGTTTTAGAATCGGCAAACTGCCTGGTGTAAATATAAGTTACAAGAATGGTGAGGGCGCCAAAAATTGCCGAAAAGAAACGTGCCGCAAAAGGATTTACCCCAAAAATACTGTATGACAGCATCATGAAAAAATAATGAAGCGGAGGTTTGTCGGTTCGAAGATCGAAGTTGAAAGTAGGTACCAGCCAGTTCCCTTTATCGAGCATTTCGCGGGCACATGTTGCGTTTTTGGCTTCATCGAGAATATAAATACTAACTCCCCACGAATTTAAAAGATAAATTCCTAATGCCAGAAGAAACAGGAAAACCGGCAAGTAGCGGTTCTTTATTACTTCATCTATCCCTCTCATGATAATTGTAATTCTAATTGTTTTTCAAGCTGTCGCAAGTTAAAGAAATGACGCTTACACCTGGACTCTTATCCGGAAAAATACAGGAATATACGTGGAAATAACTCCCTATTAGCGATTTATTATGTGTAATTTAACAAATCGAACCTTAACAAAAAATAAACATAAAATGCTAAATTCTTTCTAAATAATTTAGAAATTTGTTGGATTTAGCCAAAGGATCGAAACAATGAAACAATTAATTCTACGGAATCAGTATTTTCTATTTCCTCAACTTTTGTTTTTAATAGTTGCCGGGATTTTGCTGATTGTTTATCCCAAAGTGGAATTACACATTCTCATCAACAAAATGCACACCCCCTGGTTGGATAGTTTTTTTCGTTTTATCACCAACCTGGGCCATGGGTTTATTTATATCCCGGTTATATTTATACTGATTAACAAAAAAGTAAAGTGGATGTTGGTTTATTTACTGTCAGTGGCTTTCAGCAATACCGCCCTGCTTTTATTCAAACAATTTTTCTTCGTTAACTCATACCGTCCCTCCTGGTATTTTTATTTATACGAAAACTACCGGTTACACCTGGTTGACGGAGTTCAATTACACCATCTGAACAGTTTTCCTTCGGGACACACTACCACTGCATTCACGGTATTCTTTGTTTTGGCAATTCTATGTCGGTTAAATCTATCGAAAACTGTTTTATCTGTACTGGCAATTCTTACTGCCTTTTCGAGGGCTTATTTGTCACAACATTTTTTAGTTGACATAGTTGCCGGATCGATTCTTGGTACCGGAGTAGTGTTTTTATCCTATCATTTGGTAACAAGCCGTGAAAAGGCCTGGATGCGCATCAAACTCTCGCGTTTTCTTATTCCTAAAAAGAAAAAACAAGCCGTATTTGACAATTAATTGCTAAGATTACATCGGTTACTTATTCCTCGAAAAACAAATCTTCCCTGAGTTTTTCTATCCGGTCGAGAGCATAATTAATGTTTTTTCCGCTTTCGCCCGCTTCTGTTAAATATATCTGATAATAGTTTAGCGCCAAGGTTTTATTGGAGTTGAACTCTTCGTAAGTTGTGGCTATTTCAAACAATACCTCCACTTTCTCTTGATTGAGTTCGAAAGCCTTTTCAAGCGCTGCCACCGATTCCTTAAATTTTCGTTGCTGTCCGAGAATCTGCCCCAGATGGTGATACATTTCAGCAACATATTCCGGCGTTGATCCGTCAATGGCCCACTGCATCAGTTTTCCGGCCTGTTCAAAATCCTTGAGCTTTTTATAACATAAACTTTGGTAGTATATTACCAACGGATCGTTTGGATTTTGCGAAAATAAACCATTAAATATTTCCAGTGCTTTCTCCTCAAATTCAGCAAAATAGGTAGCAATTCCATAGTTCATGAGAGTTTCATAGCCAGGCTGTTCTTCCAGTTCAAGGTATTTTTCGAAACTAACCATAGCCGGGCCATAACGCCTGGTTTTGTAAAGAAACATGGCTTCTTCGTAACGAAGCTCCTGATCGGCAGGAAACTCGTTCAACCCTTTCTGGATCGTCAGCATAATTTGGTTTCCCTCCTTTTTCCAGTTGTAGCAATTAATCAGGTTGATATACGAAGAATGATCGCGGGGATAAGTTTTTATCACATTCTCGTAGAGCCGGACCGCCTCTTCGCGTTTGAATACACGAAACGCGCAATATGCGAACTGCTTGTTCCAGAAAACGTTCGACGAATCCTGCGCATAAATCGATGAAAAAACATCGTAGGCTTTCTGATATGCTTTTTCGTTGATGTAAACCCGCCCTAATTTTCCGGCCAATACCAGATTTTCAGGAGCCAGGGTTCGTGCCTTTTCAAAGAATGCCGCAGCATCGGTATTATTGCCTAAAACAGAGAAACATTCCGCCGATTCTTCGAGTAGTGTTACATTGTCAGGTTCCAGGCCAAGCCCTTCAGCGTATGCAGAAAGAGCATTCTGGTAGTCCTGCAAGCTTTGATAAACTGATCCTTTTTTCAGAAATAAAACAGCAGAAGGTTTCTCTTCAATCTGTTTCTGAATCTCGGTTAATGCCCGATTGTATTCTTTATTTAAAATAAGAAGATCGATGTTTTGTTGGGCCGATAACAATTTAGGAAAGGCCAACAAAACCAGGATTAACAATCTTAGTGAAATTCGCATAAAACAAATTCTTGATGTAGTTACTCTTATTGCAGAACAAAATTTATCGGTACGGTGTAGCTTACATTTACACTCTGTCCACGTTGCTTGCCGGGTTTCCACTGCGGAAGGCTGCTTACAACCCGCAAAGCTTCTTTATCAAGCGAAGGATCCACTCCCCTTGCAATTTTGGCATTCGCCACTGTTCCGTCTTTACTGACTACAAAAGTTACGTAAACTTTTCCCTGAATTCCTTTCTCCTGTGCAATCTCCGGATATTTGATAGCATTAGATATGTATTTCCGTAAAGCCAAATCGCCACCCGGAAATTCGGGCATGTCTTCAACTATAAAAAATATTTCTTCGCCATCAATTGTTTTTGGTTGGGCAATTTTAGGCTGTGAATCCGGATTACTCCAAATGTATGTATTCCCAAGACTATCTTTTGAGATAGTTACATTGCCTGCTTTAAAAATTGCTTCAACTTTTTCCATATCAACATCATCGCCACTTATTAATAATTTATCGCCATCCACCCTGAGTTGCATATTAGTTGACTTTTCAGATATTGGCATTTCAGCTACTTCTTTTTGCTCGCAGGCAAAGATCACTACCAGCAAGATAACGCTCAGCGCGCCAACTACATATTTTAAATTGGCCATTTTTGAAGATTTTATTTTTGAAATCATTTGAATACGTTTTTTTATTAATGATGAATTAAAGTTATTGGCTATTTCGAGCTGAAAACCAACAGCCTGGCTCAGCAGAAGTTGTTTATAGTGCAACACATTCATTCCTGTATTTAGTACCGCACGGTCGGCCAGGAATTCATGATTTTCACGAATTACTTTTTTCAGGATCCACATAAATGGATTGAACCATTGCAGGATGGTCAATATTTCCAGAATGAGCACATCGAAGCTGTGTCCCTGGTGGATGTGTTCCATTTCGTGGGCAACTATTTTACCGTAACCAGGTTCTTCCCTCTTTCCAGGGTTGATAAATACATAATTCAGAAACGAAAAAGGACTGAATTCTTTTTTGAGCAAGACAAATTTTACACTGCCGCTTTTTTGCACCGGGTTCCGGTGGATCAATACAGCAATTTGCGCCAATCGAATCATGAATAGTATGGTAAATATAAACAAGCCTGTTAAGTAGAGCATCACTATTACGCGGCTCGAGCTAATAGTTTGAATAATGGTTCCTGAAAAATCCTGTCCGTAAATGGTAATCGCTTCCACCAGGTTACGGTATTGGGTAACCGTTACTTCGGGTAGCAAAACCGATTGAGGCTGGTAAACCCTGAAATGCAGAAATGGAAGCATGATCGAGAAAGCTACTGAAATAAGCAAAAAGATGCGGTTGAGCCGAAAAAAGGTCTCACGGCGCAGGAATAAAATGTAAATCAGCGACAATAACGCCAAACTGACTCCCGATTCGAGCAGAAAATTAATCGCGCTGTTCATCTTCATTCTGGTTTTGATTTTCAATATCACGTTTTACGTCTTCCAGCATTTCATCCAAATCGGAAACGCTCATATTGTCCTCACGTGCAAAGAATGAAACCATCTCCTGGAAAGAACCACTAAAATAATTACGCATGAAGTTTTTCATAAACAAACGCGTGTAGTCTTTTCGTTTTATCAACGGAAAGTATTCGTGTGTTTTTCCGTAAGCATTGTGACCTACAAATCCTTTCTTCTCAAGGATTCTGATAATTGTGGAAACAGTATTATAAGCCGGTTTCGGATCAGGCATTTTTTCCACTATGTCTTTAACAAAAGCTTTTTCAAGCTTCCAGAGCAACTGCATTACCTGTTCCTCCGCTTTAGTCAGTTCTTTCATTTCTTTTATTTCTTTACTTGTTCTGTCGATATTTTAGATGGATCGACTAATACTATTTTATACAAAAATAGGAAAACCATTATTAAAAACTAAATATATAGTTAAAAAACTACATTTTTAGTTTAAATAATTCATTTTCTATTGTAGCTGAAAATTAATTACCGCGGTATAATACACCTGAACTGGTTTACCTCTTTGTTTTCCGGGTTTAAACCTGGGTAAACTATTAATTACCCGTAACGCCTCCCTGTCGAGCGATGGATCAACGGGGCGGCTAACTTCAGCACTAACCGCCTTGCCTTCACGATTGACAACAAATTTTACGTACACTTTCCCCTGGATTCCATTTTCCTGTGCAATTACCGGGTACTTTACGTTGTCGTGAATATATTTGTACAAAGCCCTGTCTCCTCCCGGAAACTCTGCCGGTTCTTCAATTATATTAAAGAAAATCTGTTCTTCTTCCTCTTCTTCTTCCTGCGTTTCGATTACCGGCGCCACATCGATAAGCGTATTTTCATCCGCTTCAGAATCCTCAATTTCCAATTCATTCTCAATAACCACATCATTGTCAACAATATTTAGCATTTCAACAACTTTTGGAGGTGGCGGAGGTGGCGGAGGTTTAATCTCTTGTTCGCGGGTAACCGGAATTATTTCTTCTTCAACATCCCGGGCCTGAATTGCGCCCAGCGATTCGGCTTTTGAAGGGCTTGATTTCCATTCGAATGCAGCCAGGGCAACTCCCAAAGCCACAACCAATCCCAACAGAAAAAACATATTTCTCATTTTTTCGAGATCGGCTTTTTGCGATTTTTTTAGTTCCATAAATTTTTAGTTTTTAGATTAAACACTCCTTTTTTTGTTCTGATGAAACCATTATTTTCTTTTCATCGAATTTTTTTTCATCTAACCTTGTTAAATACGATTAACTAAACAATTAGTCTTTTAACTAATTATTTAGTTCATAAAATCACAAACATCATACCAATCTCAATTATTGAAAATTAAATCAACTAATTACTTAGTTGAGGCTAAGAATATTTTTGGAGATGCCATTGACAGATAATATGATAACAAGAAAACAGAGTGATAAATTTGTTCCGCGATCTTAAAAATATGAAGTAGCGTTTTCCCGATGGAGGTTGATCAGAGCACGTTAAATCGGTCGCGATCGTTTAATAACGGAAAAGATTTTCGGAATTTATGTAAGTCTTCGTACGATATTTCAAAGGTCTGGGCACTTTCGCTTTCATTCATAAAATCAGCAAAACCTTTGGGTGAAACACAGGCCGAACCTCCCAGGTAGTTTAAGCCTGCTCCATCCGACCCAGTTCGGTTGACGCCCACACAGTAGCACTGGTTTTCAATTGCCCGGGCAACCAACAGGTTTTTCCAAACGTGGTGGCGCGGCGACGGCCAGTTGGCCATATAAACCAGCAGGTCATAATCTTCTGTATTTCGCGCCCACACCGGGAAACGCAGATCGTAACAAATCAACGGACAGATTTTCCAACCCCGGTATTCCACAATAGTCTTAAATTTTCCGGGTGAATAATGTTCCGTCTCCTGCCCCATCGTATACAAATGCCTTTTATCGTATGTTTCCATATTTCCATCAGGAAAAACAAACAAGGCGCGATTGTACATACTGTCGTTTTCTTCAATAATCAGGCTACCCAAAACTGCTGCATCATTTTTGCCCGCCATCTTCTTCATCCAGTTAACAGCGCGGCCATTCATGTTTTCTTTTAATATTTCAGGCTTCATCGAAAAGCCCGTGGTAAACATTTCAGGCAAGATAATCAGATCGGTATCTTCCAATACTTCAAGCATTTTTGAATACTTTTCCAGGTTAGCTTCCGGGTTTTCCCAGATAATATCCGGTTGGATGATTGTTACTTTCAGATTTTTCATGCCTTCTATTTTATTTTCTGCTGTCCGCCCTGCCGATCCAGTGTTTTTCTAAAATTTATTTATAACCGTCACTCCTAAATTTTCAAATTCATCCATGTTGACCAGCGCTTCCGGAGCTTCTTCCAGCGAAATCGTTTTACCCAGCATCAGTGCAGGTTGTACTTTCCCTTTTAAGATCATTTCAAAAACCGCATCGTAGCGAAAGGCCTGCATACCGTGGCTCCCGATAATTTCCAATTCGTGCGCCACTACCCTGTCCATCGGTACTTTCGGGTGTTTGTGATCGCCGGTCATTAAGCCGACCTGGATATGTTTTCCCCGTTTTCGTAAACAGGAAACCGAATTAAAGCAGGTTTCCTGGCTACCCAGTGCATCGATAGAAACATGCGCTCCACGTCCGCTTATTCTGATAATCTCCTGAGAAACACTTTCAACCTTCCGGGCATTGATAACTTCTGATGCGCCCAGTTTGCGTGCCAGCTCCAGCTTTTCTTCTTCAATATCCACTGCAATCACACTGGCGCCGGCGCCGGATGCAATATTGATGGCAGAAAGCCCGACACCTCCACAGCCATGCACGGCCATCCATTGCCCGGCGCTTACTTTTCCCTGATCGATCACAGCCCGGAAAGAAGTGATAAAACGGCAGCCAAGACTGGCAGCAGTTACAAAATCGATTTCAGTTGGTAAATGCACGAGGTTACAGTCGGCATATTTTATTTCCACCAATTCGGCAAACGAGCCCCAGGCTGTAAACCCGGGTTGAAACTGGTGATCGCACACCTGCTGGTTACCGCTCCGGCATTCGTCGCAATGTCCGCAACCGCTTACAAAAGGAACCGTTACCCGGTCTCCCGCTTTAAAATTTTGAATGTTTGAGCCTGATTCCACTACAATGCCGGCCAGCTCGTGCCCGGGAACATGTGGCAAAACAATGTCCGGATCGTGTCCCATCCAGCCGTGCCAGTCGCTGCGGCAAAGCCCTGTGGCTTCCACTTTCAGGACAACGCTATCGGGCGAAACCACTGGATCGGGTACATTGCGCACTTCCACTTTTCCTTTGAATTCGCTGTAATAAACGGCTTTCATGCTTCGCTGTTTTTAAGTCCTTCCAAATTTACTAAAAACACTTGCATTACAGGAAGAACAACAACGATTTTGTTAAACGCGTATTAGGTTTTAAACGCGTATAAAATTTGTAAATATTTATAACTGAATATAGTTTTGAAAACCAGCAATCTAACCAATTAATGTTATACCAAATAACTGTAATAAAATCTTAAGTACGCTCGCTTTGTGTCGGAGCATAATAGTTCAAAAAGAAAACTTCTCCCCTTCCAGGCTGGCTTTGGATTCGTGGTATTCATCCATCAGTTTTTCCATGATCTCGGATACTGACAATACTTTGTTTAATTGCGCCGACACCTGTCCAATTTCCAGTTCGCCTTCATCCAGATCGCCTTCGAACATGCCTTTTTTTGCACGGCCACGTCCCAGCAATTCGCTTAATTCGCTCGCCGTTTTCCCGGCTTTTTCTGCTGCATCTACCTGTTGAAAGAATCCGTTTTTTATCAAACGAACCGGGGCAAGTTGTTTTAGCGCCAGTTTGGTGCCACCTTCTCCCAGCGAAGTCACCAATGTTTTAAAATCGGGGTGTGCCGACGATTCTTCTGCTACCGCAAACGCAGAGCCGATTTGTACTCCATCGGCACCTAAAACCATAGCGGCTAAAATGGCCTGTCCTGAGCCGATTCCTCCTGCCGCCATCAAGGGCAGTTTCGTCGCATTCCGAACCAAAGGAATAAGCGTAAGCGTTGTTGTTTCCTCGCGTCCGTTATGCCCGCCGGCTTCAAAACCTTCGGCCACGACGGCGTCGACACCCGCAGCTTCACATTTTTTGGCAAAAGATGAACTCGAAACCACATGTGCAACTTTTATCCCGTGATCGTGTAACCAGCCTGTCCATTTTTTCGGACTACCTGCGGAAGTAAAAACAATAGGAACGTCGTGTTTCACAATTCTATCCATCAGCTTTTGCTGCTCGGGATACAAAAGCGGAACATTAACACCAAAAGGTTTATTGGTGGCGGCTTTGGTTTTTAATATGTGTTCTTCCAAAGTTTCGGGGTGCATTGATCCGGCGCCAATCAGACCCAGCCCACCGGCATTACTAACTGCCGACGCCAGTTTCCACCCCGAACACCAAACCATTCCACCCTGAATAATGGGATATTCAATTCCGAAAAGTTCGCAGATTTTATTCATAAGAATATTAATTGTTTTTTCGATACAAGAATTGGAGGCTGGCAGGCAAATTAAAAACTGACCATTAGGTTCTTGGAATGTCGCTTCCCAGTTTTTCTTCGAGTAATTGAACCAGCGTTTCCTTTGAGATGCGTCGTTTAATTTCGCCACCCTGAGCCACCGACATCGTTCCGCGTTCTTCGGAAACCACAATCGCCATGGCATCGGTATTTTCAGTTAACCCTACAGCTGCACGGTGACGTAAACCCAACATTTTATCGAGCTGCTTTTGAGTGAGTGGCAAAATACAACCTGCCGCCACAATTTTGGAACCCCTGATAATAATGGCGCCGTCGTGCAGAGGCGAATTCTTAAAAAATATGGTTCGAATTAGCGAGGAAGATATGCGGGCATTAATCCGTTCGCCAGTGTTTACCTGGTCGGCCAGTTCGTTTGCTCCGCAAATAATTATAAGTGCGCCGGTTTTAGTTTTAGTCATCGAATCGCAGGCATCCACAATGTCGTCGATGTGTTCTTTGTCGAAGGTTTTTACTTTTCCTGTCCCGAATAGTTTATCGAGCGAAAGGACTTTATTCACGTTGTAGTTGGTTCCGATAAACACCAAAAATTTTCTGATTTCGGGGTGAAAAACCACAATCAAAGCCAGCACCCCTACTCCAATAAACTGTCCCATTATCGACCCCAGCAACTCCATGTTGAGTGCGCGAACGATAAGCCAGAAGAGGTACAACGAAAACAGCCCGATAACAATATTGAAAGCTACCGTTCCCTGGATCAGCCGGTACAACTGGTACAAAAGAAACGCAACCAGCAAAATGTCGAGCACATCGAGAAAACGTATGGTAATAAAAAGTGGCATTATTTTATGGATGCTTTAATTTCACAAAAGATCTTAACTGCTTCAATAGCTTCTTTTACATCGTGTACACGTAAAATGTCGGCACCGCCCAGCAGCGCCATTGTATTAGCTACGCTGGTACCGTTTAATGCCGATTCCGGTTTCAAATCGAGCGCTTTCCAAATCATCGATTTACGGCTCAAACCCACCATTACCGGAAGCTGGAATACTTTAAAAGCATCGAGCCGGTTCAACAATTCGTAATTATGATCGAGTGTTTTCCCAAAACCAAATCCGGGATCCAAAATCACATCTTTTACACCAGCGCGTGTCAGTTTTTTTACTTTATCCGAGAAATACGAGGCAACATCACGCACGACATCATCGTATTGAGGATCTTCCTGCATGGTTTGCGGAGTGCCCTGGATATGTGAGAGAATGTAAGGCACTCCCAGCTTTCCAACCGTTTCGAACATGAGCGAGTCGAGCGAACCGCCCGAAATATCGTTTACGATGATGGGGCCAATCTCATCGATCACCCGAACTGCCACCCACGAACGAAAAGTATCAACTGAAACCGGAAGTTCAGGAAAGTTTTTCCGAATTGCCTGAACGGCAGGAAGTAAACGGCTTAATTCAATTTTAGTGGAAATACTGCCGGCCCCCGGACGTGAAGAAACTGCTCCCACATCCACCAATGTTACTCCTTCCTCCACCATTTTTTCAACCGCTCTTAAGAGCACCGTTTCATCTTCCATTTTACCACCATCGTAAAACGAATCGGGTGTAACATTCACGATACCCATTACCACCGGAATCGACAGATCAATCTGTGAATCTCCGAGCGGAATAAAGCTTTTACGTTTAAGAAATTTTCCGGCTGACTGTGTGATCAACATCCGAATAAAACTTTTTGGTTTACTATTTATTAAGAACCCGCAACAAATCGTTAACTACAAATGTAAAAGAAAACCATTCAATTTTCTCATTTTTTAATACTTTTATCCGTCGATTTGCCAATCATTAGACATTAGAAAATCCTTGGCTGGCTTACGATTGACAGTAAAAGTTCAACGAATAACCGATAATGGAGAAAACAAACCAACAATACGATCAGGTAATTTCAGTATGCCGAAGTCTGTTCCTGAAAAAAATGAAAGACTACGGAACTGCCTGGCGGATACTGCGTCCGCAATCGCTTACCGATCAGATTTATATCAAAGCACAACGCATCCGTAGCATCGAAGAAAAAGGCATTTCGAAAGTGGGTGAAGGAATAAAACCTGAATTCATTGGCATTATCAACTACTGCATCATGGGTTTAATTCAGCTCGAACTTGGTCCCTCGGATGAGGAGCTGACTTTTGAAAAAACTGCGGAAATGTATGACACTTATTTCCAAAAAGCCAAGACACTGATGATGGACAAAAACCACGATTACGGTGAAGCCTGGCGAAATATGCGCATCAGTTCGTACACCGATCTGATTCTGATGAAAATAAAACGTACCAAACAAATCGAAGATAACCAGGGACAAACACTGGTTTCGGAGGGAATTGATGCCAACTACATGGACATGATCAACTACGCGGTGTTCGCGATGATTAAAATTGAATTCGAAAACTAACTGAAATATGATTAAGCTACTAAAACAACTGTCACGCATCCTGTTCGGACTCGTATTTATTTTTTCGGGTTTTGTAAAAGGAATCGATCCCTGGGGATCGGCTTACAAATTCACCGACTATTTTAATGTAATGGGGCTTGAAAGCCTGGTATGGGCTGCTTTTTCGCTCGGAGTGTTGCTTTCGTTTGCAGAGTTTGCCATCGGGGTTGCATTTCTGTTCAACTGGAAAATGCGCATTTTTTCGTGGCTGGGCTTATTATTCATGGCATTCTTTACTCCTCTTACACTTTGGATCGCACTGAAAAATCCGGTAAGCGATTGCGGTTGTTTTGGCGATGCATTGGTAATTTCGAACTGGGCAACCTTTTATAAGAATCTCGTGTTTATTACACTCGCCATCATTGTGGTAATTAACCGTAACTGGTTTGCCGAACGGGTAAAATCGTGGGCGCCACTCATGTTGAGCCTGCTTGCGTTTGTTGTTTATTTTTGTGTAGTTTATTACTCGTACAACCATCTTCCTGTTTTCGATTTCAGGCCGTATAAAGTGGGAGTAAATATCCCGGAAGCGATGAGCCATCCTGAAGATGCTCCCCAGGAAATTTATGAGAATATTTTTTATTACAAGAACAAAAATACCGGGGAAGTCAAGCAATTCAGCGAAAACAATTACCCATGGAAAGATACTGTGAACTGGGCATACGAAACCATGGACTCGAAACTGGTACAGGAAGGTTACACCCCTCCGATCCACGATTTTATCATCGAAACACCAGACGGAGAAAATATAATTGATTTTTATTTGTACGACGAGAATTACGTATTTATGCTGATCGCCTACGACCTGCATAAGTCAAGTACGAAGGAACAAAGCAAAATAAATGCATTGGCCAACTGGGCCATGTCGCAGGGGAATTCGTTTATTTGTCTCACTTCTACCCTACCTGACGAATCGGCTGAATTTGCGGTAGAGAACAATGCACCTTACGAATTTTTTAACTGCGACGAAATTACGCTAAAAACGATGATCCGTTCGAACCCGGGACTGATTCTTCTTCGCGAAGGCACCATCCTGGCGAAATGGCATTACAACGATATTCCAACTGTGGAAGAATTTGAAAAAGAATTTGGGAGCTAGTTTCCATTATACCTACATTGAATCGTTTTTGGGACACCATAAGCGGTTTCTTTTATTTTACCTTAACTCCGCAAAATAAAATTCATAAAAATCGGAAAGCCCTGTAGAATTAA
>WOYI010579068.1_pt1 | contig 36210 bp, 61 predicted proteins | sample 6423411 | NCBI WGS metagenome assembly WOYI01 (sample SAMN13441803, study PRJNA592873) | oil field metagenome | biome: oil field; feature: oil-well bore; material: oil-contaminated soil; isolation source: oil-contaminated soil from oil-well borehole | place: Germany: Wietze | collected 2016-10-18 ...
TAATCTGAATTGATTAATATACTTCAAATTATCTTTATGTTGTGGTGTTTTTAAAATTGTTATTAAACCATACATCATTTCAGACATTTTCTTCTCATAACCCCTTTTACTTTCTTCTTTAATTTTTTTATTTGTGTTGTAGAATGAGGCAAGCATGGTTAATATAAAATCTGTAATTTTATCTTCAATAGCAAATTCAATAAGATATTTGTTAAGTGAAAACGGTTGTGCATTTTTATTTTCAATATTAAGTTCATACAGTGTTGCATGTGCCAATTTGTTATAAAGTTCATCTTCACCAAGGAAACTGGCAGTATTGCGAATATCTGTTAAGAAATGCAATATTTGAAATTTTAATATGGGTGCTTCGATATCTTCAAAATATTGACGTTTAATTTCATAATTAATTTTATTTTGTGGAGGATTATAAAAACTTTTTGAAGTTTTATTTGTTTTTGCGAGGAATATATCTTGGTTACGAATATCCCAGTGCTTAATAAAGAGGTCAATATATTTAACCAGTAATGGAAATTCAAGGTCAACAAAAATAGCAAATTTATTATTTGAGGTGGAAAATGCTGCTTTATAAGGTGTTATTTGAGCTAAGAAATATAATTTTCTTTCCCACACAGGAATGCTATATCCACGAGTACCATTTTTACTCACATAACTCTGACTGTTAAATAATATAAAATTGGCTTCAGTAACATCACCATTCCATAAATTTTCATATTTATTTATAATATTTGTCAGTAAGGACTTTCTATTCATATCGGTACATGTCACATGAACCGAAAGTTTGATATTCTTTTTTATTTTATCGTAGTTTTTCAGAATATCAGATAATTTGTTTTTTGATGCAAATACGAATCTTCCCTCATCAACAATATTACAATTATCGTCAGTGCATATGAATAATTTTTGAAGTGATTCTTCAATTTCAGTATCAATCATTGCATCAGTAATTTCATCAATACTGGTTAGCTTATTTTTTGCTGCGACAACTGCAGCAGCGTATTTTAAATAAACGTCCATAATTAATTAAATTTAATTTCTTCAATATTTACGAGTGAATTACTATCACCTAAATATACATCATTTCGAAGCAAATTGTTATAAAATTTTTCACTAAAATACTGAAAAAATTCATCAGTAACTGAAAGTTCAATTATTATGTTTTCTTTCGGGATAATATTTTCTCTATTAAAAACTCCTTTATGAAAATAAGGTATTTTTCCAAAATTTTCATTAGTAAAAAATTCTTTTTTAGAAGGAATTACATCATTAATAATATTTGTTGTTTTAGTTTTTGCTTTATCATATTCTTCATTAGTAACAAAACGAACTTTTTTAAGTTCAATATTATTTTCTTGCGCTAATTTAAATAATTTCTTTATAAGTCGAGTTTTGTTTTCACAACCATTGGCATGTGTTCCAGTATTTGGTCTGCGCATAAGCCTTTTATGTAAATCGTCGAATCTTTCTGCTTTCTCAAACACATCGGGATTTAATATAGCCACATCAATCACATGTGTTAATACTGAAAACCACCCATTTCTATTATATCTTTCCGAATATTTATCTTTAATATTTTTATTTTTCTTTAATACTTTGATAATTTCAGTACGAAATGTTTTTGGCATATCAATTCCTAACATATTTTCAACCATTCCACGAACTTTATGGTCAAAATCTGAAAGAGAAAAAAATCCTTGATTTCCCGGATTATTACTAATCGATAGTGATGATAAGGGTTTTACAGATAAAATAATTTTATGTGTTTTTTCACATTCATTATTTAAAATATACGATAGGTTAATAATTTCTTTTTTCATTTTTTTTATATTAACGAAGTGTTCCAAATCCCATTCCCGTTGAGTGACCTATTCCAAGGTCATATATGAAATTAATTGTTTCGGGGTTTCCTTCAATAACCACAGGACATGTAGTGGCAATACTTTTAATATTTTTACCAGTTTTCTCGTCTTTTTTTACAATAACTGGAATTACTTTTTTATTTTTATATGATTCATCAAAATATATTTTTAAATTAGAGTCAGGCGTAAATCCAATTTTTTCTGCACTGGTTTTTACACATCCTATCATCATTTCTGAACATTTTTTATTATCATGATGAACATAAAAATTTTTCCGTTTTCCTTCAATTTTTACGCTTTTTTTTCCCTCCCCATTTTCAACAACATAATAGTGTCTTTCGCCATCAATATCTTTTTTTAAAATAATTGGTGTTTGAGCAATAAATGTCATTTTTTCGCCAGTAATTGTTAATTCAATTACTTCAAAATTAATAATTTTTAAATAATTGGCAATAATCTTAGTATTAAAAAGATTTTTGGCTGCATTTAGTATTAATTCATTAACGGGCGAACTAATTATCCAAGTAAGAATACCATTTCCATTGGGATTCACAATAAAATCACCATTCTGTAATCGATATGTTCCAAATAATTGAGAAATGGAGTGAATACTTTTCTGATCGTGATATTTTTCATACCCTTCTACCTTACTTATTGCATTATAAAATGCTCCACAAAGTTTATTTTGATAATCAAATGGTATTATCTTGTTTCCAGTTAATAATAAGTCAAATTGTATTTTCATTTTCTCCCTATTTTATGGTTATGTAAATATTTTTTAATTACATTACAAATATAATAAAATATTATTCAATTAACAAAAGATTTAATCCTGTTTCATATGCATATATTGCAGGATTGTTTAAATAAAAAATTGTCATTGGACGGTCATTAAAATTATCTTTAATAATAATATCTTGTTGACTGATATATCCTGCCTTGCTCAACATATCCATTTGATAAACGAACACTTCAACGACATTTCTTGTTGCTGCATAGTTAAAATCGCTGTGTGAAACTTCTATATTTTCAAATGGCGTTAAATATAGATTTAATTTTGATAAAAATCTTCTTCTTTGCCATTGAGTTGTATTATTTTCATTCATTTCATCATCACTTGTTTCTTGTGTAGGAAGTATTAATGTATTAGTCTTTATTAAGTTTTCATATTCTCTAACATTTCTTTTAACATCATCTTTTAACTCCAAACCCTTTTCATACACGTGTTCAATTATTTGTTGAAAATTATTATTACTAAACTTACCCCTTTTTAAATATTTTTTTGTTTTAGTGAATTTATCGGCTTCAATCCAACCTATTTTTGGAATTAATTCGCCATATGGCGCTGGATAATCACGACTATCCTTTGTTGGAATTAATATATTTACTTCTCGAATTATTGGATTGGCGGGGTCATCAAATCTTCCAATTCTTCCAAGTCTTTGTCTCAATCTATCAATTGGGCATATTTCAGAAATCATATAATCACAAGTAATGTTTAATGATAATTCACCAATTTGAGACATAATAATAACTTTATATTTATCGGTGGTTGGTTTTTTTCCAACATCATTTAAAATTTCATTTTCTTTTATTTGTTTATCTGGTGCACTATGATATGAATTATACACAAGAACTTGATTTGGATAAATCGTATTGAAATAAAAATACATTCTAAGACAGCTTTTTTGCGTATTGCAAAATATAATTGTTTTTTTACTTTTCTTAACTTTACGAAGTATTTTTCTTGGAATCGAATGTGGTTGCTCCACATCATATTTTTCAATACCACTAATTTTATATTTTTTTATGTAATCATAAGTATCATCTGTAATAATTGGCGATACTTTATAATCTGGTGAAATATCTAAAAAAAAGTCTCTATATGTTGTCGGAAATGTTGCTGACATTAACACTACTTTTACTTTCATGATATGTAAATATTTCAATAAAATTTTAATATTTGCCATAACTAAATCATCGTAAAAGTCAGATTCATCAATGATAACAAATGAATTATATATATTAAAAATTGCAGCGTGTGCATCTTCACTTTTTTGACACAATGAATTTAATAACGTATCAATAGTGCAAGCATTTAAAGGATATTGAAATGTTCTTCTTTGATATAGATCAAAGCTAAATAAATCTTTTTCAAGTTTGTCGGTAATATCATTTTTTAGGTTTTTTGTACTACTATTATATGCAACCGCTTTTACTCCAGTATTAATACTATTTATCGATGCTCCAATTGCATTTGTTGTAAATATTGTCGGCATTGCAATAATTACTCTATCGGCCAATCCAGCATTTACAATTCTTTCTGCAAGCATTTGAGCAGCAGGTGTTTTTCCAACGCCAGTATCTGCTTTCATTATTATTAAATCATAATCAATTGAAATTTCTTCTGCAAGTTTTTGTATTTTTCTTTTTTTCCATTCTACAGGAAAATCATATGAATATTTATTAAAACTTAACGCATCTCTAAATTGAAGATTTTCTTTAGTTTCAAAATACGATGCTTTTCTATCACAGAATTGAAGGATTGCCCGTTGCGTATTAATGCGATAAATCCATTTTGTGCGTTCATCGTCTGTCATTTTCAAAAGTCTATCATTAATTTGATAAAGTCTTTTTAACAAAACAGAATTTTTCACATCACTAATTTCTTCAACTCTTAGTACATGTTCAATATTTTTTTGAATCAATCTAATTTTTCCGTGATGCGCCATTATTGCAATAAATTGGTCATCAGATAAGTCATCATAATATGCCAGTACTGATTTAAATTCATGTCTATAATTAGCAGTCATTATATTATATAATGTCAATCCTTTCTTAAATAATTCAAAATCTTTTTGGCAAGGTGTTTGCCAAGATGATGCCTTTTTACCCTCATCATGTAATATACATGATTTTATTATTTCCTCAGTAATATTAAGTTCTGGAAATAATATTTGAACTTTTTTTATAAAAAATGGTTGTGTCGCTAAATAGTTAAATAATTCGCCAATAACATGTGATGTATGTGCGGGAAGCGTGATTCCTGTGGGTTTTGCTAATGGAACTTTATTTTTCATATTTACACATACGAAATGCATTTGTTGGATGCACAAGTAGAATTTTATTGTCATATATTATAACAAGACCTGCGGAAATTTTCATATTTTTTCTAATTTTCATCTGATTTTCTGTTCAATAGAATCTATCAGTTGTTTTCTTTTTGTGCCGATAACATTCAAAAGTTCTTCAATTAATTCGTCTTTACTGAAGAAAATACCTGTTGCAAATTGGTACATCACATCCCAACGTTCAGGTTCTTTGTCAAAGAAAATATAACCTCTTTTACCCTGACCGAGCATATAACCAAGTTCAAGGTGTCCTGATTTACCTGCTGGCATTACCATTACGCCAATACTTAATCTGTCAATATGAAACTTGTCAAATTCAAACACGTGTTTTCCCGCCCAATTATTAAGTGCTTCTTTATATGTGCTTCCACGTACTTTTTCATATTTACGCCAAAAGTCATCGGCTTCAGGTCCGGGCGAGAACCAGTCATCAAACACTTCTGTTTTGAGGGTTTCTCTTAATTCTTTCGCAAGATGCGGAATTTTTTCGTTTCTCAGGCTTCCAATCAGGTAAATGCCATTCTCATTTACTTCTGCTTTTTGAATCATATTTGTTTGTTTTTATTTGCAATAATACGAATAATTTTTGAAATTGCAAACTATTATAGAATTTCTACCACTTTTCCATATACCTGTTTAGTCCAACCATTAACACCACCTTTGTTATTTCCTATAAGTAAACCTCTGATTTCTCGAACTCTGTTTACGACACTCTGACCAAAATCATTTAATTTTTCATAAAGTTCTTTTAGTTTTTCAGGATTATTGCGATTCTCACACATTTCAACCCACATGTCAATGAGTTTTCTGTTTAAATCGGGATGACTGAAATAACCATCACTAACTGATGTTATCCTATCTTCATTAGTTTCTGTGACTTGCTGTAATTTAAATTCACAAAAACACCATTCTTCTTTTTTAAATTTCAGTTTATTTATTTTGTTTATTGTTTTATCTGTATGTTTTTCCATAATCTCTGAGTAATATAGTTGCATTTTCAGGTGGATTTGTAAACCTGAATGCACGTTTGAATCCCCAACTACCCGATTTTCTGTCGGCAAGTATTCTATCAATTACTTCAATAGTCTTGGGGTGTTCTTTTGCCAGTTGTGTTTCTTTGCAAGCGTCTTTAATTATCATATGACACCATCTTTCACTGTAGGTACGTTTTGCTTTTTGACCCTCTACTTGTGCTTCTGAAAGTTCTTTACGGAACTGTGGATGAAAACGAACTTCTTCTTCACTTAAACCAGTTCTTGACATGATTCTACGAAGCACCTGCCCTTCATTCTTATTTGCATAATGCTTATTAGAATTATAGGCAATCTTATTACCCTTTTTTGTGTTATATTTACTATGTGCCGTCATATTATTTTTATTTAAAATTTTATCCACCGCAAATCGGGCAATTAACCTGACCACAATCACAGCCATTGGATTGCCATTCACCCGCTTCAACGATTGCGTCATAGATTTTCTTTCTGATAAATTCTTTATCGTCATCAGAAAGTTTAATTTTCTTATCTTTCAGATATTTAAGAACATCTTCAGATGTTTGTGTAATGTGTGTAAGTGCCATAATATTTAAAACTTAAAATTAAATCCTTCAAACGGGTCATAACATGCAATGCTCCATTCAAGCAAGAGTTCTTTTCTAACTCTTTTCTTTTTCTTTCTGGGATAGTTTTTACTTTCTTCCCATTTGGCACGAATACGTTTTTTCCAATCTTCTGATTGTTGTTGCATTTGAGCATAATGACCCATGCCAAACATTAACAATGCCCCTGTTCCAACACCTATACCCATTGTTTTATTGTTTTAAATTTATCACAAACACCTTGACATTTATTTGATTTTACATCAAGATTGGTGCATTTATGTCTACCCTGATAACAATCATAATAAAGACAATCCTCAATAGTTCTTTCGTCTTTAGGTTTCCCTTCTCTTAGAATTCTCAGTGCAATATCAAGTCCTTTGAGAATTCCCTCAATATGGTGTATTTGAAGCACACCGTGTACCCTATCAAGCGAAGTCATACCTTTGGTATCTTCTTCGAGTTGCTGTGCTTGTGCATCACGCCAATCCTGAATTTCTTTGATTTTATCTTCCATGATTTTAGATTATTTCGAATACGTGAAATATCAGTGCCTGATTAAACACTTGGAAACTTCCAATGTATTTTCTTTCGTTCAAGGGATTATCATCGATTGGATGACCTGTTCCATATATTTCAAAAGTTTTTTCAACCTGTTCTTCATCTGGATTAACGAGCGCCCAGATACAGGGTTGTCCCTGTTGAGTCATTAAAGTTAAAATTTCCGCACCTTTCGGCATTGTAAGTTTTACTTCATCGTTTACATCAAACGGATATTTCCAAATGGTCTTTTTCATAATTATTGTATTATTATCCCAGTAACATAATTACACATATTTCAGACAGCACTGTTTATATTTTTTACCAGAACCACAGGGACACAAATCGTTTCTACCGATTTTTAGTGACGTAAGAAGTTTATAATCTGGTGAAACCACTTCTTCTGGAACTCCTTCAATGTGGTTATATTCATGCTGCCATATTTGTGCATCAAATCCACCATAAATTTCGTCCCGATGTAAATTTCTGTCAATATCGTAATACCCAACCTTAACGGCACGAAATCTATCGGCAAGAATTAATCTTCCACACCACGTCAAACAACCCTCTAATTTCGATTCTTTTATTCCGATATACTCCAACACTATGGGGTCTATAATAAGTCGCCACGTGCCTTCTTTTACGTCCTTAATGGCAAATATTCGATAATTAAACCTTTCACCGTTTAAACTACACTGATTTGCAGCCAAACCAACGGCATTTTTTTGTGTTTTTGCAAATTCGAGAAATTCTAAAAATAATTCACGATTCTCTTTAATATCGTCTTCACTGATTATTGACTGCAATACCTTTGGGGTTTGCACATTTGGTATTATTTCAAAATTATATTCCATTTATTAAGTTATACGGCACTCTTTATAAAAATGTTACAAATTTTATTAAATTTCTACACCTCTTGTGAAAACCTCTTTTATTGTTGGGTCGTATATCACTGGCATTAATGCCACATGATAAAAATACACCCTATTTGGTTTTCTACTTTTAATTTTATCACAAATTTCAGCAAATAATTTTTCACGATACTCATTAAGTGTTTTTGGTGTATAGTTTGTGTTAAAATTAATGTATTTACGCATATCACATTGATATAGACGACCAACATTTGTTTCAAAAACGGGCGAATATACCCTTTCCCACGTAAACCCAACGTTATTTCTTTTCAGGTATTTAAAAAACGCTTCTGTCCATTCCCTATCTTCTTCACTTAACATATTCAAAGAACCATTAAGTGATGCGACTGTTGTTTTATCGGTAATTTTTAACGTACTTTCAGTACCTTCTGACCTCTCAAGTGTTTTGAGAATGCTTGGCGAAAATAATGATTCTTCAAATAGTCCACCAAGATTTCTTAAAAAATTTTTTCTTTTCATAATCATTCTTTATTTAATTCTTTGCCATTTTAGAAAAAGAAACTTTTTCAATCCAATTTACACCTTTATTTGTAATAATTGTCATATTACCTGCTTTGAGTCCTTCCATTCCTTCATATACTCTTGATAAGTATGTATTTGCTTTTGGCATGAACTTAGCGTGAGCGTGTTTTTCAATTTCTTTATATTTTTTTCCTTCGGCAAACCAACTCACGCTTTCATAAAACACGAGCATTTCTTTATTAATTTCGTTACAAACCTTTTGCAGTTTATTGCAATCGAGTGTAATATCCAAATCACCCCACCAAATAGGTTCTTTATGTTTTGGAATAAAAATACGTGCGTTAAAAACCGCATCATTATCTGGATTTCTGCGACGATATTCTGATTTTGAACCAGAAATCATTCTACCAACATGAAATCCATTATCGTTAAATATTTTTTGAAGTGTGTCCATATTATAATTAAATTAATTTCTTACCTGTGAATGATTCGAAACGTTTTTTAAGTGCGTTCAGATTTTTTAATTCTACACCAATGATATCGGCTTCCGTTCCAATTTGGAACACACTGTATCATCAAAAACTATTATTTTAAAATAATCTTCTTCTTTATGATAAAACCATCTTGCTTTTCTTGGGGAAGAAAAGAAATCACGATATTTGTCGTCATGATATTCTACAAACACCGTTAATATTTTTTTTATTTCGCCAATTTCCATTGCTTTATAATATTTTAGCAATATTATAAAAAAAATATTGAAATTGCAATAAAAATTAAAAAAAATTATTATATTCCAGTAATTTGGAATTCAATAGCAAGTATTTGAAAATTCTATTTAGGAAGACCTAAATCTGGTTTGTATTCGTTTTAAATTTAAGTTTGTGTTATTTTCTTTTAATACAACTGCGAGTAAATTTGAAGCCACTAATGAAACCTCTGTATTTTTCGCTTTGTAAAACACCCGTATTAGTGGTAAATCTTTTGCGCCCCTCGACGATAATCTCTTTCTCTGTTGGCATCCTCCCCTCTATCACACGATTTATAACAAGATTTACATATTCATCCAATACTCCCTTTTTAACAATGATAATTTTATCATTATCATCATCATGCGCCGCTAAATTTTTCGTAAAAGATTCACAGTCTTTTTTTGATTTTTCTTCCTCTACCTGCTTAATCAGAGCTTTTAACTCAGTAAGCATTATTGGAGAAGCGGGGTGTAGAAACTCCCGATTATCTTCGTCAGTATATGCCCATAAATTCTTGCCCCATTTATCTGCAAACTTTTGCATTAATTCATCTGTTTTATTTGCCATAACTATTTCTTTTGATTAAATTTACAATCCATATTATCAACCATCCTTGAGTAATACTCCCCATTTTCATCTGGAAGTTGTATTTCAATATGCTTATAACGAAAACCATCAATAATATCATCAAATACGATTGTGCGGTATTTTTTAATTTTTAATTCACACATTACACCATATATTGTGTTTAAATCATTACATTCTTCATAAGTTTCACATTGAATCCACATTCCATGCCCACAACTACAAAATGTATTAATGCCATTATTGCGAAGCATTTTTACTAAATCTCGTATTGGTTCTTCAATACAATTATACCAGTTTGCAAGAAATTCAACATCTTTCTTAAGTTCATCCCTCTGCCGAAGAAGCTCAGCATACTTCTCTTTTTCTCTGTAATGTTCCGATATGAGAGCGGTGAGGTCGGCAAGGCATTCATCCGGGGCGTGCAGGATATTATCATCACCCTGCATGCACTCGACAATTTTTAAACCCCATTTTTCCGCAAACTCTCTGATTGCTGCTGTGCTATTCATGGCTCAATGACATTTAACTCATTTTTCGTGTTTTGCTTATAAGCAGTTGGCAATAACATAAATAACCTTGATATGACCTCTCCTAATTGGTTATAATTTCTTGTCATATTGTCTACAATATCAACTATAAAATCAATATCGTCAGAGTATTCATTTAAAACCTCAATGATTTGGTCCTTTGATAAATCTATATTCGTAATCATCTCTCTCTGTTTTATTGGTTATTGCTCTCTACTTTTAAGGTAATACTCACTTTTTAAAAATTCCTCAACATCTTCCTTATCCAGCATATTGCCCGTGATGTCTTCGCAAAATTTGTCATTGATAAAGTCAATGAAATTGTTAAGTTCATTCTCTATCATCTTATTGGCTATTCTCTTGGCATGGAGGGTGGCAAACTCATGCATAGCTTTTAATGCAGCCTTCTTCACATTAATACTAAAGTTATTCCAATGTTTATCAAGTATCTCCTCTGCATCCTCGGCGGGAGGGGATGAAATTTTATCATACAATTCATCAAGTTGCTCAAAACATTTGGTTGTAGGATAAATCCCATATTCATCAGGATTATCTAACATTTCGGAAATAATCCGTGTTCTTTCTTTTTTAAATTCTTCTTTCTTCATTACATATAATTAAAATTGTTTTCGTAACTTATAATTCTTCCTTTTCTATCACGGCTCTGGGTTAAATTCGTTTTTTTCATCTTCCTGAATATCCATAAACAACTGTTCCTCAGTATATGGAGAACAATTTTCAGGTGGAATTTCTTCAATTTCTGGTTCTGGATACTCTTCAAAGTATGCACGCTCTGCCATCATCTGGTCTTCGATTTGTGCTTGAAGCATCATATCATATTCCATTTCTTCCTGCCTCTGCCTTTCATATTCTCTTTCTCGCTGGCGTTCCATTTCTCTTTCCGCTTCCCGTTCTTCTTCACGTCTGCGTTCTTCATTTCTTTCTTCATCCTTTCTTCCTTCCCAATATGCTTGGTTAATAGGGTCGTTGGAATATCTATCATGGTTATAATTACGCCTACCGTATTCCTCGTCTTTACGACCTTCACGATATGCTTCATCTTCCTGATAAGAAAAATAATGTCCTCCCATTGTTTATGTATAATAGTTTAATATTTTACAAATATATTTGTTTTTTTCTTATAAACAACCTTTAACTTAGGTTTTTCTTTAAGATTTGGATTCGCTTCTTCAACCAACATCTTGAGTGCATTAAACAATGCGGTATTTTTATTTTTACGCCCACCATTCATATTCAGAATTTCCAGTTTTAAATTTTACGTAATCTTCACGTTCTTCAAGTATTTCTGTTACAGGTGTTGTTAGCCAATAATCCTGATGTTGATATGTTCTTGCAGTAACGCTTCCAACAAGCATTGAGCAACCTACCACTGGTCTTCTACCAACAATTTCTTTAAAACTACCGTCTTCATTCCATGCAATTGCTTCTGACCTTGCGCCCATGTCACCAGCATCATCCGATATTCTTCTTAATTTTGCCATAATTTATTCTTCTGATTCAAAATATTCAGGAAATGTTTTCACAGTAAATTCCCGATGTTGTTTTCTTGTTATTTTAATTAAATCACTGAAATTTAATGTAAGCAATTCTTCAAATGAAAATCTTGGCGCATCACATTCGTGTTCATCATATGTTAATTGATTATTCGATATCCACGTGTATGAATACGGTGTGTTAATATCACCCAAATCTTCCCTTTCTTTATTATTAACTGTTTCGTGAAAATAACGAATAACCTCTGCATTTAATTTAACCCAGAGATTACGTTCTGATTCAGATTTGAAGAATATTTTTCTTTTCTTTAGCATGCTACATTTTTACGCCGTTCATTCTCATTTCATTTCCATTTTCCTATTATACGATAGAAACAGAAATATGTTGCAAAAAATGTAAATTATTTATCCATTTTTTTTATATTCGTAACCTGAACAGGACGTAAACCATCGAACTTTATGGTATACTCAAATATCGTTGGATATTTTTTTCTAACACCTTCCGATAATTCATCAGCATGGTATGCCTGTTTCCAAATAGGCGAACCATTAGGGTTGTTACGAATTTCTTTGTCTTCGACAGGCGAATAAACTTTTACATTTTCCATGTCATAAAATTTTAATTAAATTAATATTATTAAAGTCACTTAGTGATGCGTTTATATAGTCTATGTCAAGAACAACGTCAAGGGCAAAGACCCCTTTCCACAGCAAGGGCAAAGTCAAAAACCATGTCTTTTTTTGTAGACCAATTATCTCTTTCGAGTAACTTAGGCTACCCTGTGGTCGTTTTTTGAAACCCCACAAAAAACATTGAGTTTTTATGGAAAGGGCGGTTTACCAAGGGGTTGTCACATCCCGAAGGATTACAACAACAAATTGTTTCTATTATTCATAAGATTATATTAAAGAACGCATCACTAAGCATAAAGAGGGATAAACTCGGCTTGTGCTTTATTTACCCCTCACCTTAGTATTTTCATTCCTCTTCAGGAAGTTGATTTAAAAACACATCAACAACCTTCTGAAATCTCTGGTCAATTTCGATTCGCATACTGGCAATTTTTTTAATTTTTGCCTGACGTGCTTTTTCAAACTCCGTTTTAACCGATTTGGTTTGCTCGATATATTTCATAAAAGCAGTATCGTACTCAGCGTTTAATTTGTTATTAAACGCTTCTGCCTCATTTTGAAGATTGGCATTGTATTCCGCAATCTCTGCATTACGTTCAGTTGTAAGGTTTTTTACCTTTGCCTTAAAGTAATTAACCCTCTGTTCGTACTGACGATGAAGTGCTGCAAGTTCTTCGTGAACTTTAAGCAGGTCTTCTGCATGATGATGAACACTTATGGTCACTGGTGTTTTTACACCATCCTTAATAACCATCCATTCAATTGCGGGAATTTCTGGCAGTTCAGCACGAAGACCAGCAAGAATACTGTCTTTGTGAATGAACTGTCCGATGTGTGAAGCATACGCCTCTGCTTCAAGGTATTCGTTATACTCCGAAGATGTGAGTTGTTCCCAACCATATTCTTCCCCAACATTTGAAAGAAGTTTATTATCGATCTGTATGAGTTCCTGCAAGGGTCTTTTTGGGGCAGTGATTCCTGAAAAATCAGGCTGTTCCGATTTTGCTTCTTTAAGCATAGCGTTTTTCGCTTTCATGTTTTCCATAAGGAATGCCTGACAAGCGTGAAGTTCGGCTTTCTCTTTAAGAAGTTCCACAACGTTTTTGGGTAGTGGCTTACCTCTCACAATTTCATGAGTTTTTCCGTCAACCTCAACAGATTTACTGTAGTTGTTAACTGGAATAAGTTGTTTTGCAATCTCAGTTGCTCTCTGGTTACAGAGATTAGAAATTGACTGTGCTTGTGAAAGGCTAAGACCTTTATTCGGGGTAAGACTGTTTTTCTTCATCTTGAGTGTTTTTAGGTTAAACAATTAATATCGACTGCAAATATAATTTAATTTTTTTTAATCACCAAATTTTTTTCAAGTTTTTTTTATTGAAAATATTGAATTTGTAACGTACTATTAAGAAAACCAACGACATCGATTTCCATATCAACATCATAACCACCACTATAATGGTCATAGGATATGATGTATGTTAATTCTACCACAAGATAGTTTGTGAATGGAATTCTGAAATTTCTGAAATTTTCTTCAGGTTCTGGTTTGAAAAACCTGAACAGATATTTGAAATCGAAATCTTTAAATAAATCATCAACACCACTATTATCAATTTCTTCCTGAAGCAAAGCATCTGCAGTTTTCAGGTTGAAATAAAGGTACTTTTGGCAGTCTTTATTCTCGTCAAAATTAAACCCAAGAAATTGATGAAAATATTTTGCTGAAATTGGTTGATTCTTTGCTCCTGAATTGGTGTTGATTGTATATTCAGGAAGATGTTTAAACACATCATCAGGCTTTCTTGACTCAGAATTCCTTAAACCATAAATCAGTTTTTCACTAATTTCGTAAAGTTCCACCCCAAGCAGTACCAGATGTTTTGTTGTACCTTCTCTCATTTATTATCAATTTTTATATGCATTCCACCACGTACAAACGTAAACCAAAATTTACAGATAAGCAAGTTTATTCCGAACATATACTCATAAACCATATTATTTTTCCATTCCTTTGGTTTATGAAAGTTTTTTCTACCGACAATTTGGAATCTTCTGAAAAAGAAACCAAGTTCCCATTCACGCCACATTGTGATGTCATTCATTATCTTTTCCGTTTCATTTTCAAACTTTTCCCAACGATGTCTGAAAACAAATCTGATTTGAAGTCTACCGATGTTTAAATATTTTACAATTCCTGCCATATCTTATTCAATTATGAAATAGTAGTGAAAATCACCCTCAAAACCAAATTTATCTAATACAGAAAGTCTTATTTCATGTTCTTCAGATGTAGTTAATTCTGGAACAAGTATTGGACTTTCGCCATTACTTGCCCTTATTTTTTTACCAATGATAGCATACTTTCCATTTCTACTATTGAACAAGCAAAAGATATCATCATATATATCATCAGGAAATTTTCTTCCTGTTTCATCTTTCCACTCTACATATTTACTCTGCGGAATTGATATGCCATACATAAAATATTTATTCTTATTCATTTGCACATTTCTTTAAGTTTTGCCCATTATAATTCATCTTTTATGTGCATAATACAAAACCGTTCAAATTGTGGTGGCCCGCCTGTTCCAACTGCAATACCATCAAACGGTTTTAACCATTTGATAATATCATCTTCTTCGCCATCAATAATCACATTATCACCGCTTAAAATTATTGGTTTTTCTTTAGGGTCGAGTGCTGAAAACCTAACATTAATTCTTCCATAGTCTATTGCAACCACAATTGATTGTGGAATAGTTGCCCTCATTTCAGGTGTAAGTAATAAATTAATTCTCATGATTCCCAAAATTCAATATAATCTAACAAATTATCATGTGCACCACAACACGTACACTCATCAAGATCGTCATCTGAACGAACTTTCTGTTCATCCCAAATGGCATTGAGTTGTTCTTTTGAAAAGAAATCCCAAGGAAATAGAACATCTACGATTTCCTGAATACCAACAAAACTATTTTTTGGTAATTTATATGAAAGATAGTATGCGTACATCACAGCATCACCTGCAGATTCAAGATGCAATGCAATAGCAATGAATGCACTAAGACTAATTCTGAGTTTAGCCAGATGCTCAAGTCTTTTAAGAAAAACCTGCATTTGAAAACCATTAATCAATGGCTCAAAATGTTTATAAACTTCTGAATTTTTATCCAGTTCATTCACATCGCAAGAAAATTCTGGCTCTTTCGATAACATAATTTTTATCATAATTATCGTTTCTTCTTCCGACATTTGTGTTTTCGGTGCGTTTTTCGTGAATGCGTCTATTAGCCTTTGCTTATTCATAACCTAATTTTTTTACAATTATACGACAATTATTTAAAAATGTTACAAATTTTCATCTTTTTTTTCCATTCAACGCCTCATTTATGCTAAAAACAATATTCATTTTCAATAAACTTGTTTGTCTTAATGCTGTGCTAAACTGCATGAAATTTTGCACGATTATTTTTTTCTTTTTTTTGTAATTGTTTTTTTGTTTTTCAAATAGTATTTTAAGTACCCCCAATATGCCCTTAATCTTTCTTTTATCGATAGTTTGACTTCCATTCCTTCTTTATACTCAAAACTAAATTCAGGTAAAAGTTGAAAGAAAAATGGAAGTCGTTCTAAAATAATTTTATGTCCATATTTATTAGCATCCTCTTCCGTATGTTCGCCCATTTCTTTTATAGCAAAATGATGTCCAATTTCATGAAAATAAGTTCCATAATAATTATTAATGCCAAATTTCAATAACACATCTGGGCACAATAATATCTTTGGTAAATAAAAATCTTCTGTGGTTATATTGGTTTCAATGCCTGCTTCTTTACAAATTTCTTTATATGTTTTACCATATTTTTTTTCTAAGTTGACTACTTCCAAATAAGTTTTTCTTATATTTTTTTGATGCTCCGCATTAAGAGTATAAACATACATCCCAAGTACTTTTTTCTTTTCATCTTCAATACTTGCATTTAATTCAACATATCCTTTATGAAACATTTTAATTTCCTCTTCTTTACAAATATTATTTAAAACATCATCAACGATTGCTCTTAATACTGGATGATTATCGAGACTTAATCTCATAAAAAATAATTCAAGAGATAATTTACCCAACATAATAAAAGCAGCGAATAACATGCTTCCAATCACCAATGATATTATCAATATTTCCATTATGGTTCGTATTTAAATTGGTTAATAATTTCATTATAGTGAGCAATTGCCTCATCTAAGTTTGCGAGATAAATAACGTCATCATAATCACTTCCCGCTAATATAGTAATACCCCTTTTTGTTTGCTTCACGAGTTTTTTCAACATGTCATAATTATCAGGTGTCCTATATTCACCAAGAAAAACCATCATTGAATTTTCTGGTTTGTTTATTTCAATAATAGGTGTTTTTTTATTTTTCGATACCAATTGCCTGTATGTTGGATTGATTCTGTCATTATCAATATCATACATAAATGAAGGTTCTAATACAAACCTTATTTTATTGAGTGGTACGTTATTGTCATTAAGGATTTTTTTGCTTGTTTTAAGTATTTCTTTCTGTTCTTTGGACATAAGATTTCCATTTAGAAGAAATGTTTCATACCTTTCTGGTTCAACTTTCTTTCGAAAGATTTTGATTAAAAAATTTGGCAATAATTTCATCATATCACATTATACGAAAATGATGAAAAAATGTTACAATTTTCTTGGATTAGTTACACGAACTAAATTATTATTATAATAAACCCCATCAACATATATTGAAAAAAAGTATCTTGGGTCTTTTGAAACAACGGTAGTTGACAACATATCAAACAGTTCAGTTCCTTTTTCTGCTCTCAACTTATGTTTATGATTTTCATTTTCCGCAATATATGTGCAATAGGCTTTTGGCGTTCTGGTATATGAGTATGGTCTTCTCACAATTTTCCATGTCACTTTCAACGATTCTATTGTTGGTCTCATTATTCATCAAGTTTAGTGGTTAATACTGTCGCTGAAACACTTGGACGAGTTAACGCCACATATTTAATTTGATTACGTTCTTTTAACACCCAATTATCGTTAATATCGTTTTCCATTACGAACACATGCGTATATGTCGAACCCTGAGAATTATGAACAATAAATCCATCTGCCACAAATTGATGAATATTTTCAATTTCCAAATCATACATTTCTTCTTCACCCACTTCAGTAATGTTAATTATTTTATCAAAAAAATAATGATTATTGTAGATATTTGATATGTAGTGTGGTATTGTTTTATTGTTAATTTCATATAATTTAAATATATTTTCCAAATGCCAATAAGACATGTATTTTGAATATATTGGAAATTTTTTAAATGATTCGGGATATACACCAGTATTTTTGGTTTGCCATATATTTTTTCTTCTTAAATCTTTTCTTACTATTTCAAGTATTTCATTTCGAAAAGGAATAATATCTCGATTTGTTTTAATTGAGTAATTGATACTATTTAATGTTTCAATTTTTCTGGTTAATCTGAATGAAATTAATTTTTTATAATCAATCATACTTGTTCCCAATATTGTTAGAGTATATGCTTTCTTTTGTTTTCTCCAATATGAAATTATTCCAAATTCTAATAGCATATTTTGAACCTCTTTAATTAGTTCAAAGGAATTGTTAACGAATCTAAGTCTCCCCCTTCCTTTAATACACCCATCACCGTCAAACAGCCCCGCAATAAAGTTAGATTTTTGCTGAAGAGTTCCAAATATCACTGATTCAGGTGTTGATTTATCACTACCTTTAGCATATTTTAAACCTAACGATATTAATTTTTCTCTCCATAATTTATTACTGCAACAAATATTTACATAATTACTGTTTTTCTTATTAACAATATTAAAATGAATATTATTGCTTGAATAAAACTTTTGAACGAATTCAATGTTTTCTTGGTCTTCGCTTCCGATTGTAATATCAATTCTATATTTATCACGTTTTCGTGCACCATTATAACTACCGTCGGCAACCAATAGTCCTAAATAGTAATTTATATCACGTTGAGTAATATCAATATTATCGATATAAGTTTTTCTATTAATTGGGATGAAATCACCGACATTAAATTTTTTAAGTGGTTGAAAATTTTCGTTTTTATTTAATATTTTATGGTCTTCTGAACATATTATTTCATAACCAAAAGAAGTTGTTAACTTAAATGCTCTTTTTTTACCAACATAAATTTTATCTAATACTCTATTAGCATTCATTCCTCCATTAATCACAATATCACCAATTTGAATGCTTTTTAGCGGAGCAAATCCATTTAATTTCTGTATTTTAGAATTTTCAGACAAACACTTGTGGCCAGTAATTGCATAACCATAATCCAAATCTTTAACAATAACATCCCCAGTGGTTCTATACTGTCCGTTTCGGTATGTATCAATAGTCTTCATTAAAAGATTATTGCGTCTGAATTGATAGTACTTGTTCCACAAATTTTTATTTGCTTTACCCATGTCACGGAAAAAATCGTGCATTTCTCCATAAAGATGAAGATTTGAATGGTCATTTGCATTAATTATGAATACATCCCGAAATTTAAACTCTCCACGGGCAAGATTTTCCCTTAATTTTACACGGTAGCCAGTAATACCATATGCGTTTTCTTCCAGTCCTGATTTTTCAACCACGTGGTAATCTGCAGAGTTTTCAATTATATTATATCTTCGTTTTTCATCACTAACACTTCGATATCCCATCAATATATCGCCCACTTCAATAATATCCGTTTCACCGCCAAAAAGTTCATCTCTGATAATTTTATTTGACATCATAACGGTATTATTTTTCCAAGCAATTACTTTACAATAATCAGTGTCTTTTTTAAATTCATCTGATTTAAATTTATCCAGAATTGCTTCACGAAATTTTCTTTTATTTAAAGTAAATGTAATGCCTTCGCCCATTTCATTTACATTTGATATTCTTTTGAAACCACCATCAAGTCGGTTAAGGTTGTTTCGAAGTGCATCGTAAACAAACGTCAATGGATTAGTATCATTTTGTCTTTCAATCTTAGTAAGTTGGTAAAATTGATTAGTAGTCTGATTAAATATCACACTTTCTTTTTCGCCAACAGGTGGAATTTGAGCAGGGTCACCCATAAATAAAACTTTGGTTCTACTTCCTTTTGTTTTTTCTATGATTAAATCATATAACTCCTGATTAATCATTGATGCTTCATCAATAATAACAAAATTATAATCCGTAATTTTCGGCATGGCAATCGGATTAAATTTAGGGTCGTTTGGATTGAAATTATCCAAATCAACATCTGGTCTGAGTCCAAGTAAAGCATGAAGCGTTTGACCATCCCTTTTTGTTGTATTTATAATAACTTTTTTTGCTTTATGTGTTGGGGCAGATACTACAACACCATAACGATAGCTTTCCAGAATTTTTTTAATTATTGTGGTTTTACCAGTACCTGCATATCCCGCTAATGTGAAAAAAGTTTCACCATTCTTTAACCAATGTTTTATTTTATTTAGACCTTCGAATTGTTCCTCATTGAAAGTAATAACCTTTCCAGTGGGAAGTAATAATTCCCTCTCGGAAAATTTTCTCTGTACTTCTTTATGTTGCCCCAATAATTCTTTTGTATTTTCACTCATTACAAAAGCCCTCTTTTCAATAGTTTAATAAGCATCTTTAAATCTCCCAAATCTGTAAAATGAATATCTGGAATTTCGTAAAATTCAACATAATATCCACCATCAGATTCGCTTTCTAAATTATCTGAAGAAATAAGCAAACAATGCTCATTAATTTCATATGTAAAGTAAAAAAACTTTTCATCGTCGTCGCATACTGGTGTGTTGAATTCCTTTTTGAATCCTAACTTAATCAAATTCTTATCATTTATTTTCATTTTTTATAAGTTTTTCTTTTAAATTCCAAATTCTTAAACAACCTAACCTTGCTATTTTCAGTTGTTCTTCTGTGGTAAGTTTAGTTGCAGTTTTATTAATTTCAGCATTTCTTATTTTTCCCGCACGTACAACCCATTTTGTTTCATCTAACCATTTTTGTTTTTTCCTGTCCCAAATATTTTCCTCATATTTCCAATATGCAATAATTCCAGCATGTTTCGGAATTAACTCTGACCATTCGTCAACCTTATCTTTAGGTATTGCATAAAAAAATTCTCTGATTTTTTCACTTTTATGCTGATGTTTCTTTTTAAAATCATTTAATAAGTCAGTTTTACTTCTTTTAATTTCAACCTCAACTGCATATCCATTTCTTTTTATTATAAACACATCACATTCATGAATATATTCACCATTGTTTTCACCCCAAGTAAATCCCCATGATACATTTGGCACTATTATATGTTGTCTTGTATCATAGTATTTAGCAATTGCTAATTCAATTTCTTGAACCGTGATTATTTTATTTCTATCCATTTTTTTCCAGCCTCTCTTATTGCCATTATGCTATAGTGAACTACCCACAAGCTAAAGACTTGTGGGCTTCGTGTTTCACAGACTTACCTAACGGTAACGCCTCACCACGTTTTTGTTTATCCTGCGACTCAATTCCTGAACCACAGCTTAATAGTTTTAAACCTTGTTTTTTAATATTTATGCTTGCGTTAAAATCTCTGTCGTGTTTTGTTTTACAACTTGGGCAAATCCATTCTCTATCTTTTAGAGTTAAGTCCTGATTTATGTAATTACAAACATTACAAGTTTTACTGCTTGGGAAAAATCTATCAATCTTAACAATTGACTTATCGTTCCAATTAGCTTTATATTCAAGCATATCATAAAAAGTACCTAAACTAACATCAGAAAATGCTTGTGCTAAACAATGATTTCTTATCATATTTTTCACAGCCAAATCTTCAATACAAATTACATCGTGGTTTTTGATGATTTCTGTACTGACTTTATGTAAATAGTCTTTCCTAATATTGGTTACTTTTTCGTGTATTTTTTCAAGTTTTGATTTTTGTTTTAATCTGGAATTGCTTCCCTTTACTTTTTTAGATAATTGCCTTTGGTTATATTTCAATTTTTTCAAATTGGTTTTAAGAGTTTTTATATTTTCATACACCTTGCCATCTGAAAGTATTACCAAATTTTTTATTCCAGTATCAATACCAACCTTCGAGTTTGTTTTTTCAAATGGTATGTATTCAACTTCACAAGTAATGCTTACATAGTATTTTCCTGTTGTTGATTTCGATATGGTTGCAAAAAGAAGTTTACCTTCAATTTCCCTGTGAATATTGATTTCAATCCCTTTTTTAAATTTTGGTATTATGAGTTTATTATTTTCAATATATACTGATTGTGGAACAGTAAAACTTTGTCTATCATACTTACTTTTAAATCTTGGAAACTTAGTTTGCTTTCTGAAAAACTTATTATAAGCAGTATCTAAATTCCTAAGTGATGATTGTAAACTTTGAGAGTTAATTTCTTTAAGCCATACAAATTGTTCATCTTTTTTTAAAACAGTCAAGTCTTTTGCATTATCATAGTAATTAAGCGATTTCTTTTCTTCAAGATAAGTTTCTTTTCTACTGTTTAAGTAACGATTAAATACGAACCTACAAGCCCCAAAATGTTTTGCAAGTAATTCTTTTTGCTCATTATCAGGAGCAATTTTAAACTTATATGATTTGTTAATTACTTTCATCTATTAGTAAATACTCTAATTTTTTGTAAAGATATATTTATTTTTACAATTTAGAAATGTTTTTGTAAATATTATTTAAAATTATTTTTAAAGTCAGTTGCTTTGTGCCTTACATCCCATCGGCTAAAGACCGATGGGTTTTACGGCACTCTTTATAAAATCAATAATAAAAACAAACCAGCACCAATATTTTGTGCTAATTTTTTCATAATTTTTCTAATTCTTGTGGATTTTTATTAAAAACAGATTTATAATATCTCCTTAATTTCTTGAGGGTTAATTGTAGCAGAGTTGTACGCCAAAGATAATTTTTTTCTTTCCGTGCAAGATGATATATGGTTTCTGCATAGCAATTACCAAAAACTTGAATCGCTTCCATCTTCCATTCATGTTTTTTTTCGCACGGGTCTTTTAGAATTTCAGCAAGATAATTCAAGCACACTCTCATAATATCAGTTCTGGAAATTGATTTTGTTTTAAATTTTTTCCATTCATTTCCACATTTATTACAGTGATTTACCGCATATGTATCAACCAACATGCGACCCCTTATACCAAACAAATTTCCATTAACGTTACCATCCCCTTGTATTTGTCGTATTTTGTTAACGATAATGTCTACACTATCAGATTTCTTTGCACGACAATTTGGGCAAATATCATCATGATATTTTTGGTTTTCTTCCAGTTCTCTTCTTTCTTTTCTTGCAATACTTTCACAATTAACCAACACATTTTCAACGTCTGTTGTAAGAGACATCGTTTGTTGTTTTGTAGGAAAATAAAATAATTTTCTAATATTCATTATTACGCCAATTTTTTATCCTTCAATAATTCACGAAGAAACACATTTTTCTTACCACCAAGAAATTCAATCCATTCCTTATAATATTCAGGAAATAATTCCTCTTGTAATTCAGGATAGAGTCTTAGTCTAACCCATAGTTCAGGATTATTTTTATTTGCTTCATCTTTTGCTTTTTTATACATTTTAATATCAAGAAGCCAATTAATAAAATCTGGATAATCCTCATAATTAAATACCCTTTCATCAACAATAAAACACACAGCAGTAAGTGCATCATTTAAGTCGGGTTCTTCGAAATACGAAAACATTATTTCATTCTCCAATAATTGGTCAGCAATTTGATTTAAACTACCCTGTACAATGCCTTGAAAATCTCTGTGTTCATTGGTTGTACCACCATTGAGTATAATCCACGTTTTCCAGTTGGTGACGAAATCATTAAATTCTTCCGTTAATCCATACATGCGAACATATTCAAGTGCGGCATGTCCTGCCTGAATCGCTTGTACGATCGGACTCAAATTGTAAGGCACAAAGAAATACATCTTGAGTTCAAATTTTTCTTTTTTCATTTTTTCTTTTGGTTTATTATTACCTGAATTAATTGATTCAGAATACAACGTTTCAGATAAATTGTGTTTTATATTATAATCTTTCTGCAACGCCAACAATTGATGCTGCTTTTCTCATTCCATTTGCTGTTGGAAGCCAAGAAAGTAATGGGTCTTGCCTTTCATTTATCATCATTGCACTCACAACATTGATAACCCATTCAACTTCTGATTGAAAACAACAATACCACCAATAATTTTCCTTTTGCTCGAAATGTGCTTGGTTCATGTCATCAGTGGCTTTTTGCCACGTTTCAACAAGTTGTTCTGGAAGTAAATTCCTGCAAGCATCGAAACCCGCTATTGAGCCATCAAGTTGTTGTTTTTCCGATTCTTTGGTATAATCTGCAGTTGCTGCAGCGATACCTTCATCAATAACTCTGTTTAAAAATTCATAGTAATTCATAATTACGCTTTTCTTATTTCGGTTAATTTTTTATTTCCAGTGAGCCATTCACGAATTTCTTCAACGGTATACCAGCCATAATTACCATCATCATCACTGTAATTTATCCAATATATGATATCATATTTAGTGTTGTATTCCCCTTTTTTTTCTTCTCTGGCTTCTTTATTGTGGTAATTAATCCATTTAGGAGAACAAGCCATGAAATAATGTAATTCTCCACATTTACCTCTATTCTTTTGAATGATTTTCTTCATTCCGATTTTTTCCTCATAATCCTCAAGGTCAAAATATTCTTTATCACCCATATATAAGGCATCCAGAGTTTCTTGTGGAATTCTATCGGTTATCATAAGACAAAGAGAAGAACCCGCAAATGGGTTTTTTGTCCTGAGATTGGCGATAGCAATAGTAAGTCTTTTTTCTTCAATTGCTGTTTTAAGTTCTTTAAGCCATTTAACTTCATTGTCGCCCATAACAGCAACACCAAAACTTGAACCATCCCATGCTGTAATGATGTTATCCTTGTCACCTCTGCTGTTTGGATGTTCATTATTCCATTTTTCGTTCCCGATAAGGTCTTTTTTCCAATTTCTCAAATCATGCGGAAGATTTTCCATTTGTTTTTGTCCATACCATGACTGTCCAGTATAAAGAATTGCAACTTTTCTCTTTTTATATGTTTCTTCAATAAACATAAGTGGCGGAACTTTTGTTATAGTGCGGTTTATAACACCCATGCTTTTTTTACTGGCATCAGGCATTCCACATATACGTTTAAGGTCACTAATTCCCCATTCATGTTCAGCACAATAGTCATACCCAAGCGCAATACCAATGAATTTATCTTCATCTACAATAAGTCCGTTGTCTTGTGATGCTCTTTTCATTTTTTTTTTATTTTTTATTCATTACTTTTCATTATACGAAAAAATTTTAAAAATGTTACAAATTAATATACTATTGTTTTAAAAAATGTTTTACTTTTTCGTCATAAGAGTATATTAACTTATCATTAATCTCCTTCTGTACAAGTTTCAAACCACCAATTTTATTACAAATATCAAGAAATTGTTCAACATTAATTGTATTATTATCCATAACAAATTTAATCAAAACTTTGTAAACGCCCAAGTTATTTGATATTATATCTTTTGCTCTTTTCTTTTCTTCGCTTAATATTGTTTCAATAACGCCATTGGTTGATTCAATATCATAATTCATTTGATATGATGTTTGCTGCATCGTTCTATCAACCTTAGATATAGTACCGTTCATACCATATGATCTAACATATCTTCCAGCCATATCAGTAGCAAACAAAATATCCATCGATGCCCCACTTGATTTAAATTCTTCACCAAATACAATTTCTTCGGCAACAATTCCTGAAAGGTATATAGCAATTTGATTTTTTATAAATGTCTTATTATCAATTGAATTATGATTAATAACAAAACCATTTGACAAACCAGCACTATTAACATTAATTTGTTTTGGCGGTGTATTAAAAAGTATTGCATATACAAGTGCATGTCCCAATTCATGAACAGCATATAGCATTTTTTCGTCAACAGATTTACCTTCACGAATCGTGTCAATATCTAATACGATTTCCTTTGTAATATCATAATCATTTATTTTTGTGAAAAGTATTTTATTTTTGAAGTCGAGATAAAATTTATCAACATCGTATAAAATGGCGTAATAAATAAAATATGGTAAATTACTTCCCAACACGTTAAAAACTGTTGAAATTGCTGGTCGGACACCTTGTGTTGGAAATACACCATTACGGTATATTATTTCAATAATAGAATCAGATAATGTAATTTTTATATGATGTTGGTCTTCAATTCTTCTTAAAATTTCATTACAATTTTTTCTAATAATTGTATAATAACTTTTTTTATTCAAGCACGGATATATAATATGATTATTACCAAATCTTGCAATTTGTTCTGGTTTAAATTGATTAGCCAATGCATTCTTTATATGCACAATATTTATCCTTTTGGACAACTCATAATAAACATCAGCATCTGTTTCACTATCTTCAATTTCATCAGCCATTCTGAAAGCACTATCAAGATTACCTGAAATAAATATCAAAAGTTTTTCATAGGATTTACCATCGTTAACATTTCCAGTTTTTAGAGAATTTTCCATTATTTGCATTCGTTCATCAAGACTCATCCTCATAATATCTTCAACAGGTGCTTGTAGTTTTAGCATTTTTTTAAACCTATTGGCATTCCAATATGATATTTGAAATTTATATATTTTTTGTTCTGGGAGCGGTGGTTCTTTTGATTGATGTTTCTTTTTTGATTTTGGTGCATCATCATCTGAGGCAATCTCATCTGCTTCATTTCTATCAAGCAAATACATTTCATCCATTAACAACTCAATTATTTCGGCTCTTCGTTGCGAATTATTTTGAAATTTGCCATCGGAAAGAAGCATCCAAATATCATTGAAATATTTGTTTTCAATCATACGACCACTTTCATCAATGGTACGATAACGTTGAATTTCATCGAGCAAAAGAATTGCTGGTTCGTTGGCATCAATATCACTGTTTTCTAAATGTCTTTCAATGCTTTTTGCATAGTCATTCTTCACATCCATTTGAATCTCAATAAACTTATCATTAAAATTCAACAATTTAACAAGAGTGCGAACAAGGTCGGTTTTACCTACGCCAGTGATACCCCACAATGAAATAATTAATGGTCTGAATTGAATTTCAGGAGTCAAATACCAAAGAGAAATATTATCAATTACTTTATCAATAACATCATCAATTCCAATGAATTTTTCTTTTAGTACAACTTTAACTTCTTCAAGTTTTGCTTTTTTTGTTTCTATTTTTTTTAAAAATTCTCTATTCATAATTAATTAGTTTTTATATTTTATTATTTATAGGCACATAACCCTCACGTTTCTTTGGTTCAGTGATACCATTACGAACTGCCTGAACACTTGGCTTATCTCTTTCAGCGTTCAGTGATTCCAAATCGGTTGACACTTTTACATAAGCAACGAATTCGATATTGAATTGCTTGCACACGTCTTTGGCATTCGGTACGTTAAGCCAATACTCACCAACTTTGACATCAAACCCAATGAATTTAAGTTCTTTACCATAGGTGTGTGACATAGCCTGTTGCTTTCCACCATATGCTTCACCGAAGATAACCACGCTAATATCTGGAAACACTTCTTCAAACTTTTTAATTAAAAAATCTCTGTCAAATAATGCGACAAATTTTTCGTGGCTTTCACCCCCAGAGAAGAAATGAATTTTCTTTTCATCGTGCTTCCATCCAATGTGTGCGCTTGTGCCATGTATCTTCTCAAGTGCCCAAACCTCTTTAAACAATAAAATTGTTTGATTTTTATAGAGGTTGTCGATGTGTAGGTAACCCATAACTAATTGATTTTAAATGAATTATAAATTTGATTTTTATGTTTTTGCCTTTCCTTATCTTTTAATATTTTTCCATTTCTTCCAAGATGATATTTACCACAAGCCTTACATCGATATGGAACTACCTTATGTATTACATGGTCTTGGGCATTGATGAACTTAGCAACTTCAATTGCTTCGTCCTGTGTATCAAACGCCCTCTTAGGTTTATACACTGGATTCATGTTTTCATCATATCTCTCAAGTGTCATGCACTCCATAATTATTTTTTATTTAATGTCATTATTGCTGCAACTATAATCAAATTATAATAACTTTATCAAATATTTTATACAAATTTTTGAAGTTTCCATTTCTTTTTTCAGAAGACTCTTGATAACTTCTTTCTTTTCAGTATGTTCATCCTTTAATATTATATCACAAAGAGCAATTAAATTTAAAATTGGAGTTACTTTGTTACGGATATCTGCACCAACAACCCCTGATTCAATACAATCAAATTCCACTAATTCATAATCATCAAGATTTATTTCAGGCGGAAGCGGTACTTTTTGCTGATTATAATATACCTTCATCAACTCCATTGTTGCAGTAATTGGTTGTAAATTTGGAAGTCCACTTGTAGAAATAATCCAAGTACCTTTATCTGGGTATTCATCGTGATTATGGAAAGATATTTCTACAAATTCATGCGGTTCTCGTTTGGTTCTCAATGCCTTAAATTTCATGATTTAATGTTTTTAATTCGTTGTTTGGCCTTCCGCCATTTTAAATTAAAATATCTGCCATTTATTGAATATTTTCCGTATTTAATTCCCTGAGAAAAGGGCATTTGTATTGCCCCTTCTGTCTTATTTTTCATTTTACTTCTTCTTTTTTAATTTTAATTTTTTTCCCTTCTTTTTTATATTCGGCAATTAAGTTTTCTTTGTGTGTAATACCGATTCTTTGCGCAGCAAGTCTTGCATTCACACAATAGGATAGCATGGTATCGTCATATGACTGACCATTAACAGTTGCTCTACCATAATAGACGTTTTGAAATGGTTTCATTAATCCCTCATGTTCGCAAAGTTCAACGACAACTACTAATTCTTTAATTTTCTTTTCAAGAACATATGTTAACATATACGTTCCCTTCATTTCCATTCCTTTTGTTTCCATATCAATTAATGCTTATCTGTAATTATTGACACATATCTCATATACGAGATTAATTAAAAAATATTACAATTTTTTGCTATTTTTTCTAACATACTCTAAAAACCATTTGTTTAACATGTTTGCGTATTTCGAATGGTCAGAGAATCCATATAGTCCGCAAGAAAAAAAATCGTGCACTTCAATAATATATGGAATGTATTCGCCATCAGATATGGCAACATCTAAAGTATATGCCACTGGTGCTATGATAGCGTAATGGTCAATTATGCTACGAAGTTTATTCCGATTGGGAATAATTGTAAAATCTCCAGCATAATTTTGCAGCCCAACAAGTTTATTTTCATAAACAAATGCTCTCCACTCACTATCAAATGAAAATCGTTCATATGCTTGATAGTTGCCCACAGGAAGTTCTATTTTCTCGCCAAGAACATGTGATTTGTGATATCCCCTAATAACATCATTACTTTTTATATGGTATTCTCGTCCAGATATCATATCTTTAAATATGGTTTTTTCGTTACCGTGAATAATATGTCCGCCAGCAAATGGATGTAAGTGCTTTGGTACATTAAGTGGTTTAGGTGTTAAACCATAAAAGTGTTGCAAATATGCGGTAACAAATTCTACACTTCCAACTGGTATATGGTTCTGGTGAATTGATTCAAAATTGAATTCAGTCTGATGTTTTACTGTATTATAAAATCTTTTTGTTATGGCATTACCCCCCTGTAACCAGTTTTGAAATCTGATTGTTTCAAGAAGCACAAATGAAAAATCATGAACTATTTGTTTATCAATTTTTTGAATAAGAAATTTCATAACACCAATATTTTACGACAAATGTAGACAAAAAATTTTAAAACCCAAACAAAACTATTTATTTTTTTTTTGTGTAAATGTTTGACAAGTTAAAAATTATTCGTATTATTGCAAAACTTAAATATATTATACTATGACGGAACAATGGTGGTTTATTATAGCATTTTGGTAGTTCATTATCTGTGCATTTATGTATCCTTATATATGTATAAACCGTCTCTTTGATAATTTTGAGAAAAAAATGAATATTGAAAATATAAGTAACTTCGCAAAAAAGTGTCACCAAGATACTAATTGTAAATATGGTGATGAAGATTATTTTGTGCATCTTTTATTGGTTGCTGAAATAGTAAAGGAATATTCGCTTGTTTTTACTGATTCATATGATATTGAAGTTGTTTATGCTGCTGCATTTTGTCACGATTTAATTGAAGATACTCGTGTTTCATATGATACTATATTAAAAATAAGTAATAAGGATGTGGCTGATGTGGTATTGGCTGTTACTGATGTTCATGCTGAAAACAGATTAATGAGGCATTTACTAACAATGCATAAAACCGTTAAAGATTATCGGGCAATTTTTTTAAAATTGTGTGATATATATGTAAACGCAGCATACAGCAAATCACATGGGCATTCTATGTATAAAAAATATGTCGAAGAATATGCATATCGTAAACCAATTTTTACAATGGCATTAAGTTGGTATAAACCTAATTTTAATCAGGAAGAGTTGAATAAACTTTGGAAAAAATTGGATGAGATTCATTTAACTTAACACTAAACACAATGATTACTAATTTTGAAAACATTACAGAAGGTCTTTCTTATGAAGAAATGACAATTATTCTCCCAAAAGTGATTGAACTTGTAAAGTGGAGAAGAGGTAAAGAAAACGCAGTTTCGAACAGAAAACTGGTTAATTTGTTAACAGCAATGGGTCATAATGTTAGTGAATCACGTATAAGAAAAATGATTAACCAAATTAGATTAAATGGTCTTGTGAGAAACCTTTTAGCTTCGTCCAAAGGTTATTATGTAACTAATGACCCAAATGAAATAAAAAATTACGTTCAGTCTTTGCGTGAAAGGGCATCTGCAATTAACGCAATTGCTAACACATACACTATATAATAAGCGTTATGTTAAATTGGCAGTACGAATTAAAGAAATATCTTGCAAAAGAATTCCGTGAAAAAATGGGGTTTGAGATAGGTGTGGAAAATATTCACACAATTGAAATGGATTTAGACCTTGATTTACCCGAACTATCTATTGATGATTTGGCATATATATATGCATTTGGCATAATGAAAGAAGATTTTGAGCAAGCAGAAAAAATAGCAAATGAACTTAAAAGAAGAAAATGTGTTATTAAAATCGACACTGACAATTCAAAAAATGTTGGTGTTATAAGTATTACAAAAAAATCAAAAAAAAATCCAATATCAATCAACATACCATTAAAAGTGTATCCAGATGGGGTTATGATTGATTTTGAGAAAGAAGGGAGTGCTAAATAAAATCAAATAAAAAAGTAAAATTATGGAAAATTTAACAGTAGAAACATTTAAAGAAAAGGTATTTGATTATACACAGAATACTGAATGGTCGTTTAAGGGTGAAAAACCTGCAATCATAGATTTTTATGCTGATTGGTGTCAGCCTTGCAAAATGGTTGCACCAATTCTCGAAGAACTTGATGCTGAATATCCAAGCATTGATATTTATAAGGTGAACACAGAAGAACAAAACGAATTGGCAGCAATTTTTGGAATTAGAAGCATTCCTTCAATTCTTTTCGTTCCTGTTGATGGTCAACCACAAATGGCAATGGGTGCATTTCCAAAAGAAACATTTAAAAAAGCAATTAAAGATATTTTTGGAATTGAATAGTTTTTTGTAACATTTTTATTCTATTTTCGTATAATTGAAAAAAGAATATGAAATGGCAAAGAAAAAACAAATTACTCCTGAAGAACATCAGAAAAGTTTAATGGAAAGCGCAATCCGTGACGTTGAATATCGAAAAAAACACGGAATGCTTTCCCTTAATCCTACCCGCATATTTAAGGTAGGCGAACAAGTACGTTATGGTGCACATCGAGAAGTGTATGTTCGTGAAGTATTTGAAGACGGTTTATATTATCATGTTGAATGCATGAACGTTCAACGTGAAAAAAACCAACCACCACGAAATGAACAACATATTATTGAGTGGTATTATATTTTTCCCATTGCCAGTAAAGGAACAACTTTTCGCAAAGAAGAAAATTACCGCATTCGTATGTTAAATGCGGGTATTGGTTCACTATTGCATCTCATATATCATGGCGGTGTTGATTTTGATGTTGATTATCAGCGTGAACACGTTTGGACTCTTGACGATAAGGTTGCACTTATCGATAGTATATTCAATAATATTGATATCGGGAAATTTGTTTTTGTTCAGCGTAGTTTTCATGCGGAAGGGTGTTTCTATGAAATCGTTGATGGTAAACAAAGATTAACAGCACTCAGGGAATTTTACGAAGACCGCTTCAAATATAATGGTTTTTACTACTCTGAATTATCCCCAATGGATAAAAATAAGTTCGAAGACCATCCAATTGCATATGGATATTTGGAAAATCCAGATAAACGTGCTATATTTGAAACGTTTATTAAACTTAACACCTGTGGGAAACCTATGGATGTTAAACATATTCAGAAGGTTAAAGATTTATTAAATGAACTTGATAAATGAAAATCGTCTGGAAAATCCAGACACACCAAGACTTTTTTTAGATATTGATGGTGTTTTAGCAACAACTGCTCAATATCGTACCAATCGTAAGAAATGGCATCCAACTTACGATTGTTATCGTTTTGATGAAAAGTGTGTCAAAGTTTTCAACACAATTATCGAAAAAGTAAATCCTATTATTATACTTTCAAGTGATTGGAAAGACCATTACACCATTGCTCAGATGAATGAAATTTTTGAATGGAATGGTGTAAATACGGTTGTTTCAGATGTAACACCTTCATCATGGGGTGTTATGTTTACAAGCCTACAGCAACTTGAAGAATGTCGTTCATATGAAATTAATGTTTATGCTAACAGAAATCACTTAACGAATTGGGTTGCTGTTGATGATTTAAACCTAAAACTTTGGATTCCTGAAAGGTTTGTTCATTGCACACGTGTTAATGAAGGCATTAAACAAAGTGGTGTTAAAGAAAAAATATTAAAAATTTTAAACAAATAAATTATGAAATATACTGATGTAATGCTCGACCTTGAAACAATGGGGAAGACAAGTAACGCTGCGCTTGTATCAATTGGCGCAGTTGAGTTTAATATTGAAACGGGTGAAACTGGACGTGAATTTTATAGAGTCATTGATTTACAATCTTGTTTGGATATCGGTTTGAAAGTTCAGGCAAGTACCATTTATTGGTGGTTGCAGCAAAGTGAAGCAGCACGTAAACGAATTTATGCGAAGGGGGAAAATATTCGTGATGTTTTAGTTGCATTTCACGACTGGATGCTTGAAGGAACTGAAAAGGTGAAAATTTGGGGGAATAGTGCAAGATTTGATATCGGATTGCTTGAAGACGCATATGTTGCATGTGGCATGGATAATCCTTGGTATTTCAGGTCAGAAATGGATGTTAGAACACTGGTAGCGTTTGCACCATACATTAAAGCCAATTATCCAATGATAGGTGTTGAACACGACCCAATTGATGATTGTAAGCATCAAATCGGATATTGTGTTGAAATCTGGAACTTAATAAATAAGAAACAATGAGTTGGTTTGTAGTTGACGTAGAATCTGACGGTCAGATTATAGGAAAAAACAGCATGGTGTGCTTTGGTGTGGTGAAACTTACGCCAGAATTGGACACTACGTTCTATGGTAAAGTAAAACCAATATCAAATGAATTTGTTCCAAGTGCGCTTGCTGTGAGTGGCTTTAGCCGAGAAGAACATGAGGGTTTTGATGAACCATTTATTGTAATGGATAATTTTGCCAATTGGTTGAAAGAACATTCAGTGGGAAGACCTGTGCTTATATCAGATAATAACGGGTATGATGCATCATGGATTAATTATTATTTCCATGTTTATCATCATGGAAATCCATTTGGCTGGTCATCCAGACGAATAGGTGACCTTTATTGTGGAATGATGAAAGATGCGTTTGCCTCATGGAAAAAACTAAGAATTACAAAGCACACACATAACCCTGTTGACGATGCTATGGGGAATGCAGAAGCATTACTTAAAATGAGAGAAATGGGACTAAAAATACCAACAAAATAAAAAATACGAATATGCTAAGAAATCTTATTTTTCTAATTCCGATAATATTTTATTATTTTTTTGAATCGTTATTACTTGCAATTTTCATTAATTTACCTTGGATGTTTATCTTCCAACCGAAATTTAACTTCCATATTTCTTATCTTGATTGGGTTTTTATAATTTGGGTTTGTAAGTTAATACTTTTTGATGTGTTTAAGATGATTGCAAGTATTAATAACATAAATAACATAAACAATCAAGATAACGATAATACATATAACCCAAATTAGCCATGAAATACGTTAAAGAATCACCAAGACTGACGGTTAAGTTTATTGATGCCAACACAGAAGATGAACTTTTTGAAATAAAAGATAGAAGTTGGATGAACATTGGGGAAATTTTTTCCGACCATGTAGCAACGTCATTAATTGAAAGAGAATTAAAGGAAAGAAAGAAATCTTTACCAAAAAAAATATTATTACTGGCTGTTGCCGAACTTACTCTTGAATAAACGAAAGGGTGTGGAATAAAAAACACACCCTTTTTTGTAACATTTTTCCCTGTTTTTCGTATAATCATGTGTAATGTAAAATATATTGACATGAAAAAAATTGGTTTATTAATCGGAATTTTGCTAATAGGAATGGTTTCCTATGGACAATCAGGTGCATCAATGTGGGAAAGAACACCTGAAGGTGTGTGCGATTCTTCTATTGTTGAAAATAAGTATGTTTGTGACATATCCAAATTCAGGAATGATGTATATTTTGGTGTGACGAATTCTCAGCACTATACCTTTATGTGGGAAGGAAAAAAATATATTTTAGCCTATCGAAAAAATGATAATTATTGTGTTAAGCAAGTAAATAATTGGCGTGAAGAAAGAGACATACTTCTTTATCGCTACGAAGGGGTAGGAAATTGGGTTCTTGCTTGTAACGATATTATACGCACTGATTGGCGCACAGCAGAAAAATATGATGTTTTACTCGCTGCCGATTTTGATGATAATGAAAAACATATTTTCGTGACAAAGGAAAAAATAGTAATACAACTTCTCACTGGAGAATCTGACTATTATACCCATAATTACTATCACGAAAGAATAGAATTAATTCCAGATGGTAGAGGTATGTTTAAAATAAACGATTAATATGATAAAAGCAGTTCCATATATTCAAACCATTGGAACAGAAAAATACCAAAGCATTTTAAGTCAACCATTCGATATTGAAATGCTTTGTTTATTATCTAATGGTAATTCTAAAAACGCCCTTTTTGAAGGGTGGTGTGGTAAAAATATGATTAATTGGTATAAATTTACCAACGATGAAGATGTTGTGCTTGAATTTTATCCCGAACATTATATTATTGCAGAAAGGAGAAAAAACTTAAAGTATCAACTAAAATTACCTCAAACAATCAATGATTTTATTAATGATATGAACAGATACGGAATTGAGATATATTGGGGTAGATGGATTGATGAAGTCGCTGAGCCAAAGGATTATATGAATAAAAACGAAATAGAAGGTTATTTTACTGACCTGTTAAATCGAATGGGTAGTGGCAACGAAATCAATTAAAATTTGCTTTTTATGAAAAATTATATTACTTTTGGCACTGAAATAAAAGCAATGAATAGTAAAAACTGGAAACTTTGGGATAACGTTACGTTTAAGACAACAAGTTATCATAGAAACTTTGATTTAATCAATGATAACGAGAATATTATTACTGAATATGAAGGAAACATTTCTGAAGTGAGAATAAGTGAACATAAACCTCCTATATTAATGGGCGAATACTTGTTTTCAATATGGAATCTTGAGTTGGGAAAAATGTTTAACGTTGACCTTAACGAATTGCTTAATTCGTATCATTTTGAAAGCATATATTATGAATTTCTGTTGTTGTTGAAAAATAAACTCATCGATATTAGCAAATACCAAAAAATTATGTTTATTAGTAATCTCATATTAAAGCCAGATTATCGTAAACATGAAATTTCTGAAGAATTTATTGAGTTTATATATCGGGATTTTTATGGCAAAGATACTGCAATAATTGCTCTGGTAAAACCAATACAAAATAACGTAATTGATTTTGATTTCTATATGAATCACAGAAATGTAGAAATATTTCAATCCATCCATAAAAAGGATGGCGTTAATATAGTTTCAGGAAAAGAATATTATTTACTAAATGATTTGCTCAAAAAAGATGATAATGAAATGAATGAATATAAATTATTTTCATTGGCAGTAAGGCTTGGTTTTTCTCGCATAAGTGACTCGCATCTTTTCTTATACGCACCAGATGCTACAACGAAAAGAATGTTTGAGAAAAGAAATGAAATGGAAAAAAGGAATCTTTTAAGTTAAAAAGTATTTATAAAGAATGTATATGATT
>WOYI010480574.1_pt1 | contig 36183 bp, 39 predicted proteins | sample 6423411 | NCBI WGS metagenome assembly WOYI01 (sample SAMN13441803, study PRJNA592873) | oil field metagenome | biome: oil field; feature: oil-well bore; material: oil-contaminated soil; isolation source: oil-contaminated soil from oil-well borehole | place: Germany: Wietze | collected 2016-10-18 ...
ATTCTTTAAATTTGCCTTGTAGAAGTTTTACCGGAAAATTTTGGGGAAACTCCACAAATATTGTTGCTTGACCCAGGATTTTTTGTGTGATAAAATCTTTTTCTACACGCCAAACTTTAATGCTTGACTGAAGTTAGAGTTCTGATATAATCAATCATTATTTTATGCTTCGACGGCGCTAAAGCCGCGCCTTTTAGGCTCTGGCGCATCGAATTGGTTTTTCCTCAACCCGTCCAAAAATGGAGCGACAATGAAGAAACATTTAACGACGCCATCTAAACGCGTAGGTAAAAGGAAGCACGGTTTCAAGAAACGGATGTCTACAAAAGGCGGCAGAAAAACGTTAGCTCGTCGTCGGCAAAAAGGAAGAAAAAGGTTGTCTATTTAATGACCCGGAAAATCTGTCTGAGCATTGTAGATATCTATCAAATGTATATCAGAGGATTTTTTCCGACATGCTGCCGTTTTACACCTACTTGTTCGGAATATGCCAGGCTGGCGTTTATACGTTACGGTTTATTCACCGGCGGCCTGAAAACCCTGTTTCGCATATTAAAATGTCAACCATTTAATCCGGCTTCCGGATACGACCCCTTAAAATAACTATGGAAAAAAGGCTGATTTCTGCAGTAGTCATTTCTACCTTGATTTTAATCATTTGGTCCGGCGCAACAAAAAGGTACTATCATATTGAAAATAAAGTAGTTGCATCAAAAAACACCGCAATGCAGTCTCCCAGGCCAACGATAAACACCCCACGGCCGGAAATTAATATTAATGAGTTGATCGCTTTTAATAATGACAACTTCACCGCCTATTTTATTGAAAAAGACGCGGCGATCTGGGAAATTGTTTTTAAAAAATATAAAGACTCCGGAATGAATTTAAAACACGCTTTCTTACTGGAAGACAATGGTTTAACATTTAAAAAATCGTCGGTCAACTTGAATTCCATTGCTTTTACTGCTACCGATAAAGAGAAGAGAATAGATAAGGTATTTAATTTTAATCCTAAGAATTATGCGTTAAATGTTAAAATAACTGTTGAAAACATATCTCCTAATCCCATAGAATTTCGTATCCCATTAATATTAGGGGAGTTTACGTTTAGTAATGATAACCAAGGGCGGTTTGATAAACTTACTATTTCCAGTCAGGATAAAGTTAAACATCTGAATCTACGCAAACCAGCCACTTTTCAAGATATAAGCTTTATTTCTTATGGGGATCGATATTTTACTGTAATATTAGGTGTTCCAGCGCGGCTACTTAAAGCCCAAGTTAATCCTGTAGGACAGAACAGCACAGAAATTGCGCTTTTAGACGAAAAAATAACGCTTTTACCGAGACAAAAAGAAGTTCTTCAATATAACGCATATATAGGCCCGCAGGATCTTAAGACGATAACTTCAGTAAATAAACAATGGTCTGCGGTAATAAATTTCGGCATGTTTGATTTTATAGCACAGCTGTTATTGCAAATGTTGGAATTTTTCTATCATATAGGCCATAATTGGGGGGGAGCTATCATCCTGCTCAGTGTGGCTATTTATCTTATTTTGTTCCCTTTATCGATCAAGCAGTTAAGATCAATGAAGCAGATGCAGGAATTACAGCCTAAAATAGAAGAACTACGTAAAACATATAAAGATAATCCCCAACGTTTGAATAAAGAAATAATGGAGCTATACCGCAGGCATAAGATTAATCCTTTGGGCGGTTGTCTGCCGGTTTTGTTGCAAATACCAGTGTTTTTTGCTTTATATCAGGTTTTAATTCGCTCCGTAGCACTTAAAGGAGCAAAATTCTTCTGGATTCAAGATCTTTCTCTGCCGGATAAAATAATCTCGTTACCAGGGACATTTCCTTTAATCGGTAATTCAATTAATATATTACCCATTTTGATGTCGGTAAGTATGTTTTTTCAGCAGAAATTATCCTCTGCAACGCAGATGAGCTCTTCTTCCGAACAACAAAAAATGATGCTTATTCTTTTTCCTATAATTTTTGTGTTCATCTTTTATAATATGCCTGCGGGCTTAGTTTTGTATTGGTTGGTTAATAATATTTTGATGTTAGTGCAACAGGTTAGAATGAACCGTATCAAAAAGACCGGAACCGTATCATAACCGTATCAAAAAACAAGGGGACAACTGTATAACTGTATCATGGAAGACTCTAAGGATATTGAAAGTTATGAATTTGAAGGAAATAGTTTTGAAGACGCTATTCAGCAAGCCTTGACAAAATTAAAAATTCCTAAAGAAAAGCTGAGTGTGGAAATCCTGACTGAAGGAGCTAAGGGATTATTTGGTATGCCAGGGGTCAAACCGGCACGTATTAGAGTTAGTATAAAGAAAAGTTAGCGCATGTTCCGCGTGGAACAGGACAAGATATGGGAAGAATAATTGCAGTATGTAATCAAAAAGGGGGTACTGGTAAAACTACCACTGCTATAAATATAGCGACTTACCTGGCTTTGGCAGGGAAACGGGTTCTTTTACTTGATTTGGATCCACAGGCGAATGCCACAAGCGGTTTAGGAATAAATAAGCACGATATTAAAAGGAGCACTTATCATATTTTGCTGGAAGAAATCGGTTTAGCAGAAGTCGTTATGCCTACCCTGGTGAAAAATTTAACTCTTGCTCCAGCAAATGTGGATTTGACCGGTGCCGAGGTGGAATTGGTTGGGGCACTGGGTAGAGAGTATCGGCTGAAGAATATCCTCGCACATGAAAAAGAAAAATACGACTTTGTGATAATTGATTCTCCGCCGTCATTAGGTTTATTGACAATTAATGGGTTGTGTGCGGCTAATACGGTTTTAATACCGGTGCAATGTGAATATTATGCCTTGGAAGGTTTAACTCAATTAATGAATACGGTAAGCTTGGTTCGCAAACATCTGAATCCGGCATTAGAGATAGAAGGGGTATTGATGACCATGGCCGATTTCCGTACCAATCTTACAAAAGAGGTCATAGAAGAAGCCCGGAAATTTTTTAAAGACAAAGTATTCAATTCGGTTATTCCCCGCAATGTACGGCTTACAGAGGCACCCAGCTATGGTAAACCGATTGCAGTTTATGATAAGGATTCCATAGGAGCTGCCAAATATGAGGAGTTAACACAAGAGATCTTACAGGGGGATATCGTCAAACCTGTTGCCGGCAACAAGGAGAATGGGGTTCTCTTGGAGTAATGTTTTGTCTGTATTTTTGTAGGCAGTGAAGTCTAAAGTTACATAGTAGAAGCACAGGATGCAACATCAGGGAGGTTTAATGGAAAAAAGGGCTTTAGGCAAAGGGATCGGGGCTTTAATTCCACCTGCACCAGTTATTCCTTTCAGTAGCGATTCAACGGTTACCTCTGCGAGGAGTACTATAGGCAACAGCGTTACTTATTTGCCGATGTCATCTATTAAACCTAATCCTTTACAACCCCGCGATACTTTTGATTCGCAAAGCCTGGAAGAGCTTACTCAGTCCATAAAAGAAAAAGGCATACTACAGCCGGTATTAGTCCGCCAACAGGGAGATGTTTATGAGCTTATAGCCGGAGAACGGCGCTATAGAGCAGCTAACCTATTGAATCTCAAAGAGATACCTGTTATTGTGCGAAATGTTGATGACCGGGATTCTTTGGAATTGGCATTGATTGAAAACATACAAAGGGAAAATCTTAATGTTATTGAAGAGGCGCGGGCATATCAATATCTGGTAGAGAAGTTTTCGGTAACTCAAGAAGAATTGAGCGATGTGCTCGGCAAGGCCCGGGCTACTGTAGCTAACATATTGCGGTTATTGAAGTTACCGCAAGAAATCCAAGAGGAGATTAAAAAAGGGCGCATATCTTATGCCCACGGAAGAGCGCTTTTAGAGGTGCAGGATATAAATCAACAGCGCAAGTTGGTGCAGGACATTATAAGTAAAGGCCTGTCCGTTCGAGAACTGGAGACGCTGTTGAAAAGCGGCCGCTCTTCACTGGGGCCTATAAAGAAGAGGCATTTAAAGCCGGCTGTGGGAGACACCATGGTGTCCGTGCTGGAGGAAGAACTTCAGCACATACTCGCCACCAAGGTTAGGATAGTGAAGAAAAAGAAACGGGGTTCGATAATCATCGAATTCTATTCATCTGAAGATATGAAACGACTCAGCGATAAAATCAAACAGGCATTCTCATCATAAGTCCCCGGAAGGAGAGACAGTTATGGACAACCAGGCGATATTGATCTTGATAAAACCGGACGGATTGAAAAAGTCGCTGACGGGAAACATTCTTACCCGGCTTTCCGAGACCAAGCTGGAGATTGTCGCCGCCAAGATGGTCAGAGTATCGAGGGAACTAGCCGCGGCTCATTATCAGCATTTGAAAGACAAGCCGTTTTTCCCGGAGCTTATAAGCTATTTGCAGGGGGAACTGCATAACCGCCGTAAAGTAATGGCCCTTGTTTACTGGGGACCGGATGCCATCACCAAATGTCGGCAGCTCGCCGGAGCGACCAACCCTGAAGAAGCGGATCCTACTACGATCCGCGGGTCTTACGGCCGGATCACCACCAAAGGGCTTTACGAAAACGTGGTGCATGTGTCCTCGAGCCCGGAAGAAGCGGAGCGCGAGATAAAACTTTGGTTCCGGCCGGAGGAGATAATAGTCGAGCTTTACCCGGCCAGGGAGAGTGTAGAGAAAGAGAAGAGAATACGTGTCTGGATTTAAAATCAAGGCGCGAAAATCTTCGGCTTTCATCAGTAGATTATACCTTATCGAAAAAGAAAACCCGGGTTTATTCCCGGGCAGTTTCACCATGCCGCATCCCACTCCGTCTATGGAGAGCGAGAGGAGAGTTGAGTTATGATCAGCAGTATGACCGGTTTCGCCAGTAATGAATCCCCGCTGGAACCCTGCGGCAGGATTTGCGTGGAGTTGCGCAGCATCAATCATAAGTTCCGCGAAGTATCCTTGCACCTGCCGGAAGGTTTTCTTTCCCTGGAGGAGCGCATCAAGAAGGAGATCGAATCCAAGGTGAAACGCGGCAGGATCACCTGCGTGATTTCGATAACCGGCGGCGCGGCCAACAAGATTTTCATAAACCGGAAACTGTTGAAGAATTATCTCGCGGAGCTTCACCATATCAGGAATGAATTCAGGATCAGCGATAATATTCGCATGGTCGAATTGATCAATCTTCCAGGGATCCTTTCTCTGGAAGAAAGCACATTGTCCAAGAACAAGATATGGCCCAGCCTGAAGCATCTCCTCTTCAAATCGGTGCAGGACTTGCTGAAGACAAGGCAGCGCGAAGGCAGGGCCATAGCCGGTTACCTGAAGTTGCGCGCTAAAAAGCTGGAGCGTTTTCTCAAAAACGTGAAATCCCGTTACTCCGAAAGCGTCAAGGCCAAGCTGGCCGTCTTGCGTAACGACGACGAGAAAGCGTCTTTCCTGAAAGACGCCGATATCAGCGAGGAGATGGAGAGGCTGGCTTTTCATATCAAGAACCTCACGAGGAAACTTTCGGCCAGCGGCGCGGTAGGGAAAGAAGTGGATTTCATCGCCCAGGAGATGCAGAGAGAGACCAATACCATGGGCGCGAAATCGAGCGACACGCGTGTTTCGGCGCTCGTCGTGCAGATGAAAAGTCAGATAGAGAAGATACGCGAACAGGCGCAGAATATAGAATAGCCCGGGAAACAGGTGAAAGCGGCCCTCGACAGACAAAAGAAAGGCAAAGACGGGTTTATTTTTATAATCTCCGGTCCTTCAGGGTCGGGGAAAACGACCCTTGCCCGGTTGCTGCTGAAGCAGAGAAATGCCTTTCGCGGCAGGCTGGTAAAATCCGTGTCTCTGACCACACGCAGGCCGCGTTCGGCGGAAAAACCCGGCAGAGACTATTTCTTTGTCGGCAAAGAAGAATTTTTGCGGCTGCGCAGGGATAAAAAAATTCTTGAATGGACAAAATATTTGGAGTATTATTACGGAACGCCTAAAGAGTTCGTAGAGAGCTGTTTAGACAAGGGTAAGTATCTTTTGATGTGCCTGGATCACAAAGGCGCGATGCGGGTGAAGAAGGTGTATCCGCGCCGCAGCGTGAGCGTTTTTCTCCGGCCGCCTTCCCTGCAGGTGTTGGAGCGAAGGATCCGCGGCCGCTGTAGCAGCACCTCTGAAGAAGAGATAAAGAAGAGGATGCTAAAAGCGAGGCGGGAAATGCGGCTGTGCGGAAGGTACGACCATTGCGTGGTGAACGGAGATTTAAAACACGCGTTAAAAGATTTAAAAAAGATCATCAGCAGCAGCGTAACGCGTAAAAGGAAAGGTTTAACGAATGGAATATCTTGATGTGCAGAGTATGGTTGCGAAAACAGAAAATTCGATATATAAGCTTGTTGTGTTGGCTTCCAAAAGGGCCCTTGAAATCTCCGAGGGCCAGCCGAAACTGGTACAAGTCACTTCAGCCAATCTGAAGCCTTCCATCATAGCCCTGGCCGAGATTTCCGCCGGCAAAATACAGGTAGCGACGGACAAAAATGGCGGGTAGGAAGAACGTCATTCTTGGGATAACTGCCGGCGCGGCAATCTATAAGGCATGCGAGATCGTGCGCAGGCTGAAAGAAGCCGGTTTCAACGTTATCCCGGTGCTTACCGAAGAGGCCGCCGGATTGATCAATCCGCTGTTATTCCGGGCGTTAAGCGGGAATAAGGTATATTATAAACTTTTCGACGGGGGAGAAGCTTGGGAGATCGAGCACGTTTCCCTCGCGGACAAAGCCGACATAATACTCGTGGCGCCGGCGACCGCCAATCTGCTCGGGAAGATAGCCGCCGGGATTTGCGACGATCTGTTGAGTTGCGTTATCGCCGCCAGCAGGGCGCCGGTTTTTTTCTGTCCGGCGATGAACGAGAACATGTATTTGAACAGGATCACGCAGGGGAACATCGCCAGGCTGAAGGAATGCGGGTATAAATTCATCGGGCCCAAAAAAGGAATGCTCGCCTGCGGGAAAAAAGGGACCGGCTGCCTTGAGGACGTAGAGGTTATCGTCGGAAAGGTCAAGGCCTGTCTGTTGTCCAGCCGCTAAGACGGCGCCCGGAAGATTGCGGCGGCATAGCCAAGTGGTAAGGCAGTGGTCTGCAAAACCACTATTCAGCGGTTCGAATCCGCTTGCCGCCTCCAAATTTAACAAATGTACCGGGCCGGGGTGGCGAAATTGGCATACGCACGGGACTTAAAATCCCGCGACCGCAAGGTCTTAAGGGTTCAACTCCCTTCCTCGGCAGTAGTACGCTGTTAAAAAACGGCTCAATTTAGTGGTTTTATCGTCGAGAAGATGCGTTGAATCAACATGAAATCAAAGATAATCAACGTATTGAAATACGCACAACGTTTCCAATGACAATGTGTTACAATAAGATGGTCTTTGAACAGTAAGCGCAAAGAAATAAATTTTAACAAAGTACTGTAAGATTCTTAATTAGCGCACGGAGCAAGCGAGAGCCGAAAATCGAGATTTGATTCGATGGAAGTTTTCGATTATCAGATCCACGGTAGAAAACAAATTCAGTCGGGCTCATAGCTCAGTTGGTTAGAGCGTCACGTTGACATCGTGAAGGTCAGGGGTTCGAGTCCCTTTGGGCCCACCATTTAATCGGAGCGCAGAAATCCCCGGTTTTTAAAACCGGATTTACTTTGGCCAATTGGAATAACCCCCTGCCTTAAAGGAGAGGCAGGTGTTTACTCGTGGGAAGTATTCACAGCACTTTGTTGCGCGCCAAAAACGGCTCAATTTAGTGGTTTTATCGTCGAGAAGATGCGTTGAATCAACATGAAATCAAAGATAATCAACGTATTGAAATACGCACAACGTTTCCAATGACAATGTGTTACAATAAGATGGTTTTTGGAAAGTAAGCACAAAGAAATAAATTTTAACAAAGTACTGTATTCACCTGTGTGTTATACCTTGGCCTATCGGAAGGCCAAGTATTCACCTGTGTTATACTTTGGCCTATCGGAAGGCCAAGTATTCACCTGTGTGAAAATGCGGGGAAGATTATCCTGCAAAGTACCGGAAAAAACGAAAGAATTTTCCAAGTTTCTACGACGCAGGGCTATTCAGGAAAGAAACCACGGATTTTATTCCGTGGAGGATTCATTTATGGATAATATGGACATAGAGGTATTAAGACATTCTTGCTCCCATATCATGGCACACGCTGTTCAAGAGCTGTGGCCGGGGACAAAACTCGGCATAGGACCTGCCATAGAAGACGGGTTTTATTATGATTTCGACAGGAAGGAGCCTTTTACCGAAGAAGACCTCGCGCACATCGAGGATAAAATGCGCGAGATCATCTCCCGCGACGAGCCTTTCATTGCCGTAAAGATGAATAAGGACGAGGCGCGAAGGCTGTTTTCCGGTCTGCAGGAAGGTTATAAACTGGAATTGCTCAAAGAGATACCGGGCGATGAAGTTACCGTGTACAGGACCGGGGAAAAATTCGTGGATTTATGCCGCGGTCCGCACGTCCCTTCCTCGGGGAGTATCAAGGCTTTCAAGCTCGTTTCGCTTGCCGGCGCTTACTGGCACGGGATAGAGACCAATCCGATGCTACAAAGGATTTATGGGGTCTGTTTTGAGCAAGAGAACCAGTTGCAGGAGCATCTGCGCAACATTGAGGAAGTGAAAAAACGGGATCACCGGAAACTCGGCCCGCAGTTGGGGTTGTTCGACATTTATCACGAGGAAGCCGGAGCCGGACTGGTTTTTTATCATCCTAAAGGCGCTGTCCTGCGCAGTATCATAGAAGATTACGAAAAGAAAGAGCATCTACGTCGCGGGTACCAGATGGTGATCACCCCGCATATAATGCAGGCAGGGCTGTGGAAAACTTCCGGGCATTACGATTATTACAAAGAGAATATGTATTCTTTTTCGATCGAGGGAAAAGAGTATGTTCTCAAGCCGATGAACTGCCCGGGACATATCCTGATATACAAATCCCGGATACGCAGTTACAGAGAACTGCCTCTGCGGCTTTTTGAACTCGGGACCGTGTACAGGCATGAAAAGGCGGGCGTTATGCACGGCCTCCTGCGCGTGCGCGGTTTTACCCAGGACGACGCGCATATCTTTTGTCTGCCCGAGCAGTTGAAGAGCGAGATCCAGGGGATAATAGATTTCGTGTTCGACACTATGAAAGTTTTCGGATTCGACTCTCTCGGCATAGAGCTGAGCACCAGACCGGAAAAATATATAGGTTCGGAAAAGGATTGGGAGACGGCGACATCCGCCCTGGAAGGCGCGCTGAAGGAACGCGGCTTGGCTTACGACATCAACCACGGCGACGGCGCTTTCTACGGGCCGAAGATAGATATCAAGTTGAAAGACGCTTTGAAACGAACCTGGCAATGTGCCACCATACAATGCGATTTTACCCTGCCGCAGCGTTTTGGGCTGGTTTACGCCGACGCCGACGGCTCGCAGAAACAGCCGGTCATGCTGCACCGGGTGGTATTGGGCAGTCTCGAGAGGTTCACCGGCGCCTTGATCGAACATTACGGAGGGAGTCTTCCTTTGTGGCTTTCTCCGGTGCAGGTGATACTTGTGCCGTTGAAAGAGGGGCAGGCTGTCTACGCGGCGGAGACCGCCAAAATCCTGGAGACAGCCGGAATAAGGGTGAAAGTGGACGGGCGCAACGAAACTTTGAATAAACGTATTCGGGAAGCGGAACTGGAGAAGGTTCCGTATGTCGCCGTTATCGGCGGACGGGAGGCGGAAAATAAAACCGTTTCCCTGCGAAAAAGAGGGGTTGGAGACCTGGGCGCGCTGTCCCGTGATAAATTCCTGGAACTGCTTGAGCAGGAGGATAGAGAGCGAAAATAAGTCTGCGCGAGTGCGCGGAATCAAACATTCAGCGTGGTTGTCGGGCGCGGCATGAAACCGGCGCGCAACGGCCGCGGGAAGGAGGGATGGTAAGATAAAAAAGTCCATCAGAATCAACGATAAAATAAGATCTTCGCAAGTTCGTCTGATAGGCCCGGAAGGGAATCAGCTCGGGATAGTGTCGATACAAAAAGCCTTGGAACTGGCCGCTCAAAGCGAGCTGGATCTGGTAGAGGTCGCTTCAGGCGCCGTTCCTCCGGTCTGCCGCATCTTAGATTTCAGCAAATTCAAATACGACCAGGAGAAGAAGGAACGGGAGGCGAAAAAACACCAGAAGATGGTCCGTCTCAAGGAGATTCGTCTCAAGCCGAACATAGACCAGCACGATTACAAGACCAAGCTGAAGCAGGTTTTGGATTTCCTGAAAGACAAAAACAAAGTCAGGATCAATCTTTTTTTCCGCGGCAGGCAGATGGAACACATAGATATCGGCAGGAAACTGCTTGAGAAGTTCGTAGTGGATACTCAGAACGACGGCACAGTGGAGAAAGGCGCTGCCATGGAAGGCAGGATTATTTCTATGGTGATTGCCCCGAAATAGACCGGGTAACAAGGGCAGCACCGGCAAGGACGGTACAGCAAAAGGCCTTTTTGTCTTTTGTCCGGGAAGTAAATATGATGAGGAGAGAAAGAGAAATGCCAAAATTAAAGACTAAAAAGGGCGTGGCCAAAAGGTTTAAGGTTACCGCCAAGGGTAAGGTTAAATACGCCCCGTGCAACAAGAGCCATCTTTTGACCAACAAGAAGAGGTCCAGGGTCCGAAAACTCAGAGAGTCCGACACCGTAAGCCTGGGAAAGCACGAGAAGTATCTGAAAAGGCTGCTACCTTACGCATAGAGGACGGCAGAATACGTTTTTTTCGGCGTCGCACCCGGGATGTTAGTAAAAAGAGAGAGGTTAGTCATGGCAAAAGTGAAACACAGCGTTGCTACAAGAAGAAGAAAAAAGAGAGTATTAAAACAGGCGGAAGGATATTGGGGAGACCGCAGCAAGCAGTTCCAACAGGCCCGCCGCGCGGTGATGCACGCGCTGGTTTATGAATACCGCGACAGGAAAAACCGCAAACGCGATTTCCGAAGGCTCTGGATCAGCAGGCTTAACGCCGCCTGCCGTTCCTGCGGCATGAAATACAGCGAATTCATAAACGGCCTGAAAAAAGCGCAGGTGGGACTGGACAGAAAAGTCCTTTCAGACCTGGCAATACGCGATCCCAAGGCCTTTGAGGAACTGATAAAAATCGCCAAAGCATAAGTATCCGTTTTCGGTCCACTACCGGGATAGAAAATGTACGTAATCATAGTAGGTTGCGGCAGGGTAGGCGCGGAGTTGGCCAGGCTTCTTTCGGGAGAAGGACACAATGTCGTCATCATCGACAAGAACAAGTCCGCCTTTTCCCGGCTGGGAGACGCCTTCAACGGACTTACACTTTCCGGCAACGGCTTCAACCAGGCTTTGCTTAAGCAGGCCGGGATCGAAAAAGCCGACGCCTTCTGTTCCGTGACCAACGGCGATAATACCAATTTGATCGCCGCGCAGGTGGCCAAACGCATTTTTAACGTTCCAAAAGTCCTCGCCAGGATTTACGACCCGCAGCGCGCGCACATCTACACCGCGCTGGGGATGGATATCATCAGCGGCACCGTGCTTTTTGCGGCGATGCTCCGCGACAAAATAATAGAAAGTCGATTCTCCAGTTATTTGATAGAGACAAAAGAACTCGGCGTGCTCGAACTGGAGGCCAAGAACGGTCTTGCCGGAAAGACGATAAAGGAGATAAACATCCCCGGCGAGTTTATGGTCGTGGCTCTGCGCAATCTTGAAGGCGTGGTTATCCCAGAGCCGTCTTTGGTGCTGAATGAGACCGATACGCTTACAGGGGTGGTAAAAGTCGCCAGCCTTAAGAGCGTCAAGGAGAAATTCGGGCTTTAGTCTTTTTTTCGGAGAAAGGTATGTATATCCTTATAGTTGGCGCCGGAAAAGTAGGATATTTCCTCGCCAGGAGGCTTTCCGAAAGCGGGCATACCGTTTCCATCGTGGATAGCGACCGGGATATTTGCGAGGAAACGGCTCGGAGCCTGGAAGTGCTGGCGATCAACGGCGACGGCTGCGACCAGGAAATACTGTCGGAAGCGGGGATATCCCGCGCCGACGTCGTGGCCGCGGTCACCGGTGACGATGAAGATAACCTCATCATCTGCCAGTTGGCCAAAGAACGTTTCGGAGTGAACCGCACCGTCGGCCGGGTCAACGATCCGGACAACGAATCCACTTTTTTCAAGCTGGGCGTTGACGTCCCGGTGGACGCGACGAAAATAATAGCCAAGATTATCGAAGAAGAGGTCTCCTTTTCCGATTTCGTGAACCTGATGAGCTTCAAGCGCGGCAAGCTCGCCCTTGTGCGCGTCGACCTGCCGGGCGATTCTCCCGTCATCAATAAACAGGTCAGCCAGCTTCAACTGCCCGCCGATTCCGTCCTGGTTTCCATATTGAGAAAAGAAGAAGTTATCGTCCCCAGAGGGACCACCGTTCTGCAGTCGGGGGACGACGTTATCGCTATCACCGCGATAGGGAACGAACCTCAGCTATTGAGGCTCCTTGCCGGTAAACTCTGAGAACGGGAGGGTTTCGTTCATATGGAAAGTAAGAATAAAATCTGGAACAGGATGATGGGTATCGTTTGGGAGGTTTCCTACGCCCTCGCCCTTATGCTGGCCGCGGCGGTTATCTGCGTGATCGTTCTGCTGGTGAAGATATGATACTGCGTCCGCGAGCCGAAGATATTGCGGTTATCGGATATTATCTCTCCAGGATAATACTCGGGCTCGGCCTGACCATGCTGCTGCCGTTGGGATGCGCGTTCCTTTGCGGGGAACGCGGCCCCTTCCTCGATTTTCTCATAACGGTCGAGATAACTTTCGTTTCCGGCCTGCTTATGATGCAGGTCTGCCGCGCCGTATACGAATCGGGAAAGAAAAAAGCTTCGGCATACGAAAAAAGCATCGATTCCATAGATCCGAACTGGATGCACGGAATGATCATGGTGGCCCTGTCTTGGCTGGCGGCGATGATCCTGGGCGCGATTCCTTTATGGCTGAGCGGACACTGGAATTCTTTTCTCGACGCCTGTTTCGATAGCATGTCCGGTTTCGCGACCACCGGATTATCTCTGGCGCAAGACCTGGATCATCTTTCCCTCACGCATAATCTCTGGCGGCATTTCACAATGTTCATCGGCGGGCAGGGAATAGTAGTCGTCGCCCTGTCTTTCTTCGTGAAAGGGTTTTCCGGCGCTTTTCGCATGTATGTCGGGGAAGCCCGCGACGAAAGGATCCTGCCGAACGTGATCAATACCGTGCGGTTCATCTGGGAAGTCAGCTTCACTTATCTTGCACTGGGCACCGCCGCGCTCTGGGCCGTTGGGATGAAAAACGGAATGGAACCCGGACGCGCATTGTTTCACGGGGCCTGCATTTTCATGGCCGCCTTCGACACCGGAGGCTTCGCTCCCCAGAGCCAGAACATGCTGTATTACCATAATTACGGCATGGAGATAATCACCGCGGTTTTGATGGTTCTGGGCGCGGTCAACTTTAGGCTGCATTATCACTTGTGGACCGGTAACCGCCGCGAACTGCTGCGCAATATCGAGATGAGGGTATTGTTCGTGAGTATCCTGGTGACTTTTATCGTCACCGCGGTCGGGCTCAAGACCGGAGGGTCGTCTTATGCCTCCGGAGGATTCCCTGTCCTGTTCAGAAAAGGTTTTTATCAGCTTCTATCCGGTCATACAGGCACCGGGTTCATGACCGTTTACGCCGAGCAGGTCGGCAAGGAATGGAGCGATCTCGCCCTGGTTGGAATGATCTGTGCCATGGCCCTGGGCGGCGCCGTTTCTTCCACCACCGGCGGTATCAAGATGCTGCGTATCGGCATAATCGCCGAGGCGTTCGTCCAGGATATAAAGAAGGTGATCTTTCCTTCCAGGGCGATGGTCGAGCAGAAGTTCCATCATATCAAAGAGGTTTTTCTGGAAGACAAGACCGTGCGGGCCGCCCTGATGGTCACCCTGGCATATATTATTCTTTACGGAATCGGGGCGCTGGCCGGCATGCTTTGCGGGTTTGGGTTTATCCCGTCGCTGTTCGAATCGACCTCGGCGGCGGCTAACGTCGGGCTTTCCTGCGGAATAACATCCGTCGGAATGCCGGCGGCGCTCAAGGTAGTTTATATTTTCCAGATGTGGGCCGGGAGGCTGGAGTTCATTGCCGTTTTTACCCTGGCCGGTTTTCTTCTGGCGGCGATAAAGGGGAAATGACGTGCGGATTATGTTGAGAACTCTGACGGTATTTTTTCTTTTTTCGGCCGCACTTGCCGTGTCTTGCCGGGGTGCCTGTGCCGGTCCGGAGACGGTGTCTTCTTCCGCCCTGTTTACCGATCCCGGGCTTTATGACGGGCGCACAATATCGTTTGAGGGAGAGGTTATCGGTGATATAATGAAACAGGGCCGTTACGCCTGGATTAACATCAATGACGGCCGCTCCGCCATAGGCGTCTTTACCGCCGCAGAGAATGTCGCCGGTCTGTCCGCTGGCGGCTATAAAAGACAGGGAGATATAGTAAGAGTCAGCGGAGAATTCCACCGTGCGTGCCATAGACACGGCGGAGACATGGATATTCACGCCGGCAGCGTTACCGTGATAATTAAGAGCGCGGCCAGGGAAGAATTAATCTGCCCTGCCGCGAAGAAAATGGCTGTTTTGTTAGCGGGGGCAATATGTCTGTTATTGATATCGATGCTTTACGGAAGACTGCGGAAGAAGAGATAACCGCCGTCTCTTCCGGACAGGCGTTGGAAGAACTGCGTAATAAATACCTGGGCAGGAAGGGGGTTCTCGCCGGGCTTACTGCGGAGATCCCTTCTATTGCGCCGGAAGAACGCGCGGCTTTCGGCAAAAAGGTCAACGCCCTGAAAGGAGTCCTGCTCGCCGCGTTCGAGCGGAAGCAGGCTTCCGGGACCGCTTTCTGTCCCTCAGGGGGAGCCGTGGCGGGAGTTGACATCAGCATGCCCGGCGTTGGACAGCCCGCGGGGAGCATTCATCTGATCACCCAGGTGGCGGAGGAAGTTACCGGTCTCTTCGCCAGGATGGGGTTTTCTGTGGAGGAAGGCCCGGAGATAGAAAACGAATTCAATAATTTCAGCGGGCTGAATATCCCGCTGGAACACCCTTCGCGCGACAATTTCGACACATTCTATCTCAAGTCTCCCGGCGGCGGCATCCTGGAAGAGAAAGACGGCAAGCTTCTTCTGAGAAGCCATACCTCTCCGATGCAAATAAGGGTAATGCGTTCCCGCAGGCCGCCGGTGGCGGTCGTAGTGCCCGGCAGAGTCTATCGCCCGGACGCCGTGGACGCCAGCCACTCCTTCATGTTCAATCAGATCGAAGGCTTCCTGGTGGACAGGGACGTGAATTTTTCGCACCTTAAGGGAGTTCTGGAATCTTTCGCACGCGGCATATTCGGGGAAGATATCAGGATGCGTTTCCGCCCCCACTTCTTTCCGTTCACCGAGCCGTCTGTAGAACTGGACGTTTCCTGCATTATATGCAAGGGCAAAGGATGCCCGCTTTGCGGCAGGAAGGGTTGGCTGGAGATCCTCGGGGCGGGGATGATACACCCCAACGTTTTCAGGAATGTAGGCTACGAACCCTCCAAATACAGCGGGTTCGCTTTCGGCATGGGAGTGGACCGGATAGCCTTGCTAAAATACGGCATAGATGATATAAGATTGTTGTTCCAGAACGACGTCAGGTTCCTGAAACAATTTTAAAGGGGAGATATGAAATTCAGTTATAACTGGATGAAAGATTTCGTCGAGATAACAGTGGACGCGGAGACCCTGGCGCATAAACTCACCATGGCCGGGCATGAGATCGGTTCCGTTATTCAGCAGGACGGAGATTTCATATTCGACGCCGAGATCACTTCCAACCGAGCCGACTGTTTTTGCATGACCGGCATGGCAAGAGAGGCTTCCGCGATCCTCGGTAAAAAATTCAAGGCCCCCGCCGGATTCTTCAAGAGCGTTCCCGGGAAGAACAGGGTTGCCGGGGTTTCCGTTTCCCTGGAGAGCGTCCGGGACTGCCCTCTGTATACCGCTACGGTCATAAGAGGCGTAAAGGTCGGACCTTCGCCGGAATGGCTGCGCAGGAGGCTGGAGAGTGTCGGCTGCAGGAGTATAAATAATATAGTGGACATAACCAATTACGCTCTTTTTGAATGGGGCGCGCCTTTGCACGCCTTTGATATGGACAAGATAGCCGGAGGCCGGATAATCGTTCGCCGGGCCGGACAGGGAGAGCGCCTGACCACCATAGACGGGAAAACCCATCTTTTGACGCCCAAAGTACTGGTTATCGCCGACAGCAGTAAGCCGATGGCCGCGGCCGGAATCATGGGCGCGGAAACGAGCGAGGTTTCTTCGGGCACAATCAACGTTTTGCTGGAAGGCGCGATTTTCGACCCAGTGCTGGTAAGAAAAGGCTGCCGTTTGATGGCCGCACAGACAGAAGCGTCCTACCGTTTCGAAAGAGGGGTGGACGCCGAAAGGGTCAAATTATCGGTGGAGCGCGCGTTGATGCTTATTGTTTCTCTTTGCGGCGGGAAAGCGCAGGTTTTTATCCGTAAGGGCTCCAGGGCCGCCGGACGCAAGCAGCTTGAATTTTCCGTTACCGGGGCCGAGAAACTTTTGAATATCAAGCTGGCCAAAGGAAAGGCTTATCGTATTCTCTCCGGCCTGGGATTTAAAGTGAAGGAATCCTCCTCATCCACGCTCAAAGTGGAAGTCCCTCTTTTCAGGAAAGACGTCGGACAGCAGGCCGACCTGGAGGAGGAGATCGCGCGCATATACGGATACGACAGGATAGTCCCTACGCTTCCTTTCGTCTCGGCCGATCCGTCGGGGTTGTCCTCCTGGCAGTGCGTTTCCGGGATTAAAAGACTTATCGCCGGACAGGGATTCCACGAAACCGTAACCTACGGTCTTGTGGAGAAGACTTCGCTGGATGTAATTTCGGAGAAACCGGGCGAGGCGATAGAGGTTTTAAATCCTTTGAGCCGCGAACAGGAGGTTCTGCGCACCTCGGTCATGCCGGGACTGCTGCGCTGCCTGGCGTATAACATTAATCAAAAACAGGAAGACCTGCGGTTTTTTGAGGTCGCGGACATTTATTACAGGGCTCCTTCTTCCGGGCACAGGGAAGAAAAAGTGCTCGCTCTGGCGGTCTGCGGCACGCGCAGGTATTTTAACGGCAGGGCGTTCTGCGAGGAAGAATTCGGACCCCTGCACATAAAGGGGGCGCTGGAGGAACTCTTTTCTTGGGCGGGAGTACAGGATTATTCTTTCAGGCAGCATTCCGTAGGCGGTAATATCACCGTACACGCGGGAGACGAAAAGCTGGGAGAAATCATTATTCTGGATAAGAAGCAGTCCGCGGCATTCGACATAAAAAACCGGAGCGCGGCGGCCGCCGAGATAAAGCTGGAGCCGGTTATGCGTTCGCGTCTGGCTCGGCGCAAGAGTTTTCGCAAAATGGCTCTTTTTCCCGCGGTGACCCGCGATATCAGCCTGTTGTTGAGAGAAGAGATACCGCTGCGGGATGTCTTCGAGCTCGCAGGGCGGGCGGGCGGCGGATTGTTGAAAGAACTGAAGTTGTCCGATGTTTATAAAGGGGAGCAGATATCCTCCGGTTATAAAGGATTGACGATATCCTGCGTTTACCGCTCGGAAGAGAAAACGCTGACCGAAGCGGAGGTCGCGCCCGCGCATGCGGCCGTCGTGCAGGCCCTTTCCGGCCACCCCGGTATTTCTCTGCGTTGAAAACAGGAAGAGTTCCCCCTGCGGGAATTGACAACGGCAGGATGCCGTGGTATACTTATTTTTGCAGCGTTAGATTCCCTGCCGTGCTCGTTAGGATGAATGATGTTTGGTGAACCAACACCGAGAACACGGGAGCCTTACTCTTTCGGCGTCTTGGCGCCGGAAGGATCGCTTCCAAACTGGGAAATGGGTTCAACCCGTCATTTGTCCAACGGCACAGGGCGGGGTTTTTTTATGCTTTTTTCGGACCGGAAATATGTCTTCCCAAGATAAAAAGAAAATCCCCGATGATGTAAAACATTCTGCCGCCGGCGGTGAAATCTGCCCGGACGTTCCGCTGGCTGTGCGTATGCGTCCCCGCGACCTGGAAGAATACGCCGGCCAGTCGCACCTGCTCGGCAAAGGAAAGCTCCTGCGCAGGGCGATCGAAGCCGACAAATTGACATCCCTGATCCTTTTCGGCCCGCCCGGGACGGGTAAAACCTCCCTCGCCTGGTGCATTTCCAGGATCACCAAGGCGCGCTACGTCGCCCTGAACGCCACCACTTCCAACGTCGAGCAGATGCGTAAGGAGATCGCGGCGGCAAGAGCGGCAAAGGCGTCCGGCGGAAGGACAATCCTTTTCATCGACGAGATACACCGTTTCAACAAGGCGCAGCAGGATGTGCTGCTGCCGGACGTGGAGGAACGCAACGTGGTGCTGATCGGCGCCACCGTGCAGAACCCGTTTTTCTCTCTCGTCTCCCCGATCCTTTCCCGTTCGCTGGTCTGCGAGTTGAAGAGTTTGAGCGTAGAGGATATAAAGGAGATAATCGGACGCGCGATTTCCGACAAAGAAAGGGGCTTGGGAGCGCTTAATGTGCATGCCGCTGCGGAAGCGGTGGAATTCCTGGCGCGCTCCTGCGAGGGGGACGCCAGGCGCGCCCTCAGCGCTTTGGAGATCGGAGTTTTGACTACGCCGCCTTCCCCGGACGGCACCATAAAGTTCGATCTGGCCGCCGCCTCCGAATCCATACAAAAGAAGGCCGTGCTTTACGACCGGGACGGCGACGGGCATTACGATACCGCTTCGGCTTTTATCAAGTCCATGCGCGGTTCCGATCCGGACGCCGCGCTTTACTGGATGGCCAAGATGCTTTATGCCGGCGAGGACCCGCGTTTCATTGCGCGCAGGATTTGCATCTGCGCTGCCGAGGACGTCGGCAACGCCGATCCGCTGGCGTCGGTGCTGGCCGCGTCAGCCTTGCAGATATCGGAATTCGTGGGGATGCCGGAAGCGCGCATCCCTCTGGCACAGGCCGCGGTGTATATCGCCTGCGCGCCGAAGTCCAACGCCGCCTATCTGGCCCTGGAGAAGGCCTATGCCGAAGTTGAGAACGAAACTGTTCAGGAGGTCCCCGATCATCTTAAAGACGCCTCTTACAAAGCCGCCGCTTCCCTGGGCAGGGGAAAAGATTACAAATACAGCCATGATTATCCCGGCCATTTCGTTCAACAGGATTACACCCTCCGCAAAGTGCGTTTTTACGAACCCACCGATATCGGCCACGAGGCTAGGATAAAACAGCGACTGGATAAAATTCGTTCGGGGAAATGATGCGCGCCGAGGACGAAAGACGCTTTTTCGAGCCCCTTTTTTCTTCGCTCCGCCTTCCCTAATGCTTCTTGTTTTATAGTTGATTTCCGTCTGCCGCGATGGTAAGATGTAAAAGAAAAAATTATCTTTTGACGGCTCCTGGCCGCCGTTTAACCCGGGCGTGCTGAAATGGCCGTTTTTCATTCGATATTATTTCTGAAGCGGATCAGCAGTCGGTTATCGCGCGTCTGAAAAGCGCGGATTTTCCTGCGGCAGTGGAGTTCTGTAACTATAGATAGAGCGGCTTAATCAAGACGCAGAAATCCCCGGGATTTTACCGGTAGTTTGTCATATTGGGTTATTCGACAAAGAAGCTCCGGAACAGGAGGTGTCTTATGGGAATTTTGGTGATTTTGACCGTATCCGCGATGGCGCTAATTCTGTTCGTTTTCGCCAGGAAGGCCAGCAACGGCTGTTGTTGCGGCTGGGAGGACAATGGTAAGAATCCTGCGGGGAAACAGAGGGATCCTGTTTGCGGGAAAGAGGTGGATCCCGATAAAGCGGCGGCAAAGATAAGTATATCCGGCAGGGCCTTTTTCTTCTGTTCGCTTGAATGTAAAGAAGAATTCGGCAGGGACAGCGGTAAATATCTGGATAACGGCGGTAAGGACAAACAATGCGGCTGTTGTGATTAATTCGGGGGGGCAGGATGATCTTTAAAAAGATGTTCATCGCGGTCTTTTTACTGGAGTTCACCACGATCGTGGGATGCGAAACCGTAAAAGGGGCGGGCGAAGGCGCCAAGAAAGACTGGCAGAACGCCCAAGAATTGGATGCCAAGATGAGGCAGGAGCTTTGGTAAAGCAATGATTTTCACAGAACAAAAACCGCGGGAAGAGATTCTCAGTTTTTTAAAAGGGCGCGGTCCGGTTTTTATCGTGGGATGCGCGGAGTGCGCTACCGCCTGCCATACCGGCGGAGAAGAAGAGGTGCGGCAGATGAAGGGGATACTTGAGGAGCAAGGTATCCCGGTGAGCGGGCTCTGCGTTCCGGAATCTCCGTGCGTGGCCGCAAACGTCAAAAATGCCCTCGCCGGTTTCGCGGAAGAATTGAAGCGCAGCGGCGCGGTGCTGGTAATGGCCTGTGGAATGGGGACGCAGACTGTTAAGGAGAACCTTCGCGTGAATGCCGTGGTCGTTCCCTGCTGCAACAGTATGTTCCCGGCTTCGGTAGACGCAAAGGGCGGATTCAGGCAGAACTGCGTGTTGTGCGGCGACTGTCTGTTGGAGGCAAGCGGCGCGGTCTGTCCTTTATCGCTTTGTCCCAAGGGTATGCTGAACGGCCCATGCGGCGGGATGACCGGAGGCAAATGCGAGGTCGATCCGGAAAAAGATTGCGTCTGGAGTTTGATATACGCTGAATTGAAGAAAAAAGGCAACCTTAGATTTCTGAATGAGATACGTAAACCGCGCGACTATTCGCTCGGTTTCGCCTCTTTAAAGGCGGGTAAAGGTGTTGACCATCCGGCCGGATTACATTAAAATAATAATATTATGAAAGAGTTGCGGAAGGATAATATAGAGTTTTTAAAAAGCAAGCTTCGCAGAAGGATTTTATCCCTTCTGAAAGCCCAGAGAGAAGAGATCCGTTGCAGGAAAAGCCAACAAATAAAGGAGGAGCTTTTTCGCAGTTTGTTGTTTAGAAAGGCAAGAACGGTAATGTGTTATGTGTCTTTTGGCGGGGAAGTCAGAACGCAGGAATTGATAAAGGAAGCAAGACAACTCGGGAAAATCGTTGCCGTGCCGGTTTGCGGCTGCAACAGGAGAATGAAACCTTGTGTTTTCCCGGAAGACGGGAAACTCAAGAAAGGCCTTTACGGCATCGGCGAGCCCGTGGATAGGAAGTTTATCGGATGTGATGATATAGACTTGATAATCGTACCCGGAGTGGCTTTTGACAAAGCCGGAAACCGCCTCGGCAGAGGCAAAGGGTATTACGATAACTTCTTGAAAAGACTTCCTTCAACGGTTCCTTCCGTGGGCCTGGCCTATGATTTCCAGGTCGTTCCGATAATCCCTTCCGCAGAACACGATACCGCTCTGACAAAAGTAATCTTTGCCTGAAAGCTGTGTCCGGAGTAGTTACAGGCGGACGTGTTCAGCCGACATTTCACAATAACTTCGTTTTTTCGGGAAGGGGGAAACCATGTTGTTAGCATTATTGATGCCCGTCACTGCAGCGGTAGCGCTGCTTTGCGGCTATTTATTGCGCCGTTATATCGCGGAAAGGAAAGTGAAAGATGCAGAGGCCCAGGTCAAGGCCATTATAGAACAGGCTAAAAAAGAAGCGCAGGACAAGCGCAGGGAAGCAGAGCTGGAATCCAAGGACTTGCTTTATCGCATGCGCCAGGATTTTGACAAGCAGACCCAGGAGCGCAGGCAGGAATTGATCTCTCTGGAGAAAAGGCTCTCCCAGAAAGAGGAAAATATCGACCGCCGCCTGGATCTGCTGGAGAAAAAAGAGAAAGAAATAGAGACCCGCCATGAAAATGTGCGGAAACAGGAGGATTCTCTGAAAGCCAGGGACGCCCACCTGGTGTCTTTGATAAACGAGGAAAAGGACAGGCTGCAGAAGATCGCTTCTCTTTCCGCCGATGAGGCCAAGCAGATACTCCTGACCAGGCTCAACGATGAATTAAGTTCAGAGAAAGCGCAGTTGATAAAGAAGCAGGAAGAGGAGATGAAGGAATCTTCCGCCAAGAAGGCCCAGGAGATATTGAGTCTTTCCATACAGCGCTGCGCGGTAGAGCATACGGTCGAATCCACTGTCAGCGTGGTCACCCTGCCCAGTGACGAAATGAAGGGGAGAGTCATCGGCAGGGAAGGCCGCAACATCAGGGCGTTCGAGATGGCTACGGGCGTGGATGTGATCATAGACGATACCCCTGAAGCGGTGACCATCTCCTGCTTCGACACAGTGCGCAGGGAGATAGCTCGTTTGAGCCTGGAAAAGCTTATCAGCGACGGCCGCATCCATCCCGGCAGGATAGAAGAGATTGTGGAGAAGACCAAGAAGGAGATGGAGGCAAAAATCAAGGAGGAAGGGGAAAAGGTCTCTTTCGAGTCCGGGGTGGAGAACCTTCATCCGGAATTGATAAAACTGCTCGGCCGCCTGAAATACCGCACCAGCTTTGGACAAAACGCGCTTCAGCATTCTAAAGAGGTTTCTTATCTTCTCGGCGTTATGGCCTCCGAGCTCGGCCTTGATTTCAAACTTGCCAGAAGAATAGGGTTGCTGCACGACATCGGCAAGGCCATCGATCATCAGGTCGAAGGTACACACGCCACGATAGGCGCCGAGCTCGCCAGGAAATACGGTGAATCGCCGGAGACGGTTGGGGCGATAGAGGCGCACCACGAGGAGGCGGAGCAGCGCAGTTTCTACGCGGTGCTTACCGTGGCCGCGGACGCAATCAGCGCCGCGCGTCCGGGCGCGCGCAGGGAGACGCTCGAGACATACATCAAGCGTCTGGACAAACTGGAATCGATAGCCAACCTTTTCAAGGGAGTGGAAAAATCGTTTGCCATTCAAGCGGGCAGGGAAATCCGGGTAGTCGTCCAACCGGAGAAAATATCCGATGCGGAGGCCGTTAACATGGCGCGCGAGATACGTAAGAAAATAGAAGAGGGCATGGAATATCCCGGTCAGATCAAGGTAACCGTGATCCGCGAGACCAGGGCCATAGAGTACGCGAAATAAAATGAAGATACTTTTCATAGGAGACATAGTCGGCAGCCCCGGGAGGAACGGTTTCCGCAAGGCACTGCCCGGGATAAAGCAGGAATTCGGGGTGGATTTCGTGATCGCCAACGCCGAGAATTCCGCCGGCGGTTCCGGGATAACCGAGAAGACGGCGGAGGACCTGTTTTCCGCCGGCGCCGATGCGCTCACTTCAGGAGACCACATCTGGAAGAAAAGCGAGATAATTCCGCTTATAGATAGAGAGAGGCGTATTTTGAGGCCGGCGAACGCGGCGGTCCAGGCCCCGGGCCGCGGAGCAGAGGTTTTCGAACTCTCCGGCGGCAGGCGAGTGGGGGTGTTGAACCTGCAGGGAAGGGTTTTTATGGAACCGTCCGAATGTCCGTTTAAAGCCGCGCAGGATGCGTTGCAAGAACTTTCCTCCCGCGCTAAAATAATAATCGTGGATATGCACGCGGAAGCGACTTCGGAAAAAGTGGCTATGGGCTGGTTTCTGGACGGCAAGGTTTCAGCCGTTCTCGGCACGCATACGCACGTCCAGACCGCCGATGAGCGCATCCTTCCCCGCGGCACGGCTTATATTACCGACGTAGGGATGTGCGGGCCGCACGATTCGGTCATCGGCAGAAAGATAGAACACGTTCTGCACAGATTCGTCACCGGGATGCCGGTGCGCTTCGAGGTTGCCGAAGAGAACGTCAGGGTTCAGGGAGTAGTGGTGGAGATAGACGAGGAAAGCGGCAGGGCCGCGGCGATCACGCGTGTCAACGCGGCCGCTTGACGAAGGGGATAAATGAGGAGATCTTTTATACCGGTATATATCTTGGCGGCGGCCGCGTTAACGGCTTCTCTTTTTTTCTGCCGGCCGTCTTCTGCGCAGGAAGAGAAAAAAGAAACGCCGGCTCGGATCGAATTTTCTCTCGATGTTTCCGGGCAGACTTCGCCGCGCCCGAAAATATTCGCGCCTTCGATAGACCTCAGCGGAAGGGGCGGCGGATTTGATCCTTCACGTCCGCAGTCTGCAGCCGGAGACGAGCCGTTCAGGAGATGGAGCGAAGAGATCGGGTTCCCCGGTTATTACCGCCTGCAGTTCGACCTCTGGGAGACTGCCCAGTTGAAGGACAATAGCGAAGCGCTGGAGAAGCAAACGGCTTATTATCGCGGCATCATCGACAAAATATGTTCTTCCGGCGGAACGGTGATCATGACTTTTTTCGGCACCCCCGCCGGGATGGGGAAAGTGCTGGATAAAAGAAGCCAGCTGCTGGATCCGCAGGAATTCAGGAAGCTGGTCAAGAAATACATCAGGGAATTCAGGAACGACAAGGTCTGGTTTGAGGTCTGGAGCGCCCCCGACCTTGACGATTTCTTTCTCGGAAGCACTCAGGATTATCTGTTGCTTTACCGCAGCGTGGCCGAGGCGGTGAAGGAGGTCGAAAACGAGGATAAGGTGCAGATATATCTCGGCGGTCCCGGAACCAGCTGGTGGTACCAGAATCCCGAGGGCAACACCGTGGCGGCTCCGGAGAAAAGCCTGATCTATGAGTTGATCCGGTATTGTTCGCGATACGGCCTGCCGCTGGATTTCATCACCTGGCATGCCTATTCCACCGACCCTTTCGCCGAGCAGTATAATACCGCATACAATAAACTACCGGTGGAATTGATCCGGGAATGGCTTTCTTATTTCAACCTCAGCAAGGACACGCCGTTGATCATAGATGAGTGGAATTACGACAACGGCCTGAACCTGCCGCAGGAGCGTTCGGAAAGAGGCAATATTGCCGCCAGTTACATCCCGGCCCGGCTGAAGGGAATGCAGACCTGCGGGGTGGACGGGCAGATTTATTACTGCCTCGAGGATTTTCATTCCAACAAAAAGCATGTCACCCGCAATATCGGAGCCTTCTGGTTCGATTCGCGGGGTAACCAGTATAAAGGCGGTCCGAAGGCGGCTTACAGCGTCTTTCGTATGCTCCAGTCGCTCGGGGACAATTTTTATCAGCTCTCTCCTTCGGCCGCCGGCAAAGGGGATGTCGGCATGCTGGCCGGCAGGAACGGTCAGAGGGTGAATGTGCTGGTTTATAATTACGTGAATCCCGAGGCAGCCAGGGATATGCTTTCCAGAAGCGTGGGATTGCTTAACACCGCAGAGAGAAAGATTCTTTTGCGCATGATAAAAGACGGCACTTACGGACGCCTGCTTTCCGGGCAGACGGACGTGCAGTCGCTCTGGGGGGTCACGAAGAGATTGCGGTCGCTGTTCGCCGACGCGGTCGCGCGCAACGATGAGATTGAAAAGAAAAAATCGTCCGTCCAGCCGTTCAGGATCACGCTGAAAAACATCAAAGGGGATTATCTGGCGCGTAAATACGTGGTGGATTTTTCTTGCGTTAAGGATTGCGTTTTTTCTCCGGTCCAGGAAAGAACGGTTTCCTGTTCCGGGACATTGGAAGAGACGGCGGAACTGCCGGCATATTCCGTGATGTTGTTCTCTTTCGAGCCGAAACCCGAGGAACCGCCCGCTGCTCCCGCGGCTGCGCAGGATGAACAACCCAAGCCGGCGGACTCCCCGGCTGTCCCGGCGGAGCAGTCCGCCCAGAAGAAGGATGTTCCTTAGACGGATGAAGAACATTCCGGAAGACGAAGAAGATTTTTTTACCGGGCGCCCGGAAAAGGGCCGGAAGATTTTTACTGTTTCGGAGATAAACCGTCGGATAAAGGAATTGATGGAGGCGGGGTTCCCGGAGGTGTGGGTGGAAGGGGAGGTTTCCGGGGCGACGAGAATAGCTACGGGCACCGTATTTTTTAATTTAAAAGACGCCTCCGGCCTGTTGAAATGCGTCATTTTTCCGCAGACGGCGCGCGACATAAAGTTCGAGTTGAAAGACGGCGACAAGCTGATTTGCCGCGGAGGCGTCAGCGTTTATGAGAGGGACGGCCGCTATCAGCTTTACGTGCGCAGTCTGGAGCCAAAAGGGCTCGGTAGCCTGCAGTTGGCCCTGGAGCAGTTGAAAAAGAAACTGGAGAAGGAAGGGCTTTTTGCATCGGAGCATAAGCGGAAGATTCCTTATCTGCCGTCGCGCATCGGCGTCATCACTTCCGCAACCGGCGCCGCCTTTAAAGATATCTTGAAAGTGGCGGCCGGGCGTTTCAGCGGGGTGCACATGATTTTGTATCCGGTTAAGGTGCAAGGAGAAGGAGCTGCCGGAGAGATCGCCTCCGCAGTCAGGGAATTCAATGTTTACAACGCGCGCGCGCGAAAAAATGAACGCATAGAGGTTTTAATTGTCGGGCGCGGCGGCGGCAGTATCGAAGATCTCTGGGCTTTCAACGAAGAGCCGGTGGCGAGAGCGGTTTATGATTCGGAGATCCCGGTGATCTCGGCCGTGGGACACGAGAGAGACTGGACCCTTTGCGATCTGACGGCGGACCTGCGGGCGCCGACTCCTTCGGCGGCCGCGGAACTGGTAGTTCCGGACAAAGAGGAACTGAGACAGAAACTTTCCCGGCTTACAGCTTCTCTGCAGGCGGGATTGAAGGATTTTACGCGTTTATCGAGGGAAGATTTGGATGCCCTGGTACACCGCATGCAGATGAGCGCGGCGCATTACCTGGAGATCGGCGCAAGCCGCATGGACTCCGCCGCCAAGAAGCTGCGGCTGTTGAATCCGAAGACGAGGCTTGAGCAGTTCCTTCGGAGAGTTTCCGAACTGTCCGGCAGGGCTTCAACGGCCTGGACGCATTTATTGCAGTTCAAGAACGAGGTTTTGAGGTCGGCCGCCGCCAATCTTAACGGATTGAGCCCTTTAAAAGTCCTTACCAGGGGATACAGCATCACTTTCTCCGCCGCGGGCGGGGTGGTTAGAAGCGCGAGGGAGGTTGCCGCCGGAGAGGGCATAAGGATAAAATTGCACGACGGCGAAATAACCGGTCAGGTAACGGAGGTGCGCGGAAATGGCGGAGATTAAGTTTGAAGAGGCGTTGAAAAAACTGGAAAAGATAGTCGAAGACCTGGAAAAGGGCGAATTGACCTTGGACGAGGCGCTTAAGAAATATCAGGAAGGGATAGAATTATCGCGCGCCTGTTCTTCGCGCCTGGAAAGCGCGCGCAAGAAGATAGAAGTCCTCTCGAAGAACAAGAAAGGCGATTTCGACCTTAAACCCTTTGAGGACGGGAAGGACGAATAGGAATAATGCTGCTGGAATATGTCAATTCTCCCGCCGACCTGCGCGGGCTGCCCCTCGATAAGTTGCCGGAACTTGCCGATGAAATACGTCGCCGTATACTGGATGTGGTCTCCGTAAACGGCGGACATCTGGCTTCCAGCCTCGGGGCAGTGGAACTCGCGATCGCCCTTCACTACTGCCTCGACACCCCGCGGGACAAGATCGTCTGGGATGTCGGCCACCAGACCTACGCCCATAAAATCATAACCGGCAGAAATGCCGAATTCGCCGGGCTGCGTAAATACGGCGGCCTGAGCGGCTTTCCCTGCAAAGAGGAATCGGAATACGATCTTTTTACCACCGGACACAGCTCGACAGCGGTATCCCTGGCCCTCGGCCTCGCCTGCGCCGGGGATCTCGAAGGAGGAGAAAAGAAATTCAAGACTGCCGCGGTGATCGGCGACGGTTCTTTGAGCGGCGGACTCTGTTTCGAGGGGTTAAATAACGCTGGCCACCTAAAAAAAGACTTGTTGGTGGTGTTGAATACCAATGAAATGAGCATCGCTCCCAACGTGGGGTCGGTGAGCACTTATATCAACAAGATAATATCTCTGCCGGTTTACAACCGTTTTCGCAGCTCGCTGGAGTCTTTTCTCAATTCCCGCGTGCCGCGCGGCAAGAGACTGCTCAAACTGGTCAACAAATTCGAGGAAGGGCTAAAAGGCCTTTTTATCCCCGGCGTTTTCTTCGAGGAGCTGGGTTTCAGGTATTTCGGCCCCTTCGACGGCAACAATCTCGCCCAGTTGATCCCGGCGATGAAGAAGATGCTCGCATTCAAGGAGCCTTTGTTTATGCACGTGATTACTAAGAAAGGGAAGGGGTTTCTTCCGGCGGAGAAGGACCCGGTGCGTTTCCACAGCACGGGTCCGTTCGATCTGCCCGCCGGTGAGAAACAGGAGCCGGCGCCTCTTTCGGCAGCTACCTATACTTCAATTTTCGGGCGAAAGATAGTCGATCTTGCCGCGCGGGATAAGAGGCTTACGGCGATAACCGCGGCGATGGCCGAGGGCACCGGTTTGGACGCCTTCCGGGATAAATATCCGCAAAGGTTCTTCGATGTCGGGATAGCCGAGGAGCACGCTGTTTGTTTCGCCGCCGGCCTTGCCAGGCAAGGGTTGATTCCGGTGGCGGCGATATACTCCACTTTTTTGCAGAGGGCGTATGACCAGATAATAGAGTGCGTGGCTTTACAGGGACTGCACGTGATCTTCGCTCTTGACCGGGCGGGGCTTGTCGGCGGCGACGGACCTACGCATCAGGGGATTTTCGACATAAGTTTTCTGCGCCACATCCCTAATATGACGATAATGGCCCCTGCGGACGCGCACGACCTGGAGATGATGCTGGAGTTTTCTCTGTCGTTGAAAGGACCGGTTTCATTGAGGTATCCCAAGACCTCCTCTTGCTTATTGCGCCGCAGGCTGACGGGCGGCATGGCCGTTCCGGTGAAGCTCGCCGGGGCGGAAGTCTTGAGAGAAGGGAATGATTTCACTATATTCGCCCTGGGCGGCGCCGTGTCGGCCGCGGAGGAAGCCGCGGCCATACTGGAAGAAAAAGGTTTGTCCGGCAACGTGGTCAACGCCAGGTTCGTAAAACCCTTAGACCACGGCTTGATAAAAGAAATCGCGGCGCGGGGGAAGCCGGTGTTTACGGTGGAGGAGGGGATCGTCGAGGGTGGATTCGGCTCGGCGGTGGAAGAAGTCCTAGGCGCGTCGGTGATCAAGCTCGGAGTGCCGGAGGAATTCCCTCCCTGCGCCAAGAGGCGGGAATTATTGGAACGTTACGGTCTGAATGCTGCTGGGATCGCCGGCAGAGTAGCCGTGGAAGCGAGGAAATAGGGATGGCTAAACCGGTCATAGACGCGGAGAAGTGCAAAGGTTGCGGGTTGTGCATTAATTTTTGCCATAAGGGGCTGTTGAAGAAAACCGGGAAGCTGAACGCGCTGGGCGCCGTGTATGTGGAGTTTGACGAAGATAAGAATACCTGCGGCGGATGCTGTTTCTGCGCCCTGGTCTGTCCGGAATGCTGTATAGAGGTGCAAAAGTGAACAAGGAAAAGAAAATTCTACTGAGCGGAAATGAAGCGATCGCTGAGGGCTCCATACAGGCAGGCTGCCGTTTCTACGCCGGGTATCCGATCACCCCGCAGAATGAACTGACCGCTTACATGGCCAGGCGTATGCCGGAGGCCGGAGGCGTTTTCATCCAGGCGGAATCGGAGATCGCGGCTATCAACATGGTACTGGGCGCGGCCGCAAGCGGGATCAGGGCGATGACTTCCTCTTCCAGCCCGGGAATAAGCCTGAAGCAGGAAGGGATATCTTATCTGGCCGGCGCGGAACTCCCGGCGGTGATCGTGAACATGATGCGCGGCGGGCCCGGGCTGGGCAATATCATGTCTTCGCAATCGGATTATTTCCAGGCGACCAAAGGCGGAGGTCACGGCGATTATCATTGTCTGGTGCTGGCGCCTTCCCGCGTGCAGGAGTCCTTCGATGCCATGTTTTCCGCTTTTTCTTTGGCCGAAAAATACCGCGTTCCGTCAATTATCTTGGGAGACGGAATGCTCGGCCAAGTTATGGAACCTTTCAGCGTGCGCGACCCTGCCGCGTTCGCCGGGGAAAAGACGGTGAAAGTTCCTAAACCGTGGGCGTTGACAGGATGCGCCGGCAGGGGACCGAATGTGGTTAAATCCTTTTATCTCCGGGACGGGGACCTCGAAGATTTTAATCTGCGTCTGCAAAAGAAATATGCCGTGATACTGAAAAAAGAGGCGCGTTACGAAGGCACAATGCTTAAAGACGCCGACCTGGTGCTGGTTGCTTACGGGACCATGGCCAGGATATGTTCGGCGGTGGTGCGCCGCCTGCGCAAAGAAGGGAAGAAAGCCGGATTGATCAGGCCGGTGACGCTCTGGCCTTTTCCGGTACAGGCCTTTTTGCCGAAAGCGTCTCCGGCGCGCACATTCCTGGTGGTGGAGATGTCCTACGGACAGATGCTGGAGGACGTGAAGCTGGCGCTCAACGGAAGGGCACAAGTAAGTTTTATCGGTAGAGCGGGCGGAGGCTTTCCGTTGGAAGAGGTGATAGCCGCGGAGGCGCGCAAACTATGAAAAAGATATTCTCCCGCCCGGAATCTTTACGCGACGCAGCGACCCACTACTGCCCGGGTTGCGGACACGGCATAGCGCACCGTCTGGTGGCGGAAGTGATAGACCTTCTGGGAGTCAGAGAAAAAGTCATTGCCGTGGCGCCGGTAGGGTGTGCCGTGGTGGCCTACGATTACTGGGATTTCGACTGTTGCGAGGCGGCGCACGGCAGGGCGCTGGCGGTTGCCACCGGGATTAAACGTTGCCGCCCCGACAGGGTCGTCTTCACTTATCAGGGAGACGGAGACCTTGCTGCCATCGGCACCAACGAGACCATACACGCCGCCAACCGCGGGGAGAACCTGACGGTCGTATTCGTGAACAACGCCATCTATGGTATGACCGGAGGACAGATGGCTCCGACCACTCTGATAGGCCAGGTAACCAGCACTACTCCCGGCGGCAGACAAGCGGAACTTCAGGGCTACCCGCTTAAAATATCCGAAATGCTGGCAATGCTTCCCGGCGTGAAATACGTGGAGCGCCGCGGGCTATTCTGCCCCCAGGAGATAATCAAAGCCAAGGCGGCTCTGCATTTGGCGTTCGACAACCAGATTAGAGGCGGGGGTTTTTCGCTGGTGGAACTGCTTTCGCCGTGTCCGACTTACTGGGGGATGTCTCCGGCGGCCGCGATGGACTGGATAAGGGATACAATGGTGAAAGAATTCCCGTTAGGCAGGATAAAGTAATGGTTAAATCCGCTAATATATTGGGGCAGGAAGAGAAAATAATCGCCGCCGGTTCCGGGGGGCAGGGGATAATGCTTCTGGGAAAGCTGTTGGCCGAGGCCGGCATGCGCGCCGGTCTCCGGGTGACGTGGCTGCCTTCTTATGGAGCCGAAGTCCGCGGCGGCACCGCCAATTGCATGGTGGTGATTTCCAAGTCGGAACCGGGATCTCCTTACGTGGAAAAAGCCGATACTCTGATCGTGATGAACCAGCCTTCTCTTGGAAGATTCCTCCCGCGGCTCAGGCAAGGAGGGTTGTTGTTGTATAATTCCTCGCTGGCACAGGCTTCGGTTAAAACCGCCCTTGACGTTCGCGGGTATCCTTTCACAGAGACTGCGGCCGCGGCCGCCGGTTCCCTGAAGGCCGCCAATATGGTGGCGCTCGGCGCCTATATCGCGGTCAAAAAGATGTTTCCCGCGGAAAAGATACTTGAGATAATTCAAGAGCAGAAACGTGAATTGCTGGAGATGAACAGGAAAGCGCTGCTTGCCGGCATCGCCCTGGTAAAATAGCCGGTAAGCCCGGTTTATCGACGGCGCTAAAGTGGTACGTCGAATTGATTTAGGTAAAGAAAGGAAAAAGAAGATGGTCAGAGTGAGGTTCGCGCCCAGTCCCACCGGGTTTTTGCATATTGGAGGTTCGCGCACGGCGTTGTTTAACTGGCTTTACGCGCGCGCCAAGGGAGGGAAATTCATCCTGCGCATAGAGGATACCGACGTTAAGCGCTCCAGACCGGAGTATCTCGAAGAGATACTTGACAGCCTTTCCTGGATGGGCTTCGACTGGGATGAAATATACTATCAGAGTAAACGGTTTGACATATACCGCGAAATCGCCGAGCGGCTCCTTCAGGAAGGCAAAGCTTACCGGGCTTCCCCGTCCGGGACGGACGCCGAGGGAGAAGAGGACGGAACGGAGATAGAAAAAAAGCAGGACGCCATAATCTTCAAGGTCGCGCAACAGAAGGTCGTTTTCAATGATCTGATCCACGGAGAGATTTCCTTCGACACCGGAGTGATCAAAGACCAAGTGCTCATCAAGTCCGACGGCACCCCGACTTACAACTTTGCCTGCGTGGTGGACGACGCAGCGATGAACATCAACCACGTTATCCGGGGAGATGATCACATCTCTAACACGCCGAAACAGATATTGCTTTACCAGGCGCTGAATTTTTCAGTACCGGAATACGCTCACCTGCCGTTGATTCTCGGCTCCGACGGCGGCCGCCTCTCCAAACGCACCGGAGCCACCGCCATCAGCGATTACCGCCGCATGGGATACCTGGCGGAGGCGCTGGTGAACTACCTTCTTTTGCTGGGCTGGTCGCCCGGAGGGAACCAGGAGATCATCGGCATAAGGGACGCGATCAAGAAGTTCGATATCAAAAACGCCAACAAGACCGCGGCCACTTTCGATATGGACAAACTGAACTGGATAAACAGCCAGTACATTAAGATCGCCGATACGCTGGACCTGTCAGCGGCGCTGGAACCGTTCCTTAAAGAACAGGGGCTCGATGTTTCTAAATTCAGCAAAGATTACCTGCTTTCCGTGGTCAAACTCTTCCAGGGCAGACTGGGCACTCTTAAGGATTTCCCCGCGTGGGCTGATTTCTTCTTCAAGGACGACTTTGTCGTTGATCCTCAGGCGAAGGAGAAATATTTGACCAGGGATTTCTCCCGCGAGTTCAAGTTGTTCGTGGACCGCCTGCAGGCGCTTGAACCGTTCGACATCGTAACCATCGAGCAATGCTTTCGCGGCCTGCTAGTGGAACTGGGCCTGCAGTCGAGAGAACTGATACACCCGGTCAGGGTGGCGCTCACCGGCAAGACCATCGGCCCCGGCCTGTTCGAGGTCATCTATTACCTTGGCAAAGAACGCGTCGGACGCAGGCTGACGGCCTGGGTGAAGCAATAACAGAAGGTTTTTCTTGCGTGGGCTGCGTAAAATTACGCTTGTCACAGCCGGGGCCCTGTAATAAAATAAAAAGCCTTGAATTGCCAGGGCTCTGCTTCGACTTCGCTCAGGATTTTCTATATAAAAGTTTTATAAGTAAGTGTTCCAATTGGTTTATTTATGAGCTTATGCTTCGACAATCTCAGCATTTTTTCTACTAAAAGATTTATATGATTATTGCCCTGTCGTCTAATCGGTAGGACTTCAGATTCTGGATCTGACTATCATGGTTCGAGTCCATGCGGGGCAGTGATTCGACGCGCCCTCATTTCATTCGGGCTTGCTCATCATCTGTGGGCGAGTTACTTTGAGATGAGGGCGTTGTTATTTAGGGGTGTGCAGAATCATCCTGAGCAAGTGGTGGTGCGCAAGAGAGTCCGCAAGGGCGAACGCGTAGAACCGGAGTGCGTCGAAGGACAAAAAATGTGGTTTGTTTATATGTTATTGTGCAAGGATGAAGCAATTTATACCGGTATCACCGATGATATAGATAGACGCGTAAAAGAACATATTCAAGGGAAAGGCGGGCATTTTACGGGGTATAATCGTCCAAAAGAGATCCTATATAAAGAAACATTTAAGAATCGCTTTGAAGCGGAACAACGTGAACGACAAATTAAGGGATGGACTCGCGCAAAGAAGAAAGCCTTGATAATGGGGAATAAAAGCGAGCTGATAAGTTTGAGTAAGTCTCGAGATTAGGCGTTCTTCATAGTAAAGCTAATATCGCCCAAGAAATTTGTAAAAAGGGGGCAAAATGTTTGAATGGTTAGAAGTAAATTTTCAGGGGATAGGTGTTCTTTTTTCTATTGGTGCTATAACATGGGCGGCTGTGCATTATATTAATTTACAGAGCAAGGAAGTAAAACAAAAAAGATTTGAGACTTATCATCTTTTAATAAGAAATTTTTTTGAACCCCTCCCTAATCAGGAAAAACCATTGTTAGACAGACAAATTGCAATAGTATTTGAAATGAGAAATTTCCCTGAATATTATGAAATATCTTTACGCATGTTGGAAGGACTTCTTCCAGAATGGGATAAAAAACAAGAATGGTTAAGATTAGCGGCAGAAACGAAGAGCACAATAAAATACATCGAGGACAAACAGAAATTCTTACAGTCTTTTCGGATTTATAGGGGAAATTGGCGATTGAGTAAAATAGACTAAATGAGCGTAAATATATTGTGAGGCGCATAAATGATGTCTGTTTTCATAATAAGCCAGTTGCAGATTTCGTCCAATGGGGGCAGTTTTCTTCCGCCAGCGGCGGAAGAAAACGGAGCAATTGAGCATTCGACATTTGAACAATGGAGGAGAGCGCGCTTGCGATCTAATCTCGATTTTCTACTCGTTAAGACATTTCTCGCGCAAGGATTTTCGTCTTTTATTTTAGCCAATCTCCTTGACAATTATATAAAACGTGTTATATTTATTGTAAGGTTAACCTTACATATGTTAGGTTTATATTATGGTTAAAATATTTCAAATTGAAGAAATCGTTGATTCTCTTTCCAAGGTGGCTATCTTGCGGCTTCTTACTGTCCGAAAGAACTTTAAAGCCACAGGCCGCCAGATTGCTAAGCTGGTAGGTTATTCGGCCCCTTCCACACATGATTCACTAAAGAGCCTGCATGAACGCAACATCTTAAAATTAGATATTATTGGTAAACAGCATATTTATACTTTAAATGAAGACGATCGAATTGTTCAAAAAATTATTCGTCCGATGTTTGCCGCAGAAAGTAACATTAAAAATGAAATCCGCGACTTTCTTTTAATAGAACTCAAACGGACTAAGAGTAAAACAAGAATTGTATCTTTAATCCTTTATGGAAGCGTGCAAACCGAGACAGCTAAAAAGGGAAGCGATATTGATGTTGCGGTGGTAGTGTCTAGGGCCGCGGATATTCAACCAGTTAAAAATGTTTTCCTTTCCGAAATAGCCTCCAGATTTAAGGCATATTTTGGCGTTCAGATAGATCCATATATAAAGTCCGCTGCAGAATTTAAGGAACGGCTTAAAAAGAACCAGCCGCCAGTTTCAACCTTAATGAAATCTTATTCCGTTTTATATGGGAAAGAACCATTGGAGATTTAAATATGACTGCTCGCGAGATAAAAATAAGGCAAGAGGGTAGGGCGGCAGCTTCCGAATATTTAAAGAAGGCCACTGATAATTATGAGCAGATGTTAGCCGCATTTAATGCTTCAAACTGGAATGCGGCAGCAACCTTGGCTATTCAATGTGCGATTTCATCCGCAGATGCGATTTGCGTCTATGGAAAGGGCGTGCGTTCGATTTCGCAAGACCACTTTGATGTTTGCGACCTGGTAGCTGGATTGCCGCTTGACGGCGCCGAGGAGAAATCAAGGCAGTTACGCAAAATCATCGCCCGCAAAAATCTCGTCCAATACGAATGCCGTAGTATCAATAAATCAGATGCGGATGAGATGGTCAAAGTTACCACAAGAATTTATCAATGGGTAAGGGAGATAATCGGGAAGATTTGAAACGAGAGGAAAGAATTATGAAGAATGAGTCCTTAACTGGTTTTGCTGGAAACTTCGTTAGGGGGAATCGCAAAACGTAAAAAGGAAGACAGCGGAAAAGACAAAGCTGAAAGTTTATTTTTTAGGGATGGATATGATAAGCTTTCAAACATCCCTTCCAAAGCGTATAATTTGATAACTAATTGGCAACATTGATGTTGTGGAACTCGGCTGGTGTCAACATCGGGCAGTGATTCGACGCGCCCTCATTTCATTCGGGCTTGCTCATCATCTGTGGGCGAGTTACTTTGAGATGAGGGCGTTGTTATTTAGGGGTGCGCAGAATCATCCCGAGAGACTGTTTTAAAACTCCACAAAAATAAAATTATTAACAACTAATTTTACAGCACACTAGTGCATTGTCAAATTAGTTCTTAATATTATTGTGGTTTCATGGTAAAATCTTCTCAGAA
>WOYI011462879.1_pt1 | contig 35928 bp, 34 predicted proteins | sample 6423411 | NCBI WGS metagenome assembly WOYI01 (sample SAMN13441803, study PRJNA592873) | oil field metagenome | biome: oil field; feature: oil-well bore; material: oil-contaminated soil; isolation source: oil-contaminated soil from oil-well borehole | place: Germany: Wietze | collected 2016-10-18 ...
ATTCCGCTATACTGCAGGGAGGAGTATTGTTCATGCATCTACCCTATCATGGAGCAGGCATTATATTTTGGACAATCACAGAAAAAGGTGAGTTGTCTTTTCTGATGGGCAACCGTTCCATGTCTCCCCAGAACCACCACTGGTCTTTTCCCGGGGGGACGTGGGAGAGAGCAAGAGATGGATATGATACCAAGGGAAAGATTTCCTACAGAGAGACAGCAAAGAGAGAGTGTCTTGAGGAAGTGGGACTGGACGTACCATCCCCCGAGCACATGTTACTCATCTGGTCACTTGATGTGCCAGGTTTTCACTACAAAATGTTTGCCTATCATCTGGATGAACAAGTAAAACCACCCTACATCGACGAATTCTCCGAGGTAGGCTGGTTTACCTTTTCTACAGTCCCTTCTCCTACGGTTACCTTTGTAAGGACCCAGATCCGTAAGCTGAAGCACTATGTTGAGAAGTTAGGGTGCTAGAAGAAAATGTTGTTCTTGTTTCTTCGTAGCTTCCAGCCAAGGCATACTAGTATCGCGTGTCTTCATCATAACCATCCTTCCAAAGGGTGGTTTGCTTCACAACGGGTCAGCCAATAGCCTTTGCCACTTTGGCCGCCCCTCAAGGGGCAACCGTGTTACTCGCTACCCGTAAAGGGGCCTATCATACTTCCTTACACTCAGCTTGCTATGCTGTTCATACTTCAGACACTCCCACCCTGCTTACAGAGTACCCCATAAAACTCGATACAATCCTTCGCACCCACACAGTGAGCGCAGGATCTGGCCTAAACTGAGCCTATATTGATTGTAAATTGCTTTTCTCACATACTTTGGCGTAAGCACAATATTGATACTTCGTGTGGGCCACAGAGGTTTCCTTATAGCGGGTGGTTTATTGTTTCGCACACTTCATGTGCTCAACTGTCTGAAGAAAACGAAGAGGAACCATCGTTTTTACAACGGTCCCTCTATCTATTGAATTACTCTCTTACGGCTTGATATGGCAGAAGTAGTAGTGATCTTCCGTCAGCTGTACCATAGGAGGATACTCTTTCACACAAATCTCACCCACTTGCTTATGACATCGACCGGCAAACGGACATCCCTTTATTTTCTTTGCGGGATCAGGGAGCATTCCCTCCAGCTCAATGATATCTTTTTGCTTCGTTGGATCAACCTCGGGAACAGCAGATAACAGTGCTTCGGTATACGGGTGATGGGAATTTTCCATCACCTCATCACGCTTTCCATACTCTGCAATTTTTCCTGCATACATTACCATGATGTAATCACTCAGATAGTTGATGACATTCAAGTCATGAGAGATGAACAAGTAGGCAACATGCGTGTCTACCTGGAGATCGTTGAGCAAGTTGAGTACCGATGCCTGTACAGAGACGTCTAGTGCACTGGTTGGCTCATCACAGACAATCAAGCTCGGAGAAATGGAGAGTGAACGGGCAATTGCAACACGCTGCTGTTCTCCTCCACTCAGCTGACCAGGTTTCTTCTCCAAGTATTCCTTCCCTAAATCAACTTTCCGGAGAATGTCGATAATCTTTTCTCGCCGTTCATTCGCATTATTGATGTTTGCAAGCTTCTGCATGGTTCGACCAATAATCTTCTCAACGGTATGGGAAGGATTGAGACTTCGCCCAGGATTCTGGAAGATGAGCTGAATATTTTTCAACGTCTCCTTATCCCGCTTGTTCCAGCCAATGGAAATATCGGTATCTCCGAAGATAATCCTCCCTTTGGAGGGGGGGAACAATCCACTGATCATATGTCCCGTTGTGGATTTTCCACATCCTGACTCACCAACAATTCCTAAAATTGAATGAGGCTTGACCGAGAACTCAATACCATTGACAGCATATACTTTTCGCTTGTTACCATAAATCTTATGCAAATCCTCGACCTTCAATAGATCACGTTCACTATCAAAATCAGGATCTTTCTTGCGTGCAATGGGAGTAATTCGTACCTTCAGCTTGTCAGGGATATCCTCAGCATACGCACGATCACACGCTGCATAATGATGTTCGCCAATTTTCTTAGTTCCATATTTACTGATACAGGTGTCATTTTTCTTATCACAACGGTCAGCAAACGGACAGCCACCTTCATCAACCCCACGTCTCTTTACATATCCAGCGATGGTATTGAGTTTGGTCTTTTCCTTCACAACTCCACCGCGAGGCATACAATTGATCAAAGCACGAGTGTATGGGTGCACAGGATTCTCAAAGATCTGCTTTTTAGGGCCACTTTCTACAATTTCTCCACTGTACATGACCACAATATTCTCGGAAACTTTATTGATGACACCGATATCGTGGGAGATATAAATCATGGACATCTTCAACGTATCCCTGAGCTCTGCAATAGAATCAAGAATGACTGCTTCAGTGGTAACATCCAAGGCAGTAGTTGGTTCATCAAGAATCATAAGGTCTGGCTTGCAAAGCAAAGCCATCGCAATACAGATCCTCTGCTGGATACCACCACTGACCTGGTGAGGATACCTTCTCACAATCCCCTTGGGGTCCCCAAGGTTCATCATTTCCAAGGCCTCAATTGTCGCTTTTCTTGCCTGTGACTTAGAGAGCTTCTGGTGGTGCATTCCCACCTCATCCAACTGAAAGCCGATAGTAAGAGAAGGATTCAGTGAAGAGTATGGATTCTGGAATACCATGGCAATCCTATTGCCACGAACAGATTCCATCTCCTTTTCCGAATTCTCAAGTAAGTTAATACCCTTGAACCGTATGGCTCCCTCCACTTGTGCGTTGGTGGCAAGATAACGCATAACCGTGAAGGCAAGGGTACTCTTTCCACATCCCGACTCACCAATGATCCCTATAGATTCATTGTATCCCAGATTCAAGGATACATTATTGACCGCAGAAAACAGTCCATCAAAGGTGCTGAATCGTACATGGAGGTTTTCAATTTCTAAAATATTATCGTTCATGTATCAATACCTTACTGACAAAGTCAGAGAAAATTGAGATGGCAATCACCAAGGAAGCAATAGCCAAAGCTGGAAACAAAACCGCCCAAGGCGCTTGTGCTATGATCGGTTTATTCTCGATAACCATCATGCCCCAGTCAGGGGTGGGGGGTTGTAGTCCAACTCCCAAAAATCCTAGCGATGCAACCATCATGATTGAATACGCAAACCTTGCAGTCGCTTCAACAATGATGGGACCCATGGTATTGGGAAGAATCTCCACAAACATAATGTACAAATGATTTTCACCACGAATACGAGCCGCCGAAACATATTCCTGGCTCTTCTCTGTCAGCAACACACCACGGGAAACACGTGCAGTAGCCGGTACAAAGGCAATGGATACGATGATTGTCAAACTAGCAATGCTGGAGTCTCCAAGAATTCCAAGAATTACCATGGATAGTACCAAGGGAGGAATGGCCATAAGTATATCCATTCCACGAAGGAATGCCGTATCCAGTCTTCCCCCAAAGTACCCTGCAGAAAAACCGAGTAAAATACCTACCACCGTTGAAAATATGGATGTAAGCAATGCAACGGTAAGGATGGATCTGCTTCCATACACAATTCTGGAAAGAATATCACGTCCCAGACTGTCGGTTCCCAGAACATGACCATATTCACCAGGAGCTGCCATCTGATTCATAGAATCCATTTCTGTATGCGTGAAAGAAATCATGGACGGCCCTGCAAAGGCAGCTATCAACCAGAATACAATGATTGCAATACCAACCATGGCCAAAGGACTTTTCTTTAATTGATAAAAGAAATATTTCATTTTTGACCTCCTTGGTATCTGATCCTCGGGTTGAGATAACTGTACATGATGTCAGTTATCATCGTAGAAACTGAGTAAATGACGGTAATCAAGAGAACACAAGCCTCAATCAAAGGTACATCACGTGTCTTGATGGCGGTCATCAAAAGAGATCCCATACCGGGGAATCCAAAGAGCGTCTCAACTACAACAAGTCCGCCGAAAAGCCAGCCCATGTTCATGCCGATGATAGTAATGGTAGGAAGCATTGCATTCTTCAAGGCGTGTCTGAAAATGACATATCTGCGAGGCATACCTTTCAAGGTTGCTGCACGGATGTAATCAGAATTCATGACAGAAATCATGGAAGAGCGTTGCATTCTCGAGATGTATCCAAACATTACCAAGGTGATGGAGAGCGCAGGGAGAACCACGATGTTCAAATTCTGCCATATGCTCTCTCCTATCGGTATGACACTTACAATAGGAAACCATTTCAATTGAACAGCAAAAACTGTAATAAGAATAACTCCAGAAACAAACTCAGGAAGCGCCATTGTCGCCAACCCAAAAAATGAAATAATTGAGTCTGTCGGTTTCTTCTCCTTTACCCCTGCCAATACCCCAAAGAAAATAGAGAGCGGAACAAAAATAATAAAGGCGGTCATGGCAAGGATTATTGAATGTCCAACTTTTCTCCAAAGAATAGAGTTGATCGAAACCCCTTGCATATAGATTGAATCACCTAAATCACCGACAACTACACCGCTGATCCATCTTCCATAGCGTTCCAGCAAAGGATCATTCAATCCCCTCGCCTCACGGAGGGCAGCAACGGCTTCCTCTGTGGCACTCTGGCCAAGAATCATCTGTGCGACATCTCCCGGCATGATTTCAACAAGCAGAAAGATAACAAACGACATGACGACCAGGGTCGCTAAAAGCGACCCCAGACGACGAAGAAACATTTCCATTAATCTCTTCATAGGATATCCATGTACTTATATTGCGGGAGCATGGTAAGCGGCTGTCGGTAACCAACAACATTATCCTTGATCGCCACCAGATACGGAACCTGTACATTGATCAAAGGACCATTATTGTAGAACCATTCCTGCAACTCATGATAGTATGCCATGCGCTGGTCTGGATCTGCCTCACTGGAAATCTTTTCAATCAGGTCATTCAAAACCGGCTCATCCAGATGGGACTCATTCCAAGGACCACCGCCCTTGAATGCAAGTGAGAGCAACATTGATGGGTCAATACGTCCACCCCAACCGGTGATAGAGATGGGAACATTCAACCAGTATTGAGAAAGGTAGACGTCACGCGTATATCCTTTCAGCTCGATATCAAATCCTGCTTCAGCTGCCAATTCCTTTACGGTCTGGCTCAACTCTTTTCCAAATGGATGATCAGAAGCGTAATAGAGTTCAGTACTCAAACCATTGGGATACCCAGCTTCTGCAAGCAGTTGCTTTGCCTTTGCAATATTTCTCTCACGAAGCGGTAACTCTTTGTACTCAGCCAACATGTTCATGATAGGAGTCTCATTGTAGAACACCCCATCATTGAGCTCCATTTTTGCAGTACTACGTGCTATTACCTTCGGGTCCATAGCATATTTGAATGCCAAGCGAACACGATTGTCATTAAACGGAGCCTCATCTACACGCATGGAGATGAATCGCTGCTCCTGATAAGGAGAGATGACAGAAATACCATCAATCCCATCAACACGCTGCTGAATCTCCGGGGTAATAAAGGGAACCACATCTACACGATCGGATTCGAGCATTGAGATGCTTGCATCAATATCACCTACGAAATAAATAGCAATCTGATCAATCTTCGGAAGACCTTCTGCCCAATAATTAGGGTTCTTCTTGAGCAATGCAGATTCCTTGGGAACCAACTGACTCATCATGAAAGGACCAGTCCCCATTGGCTTGGATTCACCCAAGGAAGCATAGTCATACTCGCTGGAAAGAATAGCCATGTTGTAGTCAGTAAACAGATAGACGAATGTCGGGCGAGCTTCTTTAAGCGTTACCTGAACAGTATAATCATCAACAACACGAACAGATTCCACTACTTCAAAGTCAGTTTTTTTCAAGTGACCAAGACTTGGATCCTGCGTCCTTTCAATGGTGTATTTCACATCTTCAGCGGTGAAATCAGAACCGTCATGGAACTTCACTCCCTGGCGAAGCTTGAAGGTCCAGACTTTTCCTTCATTGGTTTCCCAGCTGGTTGCCAAGACAGGATCAAGTTCACCGGTTTCGGCATTGATTTCAATCAAATACTCATAAATGGATGAGTTCATAGAGAAAACCTGACCATCCCAGACACCAGGAGTAATCAATCCAGGGACCTGTTCCGCCACACGAATCTGTTTAATAGGAGCCTCTTTTTCAGAAGCCACTTGTTCAGCATTCCCTCCTGCAAAAACCATCATCGGTATCGCAAGTAAAAGTACTACTAACATTGTACGTCGCATAATTCCTCCTCAAAGTTGTTTGAACCAAAACGTTTTTTTGTCGGAAGCTCCCCCCATGGGAACCATTTTTTCAGAACATACAGGTTTTTCGTGCAACCTTTGCACGTAACATGGCTTGTGCAATTCCTGTATCCGACAACTCTATTAAACTATTAAAGTTGTCACTTTGTCAAGAAACATGCTATAATTGTTTGCTATTAGCAATCTTTCGCTTTACTCCTCCTCTTTCAATCCTTCTCTAGTAAAGAGCTTATTAGAAGTTTCCCTGGGTATAAAATTTTCAATATAGCAACGGTGCTATCTGGAATAACAAAAAACTCACTGGAATTCATAAAAAATCACTTTATGATTTTTCTCGACATATTTATGATTCAATGATACCCTCTGAGTATGTACATTCCATCAAGTACAGAGAAAAAGGAGTCACCATGAAAAAAATCACGATGGTTGCAGCTATTCTGTGTGTAACGGCTTTGCTCTTTAGTGCAGGAATTAATGAAGGCCAACCTCTTCAGAACCAGTTTGCTGATCAAAGCAATGCTGAATATCTTGATCACTATTTCCAAATCACACTTCCATCCGATTCAGTGGATATCGCAACATTTGCCGAAGCACTCACGCAAATTACCAATACTCCTGTTGAAATACAGGAGCAGAAGGACATCTTTGAGGCACTCGTCGATGCCGCTGATCTCACTGAACTTGCCTTGACCTATAGTTCGGAGAAAGCTGCAACCCGACTATCCTTCCATGGCATCTCTCGTGAAGTCCCCTCCGATGTCCAGAAGTATCTTGCATGTGCCTTGGATGCATCGCTACTTCCTTCCTCAGTTGCAGAAGAAATCATAAGTAATGCCCCACTTTCCAGCCATACAGCATCAAATCTACTGATGAGCATTGCCAATGCGAATGGAATAAGTAGAAACTATATCGGCAATGTACAGGATAGTGATATTTTAATGCGTATTTCCAACTCATTCGACCACTACACCCTCTTTACTGACAATAATTTGGATGCAATAGGTGCAGAAGCAGTCAAAAGGAAAGCTTCTACCGGATACAATTTAAAAAGGGACGCAGATGACGCACAATTTATTCCTTCACGAACTATCCAATATGGGCACAGTGATGAAACCCATCTCAAACAACTTGTTGTCCTGCTCGCCAGTGAGGGAATGAATGCAAAGCTACAAATTGAGCCAAAAGTATCTATCTATGAGTACTTGCTCGACTGGGGTCCTGTACCTGAACCAAGCCCCTACTACATGGTACTTGAAAACAGTGAAGACTTTTATCTTGCTTATGCAGTTGAGTATGATGCAAAATTTGAGTTTGAAAAGAAAGAAGATTTGTTGAAATTCGACCAGATCATCAATGCTTATGCAAAGAAGAATGATGAGAATCAAGCCAAAGACAGCAATGCAGCCTTGCTTAGTGATTCTTGGTGGCAGCCCCTATACAGCACCAATTTCAATGCAGATACAGAAGCCTATCAGGAAATTGTAGACTGTATTCTCATGGAAAATGGGTATTCCATTCATCCCTTCTCCTTGATTGAGAACAAGAACAACCTCATCATTACTTTGGAAGAACTTAGTGGATTGGAAGTACAGGAACATACCTTGTTTGTAAATAATGCCTTTTACCGGTATCTCACCGGTTCAGATTACCAATAAGATTGTACCTGTAGGATAGGTAGCCAGATATCGGTCGCCTATCCTTCATGCAGGTATGTAAATACACCTACCATGGAGCCCACTCATATGATTCCATACGTTCGTCAGAATCAGATTTATTCCTATATCAAGATGAAGCAGATTGCCTACATTGAAGATATTCTGGAATTGACCAAAGTTTCCCTTCCAACCGTTCGTCGAGATCTCAAGAAACTTGAAGAAGAAGGCAAAATTATTCTCCTGAATGGTGGTGGGGTGAGGCCTAATGAAGAAGCCGAGCACTCCGTTGTTGCAAGATTGGAGATGAATTCAGAAGAGAAGTACTTGATTTGCAGCACAGCTGCAAAATTACTAGAGGATAATGAATTCTTGTACCTTGGTCCGGGAACTACGGAAACGTATCTTATCGGGTTTCTCTCTGGAAAGCATATAACAGTGGTGACAAACGGCATATTTCATCTTTCAAAATTATTGGAATACAACGTCAAGACAATTGTAATTGGGGGAGCTCTTGACAATAACTATGGGATTACCCATGGCCCTGATGTATATGAAAAAATTGAAAAAATGAATTTCAGTACCTGTATCATTGGAGCAAGTGCCGTTTCGAACCAAGGGATTTCCTCCTTTGACCAGGATGTTTCAGTTATTAATCAACTGGCTCTTCGTCGTGCAAAGAAGCGCATCCTGATTGCAGACTCAACCAAGTTTTCTGCATTCAGCCATTATGAATTCGCTAACGTTGATGATTTCGACTATATCATTACTACGGAAAAAGCTGGGCTTGATGCAACAAAAATGAAGAATCTTGTCATTGCTCAGCCCTCTGACTTATAAAGGAATTATACCATGCCACATTGCAGAAAAGCTATCATTGGAGGAACAGGAGTCGGGTCTCTGGCAAATCTTTCGGGTCCATTTCCCGTTGAGACTATCTATGGGGTTGTAGAAACATACCGGTTCATTCTATCAGGTGAAGAGATTCTTTTTCTTCCCCGGCATGGAAGAGCACACACTACGCCTCCTCATGCCATCAACTATAGAGCCCAGATGAAGGCAATCCAACAAGAAGGGGTTTCCCATATCTTTGCCCTACTCACGAGTGGGTCAATGGATGAGGCTGTTGTGGAAGGTTCAATAGTGGTTATTGAAGACTTCTTGGACTTTACCTCTGGTCGTCAAAAAACGTTCTTTGATGGGAAGGACAATACCGTTGCTCATGTTGATATGCATGATCCATACTGCAAGAATCTTCGTTCCCTCTTTATTCAGACAGCACAAGCTAGAGATTTGCCTATCCATACCAAGGGGGTGTATGTATGTACGGAAGGACCCCGCTTTGAAGGCAAAGCAGAGATTGCCATGTTCCAAAAACTTGGTGGCACATTGGTAGGTATGACAGGCCTCCCTGAAATGTTTTTAGCCAAGGAATTGGGGATGTGTTATGCCGCTATCGGGCTTATCTCCAATATGGCATGCGGGATAAAAGATGAAAATCTTGCCCAGATTGACCATGGGCAGAGAGTAGCAGCAGCGAAAGATTCTGTGTTGCAGGTCATCAATTCCATTTTCACTTCCCAACTACTAACCCAAGATAGTTGTAACTGCTCCCATGCAGTCCTTCAAATATAATTCAGGAGTTCACTATGCCTACTATTCTTCCCGTCCGCTTGCAGCAACACCCAGAGAAACTCGTACTGCTGGACCAAACAAAACTTCCAGTCGAAGAGGTATTCTTATATCTTGATACGCGAGATTCAATATTTGAGGCTATTAAAAAACTACGTGTTCGCGGTGCACCTGCTATTGGTATTGCCGCGGCGTATGGTATGTATGTATGTCTCTCTCAGAATACATACCCAAGCTTGGATGCAATGGAACAGGATATGAAGGCCCTGAAAGAATATTTTGCTTCCAGTAGGCCCACTGCTGTCAATTTATTCTGGGCTTTGGATCGCATGGAAAAGACTTTCCATGAAAATCTGGGGAAGCAAGGCATTACCCAAACGCAACTACTTGCAGCATTATTGCAAGAAAGCAACCAGATTTTCTTGGAAGATCAAGCAATGGGGAAATCCATTGGAATGCATGGATTGTCACTCTTCGACAAGAAGAAACAGTGGGGTGTAATGACACATTGCAATGCAGGAGGACTGGCAACCAGCGGATATGGGACTGCGCTTGCCCCACTCTATCTTGGTCATGAACAAGGGTACCAATTCAAGGTATTCTCGAATGAAACAAGACCGTTGTTGCAAGGAAGCCGACTCACAGCCTATGAACTTGCAAAAGGTGGCATTGATGTCACTATTCTTTGTGATACTATGGTATCATTGGTAATGAAGGAAAGGAAGATTGATGCTGTGATTGTAGGAGCTGATCGTATTGCTGCAAACGGAGATACGGCCAACAAGATAGGCACTTCTGGTGTCGCAATACTTGCTAGGTACTACAATATTCCATTTTATGTTGCTGCTCCTAGTTCTACGTTTGATGTTGCAACAGCAACGGGAAATGACATTATCATTGAGATACGTGATGGAGATGAAGTAGTCAATGGTTTTGGAAAACGTACGGGGCCGAAGAATGTGAGTGTGTATAATCCTGCTTTTGATGTTACTGATGCTACACTTATCACAGGTATTATTACGGAGAAGGGAATAATTGAATCCCCAAATGCTGAAAAAATCAAGAACCATCTAAGCATTTGATCAAAAGGAATATCAAGAGGATCAATCATCATGGAAAATGATGGATATCACAAAATAGTCAGAAGGAGATAGACATGAAGAAAATTGTTGGTTTTATTGCAATTGTTCTTATTGCAGGAATGCTGTTCGCAGCAGGTTCCACTGAAAAGGCATCTCAGGCAGCAGGCTTGAATATTGCCATTATCACCACACCGAGTGGAGTGGATGATGGTTCATTCAACCAGGACAACTATAACGGAATCCTGGCCTTCATCGATGAGCATCCGGAAGCTCAAGTTACCGCAATTCGTGAACCCAGCGGGGATGTTGCAGCTGCCTTGAAGACAGCTGCTGATGTTGTTGCTGAGTATGATGTACTTGTGTGTACTGGATTCCAGTTTGCAGGTATTGGCGAATTGGCTAAAGAAAACCCGGAGACCAAGTTCATCCTGGTAGACACCTACCCCACCGATGCTGCAGGCAACACGGTTGAACTTCCCAATGTGTATGCAATGATGTTTGCAGAGCAAGAAAGTGGATTCTTTGCTGGTGTTGCTGCTGCCCTTGAGACCAAGACAAACAAGGTTGCAGTGGTAAATGGTGTGGCCTACCCCTCAAACGTCAATTACCAATATGGGTTTGAGTGCGGTGTCATCTATGCTAATGAAAAGCTCGGTACCAATGCAAAACTCGTTGAACTTGCTTCACGGGCTGGAACTGATGTAACCGGTGCGAATGTAGGCGGCAACTATGTTGGCTCGTTCGCAGATGAAGCCACCGGCAAAGTCATCGGGCAACAACTACTCGACCAAGGCGTAGACACCATCTTTGTTGCAGCTGGAGCAAGCGGAAACGGGGTCTTCACTGCTGCAAAGGAGAGTAATGGAAAGCTCCACATCATCGGTTGCGATGTCGACCAGTGGGATGACGGCCAGGTCGGAAACAATAATATCATCTTTACCAGTGTACTGAAGGTAATGAGTTTGAATGTGCATCGTGCCCTCTCCAGAATTCAGGATGGGACCTTTGAAGGAGCCAATGTATTGCTGAAGGCTGACACTGATTCTACGGGATTTGTAAAAGAAAGCGGTCGCCACCAGCTCAGCGCATCCACTATAGAGAAACTTGAGGAGGCTTATAAACTTGTCCAGGACGGAACAATCGTCCCTGCCTCTAACTTTGGCGGATTCACTCCTGAGGAATTCAAGGTAAACTGATTTTATGTTCAATAGGTACTGGTATCAAAACGATACCAGTGCCTTTTCTTAGAAGGGGCGAAACGACGTGGACACTTTGGTTGAATTCAGGCATATCACCAAACGATTTCCTGGTATTGTTGCGAACAATGACATCTCACTTTCTATCCAGAAAGGGGAAATCTTGGCTATTCTCGGCGAGAATGGTGCAGGCAAGTCGACATTGATGAGCATGCTCTTTGGCATGCAAATCCCTGATGAGGGGGACATACTCATACGAGGAAAGAAGGAGCATATCTCTAGTCCTCTTGTTGCGAATGACCTAAACATCGGAATGGTGCATCAGCATTTTATGTTGGTGGAAAACCAGAGCATTACAGAGAACATCATTATGGGAATCGAACCAAAGAAACGCTACCTTGGGCTCTTCCCCTATGTGGATATACAATCTTCAAAAGAGAAAGTACGGGAGCTCTCCAAACAGTATCAGTTGGAAGTGGACCCAGAGAGTATCATTGAGGATATCCCGGTCTCAACACGCCAACGTGTTGAAATTTTAAAAATGCTCTATCGGAATGCCGAGATACTTATTTTTGACGAACCCACTGCAGTATTGACCCCACAAGAAATTGAATCCCTGTTGGGTATCATCAAAAACCTTAGGGATAGCGGGAAAACCATCATCCTCATTACCCATAAATTGGATGAGATCAAGAAGATTGCTGACCGTTGTGCCATTCTCTGCAAAGGAAAAATGGTTGGGGTGTTTGATGTCGCTTCCACCACCACACAAGAAATGAGTGCATTGATGGTGGGAAGAGAAGTATCTCTTACCCTTTCGTCAACAGAGCATAAGCAGGGTACAGAAGTACTGAGGGTAGAGGGGCTTTCTGTTGAGACAAATGAGCATATACGTAAGGTTGACAAGGTAAGTTTTACACTCCACAGAGGAGAGGTCCTCTCTATTGCAGGTGTTGCAGGCAATGGACAGGTTGAGATTGCCGATGCCATTGCAGGGTTGCTCCCGGTCAAGGAAGGAGCAATTTTTCTTGCAGGTAAAGACATCAGTGGCTGTACGGTACGTGAGCGTATTGAATCAGGGGTTGCCTACATACCGGAAGACAGGCAATCAGTGGGTTTAATACTCGATTTTCCGCTTCGTGAGAATCTATGTTTGAAGCAGTACTATCAGGATCCGTACAGTAATTCCCGTGGAGTTCTACAGAAGCAAGAGATGGAATCGCTCGCCAAGCAACTTATCTCCACCTACGATATTCGCAGCGGTTCAGGGGTAAACACACTTGCAAGAAGCATGAGCGGAGGTAACCAACAGAAGGCCATCATTGCACGTGAGATCAATCTTCAGGCAGACCTCCTGATCTTCGTGCAACCTACTCGAGGTTTGGATGTAGGGGCGATAGAAACAATCCATAAGAAGATTGATGAGCTTAGAGCGCAAGGAAAGGCAATCCTGCTCATATCTTTGGAATTGGATGAAATCATGGAGCTTGCAGACTCGATTCTGGTTCTCTACAACGGGAAAGTGCAGACTATCAAGCAGGCATCAGAGATGACAAAGCTCGAAGTTGGCGAGTATATGATGGGGGTTCATGTTGAAAAAGCCTAATCTTTTTAAACGCATATTCATGATCTGTTGTGGCCCAGGCAAGCACCAGCTACTGAGAGTAAGTCTATTCTGTATCTTTCTTAGTCTCCTAGCAGGCAGTGTATTGTTGTTATTATTGGGAAAGAATCCTTTTGAGGCGTACCGTAGTATACTACAAGGTGCTGGCATTCTTCCTAAAACACGATATGCAGGAAAGAAGAGTCAACTGACTGACTTCATGAGTCTGCTTAATTACACTACCCCAATGATATTTGCAGCGCTTTCTGTTGCAGTAGCCCTGAAAAGCGGTATTTTCAATATCTGCGTCTCAGGTATCATGGTCTTCTCGGGATTTATTGCAACGATCCTCGTAGGATACTCTTCCCTTGCTCCTATTATTGCTAAACCCTTGGTTGTCTTGATCGGGGTTGTCGCAGGAGGCTTGATCGGGGTATTGATCGGATATCTCAGACACCGCTTTAATATGAACGAGGTGGTGGTAGCGATTATGCTCAACTACATCATCAGTTATGTGGTCAGCTTCTTCATCCAAACCAGGTTTGTCGATCCCATCACCCGTCAGTCGGTCGAGGTAGGACAGAATGCCCGTTTGACATTGTTCGACTACCCCATCATGAATTTGAAGATGGAGATCAACTTGGTATTTCCGCTTGCCTTGATCACCGTTTTCCTGATTCGTTACTTCATAACCCGTACTCGGTTTGGGTTTGAACTGCAAGCAGTGGGACTGAATAGCAAGGCAAGCAACTATGCAGGCATCAATGTGGGAAAAACCGTGATTACCACGATGTTAATCAGTGGTTCGCTTGCTGGTTTGGCTGGCGTTTCCTACTACCTTGGCAGCAATGCATCGATTCAACCGAGAGTGCTTCCCGCTCTTGGATTTGACTCCATTGCGGTCGCGCTTCTCGGAAACACATCCGCCATCGGGAGCTTCTTTGCTTCTCTGCTTGTTATGATCTTCGACTCAGGTACAACCTATATGTCTTCAAGGATGCAGGTACTCCGTGAGATCGCTGCACTGATTACCAGTATTTTGTTGCTGTTCAGTGCAATCGGTATTTTCTTCAGGGCTCTTGCAAATCGATATGCCCGCGAAGTTGAGGAGGTCTAAGTATGGATAGCATTATCATCGAGGGAATTGCCTTTTCCATTCCACTCTTCATTATCGCAATCGGAGGCATCTACAGTGAGGGCAGCGGTGTCATCAACCTGGCCTTGGAAGGATTGCTTGGCTTTGGCGCATTTGCAGGGGGACTGAGTTATGCATTATTGAGCAGTGTGATTACGGGAAATCCTCTACTGCTTATTTATGCATCATTGGCATTTGCCATGGTCGGAGGAGCATTGCTTGCTTCACTGCATGCACTGATGTGCATAAAATTCAAGGCTAATCAGGTTATCAGCGGTGTGGTGATAAACATGCTCAGCGTTGCCTTGACGGCCTTTTTAGCAAACCAGATCAATGCATCAGTATTCGGGCAACCCTCGAACAAGTTCCTTCTGGAGATCTTTCCAAAGGTCACAGTTCCTCTGCTTTCCAAGATTCCTATCCTCGGTGCTGTGTTTACAGATTTGTACACCTTTGTCCCGATTATTGTTGTGATTGCCTTGATCATGGCATATATCCTCTACAAGACACCATTTGGCATGCATATTCGTGCGTGCGGAGACAATCCCCATGCAGTCGCTGCCGCTGGCGGAAACGTAATGAAGATCCGATTCATATCGGTTCTTGTAAGTGGAGCGTTAGCTGGTCTTGGTGGTATGTGTTTTGCCTACTCTATTTCGACTACTTTCTCCCCAAATATCTACATGGGCTTTGGTTATCTTGCGATTGCTGCCTACATCTTCGGTTCATGGAAGATCAGCCGAACTTTCCTGGCTTGCATCCTCTTTGGTTTTGCAAGGAGTGCTGGCTATGTACTGGTGCAGAAGCTGGAGTTACCCTCTTCCTATGGCGACCTTGTACTTACTTTACCCTATATCGTCACCTTGGTCCTGCTTCTCTTTTTCTCTTCCAAGACCAAGGCACCAAGAGCCCTTGGGGATGTATATGAATAGTATGTAGGGAGTTACGCATTTGCGATACTCCGCATGCTCGATATTGTCCATTTCAGGGATCTACATGATGCCTACGGTCATCAATGTGGTGATGAATTCCTGCTTCTTATAGAGAGACAACATGGATGAGATTGCAATACTGATACAAGGAATGAAAGAAAAGATGCAAGATATCTGCAAGCAATATCCAAATGCGCAGGAATATTCACTGAGTGGAGGCTTTACCCTATTCATTGCTGATGATACGCTGGACAACGCCCTGCAGCGGACAGATTTCCTGCTCTACCAAGCCAAGGAAGCAGGACGTAACCGCATTGCCAGCAACCTGAGAGGAGATTCACAATGACAGATGACGATAAGCTCGCAACGTGTTACCAGATTATTGGGGATACTGCGACCGAGATTTCACAAGCGTATTCAGATTTTGGCGACCTCATAGGGTATTACATGGGCCAAACCTCAACAACAATGCAACTTAGGCTTTTCCGGCCTTTGGCTCTGGAAACTTCACTCTATCTTCTTTCTCTGCTCGATACTACCAGTGAAATCTATGCTGATATTCTTGAGGAAACAAAGAAGCTTGCAGAAGAATTGGAGGTTTCTTCTCTTGAAGAAAGTCTTACAGCATACAAGCAGGAACCTGATAGGGTCACCCACTTCGTCACCGCTTGCCAACAGATTGTAGGAAGTGATGCTCTCTGGCTCAGTATGAGGAGGAAGGATACCCCTCCCCAGGAGACTATCAGTGACAGGGGGTATGTGGTAATCAAGAGAGCGGCAGAGAAGATTGAGGAAATGGTGGAGTCAATATCGACGTAATGCCTTATATATGCAAATAACTATGAGGAAATTAGTAGTCACTCTGCAATGATATATAAAATCCTCATCTGGACACAGATGATAAGAACCTGCAATTACATACATAAGCAGAATAGCAATTCCTCTCTCTGGTACTTCTATTTCGACCAACCCAAATTTTAACCTCAACGAACTTTGGCAAACCTCAAAACACTTTGATTATCCAAAGAAGAATGGCCCGCTGTTATCTAACTCTGAATTCAATGGATACCATGTCTGGGTCATATACGTAGAAATATGTGCTGTTTGCATCGGGCTTCCTGATTTCTGTAGCATTGTAGCCCATGTCGAGTGCCAGCTGCTGTTTCGCAACGATGCCTTCTTTGTCTGTGAAGAAGCATGCTACCAAACCTTTTGTTGTGCACTTTTCACCTTTTGGTGCACATACAAGTTCCACTTCAATCTCACCGCTCTCATCTTCCAAGAAGCAGAGTGATGCACCCCCTAGGGTCTCTTTTCCGGCCGTAATTTCTCTGAATGGTTTCAATCCCACAAAATCCTGATAAAACTTCTTCGATGCTTCAATATCTCTGCACATGATTGTCATTCTGAATCTTTTCATCGTAGCCTCCATCTTGCAGCAATGCTGCGTTACAAATAGGGATGAAACAACATCGTCCCCTGATTCTGCTGTAAAGTGGTTTTGATTGGAGTAGATACACTACAAAACATGGCAAGTAAATCGTTGATTTTCTCGACAGATTAAGACAGTATTGTAACCTGTGTATGCAACTTCTTCCGAGCAAAAATGAGTTGCTCCCAAAACGATATAAACAACATTGGTATAATATATATAACTTTTCCTACTGGTTTACAAGTGTCGTTTTTCAAAACTGTGATTAATTTCTTTGGCCTTGCATGTACTCAAATTGCGTTTCATCAACCTGAGCTAATGCCAATAAAACAAAGCAGAGCAGGTACCCTCATTACTGATAATATTTGCTCTGCTTTTTGTATGGTACCTGAAGAGTATTACCCTCTGGCCATCATAGTATGCAGGCCACCACCATTTTCAACGTTGGTGAATCCCATCTGGTTCAGAATACGCATACCATAGCTGGAACGGGCTCCGGAAGCACAATAGATGATAATCTTACGATCCTTGTCTTCAATGCCTTCAGCCCACTCTTGCAGGGAATCGAGTCCAACATTGATGGCTCCTGGATATGCTCCCATCTCAAACTCCATAGGAGTACGAACATCCAGGATGATGGGTCCATCTGAGTCAAGCGTTTCCGTTTCATCAGCTTTCTCTTCTGCCTTTGTCTGCTTTGAATCTTCTACTGACTTTTTTACGATCGGAAACTTTCCTACCTGAAGATACTGGAAGCCTATAGCACGTGCATGTCGCTCTAGGCTTATATAACCGCCACTCACGTAGAACACACGGTCAAAGCCCGCACCCTTGAGCATTCTGAGTACTACATGGCCTTTCTGTCCATCATCACTGATGAGAATGATAGGGTTCTCCCTGGGGATCTTGTCCAGATTCTCTCTGATCATATCCTGACTCAAGTTGTTCGTTCCACGCAAATTGGCTTTTCCATAGCTAATCGGATCACGCAAGTCGATGGCAATAGGCTGCATTTCCATGACAAAATGCTCAAAGTCCTGTGCTAACACTGATGGACTGAAACCACTGTCATGATTTATTGCAGTGAACGCTGCCATATTGACAGGACCGTTGGGAGAGTTGAACGGAGGAGCGTAGGCCAAGTCCAGTTCAGCGAGGTCTTCAAGCGTCAATTCTCCTGCAATTGCAGTGGCAATAACATCAATCCTCTTGTCAACACCAACACGACCAGCAACCTGGGCTCCAAGGACTTTCTTGCTCTTCTTGTCAAAGATCAACATCAAGCTTACTTTCTCAGAACCAGGGAAATATGCGGTATGGCTTGCTTTGTGTACGACAACTGCATCGGCGTCGATGCCTGCATCCCTACTCGCCTTCAGGCTCAAGCCGGTAGAACCTGCTACAGCTTCGAATACTTTAACCACCGAGGTACCTGAAACACCTTTATAGGTACGGGATCCTCCAAGCGCATTCTCTCCAACAATTCTTCCTTGTCTGTTTGCCGGCCCTGCAAGTGGCATCCTTACGTTCTTGCCAAGTACGTTGTGAGAAATTTCTACCATATCCCCAGCAGCAAAGATGGAAGGATCACTGGTACACATCTGATCATTGACCTTGAGGCCACCGGAAGAGCCCATATCAAGGCCAGCATCTTTTGCAAGTTGTAGTGTTGGACGCACACCCACTGAGAGCAAGACAAAATCGGTATCAATAGTTGAACCGTCATTCAAGATTACCTTGGTATCTTCAATGACTTCAACTGATTTCCCGAGCTTGAGTTTCACTCCATAGTCAAGCAGTTCTTTCGTGATGAAACCGGCAAACTCCCCTTCCAGATTAGGCATCACCTGGGGTGCCATTTCTACGAGGGTGACTGCAATTCCACGCTTGGTAAGAGCCTCCACCATTTCTAGACCAATGAAACCACCACCAACTACTACTGCCTTCTTGGGTTCTTTTTCACTGATGTAGTGGTCGATCCTATCCATGTCTGCAAGGGTCCAGAGCTGGAACACATGTTCTTTGTTGACACCCGGCAATGGCGGTACAACCGGCTTGCCCCCCTGTGCAAGAATAAGCGAGTCATAGGGGAAAACAAACTCTTCTCCAGTACCTGTATTCAATGCCTTGACCTGCTTTTTTTCTCGATCAATAGCAATCGCCTCTGTATGGGTATGGACCTTTACACGATACTGTTCATGAAAGGTCTCTTCACTTGCAAGAATCAAGGAAGAACGGTATTCAATATCTCGTCCAAGAAAGTAAGGAAGCCCACAGTTTGCGAATGAAACGTCTGCCCCTGCCTCCAAGAGTGTGATATTCACATCATTATCTAGTCTGCGTGCTCTTGCCGCTGCAGTTGCTCCAGCTGCAACACCACCTATAATCAATACATCCTTCATTAATAACTCCTCGTGTAGCGAACGGTAAAAAAGTAATATTAATAGTTGCTAGTGTCAAGTATTAACACTAGCAATCGTTATTTTTTTCTTGATAGAGATATCATTTCACCTAATGGCATATATTCATTTCTATAGGTACATATTTTATACGTTGGAAGTGTTGTAGAAACACCTTCTATTGAATAAAAGTCTCGATCTATCAGCTTTGCACTGCAATATAGAAAGAATCATTTCCCAACGGAGTGAGAGGAAAGGAATCAGCATGATGGTTCCTCTTTCGAGCGAGTTCCTGGAAAGTAAAGTGAGACACCCCGTCCCTTGAGTGAAAAAGGAGGCAACGCCTCTTGAGCCCAGGGGTATTGATACCTTTCATTGACTTTATTTACTATATTTTGATATATAGTTAAATTATACTATAATTTTCAAATATAGCTATATATATCTATATTGACAGATTATAGTATCAGATGTAATCTTGATCCATGGATAATAGACAACACTATGCCGCTATCATCGCTGATATCATTGGCTCACGTACACTCACAAACCGAAGACAAGTTCAGACAAAGCTGCAGATGGTCTTGCAGAATATTAACAACTATTCCTTTTTGGGTACCTATGAGCAACTTATTCAAACCGCACCCTTCTCCTACACGTTTCCTAAGCCCAAACAAAGCAATTTTATCAAGGATTCAATTGCATCATCATTCACGATTACGCTTGGAGATGAGTTCCAGGGTTTGCTGAGCGATTGTTCTCTTGCAGTTCCAATCGTTGATTACATAGAACGCCATATGTGGCCGGTGCGCATCCGTTTTGGTATCGGTATTGGAGAAATTCACACTGAAATCATCAAGGATTCTCCTTTTGGCATGGATGGACCGGCTTACCACATTGCCCGTGATATGCTCATGCAGCTCAAGCAAAGCGAGAAAAAACACAAAGAACCCTATACGACCATACGAATTGGTATTGCTGATAATGAGAAGCTTTCACTCATGCTCAATATGACCTTTTCACTCCTCTCGACATTGAAAGCAGGCTGGACAGACAAACAGCAGAAAACATTGCACACGTTCATGGAAGCAGGCCAATACAACCAAATGCAAACTGCTGCACTGCTCGGCATCACCCAACCAACGGTGAACAACGCATTGGCCTCAGCACAATTTTATACCTACCTGCATACATTAGCTGGAATCACAAGCATCCTCAGTGAGGAGTGTGTATGAATACCGTTGTTTTCCAATTGTATCTCCTGCTACATATATTGGGTGATTTCTACCTCCAAAGCGAAAAAATGGCAGGGTCTAAAAAAACAAAACACCGAGCTGTATTGCTTCATGGTTTTGTATATGCACTACCATTTTTGGTCTCCCTTGTGTTTATTCAGCCTTCCATGGCCTTGATCAATTCCCTCATTTTCCTCATCCTTCTTCACATTTGTATCGACACGATCAAATTCCTTTTTTACAACCATGGAAAATACAAGGAATCTACACTGTATTTGGTGGATCAGGGTGTCCATCTCATCTCATTAGCAGCAGTGGCAATATTCATCAAACCGGTGCCATTACAACCGGCGTCATGGATTACCAAGTCTCTGGGACCAAGTACTTTCCCCTATGCTACCTTACTTGTTTGGACTCTCTGCATCCTGATTCTAGCCAAACCTTCCAATATAACCATTAGACACATTATATCAAGGCTAGGAAGCAAAGAGGAGACACCCCGTAATAACGCTGGGGCTATGATCGGAACCATTGAACGCTATATCATGATAATACTGTTGAGTCTTGGACAGTTTGGTGCCCTGGCTTTGGTGATGGCAGCCAAGTCTATTTCTCGCTATGAAATGCTTAAAGATAAGGACTTTGCAGAATATTACCTTCTGGGAACCCTCTTGAGCATTCTCATTGTTCTGATAGTCTGGCTACTCCTATTTCTCTAGCTACTACAAACTCCAGAATTAATCATGAATGTGAGTAGAACCATCATGGTTTGTTTGTTTCCAGGAGAGGAGTTGAAATAGCTGCTCCCCAATGAAGGCAAGCATGCTGATCACGATGGTTCCAGAGAGCACAAGGGCGGAGTTACGCAGGGTAAGCCCACTTATGATGATTGTCCCGAGGCCTTCCCCTCCTATAACCGCCGCAATGGCAGCCGTACCCAGATTGAGGATGTAGCTGTGTCGAATTCCAGTAATAATCATAGGTAAAGCCTGGGGAAGCTCAGCAATATGCAGTTGTTGGAACCACGTCATCCCCATTCCCTTTGCAGCATCAATTGCTGCTGGACTCACTGAGTTGAACCCTATTACTGTATTCCCTAGAACAGGAAAAAGTGAGTAGAGAAACAAAGCCAGAAGCGCTGGCTTCCACCCAAATCCCAACACAGGAAAAGCCAAGATGATCACTGCAGACGGTGGGAATGTCTGGATGAATGCATTCAGTTTGAGTACCAGCTGTTGGAACTCCCTTCCAGCTTTTCTGGTGACCAAGATTCCAATAAAAATACCGAACACACTCGAAAGCAGCGTTGCTGCAATCGTCAACGTAATATGTGCTCCAGTCATCTGGAGAATTGTCTTTCTTGCATGCGTGAATTGTGTCTCATGGGGAAACACAAGAGAGAGAATTGCACTTTGCAACGTGGGAGAAGTGATATACAGAATCAAACCGATTGTTAGCAATAGAAGAGGAATCCATTGTGTTAGTACATGCCTACTAGGAGATGCTGATCGTTTGGATTGTCTCAAAACGCACCTCCCCAAACAAGCGACCTTCATCATCCACAACGGCAGCAGCAGGTAAACCGAGGCTCAAGATTGTTGCCATGCACTCCCTCAGGGATGAGTATGTTTGTACTGTGTGGCTTGCGCTATTCACCACACGGGAAACGAGACGGCCATTCACCCACATGAAACCTTTTATAGGATGCCCCATTGCATCTACTTGCCAATAACAACACGTCGAATCTTCAGGTAATACTGATTTGGTTGGTTCTTCCAGTCCAGAAGGTACTTTCTGGATACAACAGTGGTCGGCGGTGAAGAGAGAGAGCCGTTTGAGAGATCTGTCAGGGCCGAGAAAACGCTCAACAAACTCATCTTTTGGGGAAGCGAGAATATTAGCTGGTGTATCAGCTTGCACTACCTCTCCTTCCCTCATGATCACCAGATAGTCAGCAAGGCGGATTGCCTCATCAATATCGTGAGTGACAAAAATAACCGTTTTCTTCAATTGTCGTTGAATGTGGATAAACTCATCCTGAAGCTGTTCACGAGTCAGGGGATCCACCGCCCCAAAGGGTTCATCCATCAGCAATACAGGAGGGTCTGCACCAAGGGCACGGGCAACCCCTACCCGTTGGGCTTCCCCACCCGAGAGTTCATGGGGATACTTATTTCTGTAGACCTCAGGGTTGAGTCTCACCAGGTTGAGTAATCGTTTTACCCGTTCAGCTCGTCCTGAACGTTCCCACCCGAGTAACCGAGGAACCAGATCGACATTTTCCTCCACACTAAGGTGAGGCATTAATCCAACTGATTGAATGGCATACCCCATGGCTCTTCGCAGCTCCGTCTCATTCATGTTCTGAATGGATTCATCACCATAGGTAATAACGCCAGAAGAGAGTTTCACCAGTGCATTGATGCACCTGAGGGTTGTGGATTTCCCACACCCACTGGGACCGATCAACACTGTTACCCTATTGGTTGGTATTTGCAAGCTAACGTCTTTGAGTGCCTTGGTCTCTCCATACTGCACAGAAATACGTTCCGCTTGCAGAAAAATGGAGGTTTCAGAAAGGATAGGATGTGGAGGCAAATGCATCAGTGTTCCTCTCTTTTTAAAAATGTTGGTGAAAAGAAATTGATTAGGATCTGAAAAAGTTGGTCACAGACGACAGTAAGAATGATAATAAGCAACATGCCAAGCAAAACCATATCAACCGAAGCTTGCCCCAGCCCCTCAAAGACCAAGACACCGAGCCCATCCCCTCCGATCAACTTGGCAAGGGTGGCGTTCCCTATGGTCTGTACCAAGGCTACTCGCACTCCATGGAGAATCCCTACGGTTGCCAAAGGCAGACGTACAATCTTCCACAATTGGGATGAGTTCATACCCATTCCCTTTGCAGCTTGGATGACTTGTTCATCAATTCCATCAAGCGAGGTAAAGGTATACCTGATGATGGGATAGAGTGCATACATACTGAGCGCAATAATCGCTGGTGTATTGCCGATTCCTTGGATTCCCCACTCACGAAGAATGGGGAAAGCCCGGGAAAGCGCCGCAAGTGGAGCAATCAACAATCCAAAAAGCGCTATACCGGGGATGGTCTGCAACACATTGAGGATGGGAAACACGATGTTTCTAACCGTCCGATTCGAAAAGGCAAGGAAGGCAATGGGAATACCGATGACCATGCTGATAAGCAGGCTGATTCCAGTAATCCTGATATGTGCCAGGATTTCTCTCCCCAAGCGAGTTCCGAGGTTCTTTGCTTCAAGGAGAATACCGAACCGGTCAAACAGTCCGATAGAGCCCATGCCAATTACAAGCAATACCACCAAAAAGAGAGCAATCTTGTCACTGGTTTGCAACTTTGGTTTCATCAAGTAGAGAATGGAAACAGCTGCCAGATACACATACATTCCTGAGGCTGGACTATATCGGGCAAACGCCCCAAGGTCTGCAACCAATGCATTTCCCACGATTGTCAATACCAAAAGTGGACTGAACACTCCCATAGCTGTAGCAACAGTGGCTATCAGTGAGGCATGCATCCTCTCTGTGATGCATGCACTTACCAGTACCATGAGTGGGGGAATGAGCAAAAGCAGGATAGGCCCAATACCGAGAGAGAACAGCCTTACCGTAAATTCTTCAGCAATTCTGTTTTCTCGTGATTGCAAAAAAGGAAGGGTCAAGCTGGCCAGAAAAAGAAACAGAGCAAATGCCACCTGTTTATCAAGGGCTTTCAACGTTAGTGTGTTCCGATTCAATGCCATTCCTTTGTTAGGCGTATCGCCTGTTTGGTCACTATCTACACCTCGCAACAAAGGCAAAAAAACCCTTGTTCGTTTGAGAATAACAGGAGAGGGATGAGGAATCAAGGTATCCAGAGGGGTTTTTCCTTGTGCAATGGTGCAATCACCTTTATAGTGCAGAGTATATCAACAACCTACCAGGAGGGAATCACGATGAAACGTTACGATGTAATCATCATTGGAACAGGGCAAGCAACCGGAACTATCCTTGGTAATCTCCTGGAAGAAAAGAAATCTGTAGCCATTGTTGAAGCGGATCGCGTAGGTGGAAGTTGTGTCAATTGGGGCTGTACCCCTACAAAAACACTTATTGCAAGTGCCCGAACAGCCCATATGATTAAACGAGGCAGTGATTTTGGGATTGAAGTAGATTCCTACCATACAAATTTTTCCAAGGTAATGGATCGGGTTAATGCTATCCGCAATGAATCCAACAAAGGCTTTACGGCATGGCTTGAAGAAACCGTTGACTTCTATCCTGGCTTTGGTACGTTTGTAGATGCCCATACGATAGCAATAGAAGGAACTCATATTTATGGTGGATTAATTGTCATACATACAGGAACCAGGGCAAGGGTTCCTAGTATACCGGGTATTGAATCTGTTCCTTGGTTGGACAACAAGGGAATCCTTGCTTTGAATGAGCTTCCCTCGCATCTTTTAATCATTGGAGGGTCCTACATTGGGTTGGAATTCGCGCAGGCTTTCAGACGACTCGGCTCAGAGGTAACACTCTTTGAATCGTCTCCTCAGATAATCTCTAAAGAGGATGAAGATATCAGTGAAATTGCCCGGTCCGTCCTGGAGGATGAAGGGATTGAGATCTTTACCTCTGCCTCAATCAGCTCAGTCTCCCAGAAAGCTGATCAGCAAATCTCAGTAGAATACCAGGGAGGCACCATAACCGGTAGTCATCTGCTTGTTGGTGCCGGTAGAATACCCAACAGTGATGGATTGAACCTGAGCAATGCCGGCGTCAAGATCGACGAGAGAGGGTTCATTATTGTTGACGATACATGCCGTACATCTGTGCCGCATATCTATGCCCTTGGGGATGTAAACGGGAGAGGTGCTTTCACACATACCTCTGTGCATGACGGGCAGGTGTTTCTCTCGGCACTCTCAGATGGTTCCAAGAAAATCTCTGACCGAACTCTTACCTACTCGCTCTTCATCGATCCCCCACTGGCCAGGGTAGGCATGAATGAGAAACAAGCAAAGCAACATAATATTCCCTACTTGGTGGCTACCAAAGAGATGGCATCGGTAAGTCGTGCCAAGGAGAAGGATGAAACAAAAGGGCGTATAAAGATTTTGGTAAACAAGGACGATGATACAATCATTGGAGCCGCTGTATTCGGTGTGGGTGGAGATGAAGTAATCGGTATGATTGCACTCGCCATGCAGGCAGGACTTCGCTATCAGACACTCCAGGAAACCGTAATCCCCCATCCTACCGTTTCGGAATTAATCCCCTGGGTATTCTCATCTCTTCAATCGGAGGCATAATCATGAAACAATTCACGAAAAAGGTACTCTTTGCACTCTTGGCTCTTGCACTGCTAACCACTCCTGCTTTCACTACAGGGACAAAGGAAAGTACTGGCAAACCTACGATTACCGTTGGTTCAAAAATAGATACAGAAGGTGCCTTGCTAGGAAACATGATTGTACTGATGCTGGAAAACAATGGCTTCCGTGTGGTTGATAAAACTCAGACGGGGTCTACCCCCATCGTTCGTTCTGCTATCACCGCCGGGGAAATTGATATCTACCCAGAGTATACAGGCAATGCTTACTACTTCTTCTCTGGAGAGAGCGAAGCAGATCTTTGGAAGGATTTCCAAGCCGGCTACAAAAAGGCGGCTGAGCTTGACTTGAACGCTAACAATATTGTCTGGCTTACGCCTGCTCCAGCCAACAACACCTGGGCAATTGCAGTACGAGGGGACCTTGCTGAAAGGGAATCCTTGGAAACCCTGGAGGACCTTGCTGCCTATGTGAATGCAGGAGGCCATTTCAAGCTTGCGGCGAGCGAAGAGTTTGTTTCCAGTGAGGCTGCACTCCCCGCCTTTGAAAAAGGGTACGGATTCACTCTGCGTGAGAACCAGCTTTTGGTTTTCGCTGGTGGAAACACCACCCTTACAGAACAAGCAGCAGCCTCTGGACAGGAACAGGTCAATGCAGCGATGGCTTACGGTACCGATGGACAGCTTGCTGCATTGGGCTTGCAGGTCCTCACTGACACGAAGAACATACAACCGGTCTATGCTCCCTCCCCAATCATCCGACAGTCAGTACTCGAGCAGAGCCCTGAGATTGCCACGATTCTTGAACCGGTGTTCAAGAGTCTTGATCTTGAAACCCTGCAACTGCTGAATAGTAGGATTGCAGTTGAGGGCCAGTCTCCCCGAATGGTTGCTGAGAACTATCTGAAAGAGATTGGGGAAGTTCAGTAATCATCTTCCATTGCTGTAAAAGCAATGCGTAATCAAAGTCATATTGCCCTTCAGCAGTTACCTTGGATAGTTTGTCCTTATTGGTGAATGCTGATGGGCGTGTTTCCTTCAGGTCCAACTGAGCCAATAATTGGGTATCCAGTATTGCGACTGTAGGCAACAGCATCCTTCTCCTTCATGCTGAGCAAGAGTCCTCCCGAGGTCTGGGGATCATACAACACATCAAGCATTTCTTGTGCGAAGGAGTCCTGCAAAGAAACCTTCTGTTCCAGATATTCTCGATTTTTGTACATCCCTCCCGGGTTCAATCCCATCTGTGCATATACAAGTGCTTCTTGGAATAGGGGAACTTTGGATGCATATAAGGTAATGCCAACCTTTGAAGCGACAGCCATTTCAGTTGCATGTCCAATCAGGGAAAACCCTGTGATATCAGTCGCTGCGTGAACTGTGAAAGCAGAGGCTTCATCTCGTGCCTGCTTGTTCAACATGGTCATACTTTCGATTGCCTTTTTTGTTGCGACTTCACTGGCCTGACCAGCCTTGACAGCAGTATTGATGATTCCTACACCAAGCGGCTTGGTAAGTACCAGTAAATCACCCACTTCTGCCCCACTATTCGCCCAAATACTTTTCTTGGATGCAAATCCAGTTACGCACAACCCATATTTTGGGGTAGGATCACTGATGGTGTGTCCCCCGGCAATAACCGCACCTGCCTCTCCTACCTTGCTCTGACCTCCTAGGAGAATCTCTCGCAGAACCGAAAGATCAAGGCAGGAGGGAAAGCACACCAAATTCAAGGCAACCTTGGGTTCCCCTCCCATCGCATAGATATCGCTGAGCGCGTTTGCAGCTGCAACCTGCCCAAACAGGTAGGGATCATCCACCATGGGTGGGAAAAAATCTACTGTTTGGAGCATCACGGTATCATCCGCTGAAGGTAATGTATGGACAAAGGCATCATCACTCCCTTCATACCCTTCCAAAAGATCAGGGCTGTGCATCACCGGTAGGCTATCCAAGACTTGATGCAAGGTGCCTGGAGCCAACTTTGCTGCACAACCACTTGTCTCGACCATCTGCGTAAGTTTTACTTCTTGCATACGTTCATCCTTATAATTTAGTTAGTTTCATTCCGAAGCAATTGTATGGAATTGCTTGGAATGCATATCATCCAATACCTGGGAGCATGCTTCAATTGTCTTCTGGATCTCTTCCTCTGTCGTTGCATACCCGAGACTGAAACGTACAGTTCCTCTGGGAAACGTCCCTATGCTCCTATGGGCGATGGGGGCACAATGCAACCCTACCCTTGTCTCAATACCAGCGCGGAGAAACAGCATGTCTGCAACCTTTGCATTGTCCAGACCAGGAAAATCAACGCTGATAACGCTGGTACGATTACACATGTCCTTCGGGCCTATTACCCTGAGGCGATCATCTGTTAAAAATGCAGAGAGCAGAATCTCTGTGAGTTTCTGTTCATGTTCAATGATGTCTGTTTTGTTCTCATTAATGTAATCCAATGCAGCTGATAGCCCAATTATCCCAGGGAGATTCTGTGTTCCCGCTTCGAATTTATCGGGAAGAAAGTCCGGCATCTGCAGCAGGTCACTCTTGCTTCCGGTACCACCTGCGGCCCAAGGTTTGACAAGGTTTGCCAACTGATCGGATACAATTAATCCCCCGACGCCCTGTGGACCCAACAGACTTTTGTGTCCAGTAAAGGCAATAGCATCTATTCCATCAGCAATCAGGGAAAGGTTTGAAGAAAGAGGTAGCTGGGCAGCATCAATGAGAAGCATAAGACCATATGTTTTTGCGATGGCGGCAACGTCCCTGACAGGTTGGATGCTACCAGTGACATTTGATGCTTGCGTCATGATGATTGCTTTTGTGTGTTCTGTAACAAGTTGAGGTATTTGTTCAATTTGCAAAAAACCTTCAGCGTTGCAAGGAATGATGGAATAGGGGATTCCAAACTGCGACAATGGACGCATAACAGCATTGTGTTCCATTCCACTGACCAGCACATGGTCCTCAGCTGTAAAGAGTCCTGCGATCAATGTGTTCAGCGCATGGGTTACGTTGAGACTGAAGGTTACATTTCTGCTGTCGCTGGCTCCAAAGAATTTTCCCAGTTTGTCTCTGCATGCTTGTATTTCCAAAGCGGTTTCATAAGCCCGATTATAGCTGCCTCTCCCTATGTTCACCGCACGTTCACGTATGAACGAAGCAACTGCTGTTGCAACTGTGGGTGCTTTGGGCCAAGAGGTAGCCCCATTATCGAGGTAGATGGTTTTCATGGAGCAAGCGTAGCATAATACACTAAAAATTACCATTGTTTTTTTATTAATATAAAGGTTACAATAGGGTTTATATGGAGGTAATATGGTTGTCTCAAGAGAAAAAAAATCGCTTATGGTTGCAGGAATAATCATAGGCATCATCTCTGTGGTGCTTGTACTGCTCGGCAATCCCAGAAACATGGGATTTTGTATTGCTTGTTTCTATCGCGACATTGCAGGTTCTTTGTCTTTGCATCAAGCCTCTGTAGCTCAGTATGCTCGGCCGGAGATCATAGGATTGCTCTTGGGCTCGATGCTTATCAGCATTTTCAAAAAAGAGTTCAAACCAAGAGGTGGCTCAAGCCCGGTATTTCGTTTCATCATCTCTTTCTTTGTTATGATTGGAGCATTGGTGTTCCTTGGATGTCCCTTCAGGATGATTCTAAGGCTGGCCGGAGGGGATTTAAACGCAGTGGTGGGGCTCTTTGGTTTCATTGCCGGAATTATTGCTGGTTCGGTGTTACTGAACAAAGGATTTACCCTTGGACGAAGTTACAGACAATCCAATGTGGAAGGTGGTGCCATTGGCGGTATTTTTGCATTCCTTCTTCTCATTCTTTTGTTTGTTCCATCACTTCTTTCATTCAGCACTTCAGGGCCAGGTAGCTTGCATGCTCCCATCATTTTCTCCCTCCTAGGAGGGCTTGTTGTGGGGTCTCTGGCACAACGGAACCGGTTTTGCATGGCAGGAGGCATCCGGGATATTTTCCTTTTCAGAGATTTCACCTTGCTTTCAGGTTTGGTCATGGTATTCGTGGCAGCGTTAGGTATGAATTTGGTGACCGGAAACTTCATGCTTGGATTCGAAGGACAGAGCGTTGCACATACCAATGTGTTGTGGAACTTTCTGGGCATGGCTTTGGTCGGGTATGGTTCCGTGCTACTTGGAGGTTGTCCTCTCAGGCAGACCATCTTAGCAGGAGAAGGGAACAGTGATAGTGCAATCAGCGTGCTGGGCATGCTCGCAGGAGCTGCATTCGCCCACAACTTTTCCTTGGCTTCCTCTCCCCAGGGACCTACTGTTGGAGGCAAGGTTGCAACCATCCTTGGTTTTGTACTGCTCACAACGATTGCTCTGACGATTATCTATGGCAACAAGAAAAAGGAGGCTACAAATGGAAATTGATGCTCGCGGGCTGTCTTGCCCACAACCAGTAATTGAGACAAAGAAAGCAGTTGACAAAAAAATCATGCATCTTAAGGTGCTTGTTGACACCATAGCGGCAAAGGAAAATGTAAGTCGTTTTGCAAAGGTAATGAAATACCATGTAGATGTCGTTGAAACCGACTATGGATGGATGTTGGAATTGGAGAAATAATGAACCAATTCATCGCAACATTTCACAGCCAATATGGAGCGGTACAATTTCTCAAGCATGCAAGAGACTATCATATTGATTGCAGGCTGGCACCGGTACCAAGGATACTTTCATCTTCATGTGGAACCTGTGCCTATTATACGTATAAGGATTGGAATCCTGGATTCGTCATGAAGGATCTGGAATCAATTTACAAAGCATCTGATACTTCATATGAATTGGTATTCTCAAACGAAGACACACTCTAGTTGCATGGTACTTGCTCCTGTGCTCTTCTGTATTGTATGGGATATAAAGGTATCATCATCATTTCTAATACTGAGCATTGTTCTAGTAAATTCACACGCTACGAGTGCCAATCATTTTCATAAACTTTTATAGGTAACGCGCTAAGACCACTTTATTTTACTATGACTAATATTCTTGTAAACGTTTACAAATTTTCCCTTGACAGTTAGGAATAGTCATGTGAATAATACAATTGTACAAGGAGATGCGGCTGTGAGTAATGTAATCCTGTCGATGAAAGCTATTGACAAGCGATTTGCCGGCGTACATGCACTCAAGGGTGTAGACTTCGATTTGTATGAAGGCGAAATTCATGCAATTGTCGGTGAAAATGGGGCTGGCAAATCAACGCTGATGAAGGCCCTTACCGGTATATTTCCAAAAGACTCAGGCGAAATCTATTACATGGGAAAGTTGTTCAATCCTCAAGGTCCGAAGGAAGCATTGGATGCAGGAATTGCAATCGTGCACCAAGAGTTGAACATGATGGAACATCTTACTGTTGCCCAAAATCTATTCATAGGTCGCGAGTCTACTAAACTTGGTGGTTGGTTCTTGGATGAAAAAGAACAGAACAAGAAAGCTAGAGAATTGTTCGCCCGGTTGAATATGTCCATTGATCCAGAAGAAACGGTAAGTAATCTTACCGTTGGAAAACAACAGATGGTCGAGATAGCAAAAGCTGTCTCCCACAATCTCAAGGTTCTGATTCTTGATGAACCTACCGCTGCCTTGACGGATAGGGAGATTAACGACCTCTTCTCCATTATGAAAGATTTGGCAAAGAATGGGATTGGAATGATCTACATCAGCCACCGCCTGGATGAAATAGGTGTCATCACTGACCGAGTTACCGTCTTGAGGGACGGTGAATATGTAGGGACCAAGCTGACCAAGGAATTAAGCAAGGACGAGATGATCAACATGATGGTTGGTCGTGTTATCTATGAGCAGCCAAAATCCAAAAGCAACGTTCCAAAAGATGCACCGGTGGTCTTGAAAGTGGAGAACCTTAATGCAGGTAAACTCGTACAAAACATCTCATTTGAATTGCATAAAGGAGAAATCCTTGGGTTCTCAGGGCTCATGGGCGCAGGCAGGACTGAGACGATGCGGGCTCTTTTTGGCGCCGATAAAGCCTCTGGGACTATATATGTCAATGGGGAAAGAACAATCATTGAAAGCCCCAAGGATGCAGTGCTCAACGGTATTGGGTATCTTTCAGAGGATCGAAAACGCTTTGGTTTGGCGATTAGACTGTCAGTGGAGGCAAATGCCGTCATGGCATCCTATGAAGATCTCTGTCCAACACTCTTCCTTCCCCGCTCGAAGCTTCATCAGGTTGCTGCAGAAAATATAGAGAAACTGAATGTAAAGACACCCTCACTCGATCAGTTTGTACAAAATCTATCGGGGGGCAACCAGCAGAAAGTGGTTATTGCAAAGTGGTTGATCAAAAATTGTTCCGTACTCATTTTTGATGAACCGACACGAGGAATTGATGTAGGTGCCAAGAGTGAAATCTATCACTTGATGAATGAACTGGCCAAAGAAGGAAAGTCTATCATCATGATCAGCAGTGAACTGAATGAAATACTGAGGATGAGTGACCGTATTGCTGTAATGTGTGAGGGAAAACTCACTGGATTCCTCAATATTGAAGAGGCAACCCAGGAAAAGATTATGGAACTGGCAACACAACATGGATAGGAGAAGCCATAGATGAAAACGGATGATACTATTGAGTTGAAAAGAAAGAAAGGATTGAGCCTTCAGAAAATGCTTGCCCCATTGGCTCTCGTCATTATCTATGCATTTTTTTCTTTGTTCGGTAGAAATTTCTTCTCTTATATAACGTTGGTAAACATTCTTGACTCTTCCTACTATATTGGATTCTTAGCTATCGGGGTGACATTCGTCATTATCACCGGTGGAATTGATCTCTCTTGTGGTACGGTGATGATGGCCGCCACTATCATCGGGGGAACTGCATATAAAACCTGGGGATGGCCTATGTGGCTTTCCTTGATTCTGATCATCATCGTCGCTACCTCCTTCGGTCTTTTTAACGGTATTCTGGTAAGTCGACTGAAGTTGCCTCCTTTTATCGCAACTCTTGGAACTATGATGATTAGCTTAGGAACTGGTTCCATTGTTTCGAATGTGCGCAGTGCTACGTTCCCTGCTCGTGGTTCTGCAGATAGCTGGTTCAAAGGAATCTTCAAATTCATCACAGAAGACAATACATCCTACCCTACTGGAGCAATTGTGCTCTTTGGTACAGCTTTTATTGCCTATATCATTCTTACGAGAACCAAGATGGGACGGTATATTTTCGCAGTTGGTTCAAACAAGGAAGCTGCACGTCTCAGTGGTATTGATGTTGCAAAATGGGAGATGATGGCTTACGTAATCAGTGGCTTCCTTGCTGGAATCGGTGGTATTGCTTTTGCTGCAGTCTACACTACGGTGATGCCTGCCCAAGGACAGGGTTTCGAACTCTATGCTATTGCAGGGGCTGTCATCGGAGGAACAAGCCTCAGCGGAGGAGCTGGTTCTGTCTTCGGTACCATGATTGGTGTGTATATCATGAGTGTGTTACGTGCTGGACTGCCATCGATGGATTTGCAGTCACAGTACCAGACATTTTTTACCGGAGTGGTTGTCCTTGGTGCAGTCATGCTCGATATCTATCGTACGAAGAAGTCATCAGAAGTTCGTATTCTCTCTGATTCGGACAAATACAAGGAAGAGATGCTTGCAAAGATATCCCAATTGAAAGCCAAGGAATCTGTTGCTGATATAGCTGACAAGAAAGCTCTACAGAGTGAACTGGCAGATTTGCGACGCGAGATGCGTACACAATATCGAACCTTGAGACGAGAAGAAAAAGCGCAAAGAGCCGCGCTCCGCAAGAAAGAGAAGGAGTTTGCAAAGAAATAACGGAATACATCCGTTTATATAGTCAATCCGGGTTATTGGACCCGGTAGAAAACAGGAGGATTGGTATGAAGAAGACATTATTCGTTCTAATGGTTCTAATGTTACTTACTTCCACTATTTTGCTAGCGGAAGGCGTAAAGGAGCAAAAGCCCTATATTGCTGTTGTTTCCAAAGGAGAACAACACGATTTCTGGCAGCAAGTGAAACTTGGAGCCAATGCGGCAGCTACTGATTTTGGTGTTGATATCACGTTTGAAGGCCCTCCTTCTGAAAGCGATGTACAAATCCAGGTAGAAATGCTCAACAATGCTATGGCCAAGAATCCAGTAGCAATTGCTTTGGCTGCATTGAATACAAGTAGTGTACTCGATCAGCTCCAGCAAGCGAAAGAACGAGGAATTCCTGTAATTGGATTTGATTCAGGTGTACCCGAAGCTCCCGCTGGTTCTATCTGGGCAAATGCTTCCACCAACAACTATGCTGCAGCAGGCATGGCTGCTGAAAAGATGTTTGAAGTAATCAAGAGCAAAATTGAAGCAGCTACAGTTGCTAGACCTGTCAAGATTGTAGTCATGAATCAGGATGCTTCTGGAGAGTCCTTGCTGAGCCGTGGTAAAGGATTCAGAGATACCATGATTAAGTTGATTGATGAGCAGACCTCACTTAGCAAGAATGACATTGCAGTAATTGGAAACACAGCGTACATTGCTCCTGATAGCCCAACAAAGGGAAGAAAAGTTTTCATTGAGATGATTGTTCCTGCCTCTGCTGCAATGACTGATGCTACCAATGCCTCACAGGCAATGCTGAACAAGGTGACCAGTGACAATATTCTTGGAATCTTCTGTTCCAACGAGGCTACGGTCAAGGGTCTCTTGGCGGCAACCAATGATGGCGCAACATTGAAGAGCAATCCTGCATTCAAGGATGTTGTGGTAATAGGATATGATGCTGGTGCAGCACAGAAGAATGCTGTCCGTAACCAGTACTTCCTCGGTTCAATCACCCAAGACCCCTATCAGATTGGATATAAAGCTGTCGAACTGGCCTACAAGGCTTACAAGGGTGAACCTGTTGCCGATGTCGATACCGGTGCAAAGTTTTATAACTATCAGAACATGGATGATCCAGATATCAAGGGTTTGATTTACGATTGATGAACCATTGATGAGAGATAGCATCTCATACGTTTGGGGGGGTCACCGGCACTTGTACCGGCTGACCCCTTTTTGCTAGGAGAATATCATGTCCTCACCAACAATCAAAGATGTTGCAAAATCGGCAAACGTTTCAATTGCCACTGTGTCTCGTGTCCTGAATCATAGTGAAACTGTTCACAAACATACCCAAGAAAGAGTCTTGGAAGCCATGGACCTTCTTGGATACAATCGTAATGAAGTAGCACGTTCTCTTAAATTCCGCCATACCAAGACTATAGGCATTATTGCTCCAGAACTTTCCAATATATTTTTTATGGAAGTTGTAGAAGCTATTGAACGTTGTGTAGGTCCTTTTGGATATTCATTGCTTATCACTTCTTCTAATGATTCGATAGAAGAGGAGAAAAGAAAATTACAAATCTTCATTGAGCGTAATGTAGATGGAATTGTGGTAATGCCGGCAGGAGCAGAAGGTCAGCACTTTTTGACGAAAGCATTGGACAAGATTCCATTGGTTATGGTTGATCGTTGCATCGAGGGGATTAACGTTGATTTTGTGGAGACCGATAGCCGCTACGGTGTCCATCAGATGATTAAGGCACTGAGCCATGAAGGATATAAGCGAATTGGTTATATCGGTGGTGATCTCAGCATCCATACTGCGCATGAACGCTTGTTCGCTTATTTGGAGGCTATGGAAGAACTAGGGTTGAAAGTAGAAAATCGATTTGTCTATCATCAAGGCTCGATGACTCAAACCTCGGGCCGGTCTCTTATTAGGCAAGCACTTCTTGAGGTTGATTATCCTGAAGCATTTTTTATTGCCAATGATTCACTACATCTGGGTGCAACCATTCAAGCATTGGAGATGCTCTCCTCTTCTCAGCTTGACCAGCTTGTCTTTGCAAGTTTTGACTATCTTAGCTATGCTCCGCTGCTCAAGCTTTGTCATTATGCGGTAGCACAGCCTTGTGATAAAATTGGGGAAGA
>WOYI010711296.1_pt1 | contig 35905 bp, 40 predicted proteins | sample 6423411 | NCBI WGS metagenome assembly WOYI01 (sample SAMN13441803, study PRJNA592873) | oil field metagenome | biome: oil field; feature: oil-well bore; material: oil-contaminated soil; isolation source: oil-contaminated soil from oil-well borehole | place: Germany: Wietze | collected 2016-10-18 ...
GAAAGTCCTGAACAAGAGAAACACAAAATTGCAGAAGAATTAACGGATCATAGATCTTAACGAGTTTTTATCTCCATTTTCAATTTCAACCAATCACATTAAACAGCAACCGCAGATTATAAATAAAAAAAACGATGTAGTTGTATATGCATATCGAAAAGAAGGTTAGTTGGAATGCCATAATAGCTACATGTTTGCTTGCTATCTCACTGCTGGCAGGCTGTGTAGAGCAGGGAGAGGGTAAAACACTAAAAGTGTTCCATGCAGGCAGTCTGGCGGCACCGTTGGGCGAAGTTGAAAGAGAATTCGAACAGCTGTATCCAGAGATAGATGTGCAGAGAGAATCCTATGGCAGTGTTGAAGCAATAAGGCAGATAACAGAAGCAGGAAAAAAAGGAGATGTACTTGCTTCTGCAGACTATACCCTGATACCAGATATGATGTATGATGAATATGCTGAGTGGGTGATCAGATTCGCAACAAATGACATGGTGCTTGCTTACAACTCTGAAAAGAGCAGGTATGCTGAAAGTATCACCGCAGAGAACTGGCATAATATTCTGCGCAGAAGCGATGTAACCTTTGGTTTTTCAAATCCAAACCTTGACCCATGTGGTTACAGAGCTATGATGGTCTGTCAGCTTGCAGAACTGTATTACAACGATAGCAGGATATTTGATGATCTAATTATGAACAACACTCTCATTTCTGTTGAAGATGGTGACGAATATCTTATAAAGATAAAAGTACCAGAAAATCTCGGCCCTGATGCCAGAAAGGTCACCATAAAACCCAAGGAGGCTGAACTCACATCTCTTGTTGAGATGGGTGGTCTTGACTATTATTTCATATACCGGAGTGTTGCGGTTCAGCACAACCTCAGTTTCGTTGATCTGCCAGGGGAGATAGATCTTAGCAAGGTAGAATACGAGGATCTGTACAAAAAGATAGAAGTTGAAACCGCTGATGGAAGTGTAAAAGTTGGAAAGCCAATTGTCTATGGTATAACTGTACCGAAGAATGCGGAGAGCCTTGAACTCGGGCTAGAGTTCGTAAGATTCGTCACAAGCAAGGAAGGACAGGAGATATTTTCCAGAAACGGGCAGCCTCCCATCGTTCCTCCAGTTGGGAGCGGGGATCTGCCAGAGAGCCTAGGGGTTAAGGAAACATTAAAGCTGGCAACTGGAAGCCCCTATGAGCTAGGACTAATCGATGCGCTAGCTGAGCCATTTGAGGAGAGATATAATTGCAAGGTTGAAGTAACAAAGGCTGGAAGTGGTAAGTCACTGGATCTCGGCAGGGAAGGCAAAGTTGATCTTGTAATGGTACATTCACCAGAGGAAGAGGAGAGATTTATTGCCGATAAGCATGGTTTGGATAGAGCTTATGTGATGTCCAACGATTTTGTAATTGTAGGCCCGGAGGATGATCCTGCGGGGATTAGGGGGATGACAAACGCCACAGAAGCATACAAAAAGATCGCTGAGACCAGAACACCTTTCTTTTCCAGAGGAGATAACTCTGGAACCCACAAAAAAGAGATGTCTATTTGGAAGGACGCCGGGATAACACCCAAAGGGGAGTGGTATAGAGTAACACACTCATTTATGGCCACAACACTTGAAATGGCAAACGAGGAGCAAGGATACTTCATGACCGACAGGAGCACTTACATCACACTGAAAGATAAAATAGACCTGGACATACTGGTTGAAGGAGACCCTGAGCTGGTGAATCATTATCATGCGATTGCAGTGAATCCGGCTAAACACTCCAACGTGAATTATGTCCTAGCAAAAGCATTTATTGATTATTTAACATCCACAGAGGGAAAAAGAACAACTATGGAATTCGGAACAAAGGAGTTCGGTGAGCCTCTCTACTATGTTATGTTGCAGAGGGAGTAAATGAGTAATGGGCTATTAGAACATTCTTCTATTCAATTAGAACAGAACATGAGTAGGATCAACAGGCGGCATAGAGATCAACAAAAGCAAAAAACAGATTAGGTGAAAATAGGTGTGAATAGGCATATGGGTTGGAACAAAAAAAAGCTTCAAAGGGACTGTTGAAAGCGAGAGCATATTTATCGTATCTTTCCTGGTTGGTGTTTTTCTTGTTGCATTTGTTATTCTCACTTTGAGAAACATGTTCTATGCACAGATGGAAGATTTTCCTCCGCTCATTGAGCAGCAAAGGATCTATCTGTGTTGGAGTCTTGAGTAATAAGTAGTTAGGCTGCGATATGCTCTACGCTTATAGTTCTTATCCTGGCGAATCCATTGGCATACCTCCTTGCCAGAAAGGATTTTGTGGGTAAAAGCAAAATAGAGGGTATAGCCGATATAAAATAACATAGATTTATAAAAAACCACCACCATCGCATTTATGGATGATGACTCGTTCTATCTTTTGATTGCGATCGTTGATCTGATCATAATCCATGGCCTTGGGGGATCTACACTTCTATCAGCAACCATAACAGGAATGACAGCAACACTTGCTGTTTTGGGCATCTCATATCTCATTCTTCTAGCGATCCTGCTTCTCTATATCCTGGATAATGGTATCGCTGAAAAGATGAGAGCAAGGACTATAATAGAAAATAACTCGATAACATCATTCCTCTTACTTATCTCTCTCATTTTCTTCATTCTTTGTATCGGTATAGGCGGCAATGCAGCAACAATATTTGATCTCTCGCAGAACTCTAGCCTCGAAGAGATCTTTGGTTCCATATCTCTGGGCCCTGCGAATTTGATAGGGCAAAGCCTGATGACATTTTTCATATTCTTTTTTGGACCATTGGCTTATGTAGCTTTAGCAAAAGGTTATGGCGCAAAGAAGAGCTTTGAGATCCTGAAGCTGAAGATAACCAGGCGCAGCATTCTATACTTCTTAGCTGGTATACCCGCAGTTATTTTACTGAACGGCGCTTTAGAATATCTATTGTTATTTCTGCAGGATCTCTTCGGATTTCAGCTCGCAGAAAATGTTGTCGCGATAGGATTGGTGCAGGGCATGAATGTGCCCATGGCTTTTATCATGGCAGCGCTTACAGCTTTCGGTGAAGAGCTTTTCTTCAGGGGCTTTATGCAGAACCGGGCTGGAATCTGGCTCACAACAATAGTCTTCACCCTCTCGCACATAAGTTATGGAAATCTCTATGAGATCATAGCTGTATTTGTGTTTTCTCTCATAATGGGCTATGGAGTGAAAAAAACAAAGGACCTGGGCTTTTCCATAGGCATGCATTTTACAAACAACTTTGCAACAGCTATCATCATCAACTATTTCCCGCATCTGGCGGGTATCTGATAACTCTTGCGCCAGCTCTGAAGTAATATGGAAGTAGAGAGAAAATGTGAGGCTTTGCATAGCGCTCATCCCCGCAAACTATGAAAGCCTTATCATCGATACCTCTCAAAGCCCTTCCCATAGCCTGCGAAACTCTCCTTATCGCAGGCACAGTGTATGCATAGTATCTTCCCTGCTTGGCCCCATAGAGGTTCATGTAATACTTGATATAAAGCGTTGTTTTCAGTGTTGCCCTCTCAAAGGGTATACCAGCTATAAACACAGAATCTAAAGCTTGAGGCAGATCTATGCCCTCTGCAAATCTGCCCTGAGCACTTGCGACAAGGCATCCCCGCTCTGCTTCCCTGAAACTCTCAAGCATCACTTTTGCTTCAGCTCCACTCATAGAGTGTTCCTCAATAAAGATGTTATCGGCATTCAAACCGGCATCTAAAAGATCACCCATTATCCTGTAACTTGAACAGAACAGTGCGCTCTTCTTACCCTGATTAAGAAACCATGAGACCGCTTCCACATACCTGTTAGCCATCGTTTTGCTCAGAGCCTCTCCCTCTGTCGATAAGCCTTCTATTATGTAGCCCTTCACATTTTCTTTCTTGAAAGGCATGTAAAAACTCTTTCCTTCATAGTCCCTTAACCCTATGGTGTCGGCGAATCCCTCTACAGGTTCAAGAGTGCCAGAGCAAAAAACACATCCTAAAAACTGGTCCCATAGCTCTGAAAGGAGCTCTCTAGCTCTCATATCGTATATCTCAAAGCTTTCATCGCTCGCTAACATAACAACACCTTCAGCAGAAGCTTTTTCTTCAACACTCTGCAGAAAAGATCCAAGATGATAAAGCGATGATCTTGGCGCAAGATTTTGCTCAAGTTTCTCAGCCCTTATTTTCTCTCCATATTCCATAAACCTGGAAGCTAAACCCCTGAGGTTTAAAGCGTTAAGGAAGCCCTCCATATCAACCCTGCTTTCTCCTTCTATACGCTCCATAACCTCTAAAAGCGCTTTAAGAGCTGCTTCACCATCTTCATCATCCATGCCTTCTATCTCATCAATAGCATGCTCAACACCGCCCTTTCTAAGGGAAACGGAGCTAAGATTTATGGCTGCCTGCTCAAGGTTGTGGGCTTCATCTACAACTAGAAAACTATCAGGGAATGAAAAAGAAGAGCGAAGAGAATAACCGGCAGTAGAAAGGATGTAATTGTAGCTGAGACCTATAACACTTGCATAAGGTAAAAGCTTCCTCTGGAAATAATAGGGGCAGATCTTTTCTTTCTTCGCTATCTTCAAAAGCTCAGAGTAGAGTAAGGGCTCTTCTGGCGAAAAAGAAAAATCAGATAGATTCTTGTTGAAGGCGCAATCCTTCATCTTTTTCTTGCAGAAGTAGGAAGCAGTATCATAATCAAGCCCTTCCTTGAGCAGACACATGTCCTTTTTCCCTCTGTATGAGAGACCGAAAAAATTGTTTATCGCTTTAAGTTCCTCAATAGGTCTATCACTCTCATTCCCTGTCCTTACAGCCCATATTATCCTTTTGCGAAAAGGCAGGAGGGCAGAGAGTATGCAGGGCGTCTTCCCGAAACCTGTGGTGGCGTTTATGCAAAGCGGTTTATCAATATGAGAGGACACAAAATCAATTAAATCCTGCTGCTCAGCCCTTATGCGATATGGAAAGATCAATTTCCTCACTACTCAAGCTCCTTCCTGCTTTTTGTTTTTATTGCAAGATCATAGCCAATCTTTATTTCACCCATTCTTGAGATCGCTTATTCTAAACAGAGGGACAAGCTCCAGCTTGTTGCTCTTGAGTATTTCCTCAGCCCCTTCTTCTCTATCAACAACAGTAACAACCCTATCAACATAGCCCTTGTTGCTTCGTATCACCTTGGCAGCACGCAATGCGGTTTCGCCCGTAGTTGTAACGTCCTCGATTATACATAGCCTCTTGCCCTCAACCTGCCCTATATGCTCTTTTTCAACTCCATGCTCTCTTTTTTCTTTTCTTATTATCACATAGGGCTTTCCAGAGTAGAGTGAGGCAGCAACAACAAGCGGCACTGCTCCGAGCTCAACACCGGCAAACCCATCATACCCTACTCCCCGCCAGGATAGCTCCCTACCAAGGGACTGAAGCGCTGCTGGCTGTGTTATGAGACCTTTTATATCAACATAATAGTTGCTCTTTCTACCGCTCGTCAGAACAAAATCCCCCTCTTTAACACAATTGCTCACAAGCGATCTCAGCTCCTCTACGTTCTCTTCCTTAAGTGGCGCCACCGGAGCACAATCTGTACAAAGCCCGAGCATGGGCCTATAGCATGATGTGCAAACATTTCTCTTGCAGCTTATGCACACATACCTTGCTTCATTTATCCCGCATATCTCACATTTCATATCATCACCTCACCATGGTACGTCCTTTAGCCTCAGCTTGTAGGCAGCTATATTGGCTGCCCGATGAAGCAGTGGCGTCATTACCAATACAGTTATGGCTATGTACCAATTAAAGCTTTCCAAAAACCAGTCTCTGCTAAATACGAAGCACAGAAACCATGAGCCAAAAACAAGGTTGAGCTGATCAAGCACTGGAAGCTTTTTTCCTTGCTCTATACCCAGCCTCCTCTTTAAAAAAGAATTGCAGATATCACCAAAAAGCCCGCCAAATGAAAGAAGAAATATATTAAAGTAGGAGCCATAGAGCCCAGAATATAGCTCAACTATGACGCCAGCAATAAAGCCTAAAAGCGTCCCCAGGGCTAATCCTTCAAAAGTCTTTCCCCTGCCCAGAATCCTTCTTCCATCAAAGAAATTCTTACCCAGATCTATGGGCATTTTTCCCCTGGAGAGCACTGCCCCTGGGCTTGAGATGTAGGCTGGAAGCATCAACAGAAAAGCTTTAAGCAAAAAGTTCATTTTATTTCTTCCACACAAGCAATCTGGCTCAATACATAATTGCGTATGTCCTCAGCGCTCTTTGAAGCGTAAACCCTCTTCCCTTTTTCAATAACCTTATTCAGCATAGGCTTCATCCTCTCACCACAGCACTGTGGTGGCTCTGCACCCCATGGAAGAACCTCAAAGTTGAAACAGTGGTCGCATCGAAACCACTGCTTCTTTCCCCCGAGCTTCCCTCTCTTAGCAACGGGTTTGCCCTCCTTCTCAATAACATCCATGGCAAAATTGATGGTCGGAGCATTGCTTATGCACGTTCCAACTCCGAAACCATCAACAAGATCTCTGAGCTTTAATACCTCTTCTTCATCAACCCCGCCTGAGACAATAACCTTTGCTTCAAATCCCCTTATGTTCATCTCCCACTTCACCTCTGCTACTATGTCCTCCATCTTCCCTTTTCTTGAGCTTGGAGTGTCCAATCTTACGCCTGTGAGCTTTTTTCCAAGGGTCTTGCAGGCAAGGAGCGCTTCTGCCTTCTCATCATAGTATGTGTCTATAAGAGCTATGCGCGCTACACTCTCATCAGCTGTCTCATCAAATGCTTTCCATGCAGCGCTCTGATCACCGAACATTATCATAAGGGCATGGGGCATTGTACCTACGGGCACTTTACCTATGGCATTTGCTCCAGCTATGCTTGAGACACTATCACAACCACCAATGTATGCGCTTCTATCTATCATTGGCGCGATAGCTGGATGCATTCTCCTTATGCCAAAAGATAAAACAGTTTTACTACCCGCAAGTTTTTTTATCCTTGCACTTTTCGTTGCTATGCCCGAAGCCTGACAGATCAATCCTAAAGCCGGAGTCTCCAGTTCGCAGAAAGAGCCGTAAGGGCCCTCAACATAAGCAACAGGCACTCTTATTCTCTTCCTATCCTTATTTACAAATATCGTGCCTTCATCGACTGCATAGACATCTACAGCTCTATTCTCAAAGAGCGTTAAAAACTCTTCAAGCCCGCAGAAAACAGCCCACTGATAGTTGTGCGGAAAAGTATCTGCAGTGAACTCCGCAACTACGCTCTCTCTGTCCTTACCGTACTTTTTCAGAGCATTGAGAGTGTTAACAAAGTAAATATCTGTAGTTTCACCATCAATAATCTCTTTATCTCCAGCAGTAAAAAAAGCCATAGAGTGGAGAGGCTTTACTCAAAGAAAAAGGTTTCCATAACAGACTTCAGTAAAGATCCAGAGATCCTGCTCACCTACCTACCCCTGCAGAGATACTATATACACACCGCCGCCATCAAATGATATTGTATTGCCGTAAACCACGGGATTTTACTTGAACGTACCAGCTGTTGCTATAAGTATCCCCTGAGCAGATAATGAATCATAAGCATATCCCACCCTCTTCATAACCCAAGCTCTGGCACAGCCTAGCCTTGAGGTATTCGGCCTTATGACCATAGCGCACCTTTTTTTAAAGATTGGACGCCCTACTCTATTGCTCCAGCGTTGATAGATCACCAGCTTCAGTGCCCACCTCCTTTGCTCTGAGCAACCTTCTCATTATCTTTCCACTTCTCGTTTTCGGCAAAGATTCAACAAACTCTATCTCCGAAGGCTTTGCTATGGATCCTAGCTCATGGGCCACGTGTTCTATTATTTCCTGCTTGAGCTCATTAGAAGGCTCAACTCCCTGCTTGAGAACAACAAATGCCTTTATTATGTTACCCTTTAATTCATCAGGTTTTGGTATCACGGCCGCCTCATTCACTCCAGGATGACTCACTATAGCACTCTCTATCTCCGCAGATCCCAACCTGTAACCTGAGACCTTTATCACATCATCCTCTCTCCCTATTATCTGTATGTAGCCCTCTTCATCAATCTTTGCGGCATCACCTGTATAATAATAGCCGGGAATTGTTGTCCAGTACTTCTCCCTGTATCTTTCTGGATCATTATAAAGGCCTCTAAGCATAGAAGGCCATGAAGGTTTAAGTACCAGATGCCCTATCTCCTGAGCCCTCACAGGTTTCCCTTTATCATCGACAACCAAAGATTCTATACCAAAGAATGGCTTCCCTGCCCAACCAGGTTTCATCTTCATTCCCGGGATAGTCGTTATGGTGTGCATACCCGTCTCTGTCTGCCAGTATGTGTCAACTATAGGGCACCTGCCATTTCCCACAACAGTATATAGCCAGTCCCATGCTACAGGGTTTATTGGCTCTCCAACAGTCCCAAGAATTCTGAGAGAGCTTAGGTTATGCCTCTTTGTCCAAGCATCACCGAAGCGCATGAGCCCCCTTATAGCAGTGGGGGTGGTATAGAAGATCGATACGCCATATCTCTCAATTATAGACCACCACTTGTCAGGATAGGGGTAGTTAACAGCTCCCTCATAGATTATCTCCGTGGCACCGTTAAGCAGAGGACCATATACCACATAGCTATGCCCTGTTATCCAGCCTGCATCACCGGTACACCAATATGTATCCTCTTCTTTGAGATCAAAATCAACCTTTGTTGTAATATATGTTCCAACCATATACCCGCCATGAGCATGAACAACCCCCTTGGGCTTTCCTGTAGTGCCAGAGGTGTATAGTATGAAAAGGGGGTCTTCAGCATCCATAACCTCAGTTTTTACTTCATTAGCAAGCCTCAGGGCCATGAGCTCATGGTACCAGTAATCCCTCCCAGGCTCCATATTAACAATCATCTTTTCTCCTATCCTCCTTACCACTATACAAGCTTCTATAGTTGGGGATCTGCTAAGAGCCTCATCCGCTATCTTTTTGAGCTCTAGGGTTCTTCCGTGCATGTAACTTCCATCCGCTGTGATGAGTATCTTTGACTGTGAGTCTCTTATTCTCTCGCTCAGAGCCTCTACGCTTAACCCACTGTAAACAACGTTGTGCACAGCCCCTATCTTTGCACAGGTAAGCATCGAGATTATCTGCTCAGGTATTCTTGGTAGGTATATGGTTACCCTATCTCCCTTTCGGACACCAAAGCTCTTAAGCACTGCCGCAAACTTCTCACACTCCTGAGCGAGTTGATAATAACTCAGTGTTCTGATCTCTCCATTTTCTCCCTCCCATATTATGGCTAGCTTATTCTTTCGCCATGTGGTCGCATTTCTCTCGAGTATGTTATAAGCTATGTTACATTTGGCCCCAACAAACCACCTTGCAAATGGTTCATTCCATTCCCAAACCTTATCCCACGGCTCAAACCAATCCAGCTCTCTGGCTATCTTGTCCCAGAACTCATCTCTGTTCTCTATGGATTTTTTATACCATTCGTCGTATTCCCTAGGCTCCATAAAATTGGATATAATCCTTGCCATATATATTTTTTGTTATATAGATATCCTGCAAAAAGTAAATAAAAGTGAATAAATCTAAACTAAAGAGGTTGTGATTATATATATTATATATAGTAAGTTCTATAATAGAGTCCACCCATGTCCGTTTATGAAAGGTTTGGCAGCACTCATAGCACTTCTGCTTCTCCTGCCACTGAGTGCAGGACTGCAAGAAGAGGAGTTGGAAGGACTAAACATATACTTTGGCAATCTACACAGCCACACATCACACTCTGATGGGGAAGGCACTCCGGAAGAAGCATTTGCATTTGCAATGAATGCGGGTTTAGACTTCTATGCAATAACAGACCATGCGGAACAGATAAGCGATGAAGAATGGATTAATACAGGGGAGGCTGCAGATGCATTCTACGCTCCTGGAAGTTTCGTAACAATGAGGGGCTTTGAATGGACATCCCCATTTACAGGTCACATAAATGTCTGGGGCACAGAAGATTTCACAAGCGCAGTAAGAACCCCGAGGCTTGAAGGAATCTACAAATGGATAGATGAGCACAACGCTCTCGCGCAATTCAACCACCCTGGAAGAGAGTCTGGACCTTTTGTTGGGGATTTTGATGGTCTTGCATTTGACGGCATAGCAATAGATAACATGGTCAGCATAGAGACAGGGAATAAGGGCACAGGAAACAATGATGGGGGATATTATAAATACTATCCGCTAGCTCTGCAGAATGGCTGGATCTCAGGCCCTGCGAACAACTGGGATAACCATGATCTGAAAAGCAACCCCCACAGAACCGCCATAATAGCTAGCGAACTGACAAGAGAGGGACTTTACGATGCTCTTGCACAGAAAAGGTTCTATAGCACAGATGACAGCAACATGCGCGTGATATTCAGATGCAATGGTGGATGGATGGGCTCAGAGGTCTATGGAGATAAGCTTAATTTTGAGGTTGTGATAGAGGACGATGAGCCTATAATGAGGTTGGAGATCCTCAATGAAAGAGGCGAGGTTGTTATGTGGATGGAAACGGAGAGCACCCATGTTGAATGGAGGCCTGAGATTGAGACTCAAGGCGGTGCATACTATTTAAGAGTCTTTGAGATGGATACAAATGGTGATGAGCCCGATGCACCAGAGGGAATGCAGGTGGCTGTTACAGCTCCTGTGTGGGTGAGATAATGAAGGGCATAGCTTTTCTGCTGGCCCTCTCTTTCATATCCTTTTCTGGGATCTATTCTGAGAACTATGTAGATATAGACAATACGCTGAGGAACAGTGATGAGATAATAGCCATAGCGCATAGAGGGGAGGCAAAGCTTGCCCCAGAGGACACACTGGCTGCTTTCGAGCTTGCTATCAATGAGGGAGCAAAGTCCATAGAGATGGATGTGAGAATGACCGCGGATGAGCATCTCGTTCTTATGCACGATGATGATGTGAGCAGGACTACTGATGGAGAAGGAAGGATAAGTGAGATGACTCTGGAGGAAGTAAAGGCTCTGAGAATAAAGCCGAAAGCATGGATGACTGTTCATGAGCCTCAAGAGATCCCGACACTTGAAGAAGCTCTGCTTTTCATAAAGGGAAGAGCCATAGCAGACCTTGATGTAAAGAGCGCTGACCCTGCTTTGCTTGTCAGAACAATAGAGAGCGCTGACGCTTTGAATACTGCCTATGTTGATGTTTCAAGCGTTGAGGAAGCTTTGCTCCTCAGAGAAATTAACCCATGGATAGCGATACAGGCAGGAGATATAGAAAGCACAGATGAGGCTGCGCAGTACATTGATGCTTTAGGTAGAGTTGAGGTCTTCGAGCTGGAGGAGATCCATCAGGGGATTAAAGAGACCATAGATTTCTGTCATAAACAGGGTAGCAAGGTGCACATACCGGAGAAGGAGACTCTCTATCTTTTAGGATGGCCTTTGGCGCTTTCTCTGGGGGTGGATGGGATACAGACAGACAATCTGCAGATGCTGATGCCCTATCTCGAGAGAATTAACAATGGTGCAAGAGTTGAGGAGGTATTTTAGAAAAGAAAAATAAGTAAAAAAGAATTTATTGCTTATGTCCATATTCAAGGCATATGACATAAGGGGTATATACCCCGAGGAGATAAATGAAGAGACGGCAGAGAGATTGGGCAGGGCTATAGCAAAGCATTTCAAAACCACAGTTGTTGCTGGCAGGGACACAAGGATCTCATCTTTGCCCTTATTCAAAAGCTTCGCAAAGGGCGTTAATGCTGAAGGCTATGATGTTGTTGATATAGGAATAATAGATACGCCAGGACTCTACTTCGCAACAGCACACTATGGCTTCGGATGCGGAGTTATGATAACAGCCTCTCACAACCCTAAAGAGTACAATGGATTGAAGATCTGCAGGGAAGCAGCAATACCTGTTGGCTCTGACAGCGGACTTAAGGATATAGAAGAGATATTTAATGCTGTTTCTACAGGCACAGAAAAAAAAGGAAAGATCATAGAAAAGGACATGCTCGATGATTACGCTGACCATCTCATGCACTTCTATAAAGGGAGCAAAAGAAAAGCTTTAGTCGACTGCTCTAATGGCGCTACGGCGAGGATCGTAAAGAAGCTCATTGAAAAGGGCATACCTTTGGAAGTCATAAATGACGAGATGGATGGAAACTTTCCTGCACATGAGCCTAATCCTTTGAAAGAAGAGAACCTCCAGCAGCTAAAAGATAACATGAACGATGCGGACATAGGGATATGCTTTGATGGGGATGGCGACAGGGTTGGCGTTGTTTCCAGGCAAGAAACCATAAGAAACGATTTTATAACGGCAGCAATAGCCAAAGATCTGTTGAAGACTCATAAGGGAGAGACAATTCTCTACGATCTGAGATCAAGCAGGGTGGTGAGAGAGGAGATAGAGAAAGCCGGAGGGAGGGCTGTCATGTGCAGGGTTGGACATGCGTTCATAAAGAAACAGATGCGCGAAGAGAATGCTCTCTTTGCTGGAGAGCTCTCGGGGCATTTCTATTACAGAGAGAACTACTTCGCGGATAGCGGGCCGATAACAATGCTCACACTGCTTGGAATGGAGGACATAGAAACAGGAAGCTTCAAAAGATACTTTCCTAGCGGCGAAATAAATGTTGAGGTGAAAGATCCTCTAGCAGCTCTAAAGAGGATAGAAGAGAGATTCGCTGGAAAAGGAAGTATCTCTTACCTCGATGGCATAAGCTTTGAGTGTGAAGACTACTGGTTCAATGTGAGGGCAAGCAACACAGAGCCTCTGGTGAGAGTAAATGTGGAGTCAGGCAACAAAGATAGAACACAGGCTGTTGTTAGACTTTTACTGGATCTGCTGAGGGATTGAATTGCTAATCAGCATATCCTGCCCTAAGCTTTCTTTTATACCCTTAGATGTGGCTCTGAGAGAGATCGGAGGAAAGTTTGAGGGCATAGAGATTCTTGCAGAGGAAGAGCACAGCGCAGAAAAGATAAAAAGGATAGAATTGAGATCATCAATACATGCTCCCTTCAACGATCTTAACATTGCTTCTCTGAAAGAGGAGCACAGGCTCTATTCCATGAATGAAGTAAAGAAGGCAATACTGGCTGCTGAGAGGAAGGGTATGAAGCTTGTCACCTTCCATCCAGGCTGGCCTTCACCATTTTCAATGGTTGCTAAAGATAGGGTCATAGAAAACGCAAAGAAGAGCATAGAAGAGCTCAATTCATTTGCCTCAGCTCACAGAGTCACCCTGTGCGCTGAAAATCTACCGAACTTCTTCACAACAGCAGAGGAGCTTCTTGAGGTGACAGATAACATATGCTTCGATGTGGGCCATGCGAACATAACAAAAACAATAGACACGTTCTTAGATCACAAGAAGAGCATAAAGAACGTGCACATACATGAGAACAGAGGAGAGTATGATGAGCATCTTGCTGTAAGCGGAAGATACATAGACATAAAGAGCATCATAAAAGAGCTCGGGAATAAGAACTATGTGATAGAGGTTACCAGCATAGCGGATGGTGAGAGGAGCAGGGATTTTCTCCTGGGGCTCTAGATCTCAAAGAGAGCTTATGCTGCTATCTATGATCTTTTTTATCTCTGCATCCAGTGCCGGCGGTAGCCCTTTTATGTCAACGCTCAAAAACCCTCTAACGATAACGCTGGTTGCTTCCTCCTCGCTCAAGCCTCTCGACATGAGGTAGAATATCTCTTCCTCTGCTATCTTTCCTATAGCTGCTTCATGCGATAGATCAACATCACTTAGCGTTGCTGTCAGCTCCGGAACAGAGTATATCATCCCTTTCTCTCCTAGAATCAAACCCCTGCATTCTAAATGCCCTTTCACTCCCTCAGCTTTACCAACGATGTCCCCTCTAAGATAGGCATTACCTCCTGTGCTTATTCCCCTCGAGATCATCTCTGTCTTTGCACCCTTGCCTTCAAGGTGTGCTCTTGAGCCCACATCTATGTTGCTACCCTCCTTTGCAACAACAATTGTGCTGTAGCGCACCGTTGCGTTGTCTTTAACATAGGACACGGGATACATCTGGGTGCTCTTTGTCGGCCTCATGTTCACATAGTTGCTCAGAAATGTGCCCTCAACTATGGCTCCGCTTCTGGGCCTGACTGCAACATCTTCCCCCCAGCTGTGTATCATGGTGAAGCTCAATTTTGCCCCTTTCTTTACATAAAACTCGCTTATCCCTATGTGCAATCCTCTGTTGCTCTTCTCTCCCACAGCACATCCTGTGATAATATCAAGCTCCGAGCCCTCTTCTGCTATTATTATGTTGTGCACATTCTGCAGTATGTCCGAGCCTTTCATGTACAAGCATGACTGAACAGGAAATCTTGACTTTACTCCTGGCAGAGCCCTTATGAAATAACCCTTTACCGGATGAAGCTGGGAGTATGCGGTATACTTATCCTGATCAACCTGAACAGCCTTCCACCAGTAGTCCCTGAGCCAATCGTACTTCTCCAGAGCTCTGTTAATACTCATGACCTCTATCCCCTCCTGCAGTGTTTCTTCACGCAACACCGAGGAATCAAACTGCATGTATGTGCCGGAACGCCCGCTTTCCTGTATCCCTATGTCCAAAAGTCTCTCTCTATCCCCGGGATCTACACTCGGAGTTGTGACTGGCTCTTCATAATCCTCTATGTTTATATCCTCACCATATGGTGCTTTCTTGTTTAAAGCTTCTTTTGCCCTTTCATCTACTGTCTGCATCTTGCACACTCCTCATATCCATTCTCTTTTATGTTCTCTAAAAGCTCCTGCGGATTGCCCGAGCACACTATAGTCCCATCCAGCATTATGAAACCTCTATCAACAAGGACATACTGCATTATTGAGCCTAAATGTGTTATTATTAAACCTGATGCTTTTCTAACTCTGGGCTTTTCTCGCTTTAGCAGCGCGTTCATTGCCTTCCCTATCAACTCTAAATTCTCAATATCAACACCCGAATCCGGCTCATCAAAGAGAGAGAGATCAGGCTCCATCAAAAGCAGCTGAAGCATCTCACTCCTCTTCAGCTCACCACCAGAGAAGCCCAGGTTAACATCTCTTTCAAGAAAGTGGGACATATTCAGCTCGGAAGCAACCGATTTTATTCTGTTCTCGTCAGAGTGTATGTGCTTTAAGAGATCAAGAAGCTTAACCCCGCGCACAGCTGGGGGCTGCTGGAATACCACGCCAATGCCCTGCTTAACCCGCTCATCAGCTGCCATCTCTGTTATATCCTTACCATTGAAAAATATTGCTCCTCCTGTAACTCTATAATTCGGGTTGCCTGCTATAGCTTGAATGAGCGTTGACTTACCGCTCCCATTAGGGCCAAAAAGGACACAGCTCTCTCCATCCTCTATCTTGAGGTTTACTTCCTTCAGTATGCCTTTACCCTCAACCTCTACACTAAGATTCTTTATCTCAAGCATCGCAAGGTATTGGTTAGAAGGTATTTATCCTTTTTTGCTTACATGTCTGTGAGTTTTTAGTCTACAGGCTCGAACTCGCTCTTTTTTGCCCCGCAGATAGGGCACACCCACGTATCTGGTATCTGTTCAAATGGCGTGCCGGGTGCAACGCCGCTCTCAGGATCTCCTTTTGCAGGGTCATACACATAGCCACAGACAGTGCATCTATACTTTTTTTGCGCGTTCATTTTTTCAGCCTCCTCACCATTAGCCTTCTCATCCTTTATATAAGTTGGTGCACTCTTTGGTGCCTTACCTCCCTTTATCTTATGGTAGTAATCGTAGGTCATTGGCTCTTCATTGCTCATGATATCGCAATCAACAACTTCTCCCACAAATATCGTATGCGTTCCAGCATCCATTTCATCCATAACCCTCGCTTCTATGTATGCTATGGAATTGTCTAGAACTATCGGTGCTCCTGTTTTTCCATCCTTATAATTTACTCCTTCAAACTTGTCTATATCTCTCCCGCTCCTGAAACCAAAACGGCCTACGAACTCCATAGATGTGCTCTTTGAGAGCACAGAGGCGCAGAACACCTTGCTTTTCTCTATCATACTATGCGTCAAATTTTCTTTATTCAGAGCAACAGCAATCCTTGGAGGTTCTGAAGTTACCTGGAATAGTGTGTTGGCTATCTGTCCATTCTTTTTATCTCCATCAAATGTGCTTACCACATAAAGTCCGTAGCTTATCCTGTGCAAAGCTTTTGGATTCATGGTCTTTATTTTTTTCATCGTTTATTTAACTTTGTCTCAAGGATCTCTTTGCACTCAAAGAGATCCTTTGCACAATAATCTGCCTCTGCGCTCTGAGAAAAAACAAGAACGGTTTTGAAACCTGATGCTTTTGCCCCTAATATATCCCTCTCCAAGGAGTTGCCCACAAATACTCCAGTGCTTAAATTGCTCTTACGCAGAGCCAGTTCGAATATCCTTCTATCTGGCTTTGCATAGCCTGCTTCTTCGCTTGTTGTTATAGAGGAGAAATATCCGCGTATCGGCTTTATCTGAAACTCTATGTACTGCGTATCAGCATCGCTTATCATGCCTGCGGGAGCAAAAGCCTCCAGGAGCTCAATAGCGCCATCATTTAACCTCACATACTTCTTATGCATTCTGAAGTACTCCTCCAGAAACCAGTTTGTTGGACCATTCTTTACCCGGCTAAGGAACCAGTCCTGTGCTATCTCTAAAGTGTTGTACCACCTGCCTCCGGCAACATTTTTCTGCATTGCCTTGTTGTAGCTTGCCAAAAGCTCTTCAGCATCAAAACCATATCTCTTTTCTATGGCTTTCATAAGCTCTTCATGCGCTCTCTCATCACTCTTTTCATCCATGAGCGTGCCGCCAAAATCAAAGAATATCATATTCGCCTCCAGCCAGTATAGAGAGAAAACTTAGAACCTCTTCATGATCCTTAAATAAATATCGAGCTTTCGTCTCCCTCCTCCCGACAGCTATTGTTATGCCTCTATCCCCTACGGCTTCAAAAGCCGGCTCATCGCTGTTATCATCCCCTATATATATGCAGAGGCACGAGTTTTCAGAGAGCAGAAACTGAACCACTTTGCCCTTGTTCCATCCTTCATCAGGTCTAAATTCTACAATCTTTTTCCCATACTCTATATGCATATTGTCCAGGTCTAAACCTTCGAGCATTCTTCTAAACTCATCAAAAAATTCTCCTTCATCGGCGTTCCTGTAGTGAAGCGCTATGCCAAAGGTCTTATCCTCTACCACCACTCCTTTCGTCTTCATCCCATTGAAGTGCTCATACAATCTTTTTACAGTCTCTCTGTATTGATCAAAGCGCTCTTCAGGTTCCTTTACCCTATAAAACTCGAATCCATGATTTGCCACTACAGGTAAATCCAGATCAAGAACGCTTTTTATTGATCTCATAGATCTGCCAGTAACTATGATCACCTCATCCTTCAATCTTTTAAGTATCTCCTTACCTTTCTCCCTCAGCACAGCATCCTCTGGGTTTTTTGTTATAGGCACCAGGGTTCCATCGTAGTCCAGCAGCAGCAACCTTTTTTCAGCCCTGAGCGCTCTTTCAGCCATCGCCAGCTTCTCAAAATCTTTTGCCATGATCTCTCTCTTACCATAAAAAGCCATGGATGGATGGTATGAGATGAAAAAGTGATCGACAAATGTGCCATGGTATTTATCTAAGCTCATTTTCCCCAGAAACGATTCTATAGCCGTAGAGCCTAGAAGCGCAATTATCCCTGGCTTCACCATTCTTATCTCCTCCTTTAACAGAGGCAAGCATCTTGCAATTTCGTCTTTTTTTGGCTTCCTGTTCCCAGGCGGCCTGCATTTGACAACATTTGTTATGTATAAACTCTCTCTATCTATTCCTGCCCTCTTCAACAGACCATCAAGCTCTTTCCCTGCTTTTCCCACAAAGGGTATGCCAGAAGCTACCTCTCTTTCTCCCGGAGCCTCCCCTATCAGCATAACCGGTGCGCGCTCATTCCCGTAGCCATAGACCGCCTTTGAGGCTAGAGGACAGCCATTGCACTCATTTCTCTGCATTTATGATCCCTTCAGAGTATCCTGCTTCAAATGCAGTCTTATTGAGTTCCACAAATCTCTTCGCTACTCCACTTTCTATAGCTTTCTCAAAGCTCTCTTTTTTGATAATCTTGGTAACGCCGAGGAAGAAGCCTGTTATCACCATATTGGCAACTATCCTGTTGTGCAAGCTTTCAGCTATACCTGTAGCATCTATCCCATAGCCCTTTCTTTTAACCCCTGGCACAAGGGAAGAATCGTAAATAACAGGACCCCTTAATAGCGGTTCATTCAGCTCATAACCCTCCTTTGATAGGGCTATGAGGTAGTCTGCACTCTCAACAATAGGATAGTCTATTGGCTCATCGGATATCTTCAGGTTTGCCTTGCATGCTGAGCCTCTTGCCTCTGGCCCATAACTCTCCTGAAAAACGGCCTGCTTCCCCTCATATATTGTGGCCGCTCTACCAAGAAGGTAACCTGCAAGCATTATCCCCTGTCCGCCGAACCCTGCGATTATTATCTCCATTGTTTCACTTCCTCAAGGTATGACCTCTTTTCCTTCTCCACAAACTTGCCTACAACAATCTTTTCCCCGATATCAGTATCCTCTAAATCTGGAAAATTCTTAACCTCACTCCTTGCTTTCATATCCTTTAGCATTTCTAACCCATCCGCAAAACCGTTTCTTCTACCGAAGGTTGTGGGACACATAGATATTACCTCTATGAAAGAGAAGCCCTTCCATTCCAGCGCTTCTCTCATGCTCTTTGTGAGCTCTTTTGTGTGCGCCGTGGTCCACCTTGCCACATAGGTTGCCCCACTGGCAGCTGCCATATATGAAAAATTAAAGGGGTGCTCATAATTGCCATAGGGCGTTGTTGTTGTTTTAGCCCGTAACGGGGTGCTGGGTGCGACCTGCCCTCCTGTCATGCCGTATATGGCGTTGTTTATGCAAATAACATTGAGCTCGATGTTTCTTCGCGCTGCATGAATGAAGTGATTACCCCCTATCGCAAATATGTCTCCGTCTCCACCCCACACAGTTACTGTGAGCTCTGGATTTGCCACCTTCAAGCCTATAGCAAAAGGTATTCCCCTTCCATGTGTCACATGAAAAGAGTCCACAGCCACATAGCCAGCTGCTCTCCCGCTGCATCCTATACCGCTCACAAATGCAACCTTATCAAGATCCATGCCAGAGAGAGCTCTGAGATAGCAGCCAAGATCTGTACCAAGACCGCAACCCGGGCACCAGATGTGCGGCATGCGATCAGAGCGCAGTAACTGCTCCAGCGGATGCTCTTGCGGCACCATCAAAACACCTCCATAACTTTTAATATATCATCAGGCCTGTGAAGCTCCCCACCATAGCCTCCTAGAAGCTTTGTGTTTCTGTTCCAGCACTTCGCATCTGAGTAAAACTGCCCTGAATTCAGTTCAACCACAAGAACCTTTTTCATATCCTTAACATAATCCTCAAAGTTGCCCAGGGGCCACAGCACCTTTGGTCTCAGAAGCCCTGCCTTTATGCCCTTTTCTCTAGCCATTTTTACTGCCTTCTTTGCACTCCCTGCCTCAGAACCGTAAGCAATCACACACATATCAGCATCATCCAGCATAAAAAATTCAGCGTCAACTATCTCCCCCTTTCTCTTCTCAACCTTATCAACTAACCTCGTGACAAGTGCCTGCTGAACTTCAGCAGAGGTAACTGGATAGCCTTTTTCATTATGTGTCAAACCCGTTACATGGAATCTATAGCCTTCACCGGCAACAGCCATAGGCGGGATAAGATCTTCATCCGCTTTAAAAGGGAGACACTCTGAGCTCCCGGGCTTCTTCCTATTCTCTATATCGACCTTTTCTCTGAGGTCCACGCCGCTAGTTATGTGTCCGCAGACCTCATCGCTTAGCACAATTACTGGCGTTCGGAAGCGCTCTGAAAGATTGAAAGCTCTTATGGTGAGATCATACATTTCCTGGGCATTGGCGGGGGCTAAAACTATCGTTCTGTAGTCTCCATGCGATCCAAACCTGCTCTGCATCACGTCTCCCTGGGCTACAAGTGTCGGAAGACCTGTGCTTGGCCCTGCACGCTGGACATCAACGATGACACAGGGTGTTTCTGTCATGGCTGCAAGTCCTATAGACTCCTGCATCAGCGAAAAGCCGGGGCCGCTTGTGGCCGTCATTGCTTTTTTTCCGGCCCATGACGCACCTAAAACGCACATTATGCTGGCGAGCTCGTCTTCCATCTGCATAAATGCACCTCCAACCTGTGGAAGGCGCAATGCCATGCGCTCAGCTATCTCTGTCGATGGAGTTATGGGATACCCCCCAAAAAATCTGCAGCCTGCAGCTATTGCTCCTTCTGCGCATGCAACATCCCCATTAATAAACTCAAGCATTTTTACCCCTCTCCTTAGATCTATACCTGTAGATCGCAAAATCAGGACATATCTCTGTGCAGATATCACACATTATGCAACCCTCAACATCATAGAGCTCTGGCGGATGATAACCTTTTGCGTTCATCACTTCGCTCTGTCGCAGAACCTTTTTTGGACAGAGGTCTATGCAAAAACCACAACCCTTGCATCGCTCTTCCTTCAAAAAAAGAAAACCCCTCTGATTCTGCCAGCTCTTCATGCTCATTATTGTGTAATCTTCTCGCTCTCCAATAAACTTTACGATTTAAAGAATGAAACAAAACAAGAACAACGCCCTTAGGGCAAATTTAGATGGCCCATACTCGATCGATCCCGGAACAGGTGATCTCAATACCAAGGGGGCAACCGGCTGAGATGGGGGATGCCTGCATCTATCTGGCACAGACTCTTTTGTCCTGCCCCAACTATCTTACATTGATGCTCTGCTGCGGCATCTGCTCTGCCCTGCCTCTGCAAATATGCTGTTTTCCTTTATCCTCGGCGCTTTTCTGCTGTGGAGTTATGCTTCAGCTCTTCGAGTTCCTGTGCTTTGAGCTCCCTGTGATAATAGCCAGAGCACTCATACAGATATCACAGATCATGCTTTTAGAGATAGAACTCTGCTTTGAGGCGCCAATCATGTGCCCTGAGGATCTGGCTGTTATGTTAAGGGATCTGCCTGAGCTCTGCAGCGCAATCCGCTAGCGCGCATACCTTCTATACACATAGAAAACCACAATCATTGTGGCTACTAGAGAAAGGAGTGGTATCACAATCCCCATCCAGCTCGGGCCCAACGGTGTGTGCTCGTATGGTGGCAAAGAAAGTTCCTGAAGCAGCGCGATCATTTTTTCCTCCTTTTATAAGAAAAATACGCCAGACCCATCCCTATAAAGGAAGCGATATATCCAATGGTAAGACCAACCATTCCCATAAACTCCTGTTGGGTCACAAAAAGCGCCATCATTTTTTTGCCTCCTCCAGTTCCTTCATCTCTTCCTCAAGTTTTTTTGTTTCCTCTTCAGTTAAAGACCAGCGCTGTGAATCATGCAGAAGCTTCAAATAGTGCAGCTGTCTCTTCTCGAAGGTTTCAGATTGCACTTTCAGCTTTGGATCTATTATGTAAAACGTCAGAAAGGTGCTGACAGCAGCAACAGCTATGAGAACAAAGCCGATAGGCTCGAGCATTATAGCCCAATAGATGCCCAGAGCCCATGCAAAGTAGCTGATCGCTGAGAAAAAGCCTGCAAGATAATCCTCCTTTGTCCATGCATCGCAATCCTCTTCACTCCATTCTCTCTTTATCATATTTATTCCTCCTTTATGAGACCTCTTCTAATGGCCTCTTTTCTCACAGGTCCCCAGAAGCCTGGTGGTCTTGTCATTGTATAGAATGTAACCAGATGGTCCATGTCCTCAGGCTTTGTTAAGAATGTAACTGGTAGATACATAAGGGCGCTTATTATCATCATGAGCCAGAAGCGCACAGCATCGTTGTACACAGGTATTACGCCAAGGGCAGGCAGCACCCAGGCAATGAGCCACGAAACGCCAAGGTTAACAATCATTGCCGTTAGATATCCCCATCCATTGAACCTCCACCATAGCACCTGCAGAAGCTGTGGGAGCCAGATAGCAGAGCTCAAAAACCACATAGCGAATATTAGCCAGCCAACAAAGTCCTCTCCAACCATCAAGCCGAAAACAAAGGAGCCCAGCATTATCAGAATCGTTGCTATTCTACCAACACGCACAAGCTGCTTCTCGCTCGCATTCGGATTTATGTAATGGTGGTAGATATCTCTTGTAGCATACTCTGCGCCAAGGTTTATGTGCGTATCTATCGTAGATATGTGTATCGCTAGTATCCCGGCAAAAAAGAACCCTATAAGTCCGGAGGGCAAAAATTTGAAACCGATCCAGTAAAAGCCCATGTCATAGCCTGATGTGGGATCGGTTATGCTGAGAAGAGGCAGCAGGACGAAGAAAGCGAGAATCATAGCAACCCATATGGAGTTTCTTATGATTATCAACATTCCTCCTCCCCATATGCTATATGAAGCGTCCCTCACGCTCTTGGTTGATGCAGCCCTCTGAGCATCAGGATAGTAATCTATATGAGTTCCCATACCTAGACCGCCGAAAACAAGGATAATTATCATTGTTATCAGCCAGAAGAGAGAGAAGTTGTTGGGATCCGTTGCATCAAATGCATCAAAATGGAAGGGATTCAGACGCCAGCTCTCCCCCGTAGCAGCCAGTGAGGCTTTTATTCCTTCTATGCCGCCTGCACCAGCTATCCCATAGGCCGCTACTAAAACTATAAGGATGAACATTATTGTTCCCTGCTGAAGGTCTCCCACAACAACTCCCCAGTAACCTGCAACCATCGAGTATATTCCAATAACGAGAGTAAAGACTACCATCCCCATCCACAGAGGCCAGTCAAAGACCATGTTGCATACTTTACCCATTGCTATGCCAACCCAGCCGAGAACAAACATCTGCATAAACACCTGCCAGCCCGCAAGCCAGCCGCGCAGGAGCTCAGCCGGCAAACCAGCAAAACGAAGGGTTTGATACTCTGCCTGCGTATAAGCTAAAGAGCGTTTAAAGACCTTTATACTGAAAAAAGCGCTCAAAGCGCACCAGCCCATTGTAAATAGATACCAGATGCCTCTCGCTCCATGCCTGTATAGGGTCCCTCCCATCCATATTGGAGTGTCTGTTGCTGTATGCGTTCCATAAACCGAAACAGCAGGCATCCACCAGGGAAGGCCCCTTCCTGCAAGGAAAAAATTCTCCTGTGATCTGCTGGCTATCCTTGTGAAAAGGAAGCCGAAGGAGAAAAACCACACTATATACACGAAAACCCATACCCAGTCAAGCGAACTGAATGGTACCATTTATTCACCCTCGATTATAATTACCTTTTTTCTATATTAAGGTTTTTATCTTTCTTTCCTGTTTTGTTTCTGCATGCACTTTGCCCTCTTATAGTCACAGAGATCTAAAAAAAGATTCAGCAAAATAAAAATTCTCATATATGCCCCCAGGTTCTAAAAAGATATGAGCCTCTGTACATCCATCAGCGATCCATATACTATCCTCTATGATCCAGGTTGTGAGAGCCAGACAATCGGCAGAACAATAGCTTAAGCATACCCGAGGAGCAGAGCTGTCTTGGTATATAGAAAGCTAGTAGTTTTATTCTCAAGTCAGTATAGCTCTCTTTTATCCCGTCTTATATTCCAAAAGTTTTTCCTTAACTGCAGGATACTTCAAAGAAAGGATCTCTGCAGCGAATATAGCAGCATTATCACCCCTGTCCAACCCCATTGTTGCAACTGGAACACCTGAAGGCATCTGAACCATTGATAGAATAGAATCTAAAGACAGCTTACCGCTCACAGGCACGCCTATAACGGGCTTTTCAGTTAGAGATGCTATAAAACCCGGTAAAGCAGCAGATAAACCAGCTATCGCTATAAATACTTCAACATCCTCAAGCTCTTTTACGCGCTCCTCAAGTTTATTGTGTGATCTGTGCGCTGAGATGAAATCTGTAGAGTAATCTATATCAAAACGCTCAAGCATTTGCTTTGCTTTCTCAACCACGCTTTCGTCGCTTCTGCTTCCTGCTATTATCGCTACCTTCATCAAAGCGTAAAAGCGTTGTGTATTTATATATGCTTTTTCCGTCCTTTACTGTGTGCAGCTTTTTGCTCTCTTTTTTCTCAGCACTCTTTAAAGCAATAAGCTTTTTCACAGCCTCTTTTTCCTCTGATAGAGAAGGAAAATAGAGATCTATACCACCCTTAACATCCTCTGCATAAGCCTCTGTTATATAATCCTCCCATCCATCCGGTATTTTACCTCTAAGCTGAAGCTTTGCTTCATAGTAGCCACCATGTTTTTTTCCACATGAAGGGCATAAAGCGTGTTTTACCTTAACCTCTATCTTTTTCTCCCTTTTTATTTCAATTCCAAAAGCGTTCAGTATCACAGAAACCTCAAATAACTGAAGATAAGGATCTCCTTTTATGTTTTTTACATCGATTTCCTTAAGGCGCGCGCTCTTTTCAAGAGTAAGATTCTCCAGAATGGCGTTCTTTAAAGGATCTTTATCCTCTTCCTGCACCCACAAATTCCCTTTTTTCCTGGCTCCGCAATCTCTGCATATTTCCAGAGTTATCGTCTCAGGCAATTTTACTTCTATATGCTTTGATGCGCATTCTGCACATAAACCATCAAAGAGCTCTTCTGTCTCTTTCCCGCATTCAACGCAAAACCTCATAACCTCACCATCTGCGCATGAGGGATCTTTTCTATATATATTACATTATTCTTATCAATCACTCCGCATTTTATAGCACAGTCTACTGTTTTTTCCCCAACCAGGTTTGCTATTGTCGCCTCTTCGAGAGCTTTTGAAAGCTCTTTGCAATTGGCGGGATTACCTTTGTAAAAAGATTCTTTGATCTCAATCTTAAGCTTTCCTTCTCTGAAGGTTTGGCCTAGCAGCTCCTCATCGCATGCAGCTACCAGTGTTTCATTACCTAAAGCTGTTATTTTTAGTGTTATCATCTGTTTGCCTTTCTCCAGTTGTATTATATCTAATTGATTTAATGTTTCTTATAGTCTTCTTTGTCTGCATCTTATTTTTGTTAAACATATATTTAAGATCTTTACCAGAACCCCTTTGTTTCAACTGGAACTTTTTGATTCTATTGTAGTAATAAAAAGTTATAATATAAAAAAGTTTCGATTTGATTCAATAGATATCTAGAATATCTCCAGTAGAAATGAGGGGGTAGGAAGGTACAACACACATCTACAATTATTTATAAAAACAAACAACCTATTCTGGTATATGCACTGGATAGATGTCATAGCAAACAAACTTTTAGAGAAAAAAAATGTTATAGCAAGCGGAACATCGATCTCAGGAATGATTCATATAGGAAACCTTACAGACGTTGTGATAGCTGAGGGCATTCATAGAGCTATAATCGAAAAAGAAGGAAATAGCAAATTACTATGGATAATGGATGATATGGATCCATTACGCAAAGTACCTCCACAACTGCCCAAAGAGTACAAACAATATATGGGCCACCCAGTATCTTCACTAGCGTGGAGCCCTAATGAGAGCTTTGTTGAGCACTCTACAAAAAGCTTTTTAAAAGCAATGGAAAAAATAGGCATTAAGCCAGAGGTGATTTCAGGTGCAGACATGTATAAAAAGGGGCTTTATGATGATATGATAAAAATATCTCTTAAAAAAGCATCAGAGATAAGAAAGATATTTGCAGAGGTCTCCGGATCTAAAAGAAGTGAGAGCTGGTTACCATTTAATCCCATATGTGAAAATTGTGGTAAGATAGCTACTACAGAGGCTATTGGTTTTGAAGATGACTATGTATATTATAGATGCATAGAAGGTGTTGCAGGAAAACAGAAAATAAAAGGGTGTGGTTATGAGGGTAAAACAAGCATAAGGAACGGGAAGCTTACATGGCGTGTGGAATGGGCCGCAAGGTGGAAAATCCTTGGAGTAACATGTGAGCCCTTCGGTAAAGAGCATGCAGCAGCGGGAGGCTCTTATGATACAAGCAAAAGGATAAGTGAAGAAATATTCGGCTATCCAGCGCCCTACCCTGTTGTTTATGAGCACATAATGGTAGAGGGAAAGAAGATGAGCAAGTCTCTGGGCAATATAATAACACTCGAAGAGCTTTTAGAGATCCTTCCACCAGAGGTCATAAGATTTTTCTTCTTCAGGGTAAAGCCCACAACCCACAAGGACTTCAACATAGATCGAGAAATACTGCAATTGATGCGAGAATATGAACACGTTGAGCGCTTATACTACGGAATAGAAAAGCCGTCTAAGGGAGAGGATATAGAAGATCTGAAAAGAATGTATGAGCTCTCTCAGGTAGATTGGCCCACATCTAAACACATATCTCAGGTGCCTTATGCACACCTAACAACTCTCGTGCAGATAAGCAGCGATGAAAGCGATGTGTTTAGAATGCTTGAGAAGAGCGGATATGAATTGAATGAAGAGGTAAAGAAAAGAGTCAGAGAGCTTTTGCCCCTGATTAAGAATTTTCTCAGGATGAAAGGTTCGGAACCCATAAGGTTCACGATAAAAAAAGAGCTTGAAGACGAAGAGAAGGAGAGCTTTAAGCCCTTTAAAGAATGCCTGAATGATATTGCTGAGTTTTTTACTGAAGCAAAAGATGAGGATCAGCTAACAAATTATATTTATGAATGCGCAAAGAAGCATGGTTTTAAACCAAAAGAGCTATTTAATGCAATCTACTCTCTGTTCCTTGGAAAAGGCTCAGGCCCCAGAGTCGGGACTCTTCTACTCGCACTAGATACAGATTTCGTTCTCAGGAGATTAAAATTGGAAGGATAACCAAAGGTATATCCTGCAGTATAGAGCATAGAAAGTTAAAAATAAAAACAACATAATTACTTGTGTGAAGTGTTTTTTTGAAAAAAAGCACCCTTTAAACCTCGAAAACATGGAACTCCAGCTCTTTGATAGAATGCCCTCTGGAGATGGAGAGATTGAGAAAAAGGACTGCGACAGAATATTTGTGCTTTTAGATGGAGAAGTTTTGTTTAAGATCAGAGATAAGGTTTATAAAGCAAGGAGAAACAACCCTTTTTTAACAAAGCCCTCTGCTTTATACCTGCCATGCAATAAGAGCGCCAGGATCGAAAAGAAAAGCGAAAGTATGCTTATGATCTCTGCGACCGTAAAAAGTAGATCTAATGGGGTCGCTAGAATAATAAAGCAAAAAGATGTAAAAACAACCTATATTGGAAACAGCGGTATGAGGAGCAAGGAGAGAAAGATATTTGAAAAAGGTACTATCGCATGTGGTGAAATCATATGCGCCCCAGGTAAATGGGTTATAAATGAGTGTAGTGGAAACAGAGCACTGTTTTTCTTGTTGAGATCAGAAAAAAGTTTCGGTTTTATACGCACATGGAGTAACAAGCATGATGAGACAAACCTTATAGAGGATAGATGCGTTGTCTCCTGCAGTGAAGGAAAAGAGGCCATGGTTGTAGAGCCGGGTGCAGCAATGTATGCGTTGTGGTTTTTGAGTGGAGGAGAAAGAGATGAAAGATGATAGAAGGATCTATGAACATCCTGTGCTAAAGTTTGAAAGAGGGAAAAGGTTATCATTCTATCTAGATGGCAAACCTATGGAGGGTTATGAGAATGAAACGATCGCAGCAGCCTTGCACGCAAATGGCATAAAAACCCTGGGCTTTAGCCCGAAGCTAAAGAGACCCAGAGGTTTTTTTTGCGGAATAGGCAAATGCAGCTCATGTCTTATGCGAGTGGATGGTTACCCTAACGAAAGAACGTGTATCCTTCCTTTGAAAGAGGGAATGAAAGTTGAGGTGCAGGAGGGGAGAGGCAGAGCGGAAATAAGAGGGAGAGAGAGAAAAGGAAAGGTTGAGAGAAGAAGCACAGACTTCTTGATAGTTGGCAGTGGTCCAGCAGGCTTGAGCGCTGCAGCTGAGGCAACAAATATGGGCTTTAAAACCCTGCTTGTTGATGAGAACCCCTCTGTAGGCGGGCAGCTCATAAAGCAGACACACAGATTTTTCGGCTCGGAAAGAGAATATGCGGGCACCAGAGGTATAGATATACCTGCAAGACTTCTGGGCGAATGTGCCGAAAAACTTCTTGAAATAGAGAAGCAGGCCAGTGTCTTTGGCTTTTATCCTGAGGGTATTGCTATAGAGAAAAGGGATAGAATAGAACTGGTTGAGGCAAAGAAGGTTATAGTAACAACAGGGGCTCAGGAGAACTATCTGCTCTTTGAAAACAATGATTTGCCTGGCGTGTATGGTGCCGGCGGCGTTCAAACTCTCATGAACGTTTATGGTGTTTTGCCGGGTAAAAAAGCGCTGATGATAGGTTCTGGTAATGTGGGCTTGATTGTGGCCTACCAGCTCTTGCAGGCAGGAGTTGAGGTTGAAGCTCTGGTTGAGATCATGGATCACATCGGTGGTTATCAGGTGCACGCAGCCAAGCTATTGAGACAGGGCGTCCCTATCCTGTTGAATCATACAATAATCAGAGCGCTTGGAGATGAGTGTGTTGAGGGCGCAGTGATAAAGGATATAAAAAGTGGCGAGGAGCAAACGTTAGCGTTAGATCTCATATGCGTTGCTGTCGGGCTTAGCCCGTCTATACAGCTGTTAAAGCAGGCAGGCTGCAGGAGCGCCTACATACCTGAGCTTGGAGGAGAGGTCGTGCTGCACGATGAGAACTATAAGACAGATGCAGGGATATTCGTTTCTGGTGATGGATCCGCAATAGAGGAAGCTAGCAGCGCAATGATAGAGGGCAGGATAGCCGCAATATCTGCTGCACTTGAGCTTGGAGAGATCGAAGGAGCCGTTGAAAAAAGGAGAGAGCTCAGAGAAGAGCTCAGAAGCCTGAGATCATGCAGAAGGGGAGAGAAAATATTAAAGGGCGAAGAAAAGTTGCTGGAGGTTTATAATGAGCGCTAAAGTGGTTATAGAGTGCTATGAAAACATCCCCTGCAATCCATGCGTTACTTCCTGTCCCTTCGGTGCAATAAGCAAGCAAACGATAACTTCTATACCCACGGTTGATGAATCTAAATGCACCGGTTGTACCATATGCGTCTCCAGGTGCCCCGGGCTGGCAATGTTCGTTATAGAAGAGCTTGGGGATAAAGCGCACATAACCTTACCATACGAATTTCTTCCCCTGCCGGAGAGAGGTGAAAAGGTAAAAGCACTGAATAGAGAAGGAAAGGTTGTCGGGGAGGCAAAGGTTGTAAGGGTTCTGACAAAGGGCAGGGGCAGAACAGTCGCTGTGACCATAGAAGTCCCTGTTGAGCTAGCGGGGGAAGTGAGGAACTTCCGGAGGTATGAATGAGATCCTTGATTCTTGGAGCTCTGGCGCTGCTCATCTTCTTTTCAGGGTGCGTTGAGCAGCAGATATCCATCAAGGATCTGAGAGCTGATATTCCTGAGCTTGTGATCGACAGCGCTGGCGGGGCTGTGAAGATCTATGTCATGGGCGTTGAGAAGTATAGGTACCCAAGGATAGAGCTCTATGTAAATGGTGAAAAGGTGGCGGAGGAAGACCAAAGTTTGGTGCTGAATTATGTTACTAAAGAAGAGGCGTTCGATCTCAGGGCTATAGCTGTTACAGAGAGAGACACTTATTCACACTCTTGCAGGATCTCAGTTGAAGACGGAGGTATAAGGATATACGAAAGCTCTGATAAAAGCGAAAGGTTAATCAGCTGGAAGGAGATGCCCTATGAGATAGTTATGGGGGCTGAAAGATGAAGGAGAGAACATTCTTATTAACAATTGTCTTTATAATCTGTGTTGGAGCTGTCTTCTTAGCGCTGGGTATCCTTGGAATAATACCCGTTGGCTCAATACTTATACAGCTAACCTACATATTGAGCCTTTCCATAATAATACTCTTCGCCCTCATTGGAGCATATTTTGTGGGCATGATTACAACGCACCACATAATAAGGGATAGAAGCTTTACACCATTTGAGAGATCAATGCTTGAGATGAGGGAGGATGTAAAGAAACTTGTGGAAGTGATCGATGAACTCAAAGAGCGTATAAATGAGCTTGAAAAGGGAAAGAAGGAATAAACGCGCATGCAGCAGGTGCGCTATGCTACTGTAATGTGTGATGTGGTGTGCAGGTAGTATCTGCAACCCTTCCTGAAGGGACAGTCTCTGCACCTGGGTGCTACTGGTTTGCATATATCTCTTCCAAAGGCTATGAATAGATCGTTCACGTAGCCCCAGAGCTCTTCTGGCAGCAGCCTTTTTAGAGCCTCCTCTGTTTCTTCAGGTTTTTTTGTGCTAACAAGCCCCAGACGGTTTGATACCCTGTGGACATGCGTGTCTACAGGCAGAGCATCGATACCATAACCATAGAGCAGGACGCAATTGGCTGTTTTTCTGCCAACGCCAGGGAGCTTCAAAAGCTCTTCAATCGTGTCTGGTACGCCTCCAAGGCTCTTTATTCTGAGAGCAACCCCCTTTACACTCTTCGCTTTTTCTCTATAAAACCCCACACCTCGAATGAGCTCTTCTATCTCTTTAATGTCTGCATCTGCAAGCTCTTCAGCGTTACTGTAGCGCTTGAATAACCTTTCTGCAGCCTTCTCTGTTTGCTCATCTCTTGTCCTCTGCGAAAGGATGGTAAAGATAAGCGTGTAGAAAGGTTCCTCTTTGCGCTCTCTCCTCCTGTATCTCTTTTGAAGTTCTCTTACTACTTCATCAGCCTTCAACATCCAGTGCCTTCAAGCCCGCCTTTATTGCCCTAGCTCTCCTGAGCCTCTTATCTGTTTTTATGAAAGCGATCTCTACAAATATGTGCACCTTTGCATTAAAGAAGTGTCCTGCCGCTACTTTTTCGCCGTTGCTCAGAGAGCAGTGTATGTGGGCTATGCCCTCGTCTGAAACATTGCCCTGCATAGAGATGAGTTCCATGGGCTCCTTTATCAAGAACTTTTCGTATCTCTCCTCATCCCACTTATACACGCCGAGTTCCGCGCCCTCAACAGCCCCCACGCCTCCAAGGATCCACGAGTTATAAAGCTCCCTTTCTTCTATTGTTCTCTTTATTTCGTCAGCAAGATCTTTTCCCCTGTCTATTCTGACTATTTCAACGTTCATTTATATGTCTCTCTCCAGCTCCTCTATCTTTTTTTTGAGCTCTACGATCTTAACATCATCATTTGCTTCAGACTCTATTATTCTTCTGAGCTCCTCTATTCTCTTCTTCATTTCTTTGGGATCTTTTATCATTTTATACCCTATAACTTCACTTCCGAGTACTCCATGCCATGGCTCTCGGCAACAGCTTTGTTTACGATCTTTCCATCAACTATGTTCAGCCCTTCCTTTAAGGCCCCGTCTCTTCTGGCAGCCTCTTTCCATCCCAGATCTGCTATCTCTACTACGTAGCTTAATGTAGAGTTCGTCAGAGCTATTGTTGATGTTCTCGGGTATGCTCCAGGAATGTTTGCAACGCAGTAATGGACTACGTTCTCTTCAACGTATACAGGATTTTTGTGTGTTGTTGGCCTTGAAGTCTCTGTGCAACCGCCCTGATCTATCGCTACATCAACTATAACAGAACCAGCCTCCATTTCTTTGAGCATATCCCTCTTTAAGAGCTTCGGTGCAGCTTTTCCGGGAATGAGAACAGCACCAATGACAACATCCGCGTCTTTTATCTCTTTTCTTAAATTGTACTCATTGGAGTAGGCAACGTTTACATTTTTTGGCATAATTTCATTCAGCTTCCTTATCCTGTCTATGTTTATCTCCAATATCGTCACCCTGGCGTTCAGCCCGCTTGCTATGAGCGCAGCATTTGCTCCCACAAATCCACCACCGAGGACCACCACCTTTGGAGGCACTATGCCGCTCGCTCCTGTGATAAGAACTCCCTTACCTCCCTCAAATTTCGCAAGAAATCTTGCTCCCATGATGGGGGCCACTCTTCCGGCGATCTCACTCATCGGTGCTAACAGCGGCAGAGAGCAGTCCTCTCTCTGGACAGTCTCATACGCTATGCATGTGGCGCCAGAGCGCACCATAGCTTCAGTCAAGCTTTTATCAGCAGCGAAGTGAAAATAGGTGAACACCGTGTGCTTTCCTTTTATCCTATTGTACTCGCTCTCTAAAGGCTCTTTTACCTTAACTATCATCTCTGCCTTCTCAAAAAGTTCATCAGCACTGTTGATGATTTTTGCGCCGCTCTCTATATACTCTTCATCTGTGAAACCGCTACCAATGCCTGCGTTATGCTCAACAAGCACTTCATGCCCCCTGTTTGTTAGCTCAAGAGCTCCAGCGGGGGTCATTGCAACCCTGTATTCCTCCTCCTTTATCTCCTTAGGTACACCTATTATTGTCATATTTAGCACCCTCAGAGATTAGTGTTTTGCTGATATTTATCTCTATCTTTCTTTTTCAGTCTTCGCAGGCAAGCTCATCATAGTGTATTAGCCCTATCAGCTTATTTACGATCTCCACACTTTCATCCTTTGAAAAGCCATCTACGCTTGGTGCCTTTGTCTTTAACCTTCCATCCACCAGGCCCGAGGCCGCGGTAAAAAGTCTCTCTTCTGTGTCGCTATTGCAGAGCAGAGGCCTGTTGTTCAGTTTTCCAAGAGTAGCAAGAAGTCCATAAGCCCCCCAGTTTGAAGTGCTGCCGACGATAAGTTGATCTGTTTTTACTTTTGAGGCAATAATTTCACCATTTTTCACCACCCTCTTTACAGCGTCCATTATCCAGCCCATTCCCGCTTCATTACCCCCATCCCCTATACCTATAGTTCTTATTTCTTCTTCTTTTGCGAGGTCAATGATATAGTCCAGGGGCACCACATATGGCGTTATGTCTATGCCCTTCATATCTCTGTATCTATTGTCATACCCTCTACCAGGGAGCTCTATTGTTATGATAATGCTTGGTTTGTAATCTTTCAGCAGTCTGCTAAGCTCTTTCTTGACTTCTTTTCTTCTTTTAATAACAGCTATCTTTGTGTTAACCCCAAGTGCATTGAGAAGATCTGATATGGGTTTCGAATACGTTTGATCAGTTATCACGCAACAATCTTTGCCCAGAATGGAAAGACCATAAACCAGTCTTGCAGTGCCCAGAGGCCCATCGGTCTCTCCAACAACGCTCCCATCATCAAGAACAACAGGGAAACCTGTGACTATGAAAGCAGAGCCTTTTGCCTCTAAAATCTCTTTTGCAGCACTGAGGCACATAGGGGATACAGAGATCTCTCTGACCGCGGCATAAAGATCCTTTATGCCTCTGTTGTTCTCCTTTGAGGTTATTAAAGCATCTATCTCATCGAACACAGCCTCCTCGGCTCTAGATGACATCTACCCCCTATTTCCATACCAAGATATATCCTTTCTGCTTTTTTCCTCTCTCAGATGCGCGATCTGTGGGTGCATGAAAAAATGTGCAGAGAAAGCGTAAGGGTAAGCAATAACACATATGGCCGATACAAACCTGTGATGCGTATTGAGATACGTGATGCGCCAATTATGGAAGATTTCATAATTCGCTCCTTTTCTACGAGAGATCAAAACTGAAATATTATGGCCAGCACCAATCAGCTATCCGTGCTTTTCCAAGATTGAGTAAGGGCATAAACAAAAGCACGATCTTTTCCATATTCTTACATTATTTTGTGCCGCTTCTTCCAAGAAAACAGTTTATCAAAATGACCTGGGTTAATTATTTATATAGAAAACGGAATAATCCTTGATGAAGCATCCCTGGAATTATCTGATCAACGCAGGTCTTGTCCCTGAGGAGCTGGAATCTTTCTTCGATGATCTTGAGCAGGAGGAAGTGAGAGAAGCATTGAGAGATCTAAACGTCGAACCATGGCTCAAGGATCTAATCCATGCCCTGCTCCTGGAGCTTGGCGGAGATGCTGAAGCTGCTCTGAGAATTATAGAGAGAATCGATGAAGAAAACTTTTATGTTCTCTACAACAGACAGAGACTCTATGTTATCCTTGGAGACTTTGAAAAAGCGGAGGAGTGTGATAAAGCCCTTAAGAAAACGGATCTTGACAAAAGGCAGAGATGTCTTGTGGAGAACGAGCATGGTAAGTCACTGTGGAAGAAAAGCCTTTATGGTGACGCCATAGCGCGCTTTACCGATGTATTAGAAACGGCGCTGGAGCTTGGAGATAAGTTTCTTGAGAGCACCGGCTATAATAACATTGCTATTGTGTTGCTGGATACAGGAGATTATCAGCAGGCAAGGGAACTGTTCACAAAAGCTCTTGAAGCTGACAGTGTTCTCAAAAATGAGAGAGGAATAGCCATTAGTGAGCTTAACCTTGGGGAGTGCTGCAGGAGGATGGGAGATTTTGAGAGCGCAAAGGAGTTCTTTGATGAGTGCATAAATGCTGTTGAGCCTCTTGATGAATATGAAAAAACAAGGCTAAGCTCTGATTGCTACTGGAATTTAGGTCAAATATATGTGCAGGAGCATGACTTTGAAAAAGCACACGAGAACTTTGAAAGAGCGTTAGCTCTTGCAGAGAAAACAGGTGATAAAGAGCTAACCGTCAGAGTCTATCTATCTCTGGGGGCTCTTGCAGTTGAAGAGAAAAAGCTCTATGATGCTCAAGCGCATATGCAGAGCGCATATGAAATAGCAAAAGCAATAAATTCAAAGAAACATGAGGCTGAGAGCTATGCCCTTAGAGGGAGGATCTATGAGAAGGAGAGAAAGTATGCAGAGGCGCTGCAGAGCTATGGCCTTGCCATCTTCCTGTTCAGACAGATTAATGATAGGTATAACATGGCAAGGATGGAGGAGGCAGCAGGTTCAATATACCTGTTACAGGGTGATAAAGAGAGGGCGAGTGAATACTTCAGAAAAGCAAAGGCAAAGTATGCCGCGCTCTCTTATAGAGATTTTGTTGCTGTAGATGAAAAGCTGAAGGAGATAGAGAGCTAGAAGAGATCAAGAAAGGTCATAACCTCTATTTTTGCTTCGGGTAACCTCTCTTCGAGTTCTGTAGCAAGCCCTGTTGTGTGCGCTGCTCCGGTGACAACAACGATCCTGCTCTCAGGGATCTCAGATATTCTATCAGCCATGTATTCCTCTCTATCTGTCAGCAGGGAGTTGTAAAGCTCGGGCATAAAGGAATAGAACTCTCTTAAGCCCTCAATGCCCATTTTTGAGCCTATAGCTAGAGTAAGACAGACTGAAGAGAGAGAGAAAGGTAGCGTAAGAAAGCTTATCAGCGGCTCTGTTAAGGAGAGAGCGCTAAATGTATCAACTAGGGAGCTGATGATAAATTTTGAAGAGACTATGGGGCTGCTGATAAATGAAAGAGCAATACCCACCAATATCTTAGCCGAGGCTCTGATGAAGGAAAAGAGCATCAAAAAAAGCTCTCTGTAACTCGATGAAGCAATGTTGTTCAATTGTGCGCTATAGCCGCGGGCCATTCCTTCTATCGTTGTCGTTATGTGTTTATCTACCGGATAGACTGGCACCCCGAGCTCTATCGCTGCCTTTATGCCTGCAAGCATATCTTCTCCGCTCTCTGCCTGAAAAGCTCCGGCCATCTGCTCTTGCATAGTAGACAGTATCATTAGCATTTGCATATCGCTTTCATTGAGCTCAGCAACTTCGGGCTCCTTTACCTCTCCGACAACCGCATTATCAACCCCGCTTGAGGATTGTAAGGAGTTTAACCTATCGCTATCTAACTCAACAACTACAGCTTCAGGCTTGAGCTCAAGTATCTTTTCCTCGACTTTTTCACCGATATCGAATACATGGG
>WOYI010607043.1_pt1 | contig 35888 bp, 28 predicted proteins | sample 6423411 | NCBI WGS metagenome assembly WOYI01 (sample SAMN13441803, study PRJNA592873) | oil field metagenome | biome: oil field; feature: oil-well bore; material: oil-contaminated soil; isolation source: oil-contaminated soil from oil-well borehole | place: Germany: Wietze | collected 2016-10-18 ...
CATACGTACATCTAAGCACGTATTTTTAATTTGTTCAGCATTTATGATTTTAGCATATTGTCACACAAAACTCAACTATATAATCAATTAAATTGGTCATATGACAAATGTTTAATTTTCTATTAAAATAAATGACGATATGCGATTTGATAATTATCGTTCATTTTTAAACAAAATAGGTCTATAATAGAAGTATGAAAGCGTTTTAGTTACCTATTGTTAAAGGAGATTAGAATCGTCATGAATATGACAGCAGTAATCAAAGATAAGAGAGATGTAGGATGCAAAATTGTTAAAAGAGAAGTGCCTGACACGCTGGGGGACAACGATGTATTAATTAAAGTTTTAGCGACCTCTATATGTGGCACAGATGTTCATATTTACAAATGGGATAAATGGAGTCAAGAGCGCGTGAACCCACCAAATATCATGGGGCATGAATTTGCAGGTGAAGTTGTAAAAATCGGTAGAAAAGTAACAAAAGTCAAATTAGGAGATATCGTTTCATCAGAAACACATCTGGTGTGTGGCACATGTGAGTTTTGTTTGCGGGGTGAATATCATATTTGTGAGAACACCAAGATTATCGGTGTCGACGTTGATGGTTGTTTTGCTGAATATATCAAAATGCCCGAATTCAATTTAATTGTCAATAAAAAAGGTATTGATCCTAAATATTTATCGATTCAAGAACCTTTAGGCAATGCCGTCCACACGATGATGCATTTCGATATTAAAGATAAAGATGTCGCAGTTATCGGATGTGGACCTATTGGACTAATGGGTGTCAACATAGCGAAAGCAGTTGGCGCGAAGAAAGTGATTGCTATAGAAGTAAAACCTTATCGTATAGAGATGGCTAAAAAACTTGGTGCCGATATCGTAATCAATCCACTAGTAGAAGATGTTGTCAAACGTGTTCTGGAAGAAACAAATGGTAAAGGCGTTGATGTGATCGGTGAGTTTTCAGGAAATAAGTCAGCCATTGAGGCAGCTTTTAAATATATCAAACGTGGTGGTAAAATGTCAATGTTAGGCATTACGCCTGACCATGTCACATTTGATATTTCTAATGACTTTATTTTCAAAGGTATTACGATGTATGGTGTGGTGGGTAGACGTTTGTTTGATACATGGGATAAAGTTGGCTATCTCATCAATCACCATATGTTGGATTTGGAGACGATTGTCACCCATGTATTACCACTAGAAGATGTCAAAAAAGGTATGGAAATCATGATATCTGGACAAAGCGGAAAAGTGGTTTTGATACCCAGTCATAAGGAGTGAGTTGATGGATTTTTTTAAAGAAAAAATTGAAACATTGAAAGCAGCGGGCGTTTATCGGAAATTACCGATCAATGATGGTCCATGTGAAGCTGAAATTATGTTGGATGGCAAGAAAGTCATTAATTTATCATCTAATAACTATTTAGGATTTGCTAACCATCCGCGGTTGAAACAAGCAGCGAAGGATGCCATTGATCATTATGGGGTTGGCGCTGGTGCCGTTAGAACGATTGTTGGTAATATGACGATTCATGAACAACTAGATCAAGTCATCGCTAGATTTAAAAGAGAAGAGGCTGCAGTCGTTTTCCAGTCAGGTTATAATGTTAATGTTGGTGTGATTCAAGCGATTACAACCAAAGACGATTTGCTGATATCTGATGAGCTTAATCACGCGTCTATTATTGATGGCGTAAGGTTGTCTAGCGCATCACGTGCGGTATTTAAACATAGTGATATGGAAGACTTAAAGCGTGTGCTAGAAGAAAACAAAGATCAATATCAGCATACATTCATTCTGACGGATGGGGTGTTTTCGATGGATGGTGACTTAGCAAAATTGCCCGAAATCGTTAAGTTGGCTAAAAGTTATGGGGCTTTTACTTATGTTGATGATGCTCATGGTTCAGGTGTATTAGGTGACCGTGGCAGAGGGACTGTGGACCATTATCATTTACATGGTCAGGTTGATTTTATTGTTGGTACGTTATCCAAAGCAATTGGTGTAGTTGGGGGTTATGTTTGCGGGTCAAAAGAGATGAGAGAATGGTTGCTGCATCGGGGAAGACCACTGCTCTTTTCAACAGCATTAATGCCAAGTGCTGCAGCCGCGATTATTGAAGCATTTAATATGCTAGAATCTTCAAGTGAATATACGGATAAATTGTGGGATAATGGCAGATATTTCAAGCAAAAACTATCTCAATTGGGGTTAGATATTGGTCATAGTGAAACACCGATTACACCGATTATGATTGGTGATGAAGCACTGACTATGAAATTCTCTAAAGACTTGTTGTCAAGAGGTGTTTATGTGTCAGGTATCGTGTTTCCGACTGTCCCAAAAGGTAAAGGAAGAATCAGATGTATGGTTTCAGCACTGCATACGAAAAAAGAACTTGATCAAGCGATTGATATCATTGAATCATCAGCTAAATCTTTAAAAATCATTTAAAGAAGATTATCATTTATGGATTTAAATAGATCACCTATGAATGATCGACAGCGAGGGTGAATATATAAAAAAGGCAGAAGCCCATCATTGGGATTTGCCTTTTATTTCTTTCGTGGGGCGGCTGAAGGGAATCGAACCCTCGAATGTCGGGACCACAACCCGATGCGTTAACCACTTCGCCACAGCCGCCAAGTTGTAGCGCAATATCTATTATACAATAAAATGCTTTATTGTAAAGTAAAAATATGTAAAAATGCAGTTTTTGTTGTGTATTATAACCTTTTCTTGTATCATATATGCGAGGATGTGATTTTAATGGGAAAATGGATTGGCAGATTTTTATACGCAATCATAATCATCTATATGACGTTCGTCATTATTCAAAGCGCTAACGGTGCGAGAAGTAATGCATATCTACTGGAAAACATGAGTGAATATTATAATGATGAAACACAATTTTTTAAAGGGGTTAACACACTTTTAGGTCTTGATTATATTACATATGAACCGATTGCTCCGGTTTATACTGACACGACTAGGGAGCATCGTTTAACATTTCAAATTTATGGTATTGGCTATACAGATCAAGAGGGAATACATCTAGACGGTATGATGATTTTTGTCAATGATGTCGTTATTTATGAAAAAAATGAAGAAACAGGATTTTATAAATTACTTGAAAATCCTTATATTAGATTGACGATATTTACAGATGAATTACAAGAAAATTCCACTGAACCAGTATCATATACATCCGTAGGTATGAATTTTTCAGCGGGATTTGTTTTTGATCAGGTAAGTTCTGAAGTCGCTTATGATCTAACAAAAACTGATGGCAGTTTAGCGAAGATTACACGGGTTGATGTTGATTATTCTAATGGCGCGACCAATGCTGATGGCAGTCTCATTTATTCTCCAGAATCCATAATGATTGTAGCTAGTCAACCAGTGGATGATCCCGTTTTCGATGACAGCATCAAGATTACAGATTTTAATTATGATCCAGAAAGTTATCGTTTAAGCGATGATATTACGACTTGGCCCGTAACGGATGCCGAAGCTTCAACGCTTAATCTAATGACTGATCACGATGATATCACCGCATATAACTGGCATATGATTCGAGTGTATCTACTTTATGCAGGATTTGTTATTATTGTGACATATTTATTATTTTTCCATAAGAAAGTGATGGGTTTAATCCATACGAAACGAACACAAAAAAACAAAGATAATGACATAGAAACTGAATCGGTCGATGATCATTTGGTTGAACAAATATTTAAAGATCCAGAATATAGAGAAAAAGATGGTAAATAATACCGTCTTTTTTTTGGTTTGAATTGCATTAATCATTTTAAATATGCTATACTTATACATGCCGTTTAGGGATATGGTGTCAACGGTAGCACAGCGGTCTCCAAAACCGTTAGTTCGGGTTCGAATCCTGATATCCCTGCCATCCATATGATTTAGCAGCTTAACGTTTATGGCTTGAGCTGTTTTTAATAGAAATGAATTTATTAATCATTTTAGTATGCTAAGATGAATACTGCGGAGGATTTGATATGAAAAGTAAGAGCAAGGGCGCCTTATTTCTCACTGGTGGCGTGTTACTAATCGTGAGCATTATTGTTTTCATTTTATCCTTTAATAACGAATTTATGGAAAACAGCTATCGCTTTGATTTTGGTGAAATGGGTCGGCCTGAACGTGCATTGATTGGCATTATCATTTGTATCGCCCTTTTATTACCAGCTATCTTCATTAAAACAAAGGACGAATGACTATAAACATATTAATTTAGGCCCATAGCCAAGTGGTAAGGCAGAAGGCTCTGACCCTTCGATCGCTGGTTCGAACCCAACTGGGCCTGCCACACATCTATCAGAAGACCATCATCGGTCTTTTTCTTTTTAGAAAAATATATTTTTTGTTGCTAATATTGGATAGGAGGATGAAAGATGAAAAAGAAATTGATTATGATGATATTATTGGTTGGCTTGAGCAGTGTGATGACTGTATCTCATGCGTCCGATCGTATCGAAGATGTGTCGGGTGGAAAGAATTTATTGAATTTGAATCATATTTATACTGTGGGAAACCCAAATTATGGTAGAGATTATACGCATATGATTGCTGTTGAACACAGTAGCACATATACGATTGTTGTCGATTATGATTATTTCAATAGTCAGTTAGAGGATCTCATGGAATTCGAGTATGAGTATTATCCATCAGGAGAACCATTCTCATATCTCTGGCAAAATGACGTAACAAATCAACGCGTATATGTAGAATTTGTACCGCTGGATGATTATATTAATATTGTTGCTGTGCCAGTACCTCAAGGAAATAGTGCTATCAATTATAATATCATGCTATATAAAGGAGATTATGCATCTTTTGAAGGATTTGAACCCTATGTAAATGAAGGTTATGAATTTGAATTGTATGGCAGGTTAGACATTAATTATGATCAAATGATGACACTGCCGCAAATCGCGAATTTGATTATTGCTAAGGATGCTGATGGTGCTGTCATTGACAAAACGGTTGTATCAGATACCTTCAGTCCAAGTGATCAATTGCCGGGTGAATATGAGATTGTGTTTCAAACAACCAGCAATCAACTCACAAGGAGCTATATATTAGGCATAACAGTATATGATCAAACTGCACCCATCATTGCTGGACCTGACGCATTGACATTTGAATATGCGACAAGACCGAATGTATCAGATATCACCAATCAACTTTCTGTTAGTGATAATGTTGATGACTTAGTTGCATCTGACATCAATATTGTGCTGAATACGTATAACGGAGCTTCAGGTTTAGGCGAATATCAGGTTAAATATGAGGTCACTGATTCTAGTGGCAATATCGGATATAAAACCATTTTTGTCACGCTCGTGGACACAACACCACCAGAGATTATGGGGCCAACTGATCTCTATATATATACGACTGATACCCCTTATAATGAACAAGAGTTATTAAGTTTTTTCACAGCGAATGATGCGATCGATGGCAATTGTTATATGGAATTAATTGAGAATAATTATTTGAGTACTGCAGTGTCAGGTATCTATCATTTCACGATCTCAACAAGCGATTTAAATTATAATGAAGCCACAAGAATTGTCTATATTCATGTTATCGATAATCGCGGTCCTTCATTTGTAACGGACGAATTAATCATCGCGACAACAGCTTCGGAACAACTATCTATGAACGATGTGATTTCGGATTTTATTGTACATATGGCACAGTCTAATATCCATGTCGAGGATGTTGAAATCAGTTATAGTCAATATGAAGATCACGAAGACGTTGAAGGTGATTATTATGTTTATCTATCTTATAAAGTAAATGGCATCACAGAAACTTCTCGAGTCCTGATTACGGTCGCGGATGACGCACCGATGTTCGCTCCGATCTATTGGTTGGGAATTGTGCCCATCATTGGTATTGGTGTACTTATTTTTGTCAAAAAAAGAAGAAGTTAGTAGGTTGTGCAAAAAGAATTGACACATAATAAAAAAAAAGGTATAATTCTTTTTGCGCGGGTGTGGCGAAATTGGCAGACGCACTAGACTTAGGATCTAGCGCCCTACGGCATGCAGGTTCAAGTCCTGTCACCCGCACCACTTACTCATGAAATGACTCCAAAAAGCTGGAGAAAGTTGACATACGCTTAGAAAATATGAAGGATATAAAAGACAAAGGGCAGACCCGAGGGCCTGCCTTTTTGAATACTGTGCTATTTTTCGAGATTTTCTATTTCTAGAAAAACCTTTTGTTCATAGTTGTATTAAAATTTAACAACGTTCGTTGCTGTTTCGCCGCGATCGCTTTTTGTAACATCAAATTCTACTTTGTCGCCTTCTTCTAATGTTTTGTAGCCATCAGTTTGAATTGCACTGAAGTGTACAAAAACATCTTTGCCTTCTGCTGTAGAGATAAATCCATATCCCTTGTCAGAATTGAACCATTTTACTGTTCCTGTCATGTCGATTACTCCTTTTTACTTTTCTTGTGATAAATCTTTGAATGATCTATACCTATGTTAGTATACACCAAAATTACTATAAAGCAACATAAAAGTATATTAAAAATAACAAAAATTCAGAATACGTATTCATTTTCACGTTTATCTACTGATGATAACTAGATGTTTGCATTTAAAATTGGGATAACAAACGATTAGCCTTGCTTTTATAAATCAAAAACCGTTATTTCGTCTTTGTTGAAACAAGGACGCCAACGACTCACCCAATGACTTTGAAAAGAAAATATGATGTCGGCATATTGATAAAAAAAGTGTAATGTGTAGCCTTAAATTGTATCAACGAAACATTAATATCTACAGTAAGATATGACCTTAAACATTTGGACGATAACACCAAGAATTTTGTTCATGTTTATATTTTATATATAGGAAATGTGTGAAGTAACCCGCAAATGATGAATATTCAAAGAAAACCTTTCATAATAATTGACAAAGTGCTACAATTGATAAGCGGTGGGGTATATCCCTATGCGGATGACACCGTATATTTTTAAAATCATTCTAATATGGCCGAAAAATGAAAAAAGGTCTTAAAAAAAAGGCTTATATGTAATATAATAGACCTGTTAGAAGTTATGCGATATAAAGGTGTGAGATTAGATGCTAAAAGCAGGCATGAAAGCTGAAAATTTTAGTTTGCCAGATGCTGATGGAAATATTCATAGTCTAATAGATTATCGGGGTAAAAAAGTGATTCTCTATTTTTATCCAAAGGATATGACGTCAGGTTGTACAACACAAGCATGTGCTTTTCGTGATGTTTATGACGACTATAAGGAAAGAGACCTCGTCTTAATTGGTGTTTCTAAAGACGATGAAAACAGTCATAAAAAATTCATTGAAAAATACGATTTGCCTTTTTTACTTTTAAGTGATGTCGACACAACAGTATGTAAAAAATATGGCGTTTGGGTCGAAAAATCGCTCTATGGTAATCATTATATGGGCATACAGCGTGCGACATTCATCATCGATGAAAATGGCACGATTATTAAAGTTTTTGAAAAAGCTTCTCCTAAAGAGAATGCGAATGACATACTTAATTTTTTAAACCGTTACTAGGAGGTTACTATGGTTGCAAAGAAAGTTATTAAATCCATGGATGGTAATGAAGCAGCTGCTCATTGTGCGTATGCATTTACAGAGTTAGCGGGTATCTATCCGATTACACCATCCTCCCCAATGGCTCAATATATTGATCTTTGGGCATCACAGGGCAAAAAGAATTTATTCGGCATGCCAGTGAAAGTAGTCGAAATGCAAAGTGAAGCTGGTGCTGCGGGCACAGTTCATGGCTCGCTCCAAATGGGTGCATTAACCACAACGTTCACTGCATCACAGGGGTTATTACTAAAAATCCCTAACATGTATAAAATCGCTGGTCAGATGCTGCCCGGTGTCATCCATGTTGCTGCACGCTCTATCGCTGCGCAAGCCTTATCAATTTTCGGAGATCACCAAGATGTGATGGCCGCACGTCAAACTGGCTGGGGCATGATTGCTTCAACATCTGTACAATCTTCTATGGATCTCGCAGGTATTGCACATTTATCAGCCATTAAATCGAGCATTCCATTCGTCCATTTTTTCGACGGATTTAGAACGTCTCATGAAGTTCAATCAATTGAGGTCTTAGATTATGATGTGTTTGATAGATTGTTGGATCGTGAAGCGGTTGCTAAATTTAGAGCAATTGGACTAAATCCTGAACATCCTGTGACTCGCGGTAGTGCACAAAGCGATGATGTTTATTTCCAAACACGCGTTTTACAAGCATCCCATTACGAAGGTGTTCCAGATATCGTTAATGACTATATGAAGGAAATTTCTAAAGTCACTGGTCGTCATTATGCACCATTTGTTTGGTATGGTGATTCGGAAGCAACAGACGCGATTATCGCGATGGGATCTATTTGCAGTTCAGCACAACAAACCGTTGATTATCTTAATGCAAATGGCAAGAAAGTTGGATTGTTGACCGTCCATCTTTATCGTCCATTTAGCACGAAATACTTCCTCGACGCAATGCCTGATTCTATTAAGAGAATTGCAGTTTTAGACCGTACGCTCGAACCTGGTTCAATTGGTGAACCTTTATATCTTGATATTAAATCAGTTTATTATGGTTTGGAAAAATCACCGCTTATTTTAGGTGGTCGTTACGGTTTGTCTTCTAAAGATACGACACCAGCGATGGTTAAGGCTATTTATGACAATTTGGCTGGTGAGCAAAAAGACGGATTCACCATCGGTATTGAGGACGATGTTACACATACGTCACTTCAATATGATAAAACGTTGGATCTTGTTGATGAAAACACAACTGAACTCTTATTTTTCGGACTTGGTTCTGATGGTACGGTTGGGGCATCAAAGAATATTACGAAGATTATCGGTGACCATACGAATTTGTACTCACAGGCTTATGCATCATACGACTCCAAAAAAGCTGGTGCAGTGACAAGAATGCATTTGCGTTTCTCGGATAAACCAATCCGTTCAACTTATTTGGTCAACTATCCTAACTTTGTATCGTGCTCAGCAGATAATTATCTTGTTAAATACGATATGTTAAAAGGTCTTAAAGAGGGTGGTACGTTCTTGCTTAATACACAGACACCATTAGCAGAAATAACGGATCATTTACCTAATCGTGTTAAACGTCAACTCGCACAAAAGAAAGCGAAGTTCTATATTATCAACGCTGTTGAACGCGCATACGAAATCGGTCTTGGACGTCGTATCAACACCATCATGCAAGCTGCTTTCTTCAAACTGAATCAACATTTAATGAGTGCCGAAGAAGCAAACAAGTATATGAAAGAATATGCGAAGAAGACCTATGGCCGTAAAGGTGACGCAATTGTTGAAATGAACTATCAGGCTATCGATGCAGGTTATGAAGATTTGGTTGAAGTTCCTGTTAATCCTGATTGGGCATTATTAAAAGATGACGTTGAAATAGAAAGAGAAAATCGCCCTGATTTTGTTAAAAAGATTGCTGATATCGTTAACGCAATCGAAGGGGATTCACTACCCGTTTCAGCATTCTTGGGCTATGAAGATGCGCATTTAGAAAATGGTTCTACAGCTTATGAAAAGCGCGGCATCGCCAATTATGTACCAGAATGGCGTAGTGAAAATTGTATTCAATGTAACCAATGCGTATTCGCATGTCCACACGGTGTCATTAGAGCATTTTTAGCAGATGAATCAGAAGCTGCGGGTGCTCCTGAAAGTGCGAAAATGTTAGATGCGAAAGGTCGCGATTTAGGTGGCTATAAATTCACCATCCAAGTTTCAACATTGGATTGTACTGAATGTGGATTATGCGTTGAAGTATGTCCAACGAAAGAAAAATCATTGGCAATGGTACCTATTGGCGACGAACTCGCTCATGGTTCTCAACAGACCGCTGATTATTTCTTCAATGAAGTGACATATAAAGATTTAGGGACAGATAATCCAAAGAATCTTTCCTTCCAACAACCATTATTCGAATTCTCCGGTGCATGTGCTGGCTGTGGTGAAACGCCTTATATTAAAGCACTCACACAATTGTTTGGTGATCATCTTGTGATTGCTAATGCAACGGGTTGTTCATCCATCTATGGTGCTTCATTCCCAGCAACACCTTATACAACAAACAAAGACGGATTTGGTCCTGCTTGGGCAAATTCATTATTTGAAGATAATGCTGAATTTGGTTTTGGTATGCGTATCGCATATGAAACAATCAGGGATAGAGTTCAAACACTCTTTGCCAATCATCTAGATGATATGCCTGCAGATTTAAAAGCAAATGTAGAATCATGGATTGCCAATCGTGCTAGTGCTGAAATAACAAGAAAACTCAAGAAAGATCTCGTCGCTGGACTTGAAAAGATTAATAAACCATTTGCGAAAGAATTGTTAAGCTTATCAAACTACTTTAGTAATGTATCACAATGGATTATTGGTGGTGATGGTTGGGCTTATGATATCGGTTATGGCGGTCTTGATCACGTAATTGCCAATAACGAGGATGTCAATATTCTTGTTTTGGATACCGAAGTTTATTCAAACACCGGAGGCCAATCTTCCAAAGCCGCACCAACTGGCGCAATCGCGAAATTTGCTGCTGCTGGTAAGCCCACAAAGAAGAAGGACTTAGGCGCACTAGCTATGAGTTATGGTCATGTTTATGTGGCGCAAATCTCACATGGGGCTTCACCTGCTCAGGTCGTTAAAGCATTAAAAGAAGCTGAAAGCTATCATGGACCATCGATTGTCATTGCTTATGCACCATGCATTGAACATAATATCAAAGGCGGTTTGACGAACTCATTTGCGCAAGCTAAACTCGCAACACAATGCGGATACTGGCCGACATATCGTTTTGATCCACGTCTGGAAAGCGAAGGCAAAAATCCATTCCAACTCGATTCTAGAACGCCTGTTTGGGATAAGTATCAAGACTTCCTGTTAAATGAAGGACGGTTTTCACAACTTGCACAAATTAATCCAGATCATGCTGCTGAATTATTAGCTGAAAACATGAAGAATGCACAAAAACGTTGGCGCATGTATGAACGTTACAAGGCAATGGATTATTCCTTGCCAGAAAAAGAATAAAAGAGTTAAAAAGTCCTCATTTGTTTTGAACTGTACCCTATAAAATAACAGATGCGTACAAGGCATATCGAAAATCACAAATAATTCTTTTTATCTCTGGGGTTTTCAATTTATTCCTATCCTATGTTGTATTTATAATTTTAGGTGGTCAATAATATGGTCACAACTTTCAATCAATTATATATCAATTTTCCGGTTTTTCTATATCAGATTTCAAATGATGAGCACATAACAGAATATCACTTTTATAATGTATCTAAAACATTTATACACACCATCACACTTTCATACCAAAAGAAACGTGTTGAATTGAATGTCAATACAAAAGAAGAAGTGATTACTGCTAAAAAACAGAATTCTGATATCCCAAATATCAATTTCAAGCCTGAGTTAATCAGCTGTGTGTCTCGAGATGGTCGTGAATATTTCACCAAAGACTTTCATCAAACAATACTTTCACCCCCGCAATCGATTTTCTCACTCAGATCTGAACGTTTTCTTTATGTGAGAAGTCTCAAAAAAAAGAAGCAAGGAGATTTGGCAGCGATTAAGTATATCGCTGAACAAAAAGGTGATTTTTGGTATTGCACATGTGGACATCTTAATCTGATGAATCAGAATCATTGTTTGGTTTGTCAAAATGATCGTGATGTCCTCTTAAATGAACACACGGATTATGACTTTGAAGCAAAACAAACACGTTTTGAAATTGGTTTTTATAAATACGCGGCGATTTTCTTGTTTTTGATCTTTGTATTTCAATTAATGTATCAAGGGTTTTTAGGCGATTTTTTATTTAATAATCAAGTTAAAAATGAAGCATTTGGTATATTCAATCGTATGGTTGTACCAGGTCTAATGATGATCAGCGCAGCCATGATGATTTTGGCAAAACAGCGATACATGAAAACCTTGATTATCGCTATGGAATTATTATATTTTGCCTCAGCTTTGTATCTTAATTTAGTGTCCAGTATTATCTTCATCGGCAGCACATATAATCTACCATTATTGATTGTCGTTGATATATTAATCATTTATTATGTGATTGCAAAGTATTTAAAAAATATTGATTTAAAAATTACCGACTATATACGCACTGGCTTAGTCGTCGCTTTTACATTTGTCATTGCATTTTCGTGGGCAAAATTCAGTCAATATGAATTGACTATCGTACCAAATGGTGTCGAGTTGACCGTCGAGACTGATGATGTGAATTATATTGTCCCAGAAACGGTAAACAATATGGCAGTTGTCAGTGTCCGTTTTCTGCCATTTTATGAATATCAGATTGAGCGATTGACATTAAATAAAAACATTCAAAACATGTATATTTATTCATCAGCTGTTCTCGATCAATTGGAAACGATAGCCATCGCTGAAGGTAATGAAAATTATTACGTCGAAGATAACATTCTGTATCATACAGATGGCAGAGTTGCATTTGTACCGATTTCAATTCAGTCATTGACAGTTGATAATCTCATCATTGAATCTGGTGAGTTCAGAGATTTATATAATCTCAAATCGTTGGTGATTGGTTCCAATGTAATAGAAATCAAAGCTGAGGCATTCGCGAATGCCTATCGTTTGGAATCGGTGATTTTCGAAGAAAACAGTTCCTTGGAAACCATTGGGCGTAACGCATTTTATAATGCGCAAAGTCTAACATCAATTTCATTACCAATTTCATTGGAATCTATGGGGTTAGGTGTTTTAGAAGGTGCGAACAGTTTAACCTATTTGAAAACGCCATTCATCGGTGAAGAAAGAGAGGTTACCGATGATCTCAGTTCAAGCACTGATGTCCTTGTTTATTTGTTTGGTAGCCGGACTTATTTACATAACACGCTGATACCTGAATCGCTTGAAACGATTGAGATTTTCGATATCACAAGGATACATAATGTAACTTTTTACCGTGCATCGCACCTCGTAACCATTCTTTTACCTGCTACGCTTAGCGATATTGGTATTCGTAGTTTTTATGGTACATCAAGTCTATCATCATTCACCGTTCCCGATGGGGTCTTAACCATCGATGAATCTGCGTTTGAAATGAGCGGCATTACATCAATTGTCATTCCTGCATCAGTCACAACCATTGAAGCGAATGCATTTCTAAACACAAACTTGAGCAGTGTGATTTACTTGGGAGATACCAATGATTTAACGATTGATCCCACGGGCAATCAAGTGCTCATCAATTTATTAACACCATAAAGGGTCGTATCATGCATACGACTTTCTTTTTAGCATTGACATCAGAGCACCATATCGTTAAAATTGAATAAATACGACTTAAAAAAACAATGATAAAATTCAAAAGTGATGCAAATCTTTTTGGATGAAAGGATAAAATATTGATGAAGAGAAACATTCGTATGATTTTATACATGATGATAGTCATCATCATGACGCTATCGATGTCGGCTTGTGAGCTCACGCCCGAATATAAAATAAGTTTTAATTCAATGGGTGGGAGTCAAATCGATTCAGTAAGGATTACCAAAGGCGAATTTTATGAACCCACGGAGGTGCCTTTCATGGAAGGCTATATATTTGTTGGTTGGTATTTAGATGAAAACTATGAAACGTTATATACGAGTGATATTGTCATTTTATCTGATTTCACGGTTTACGCAAAATGGTCAGTCGATCCAGAACCGTTGATTGCTGCCGATATTGCAGCATATCAGGAAGACATGTACGCAAGTAAATATCAATTGAATTTGCCACAAAATGGTGCTGTAAATAACAGTTCTATTTATTGGATAATATCTTCGGATTATATCATGAACAATGGGATCATATTACCACTTAATGCCAATGATGTGAATCGAGTTGAATATATAACAGGTATTTTTTCTCTAGATGGATTAGCTGTTACAGCATCATTTGAAGTATTACTTACAAAACTTGTTGAAGTAGAAATTTCGACGTCTAGAGCAGTTGACTACACTAGTTTAACGTCAGAATATGATTTACCTGACCAACAATTAACATTGTACTTTGAAGAGGATGGGTATGTACCTTACGTAAAGGTTAGTGACTTTTTTGCATTGCTTGACACTGGATTTATTGATGAATCCTACACATTACAATTTACAGAAGGCGTCAACACATTAGAAATTTATTATCAGTATTATGATACCGAATATGATGAAATCTATGATTTGTATTGTACAATCAATGCGGATTTGAATACCATTTCAACAAATGATCCAGGGTTCTATTGGGCGTATATCACGTCGACAGAAACAAATTATGGTAGACATATCATCTATGATGCGGATCATGTCGACAATTATTTTGAAGAAGATAAAAATGTCGTTTATGACTTATCCGCCTACAACATGGATATCACAACGGTTGATGGGGATGTAGTCGCGCCTTATTATGTGGTTAATCAGTTATTTGCCGGATCCAGTTATTTTAATGTTTATTACAATTACGACCATTTATATGGCATTTATGCTTTACCAGGTGCAGATTCAGATACTTATGAAGTCATTAAAACAAGTTCCATGAACAATCGAAGCATTCCCGCTGATCTCGCTGTTCACACATTTAGTATGTTAGCATTTGATTTAGATTATTTCTATGGGCTTAAGGATTTGAGGGGAATCGATACATATGATGATTTGCTTCATGATTATGTTATGGATCTCGTTTCTACAAACGCGCGTTTAGTCGATCAAACCATCAATGATATCATCATTGATGATATGGATGACCTGCATACAAATTATGGGTACCCATCTTATTTCAATCCTCTGGATTATGAGGTAACCACGAGTAACTATTTAAGTGATTATGGACCAAGATTTCAATCGTTTTATGTCGATGGCTTATGGGCTGTTGATGATGCTATCAGTGCGAAATGGGGGATTCAACCAACAAATAGTTGGGCTGCCAATTCAGATTTAAGACCGCATTATTGGTTCTTAGATGATCAGACAGCGATGCTATCGCTTGATGATTTCAATACATCAGATATTAAGGAAAGTTCATTTTATGATAACAGTATAGCTGCTGAGATTTTGAAAACTGAAGTTGTATCAGCCATACTTCCTGATATTGAAGGTGGATCAAAGTTCTTTTTCTACAATTGGAGTAACGAGGATAATAGGTTGTTAGAAGTACTTGCTAAAGAAATTGATTCAAGTTATGTTGACACTTATCGGAGTGCACTTTTGGCTTTAGGATACACATTAGTTACGGGTACATCATCTGATCCGCTAAAAGCGAATGGTTATTATCGCAAAACCGTGGGGGATTTCACCTATATGGTACAAGTAAACTATGATGAAGAACTAAACATCTTTTATGTGGCAGTTGCAGATGAAGTACCGGAAATTTATGATGATCCATGGATGCTGGTTCCTGATGTATTCGGAACGGTCTATGCAGATAGTGCTGTTTATATGGAAATTATGGTAGAAAAGATGGTTGCCGAACAACCAGGTTTGATAAATATCATATTGGATTTAACATGGAATACCGGTGGTAACATCGGTGCACTTTATCGTGTTGTGGGTTTGATTACCGATCAGTCTTTTAGCACAACGAGTTATAATCGTGCGACAGACAGTGCTTCGAGAACATATGTGACAACTGAAGGATTACCAGATTATAGCCATCTTAATTGGTCCTTATTAATTTCAAAGGTTACGTTCAGTGCAGCGAATGAAATGGCAACCATTTTTATGGAAAACAATTTAGGACCAATCATTGGCGTGCAATCCGGTGGCGGAGCATCATCTATTACCCCTATTTTGTTACCTAACGGTACGGCTTTCACCATGAGTTCTAATTCGATAAATGGTTATTTCACAGGTGAGGGAACTGAACTTGATCCATATGTCTTCGTCGCGAATGAATTTGGTATTACGCCTGATTTTGCAATTGCTACTGAAGACTTGTTTGATACTGCCATATTAACAGCCATCTTATATGGCTCATAATTAAAATGGCAAACATGAAGCGGATAAGCTATTCATTATTCGCTTTTTTATCATGGACAAAAAAAAGATCTCTTGCGAGATCATTTAAAGGGAGTTACCTATTTAAGTTTGTCTAGGATGGCGTTTAGACGCACTTGCGCTAGGTATGCGCTATTTGGGAGAAAAATACATAAAAGGTGTAATGCGATGAAGAAAAAGTTTCGCAATTACAAGTGTATTATATTATATATTCATGAAAGATTGTGAAAGTTTACATGATTTTTTCATTGAAAACGTTTCCCTTAATAATCTAGACGTTGTTAGTGTTTCATTAGCATTATAATACCTAATATTATATAATAGGTATTGAAAAATCAAGGAGGATCTATGGCAAAATTGACTATTGAAAACCTTCATGTTGAAATTGAAGGTAAAGAAATATTAAAAGGCGTGAACCTAACGGTCAATTCGGGTGAAGTACACGCGATTATGGGACCTAATGGAACTGGTAAATCAACGCTTGCTAGCGCTTTGATGGGCCATCCAAAATATGAAGTAACCGCTGGAAAAGCCGAACTCGACGGTGTAAACCTTTTAGAAATGGCAGTTGATGAAAGAGCGCGTGCTGGTCTTTTCTTAGCCATGCAATATCCTGCTGAAGTGCCTGGTGTCACAAATAGTGATTTCATGCGTACAGCCGTCAAAGCGACCTCCGGTAAAGATATTGGGCTATTTCAGTTCGCACTGGATTATGAAAAAAAAGTTGAAGAATTAAAAATGCGTCCCGATTTGGCACATCGTTATTTAAATGAAGGATTTTCGGGTGGTGAACGTAAGCGCAATGAGATTTTACAATTGAAAGTGCTGAAGCCTAAATTTGCCATTCTTGATGAAATCGACTCTGGTTTAGATGTGGATGCTTTAAAGATTGTCGGACAAAACGTTTCGGATATGATTAATCCCGATTTCGGATGTATCTTGATTACTCACTATCAACGTATTCTAGATCATATTAAGCCGACAAACGTACATATTATGATTGATGGTAAAATTGTTTTGAGCGGTGGCGATGAACTCATTAAAAAAATTGATGCCAACGGTTATGAATGGATTAAATCAGAACTTGGTATCGACTTTGATGAGAGCGAATCATCATGATAACGATTGTTGTTAAAGATCATCAGATTAAGTCAAAACTTCCTGAAGGTTTTCACTTTGCAAATCAAGTGCTTGATATACCCGCAAATCAAGTCTATGACGACCCTATAAAAGTGGTCATCGCTGATGATAATCATGAATCTTTGAAAATGATTGTTGGTAAAAGTACCACGATAAAGATTATTTTAGAAGTAATGAGTGAGCAAGTCGTCAAACAGGATTACAATATATCATTAATTGTTGAACAAAATGCGCATGTCAAATATCTATTGGTTAGTGAACTGGCAAGCGAGGAAGCGTTAGTAGAACATTATTTCACAGTTAATCGCGATGCCTATCTTGATTTAGTTGGTGGCTTTGTCTCAAACGTGATTGATGCCAAGATGCACGTTGATCTTGTGGGTCAAGGCGCTGAAGTCAAAATGCGTGCGATTGCTGTATCATCAGATGAGAACAAGCAAAATTTAGATGTCTTAATCATTCATAAGGCACCCTACACCATTGGTCATATGACGAACATTGGAATTGCCAACAAACATGGTAAAATAATATTGAACGGTGTCGAAAAAATTGAGAAAGGTATGAAACAAGCGAACGCTTTCCAAACCTTAAAAGGTATTATTACATCTGATACAGCAACTGTTGAAGTCAATCCGATTTTGTTGATTGATGAATATGACGTACAAGCGGGTCACGGGGCAACCATTGGTAAGATTGAAGAAGAACAACTCTATTACTTACAAAGTCGTGGACTCACAAGGCTGCAGTCAGAAAAATTGATCATCAACGGGTTTCTTAAACCTATTGTAGACGAAATCGAAGATGAACCGTTAAAGGAAAGATTTATAAGCCTTGTTAATTCAAGAATATGATTGATGTTAAAAAAGTAAGAAAAGATTTTCCAACGTTGAAGTATCTTCCCAAACTTGTTTATTTGGATTCTGCAGCATCCAGTTTAAAAGTGAATGTGGCGATTGATGCTGTTAATCATTACTATACACATTTAGGTGCCAACGTCCATCGTGGCACCTATCAATTGAGTCACGATGCTACAGAACTATATGAAAAGTCTCGTGATGACGTAGCCCAATTGATTAATGCTCATCGAAATGAAGTGGTCTTCACTAGAGGGACAACAAGTGCTCTCAACATGATTGCTCACATGTATCGCGAAACATTAAAACCCGGTGATGAGGTTATCACCTCTGAGTTGGAACACCATTCATCGGTCTTACCATGGGTGATTGCTACAAAGAAATCTGGTGCTACACTGAAATATGTACCGCTCTCAGAAGAAGGTAGAATCACTGTTGAAGGATTCAAAAAAGTGTTGACTGATCACACGAAAGTGGTTGCGTTAACCTATGTATCTAATGTATTTGGTTATATCACACCCATCGAAGAGATTATCAAACTTGCGCATGAAAAAGGTGCGATGGTCGTGGTTGACGCCGCACAAGCTGTACCGCATATGCCAGTTGATGTGAAAAAGATGGATTGTGAATACATGGGATTTTCTGGTCATAAGATGTTTGGGCCGACTGGTATTGGTGTTCTCTATGGTAAAGAAGAACTTCTCAACAAACTCGAACCATGTGAATATGGTGGTGAGATGATTGATGATGTCACAAAAGATCAGATTATACTCAAAGAAGCGCCCATGCGTCTGGAAGCGGGAACGCCAGTTATTGCTGGTGCCATCGGCTTAGGTGCGGCTGCTCGTTATATAAAAAGTATTGGTGCAGATAACATGCATGAACATACGTTGAATTTGAAAAAGTACGCACAGGAGAAATTAGATCTAATTCCTGGCGTGACCATCTATAATAAAACAGCTAAAACCGGCATTCTCACATTCAATGTCGAAGGTGTTCATCCGCATGATATCGCTACATTCCTGGATGAATATGATATCGATATTAGAGCAGGGAAGCATTGTGCTTATTTGATACATCAAGCAATGGGATTACAATCAACATTAAGAGCATCATTTCATATTTATAACGATGAGAAAGATTGTGACCAATTTGTTGAAGCTGTGAGAAAAGCAAAAAATTTCTTTAGTGCACTATAGGAAGTGAAGTTATGAAAATCGATCAACTCTATCGTCAAATCATCATGGATCATTACAAAAATCCTAGAAACAAGGGGTTGGTTGATGATGCTTCATACTTGACGATTCATCTGAATAATCCAAGTTGTGGTGACGAACTCACGATTCAACTTAAAATAGAAAACAATAGAATCATCGATGTAAAACATCAGGGACATGGTTGTTCGATATGCTGCTCGTCAGCAAGCGTGATGTCGGATACCATTAAAAACAAGACAGTTGATGACGCTTTAGCAATTATTCACGAGTTTTATGAAATGATTAAAGGGTATTCATTTAATGATCAGATTTTAACCGGAGAACCCGTCGTATATCAAGGCGTTTCACAATTTCCAGCACGCATCAAATGTGCAACATTAGCATGGAAAGCAGCTGAAAAAGGACTTGAAACAAAAGGAGGAACAAAGAAACATGATGGATGAAAACAAGAAAAAGATTGACGCCATTGTAGGTGATTATAAGTTCGGATTTAAAACGGACAGCAAGGCGATTATTGATACAGGTAAAGGATTGAATGAAGATATTATACGTGCCATCAGCAACCATAAAAAAGAACCAAAATGGATGCTTGATTACCGTTTAAAGAGTTATCATAAATTTTTGGAAAAGAAAAACCCAACATGGGGACCAGATCTTTCATTTATTAATTTTGACGAGTTCACTTATTTTTTAAGAGCAAGTGAACGCGCAGAATCAAGTTGGGATGAAGTACCCGAAAATATTAGGGATACATTTGAGAAATTGGGGATCCCCGAAGCTGAACGTAATTTTTTAGCTGGTGTATCCACACAATTTGAAAGTGAAGTCGTTTATCACAACACGATGAAGGAATTAGAAGCATTAGGTGTCATCTATGTGGACACCGATACTGCACTTCGCGATTATCCTGATTTATTTAAGGAATATTTTGGTACGGTTATCCCAATGGGTGATAATAAATATGCCGCATTAAATGGTGCTGTATGGAGTGGTGGATCATTCATTTATGTGCCCAAAGGGGTCAAAGTAACAAAACCACTACAATCCTATTTTCGAATCAACTCTGATCAAATGGGTCAATTTGAAAGAACATTAATTATTGTAGATGAAGGGGCATCGGTCAACTATGTCGAAGGTTGCACAGCACCTGTTTATTCAAAAGATAGTTTACATGCTGCAATCGTTGAAATCATCGTCAAGAAGGATGCCACCTGTCGTTATACGACCATTCAAAACTGGTCGAATAACGTCATCAATTTGGTTACTAAACGTTCATTTGTTTATGAAAACGGTCATATGGAATGGATTGATGGCAACATCGGATCTAATGTCAATATGAAATACCCATCTTGCATATTACTTGGTGAGCGGGCAAAAGGAACGACTATTTCTATCGCTTTTGCAGGTGCGGGTCAGATTCAGGATACAGGTGCTAAAATGATTCATGTTGCACCAAATACGACATCAACTATCATCTCCAAATCAATTTCACGGGGTGGTGGCTCAGTTAACTATCGCGGTAAGGTTGATTTTGGCAAAAAGGCAAAAGGAGCGAAAGCGCATGTTGAATGTGATACGATTATTTTAGATGATTATTCATTCAGCGATACCATACCGACAAATTTGGTGAAAAACGCAGATGTCTTTTTGGAACATGAAGCAACCGTATCAAAAATATCAGAAGAACAGTTGTTTTATTTGATGAGTCGCGGACTGGCTGAAGAAGAAGCGACAGAAATGATTGTTATGGGATTCATTGAACCATTTGCGAAGGAATTGCCAATGGAATATGCGATTGAACTCAATCAGCTAATTAAATTGGAAATGGAAGGCTCAATTGGTTAATTAAATCAAATCACATTATGGTAAAATAAAGGAGAGCCTAATGGTTATAGGCTCTTCATTATTTTTTAGGTGATGCTATGAAAAAATTCATGATAATCTTTTTGGTAATGCTCAGCAGTTTATCATTATATAGCTGCAGAGCAAAGACTTATGAAGAGATTTATGAGACTTACGAATCTTATGTATCAAGCAGTTTAGATGACTATCAAGCGTTGATGACCATCTATAATGAAATGACGACTACCTGGATTAAGACATCATTCATGATTAATTGCGTCATTAGCACGCTTGATTTTTACGCATCGGGATCAGGTGTGGTTATCGCGAGTGATGATACCCACTATTATGTGTTGACAAACAGTCATGTGATTGGTGGTGAGCACCTGATTGATTATCAGCATAGCATTTCTGCTATTGATATAAACGGTACATCTTACCAAGCTACTTTAGTGGTCGCTGATGATGATTATGATTTAGCAATGATTAAGTTTACTAAAGGATTGACGGTTTATCCTGAGATTGTGTTTGCAAATAAAAATCCTGATCATAAAATAAATGTGGTCGTCTTAGGGCATCCTGATCGCCAGGTTAACGCGATGACAATTGGTTATTATTTGGGTATGACAACCATTGATTTGGATGAACAGTCGGTGGGGTCAGTGACAATTCCGGTTTTAAAACTTGATGCACCGGTACAGGCTGGTAGCAGTGGTAGTCTTGTGATAAACACAGATTTTCAAATGATTGGCATTATTTTTGCTGGTAATTTTAGCAATCAAAGTCATGAGACACAATATGCTTATGCGATTCCGATAGAATCGGTTCAGGCATTTCTTGATCAACAGGCGTTAGAAGTAGGTGACCCTTCATGAGAAAAATGGTGATTGTATGCATCATCATTATCAGTTTTTTACTCGTTGGTTGTCAACGTGATATCGATCCAGAAATGTTGGCTCTACAAACACAATATGATGATTATCGCCGCAATGAATTTACAAATGAAAAACAATTTTTTGATTATATGAACACCTTCGCATATGGCACGTCTCATGCCGGTGTCCATATCAGTGTAGAATATCGTCAATTTGGCCAAATTGTGTCAACGTATGAATCGTTTGGCATCATTATAGATGAAGACGAGACAAGTTATACAGCAGTGACTAGTAGCTATGTGTTGAGTAGTACGGCATTTCGTGTCACTATATTTGTAGAAGATATTTTTGGTGTGATTGGTCTAGGTCAAGTCGTCGCCATTGATGAGGCTTTAGGTATCGCTACGATACGATTTTCTAAACCGACTAAAAGTCTCTTTGTAGCTAGTCTGGCAACTGTGATGCCATTTACAGATGAACAAGTTGTCATGCTTTCAAATTTAAATACAATTAGATATCAAACGACGCTTGGAAGATTTCAACATTTAGATAGTGGCTATGGTTTTTTGACTAATATCGCATTGGATTACGGCGCGTTAGGCGGCGGCATTTTTGATGTCAATCAAAATCTTCTCGGCATTTTGGTATCCATAGACGATGGCAGACTTGTAACATATAAGGATATCGCAACATTACTGGGCTGACAAGAATCCCGTATAGTGCTATACTATGATAAAGGACTGATGATATGTTTCGTTATCTCATTATTGAAAGCATGACACCAATAGCAAGCATTGCATCGACACTGATGTCGGTTTTTAATGATGTACTGCGTATCGATGAAGTCGAAACAGCAGAAAAGCAAATGATTATTTTTTATCAGGGTGAATTAGATTTTTCTTTTCAAGATATCATTATCAACTTATCATCTGATACGCTAACCGATTTTAGATTGTTTGAATCTTATCGATTTCATACCATCAAAGAACGCGACAAAAATTTAACGTATATCATGAACATGTTAGCAGAGATTGCTATTACAAAACGCGTTTATTTAAATGAACAAATGGTGCTTTCCTTACTTATTAGAAATATTAATCCATCCTATCGTGCTTGTTTTTTAAAAGCGTATGCAAACGATCAACGCATGCTGAACACTGTGCGTGTTTATTTGGAATCGAACCAAAATATGAGTTATGCAGCAAAACAATTGTTTATTCATCGCAATACACTGATTCAAAGGATAGACAAATTCATTGATCATACTGGATTTGATGTGAGACAATTTATTCCTGGATGTCTAATTTATCAACTAATCAATTTTAATTATTGATGATTTCTTAAAAAGACGTGACATTTCGGCTTGTTTGCACGATTTTTAAACATATCGTGCTTTTTCTTTTTTATAAAATTTTACTCTAAATACATAAAAACTCCTAAATGTAAACGTTTTCAATCTTGTTCGATCAAAACATATAATGTCATTCGTGATATAATTATTAAAAATATCCAAAGGAGAGATAAGTACTATGTTAAAAAAATTGCTTTCAATCGGAATGGTTGCTTTAGTCGCTGTTTTACTAGTTGCCTGCGTATCTAGTGAAGCTACTGTAACCTTTGATTCACAAGGCGGTTCTGCAGTACCATCTGTCGTCGTTCCTATCGGCGAAAAAGTTTCTGTACCAGATGATCCTACAAGAGCGTCTTACAATTTTATCGGCTGGTATACAAGTAAAGATCCTAATCCTGCTAATTTCTTTGATTTTACAGATGAAGTAAATAGCAATCTTAAATTATATGCTAGTTGGACGACAGATGAAGTTGTCAGTTTTGATACGAAGACAACAGATATGGCAATCATACCTCAAGTTCTTTCTGCTGGTGGCAGTCCAGTTTCTGAACCGACTGAACCAACAAGAGAGGGATTCACATTTGAAGGTTGGTTCTATGGTAAACCCGGTCTAACTTGGTTAGAAACAGCAGCAGTTCAGTTTCCAGTATCATTAGATGAAACAACGACACTCTATGCATATTGGGCACCAGTAGATTCGTCTGACATTACTTGGTCAGCTGATGAAACTTACCGTAATGCATTCGCTGAACTCGATACTGATCCTGTACTAAACCCACTGACATATCACTATTCACATGAAGCTACATTAATGGATTATCTATCTACGCCATTATATGGTACAGATGTCGACTGGGAACAAGCTATTGAAGATCAACTAGCAACAAAGCCTGGTGATTTTTCTGCTATTGATGAATCAAATATTGGTTCACTGCTTAGAAAAAATGTCTTATATGGTGCCGCTCAATGGCCTATCGCTGTAGGTGGTTCATGGGATGGCGCTGATGGTACGGACCAATATGGTGAATACAGTGAAGCTGTTTCCAGACAAATAAGTGCAACGACATATCGTTATACACTGCGTGAAGATATTTATTGGGAAGACGGTACTCCTGTAACTGCAGATGATTATATGTACACATATTTCCAATATATTGATGGGGCTCAAAATAACTACCGCGCATCTTCATATTATCCATCTGCAAATAGATCTTCAGGCATGAAAGTTGTTAATGCTAGAGCATATTTCTTACAAGGTACAGAAATTGGTTTAGGTGAAACTTCTGAAGGTTCATTAGCCGGTGACTATGGTTATGCGGAAATTTCCGCATATGTTGGGCCAAATCCTGCACCAGCTTATGAAGGTTATGTTGGTTGGTCACTTGCCGATGTTTTTGGTCTTCCATCTTCAATTTATGTTAGTGAAGCACAATTGACATCATTTGGTTATAGTATTGGTGATGAAAATGTTCCCCTTGTTGATGATGCAGCTCAAATTTTTGGTTTTCCTGCCGCGACTCACTGGTTGGTTGATTTAGATTTAAGAGCTGATGTTGCTGGTAATGCTTACTATGCTGGTGAAAAAGGTGAAACATGGCCTGCAGTCTCACAAGAAGATGTTGGATTTAAAGTGATTGATGATTATACATTCGAAATCACGTATGAAGTACCAATTCTTCATTCAGCTGCAATCTCTAATGCAAACTTCACATTGGTTAATCCAACAGTTTATGAAGCAAGTTTAAATGCAGAAGGCATTAACTCTACATATGGAACACCAATCACACTACCGGTAAGTTATGGTGCTTATGTATTGAAATCATGGGATTCACTTCAAAAGATTGTTCTCAATAAGAACTATAATGCTTACATGCAAAGATTCTTCAACCATAAATCAATTTCATTTGATTTCTATCCATCAGTGTTAGCTCGTAAAGAAGCATTTGATGATGGTTTATTATCATCATTGGGTCTTTCACAAACTTTCTACGCTGAATATGCTGAAGATCCATCTAGAAAAGATTATTATAATGGATACCCAAATTACTTACTATTTAATGCTGTTCCATATGAAGGAGCAAACGCGTCGGTACAGTCAGTGATTCAAGAAACTGCATTTAGACAAGCATTCTTCTTCGGGTTTAATAGAACAGAATATACCACTTCAGTATATGCACCAAATGTACCATCATTTATGGTTACCGCACACAATGCTGTTCAGTATGACAACGATCCATCTTGGTATATTAATACACCTGAATATTTAGCTATGTTGGCGGATCTCAATATTGATGTCTCTACATACGGTTATGATCCGGTTAAAGCAGCCGCTTTGTTTAATCAAATATACGATGATGTTTGGGTGACAGAACTTGAACAAACAGGTCCGATTCCAATTAGATATATAACATCAGAAGGCGATGAACAAGCGCGCATTGATACATATATTATTAATCACTTCACGAATTTATTTGGCTCGGATAAGATTACATTTACAAAGGAAGCATACACACAAGGCGTTTATGATACTAAAGTTGACGGGAATGAATTTGATATCATTTTGTCATCAGTAGGTACAGGAGAACCAACAAACACAAGCGTTATGTTACCTATTATTGGGCTTTATGCAGTTGAAACATATGGTCGCCCATTCTACGGATTCAACACACCTGATGAATTGGGTATTCCAGCTGAAGCATTTGTCATTACAGCAGAAAATAAACTAGACCTTCGTGCAACCTATCAATTCTTGCAGGACTCAGAAGGGTCTTGGGATGAAACAACAGATGAAGGTTTATTGATTGACCTTTATAATGTACTTGATGAAAATGGCGGCTATTATGTGGGTGATCTACAATTATTATATGAATATGGCTTAGCATGTATCTATATGTGGGCAGGTCTTGCTCCACAATATGATGGCGATGTTTCTGATAGAAACACTGTAACAAGAGCTTTTGATGCTATTATCTTAGAATATGTACCACTTGTACCACTTGCAAGTTCAGCATCAGCCATTGTTTATGCACCAAATGTTGTCAATGTGTGGCCAGCTTACCATAACATTATGGAATATGGTTCTGCTAGATATTGGTATTTAAATACTGACCCAGATTTCCAGTAGTTTATGGCATTAAATTTGATTTAAAATTAAAATATTGAAAAGGCGGTAGCGATACCGCCTCTTCATTCTTTTGTTATCTTTTTTGTTTACACAACGATTAGTATATGATTGTATGTTAAATTTTTGGTTTTTATGGGAAAATTTCCTTTTTTTTGATATAATATTTAACAAACAAAGCCATGCTTTTTGAGAGGATTTCATATGTTTAGATATTTCTTAAAAAGACTAGGATTGATGCTGGTCACATTTGTGATTGTAGTCTTCCTTTTCTTTGTCATCATCCATTTATTACCTGATTTTCATCGACCACCTATCTCTGGTGACGATGCTAACTACTGGATACAATATTATGCTGAAGGACGCGATAAACCCGTTGTTATTCAATTTTTCATTTGGGTAGGCAACATTTTAAAAACTGGTTCGTTTGGATATTCGCAAACGAGGCGTATGGATGTCAGCATTATTTTGTTCAGTAAAATTCCAACGACTGTCATGTTCCAATTAGTTCCATACTTGATTACTGTACCACTTGGTATATATCTTGGTATCATTGCAGCGCTCCATAAGAATGAACTTACTGACAATATTATTTCTGTCGGTATTATGATATTTATTTCTGTGCCAACCTTTGTGACAGCGGTTTTATCGCAACTTATTTTTGGCTGGCAATTGCACTGGGTTCGAACGCCTCCGTTCGTTGCTACTGGTTCAGAATTTGATGCTAATTTTTGGTTAAGCATTTCTACCTATATTTTGCCTTCAATCATCATGATTCTAGGCGGTGTTCCTGGATGGGCAAGAAGCATTCGTGCAGAATTGACCGAACAATTGACACAAGATTATATGTTATTGGCTCGTTCTAAAGGGTTAAGCAAACGACAAGCGACGTTTAGACATGCATTGAAAAATGCACTTGTACCGTTTGCACCAAGCATTTTTATTGGTTTTCTTGGTTTGATTTCTGGTTCAATCATTCTTGAAACTATATTCCGTGTTGATGGTGTTGGGCCGATTTATCTCTATGCGTTTAGAAATCGAGATTATCCATTATTGTTATTGAATCTCGTGTTTTATGAATTCATCGCGTTATTTGCTGGTATTTTAGCTGATTTGAGTTATACCATACTTGACCCGAGAATGAGAGTGGGGAGTGGAAAATTAGCATGAATATACCTGAAATTGACAAAAGTAAACTTGTCCTTATTAAGTCAGAAGATACAGTAATCTCTGATGTTGCACTTGAAACGAGAGAAATTGGTTATTATCAAGACGCTTGGAATAGATTCAAGAGAAATAAAGCATCTGTGGCGGCATTTATCATTATTTGTATAATATTCTTTTTCGTTTTTTTTGGACCATTGATGAAAGTCTATTCACCGCCTGCAAATCTAGCTGATGCTAGAAAAGTGGGAAATTTGCCACCCAAAATTCCGGGATTAGAAAATTTGGGTATATTTGATGGCACTAGAAAAGTTTCTGCCGGTAAAAATTTCTTGATTACCATGGCAAAATCCGAATATGGTGAAGGCATTATCATTTCTGGTATGCCAGATGTATTATTAGATGAAGATCTGGCAAATGATTTTGAATATGATGGTGTATACAATTTAACAGTAAAAGTTGATGCATATCGCTATGCAAATTATATTTCAAGTTATTTGGACACAAATAACTCATCTGATAGTGTTAAAAAGTTAATGTCAAAGACTGAATTCGAAGATGCTCTAGCACGGAATATCATTATCGATATTCTTTCAGTGACTCCAGATGGGAACACGTATACTGTACGTGTAGATTTCTTTAAATATGCACTGGATCAAAACCCCGAAGACACATATTTTTGGTTTGGTTCTGATGCTGATGGAAAAGATTTGTTTACATTATTGTGGGTTGGTGCAAGAATTTCAATTATTATGGCGATTTCAATTGTTTTGATTAACGCCATAGTTGGTTTGACAATCGGCTCTATTTCCGGCTATTATGGTGGCACTTTTGATTTGTTGTTTGACCGTTTTGTTGATATTTTGGCCGGTATTCCATTTATGGCGGTGTTAACACTACTGATTATTAGATTTGGTACCGAATTATGGGTGGTTGTGATTGCATTTACTGCCACAGGTTGGCTGGGAACCTATTCAATGTCGCGAATGCAATTTTATCGATTTAAACATAGAGAATATATTTTGGCAGCAAGAACACTTGGGGCAAAAGATGTTAGAATCATGTTTAAACATATTTTTCCAAACGCCATTGGATATATGGTAACAAGTTTTGCATTAGCTATACCGAGTTTCGTGTTTGTAGAAGCAAGTTATTCATATTTGCAAATCATTGATTATCAAGAAACAACAAGTGTTGGGAAACTTCTAGAAATTGGACAAGGCGTAATGGCTAATTATCCACATCTTTTGGTTTTTCCTGCGCTCTATATTGCAATATTGATGATTGCATTTAACTTATTTGGCAATGGATTGCGAGATGCGTTTAATCCAAGTTTGCGAGGTGTTGAATAATGATGAATAAACGAGAAAGAATTTTAGCTGTTGATAATTTAAATATCTCATTTAAAACACAATATGGTATTGTACATGCGATTCGCGGGGTATCATTTGATTTGTACAAAGGAGAAACTTTAGCAATTGTTGGTGAATCAGGCTCTGGTAAAAGTGTGACATCACGTGCAATCATGGGTTTATTGGCCGGTAATGCCATTGTCGAAGATGGCACGATAAATTATGCAAATAGAGATTTATTACAAATTCCTGAAGAATTATTTCATGAGATTAGAGGATCTAAAATTTCAATGATTTTCCAAGATCCCATGAGCTCATTAAATCCAATCGTTAAAGTGGGTAAACAAATTACTGAAACTTTAGTTTTCAAAATGAAAATGCCAAAAAAGATGGCTAAGGAAAGAGCAATTGAATTGATGACTGAAGTAGGCATTCAAGAGCCTGAAAAGAGATATTACCAATATCCGTTTCAGTTTTCAGGCGGGATGAGACAACGCATTGTCATTGCAATCGCATTAGCAAATAACGCGGAGATTTTAATCTGTGATGAACCTACGACTGCCCTTGATGTTACAATTCAAGCACAAATTCTTGATTTGATTAACCAATTAAAGAAAGAAAGAAAGCTTTCTATTATCTTTATTACACATGATTTAGGTGTCGTTGCAAATGTTGCGGATCGAATAGCGGTCATGTATGCAGGTAAAATTGTTGAAATTGGCACTGCGGATGACGTCTTTTATGACCCGAGACATCCATATACATGGGCATTATTGTCTTCTATGCCGAGTTTAGCAACTGCAGATACTTTAGATGCGATTGGTGGCACACCACCCAATATGATCTATTCACCAAAAGGTGATGCATTTGCACCAAGAAATAAATTTGCAATGCAGATCGATCTTGAGGAAGAACCCCCAATGTTTGACGTTTCAGAAACCCATAAAGCGGCAACATGGTTATTGCATCCGGATGCACCAAAGGTTAAAATACCCGAGGCTGTTTTGTCTGTGCGCAAGAATCGAGGTAAGAAAAAATGAAAAGGTCAGCTGATTACACACAAAAAGTACTTGAAGTATCCAATCTAAAACAGTATTTTAAAACAGGTGTTGGCAAGCATAAATTGATCATAAAGGCTGTTGATGACATTAGTTTTGATATTTATAAAAAAGAAGTTTTTGGACTCGTAGGCGAATCGGGTTGTGGAAAAACCACAACTGGAAGAACATTGATTAGATTATATCGCCCAACCAGCGGAAATGTTTTACTTGATGGTGAGTATATTGGATCTGGAGCGGATACATATAAAGAAAAAATCAGATTAGAAAAAAACAAGTATAAAATTGAATTATTGAAATTGAATGCATTCAAATATGAGGCATATAAACTCACGCAAGAAGCAAATAAAAAAATAGATAAAGTCAAACAAGAAATTCAAATTTTAGAACAAGAATATTTGCTTAATGTTAAACAAATTCGCAAAAATGTTGATGCATATGATCATGCGGTATTCAATGAAAATGGTGCGTTTAAAATCAATCTAGAACGCTTAAAATTTGATTTTACTGTCCATAGTGATCGCTTGTTAAATCAAACTAAAAATGAATTACTTATCGAAAGAAATGGGATTTTAGGAGCGATTAAAGAGACCTACTATAAAAAGGTTGATGGTATTAAGAATAGTGCAGCTTTGTCTAAAGAAGCAAGAGACAAACACTTAAAGGAAGCTGAAGAAGCTTACCTTGCACGCGTTCAAAAAACACATGATGAATTTGATGAACGCATCGTAGATAGAAGCGAGCACTTGCTTTCAAAAGCAAATTATAAAAAGCAGATAAACATTTTAAAACAAAACTTTGAAAAAGAAAAGGTTAACTTGATTGAGGAACACAAATCCAAGTTATCATCTTTTGCCGTGCCAGATTACGAAGCTGTCAAGTCCAATCTCAAAATAGCAAAAGCAAAATTAAAAACTGATATTAAAGGAGCACATAAAAAAATCGTAGAAATTAAAAAGCAACTAAAAGTTGACAAATCTAAGATTAATGCTTCGAATCAAGTTGACATGAAAGCATTGGAAACATTGAAATCAGAGCATCTTTTATTGATATCTAAATTTAAGCATCTTGTTCGTCAATCTAATAAAGACCACTGGTCGAAACAAGCATTGACACATACACGTAAAATGCAAATGATTTTCCAAGACCCAATTTCAAGTCTCAATCCACGTATGACGGTTCAGGAAATCGTATCTGAGGGATTGGTCATCAATAAGGTATATAATAATCTCAAAGTGACAAAGATATTGAAAGATAAAAAAACTGGCGAGGAAAAAACGGTTGAAGTTAAAGCAACCAAATCGGAAATTAACGAACGGATAAAAGCCGAAGTTGTAAGAGTTTTGGAACTAGTGGGACTTGCTCCCGAATATATTTCCAGATATCCACATGAGTTTTCTGGTGGTCAAAGGCAACGTATCGGCATCGCACGAGCTCTCATCATGAATCCGTCAATTATTGTTGCTGATGAACCCATTTCTGCGTTAGATGTATCGATTAAAGCGCAGGTCATCAATTTACTTTCAGAATTGAAAGAAAAACTTGATTTGACCATCTTATTTATCGCACATGATTTATCAGTTGTTAAATATTTTTGTGACCAAATTGCTGTGATGTATTTTGGGAAAATTGTCGAAATGGCGACATCTGAAGAATTGTTTAAAAACCCATTGCATGGCTATACAAAGTCACTTTTGTCAGCAATACCCCAACCTGATCCGGATTTTGAAAAGGAACGCAAACGAATTCCTTATTCACCTAGCATTCATAATTATTCAGAGGATAAACCAGAATTTGTTGAAATTAAGCCTGGCCATTTCATTTATGCAAATCAAGCAGAATTAGAAGACATGAGAAAGGCATTGGGTGATGAAAATGAACATTAAAAAGATTGTACTTCTCATGATCAGTTTGTTTTTATTAACAGGGATGGTTGGTTGTCAAGATCAAAAAGCATACAATGATTTATATACTGTTATTTTTTACACGGGTGCTGATACAAGTATTATAAAACCAACATATATTGATTCACTTTTTGAAGTTGAAGAAGGATCGCTAGTGGAACGACCAGAAGATCCGACATCTAACGGCGCAACTTTTTTGGGTTGGTATAAAGAAAAAGCAGCCATCAATGAATGGGATTTTGATAATGATCGCATTTATGAGTCAACCGTTATATACTCGAGTTGGGAAATTACAGAATACGCGATTGAATATATCATAGATGAAGCTGGTGGAACATTTATGGATCCGCCAATCACCACTTATTCAGTATTAAACAATGTGATTTTTACAAGTGTTGCTAGAGAAGGTAGTCGTTTTGTTGGATGGGTTTTAACGCCTATTGACGAATACAAAGTTGGTGATCCAATTCTCGAATCGACAACTGGTTATTATGAAGATCTCCATTTATATGCACTTTTTGATAACAAAGATTATATCGTAAGATTCCGCTCTAATCTCGAGGGAGTCCCGAATCCAACTATCTACACCATCGAATTTTCAGAAGAGATGAATTTTCCAGTGTTGCCTGATACAGCAACTAAACACTTTGTTGGTTGGTTTGCCTTAGATGGTACTGAAACGGGTGAATGGGGACCACAATATGTCAATGGCGAAGTCTTTTTAGGCAAAGCAAGTTGGAATGAAGATTTGCAAGATTATACATTTAGAGCAAATGATGTGACGCTTTATGGCAAATGGGAAGACCGTCAAATATAATGCGAGGAAAAAGTTGCACTGGTTACTGCTTTTATGGGCGGCTTTTTTGGGAAGCATTGGTATAATTGCTGTTTTATTTCTAGTTAATGTACCGGATAGTGTGAAGTGGCTAGGCACATTAATTGCATTAATCATGTCTTTAATTATGGTGTTTTACTGTAAACCTTATATTAATTATTATGATATGCACCATCGGTATGAATTGTTATTAGCAACTAATATTGGTACTGTTGAAACGAATTGTCAATTCAATCAAGATTGGATTGAGCAATTCTCAATTAAGGGTTATCAAATGCATGTTGATAATGAATTATTCCAAATCTGGTATCGTTTTAAAAAAAGTTTAGCCAGAAAAACGTTCATTAAAACGCAATTGATTGAAATAGTAACTATCATAAAAAACAAATCTATTGATCTATATGATTCAAGAATAGAAAAAGAATATAAAAAGCTTTGGCAAAGATTTGAAAAAGAGCAGCATTTGAATAAACAAATTATTCTTCAATTTAAAAAATTGGATGATTTAGATGATAAAGTTAAAGAAGACCTTAACCGCATTATTTCATATCGTGAAGGAGATAACTACCTTATTAGCATCAATTGTGGTTATTATCCCCAAACCAACGAGGTCTATTATTTACATTCTAGCAAGTTCGCCCCTAATGCATATTATAGATATGCAGTTAGTCAAATTGAGGATATTATCAGGGAATAATTTTAATTTTTGAACAAAAATAGCAAAAAAGCGCTTTAAACGTAAAAGCGCTTTTTTAAATCATTGGTATCATTTTTAACAAAACTTAAAGCTGCATATGTAATATAATAGCAACTATCAAATTAGGAATAATAGAAATCATTGGTAGCGCAATATAGACTTTTGCTATCGGGTTTTCTTTAACATTATTTTGATAGTTATAATAATCTTCTTTGGGTCGTCGACCTACTAGAATTAGAAAGAATGATTTTATACCATAGACGACTGGGGATAGAATATTTAAATTAGCCATGAGTACCATCCATCCAATAAAAAACCATAAAAAAGCAGTGAGATAAAAAGCGTTGACTAATGCCATAAGATCAAGACTACGTTGCCACATTAAACCAAAACCGTTAAGCAATGTTGAACCTAAAATACTGATTAAGATATATATAATGATTCTTTTTCTTTTTATTTTTTTTCTGTCGACAGGATCTAAATAGTCGATATCAATCGTCTTTTTGTCATTATTTTCATTCATATACCATTTCTCCTTATGCATATACCTATTATACATGGTTGCATATGTTTTTGGAAGTAGTATCATTAATTGAAATTTACTGTGCATCATGCACATTTTTTTATGTTTAAATTCTTGTTATAATGAAATTAACTTGGGAAAAAGAAAGGATACATATATGGCTACTTTAAAATTAGCAGATATTAACAAGGTTTACCCAAATGGTGTTCAAGCCGTTTTCGATTTTAACCTTTCAATTAGAGATAAGGAATTCATCGTTTTTGTTGGTCCATCAGGATGTGGGAAATCCACGACATTACGCATGATTGCTGGTCTTGAAGAAATCACGTCAGGTGAATTATATATTGATGATGAACTCGTCAATGATAAAGCACCAAAGGATCGTAACATCGCAATGGTTTTCCAATCATATGCGCTATATCCCCATATGACGGTATATGATAACATGGCATTTGGTCTTAAATTGAGAAAGATGCCAAAAGACATCATTGAGAAGAAGGTCATGGATGCGGCTGAAATTCTTGGTCTAGTTCCTTATTTAAAGCGCAAACCAAAAGCTTTATCAGGTGGACAAAGACAACGTGTAGCATTAGGACGTGCGATTGTCCGCGATGCGAAGGTCTTCTTGATGGATGAACCGTTATCAAACCTTGATGCAAAATTGCGTGTACAAATGCGTGGTGAACTAATCAAACTTCATAACACGATTGAAACAACAACGATTTATGTTACTCATGACCAAATTGAAGCGATGACCATGGCTCATAGAATTGTTGTTATGAAAGATGGCTATATCATGCAGGTCGGTGCACCAAAAGACATTTATGATCATCCCCAAAACTTATTTGTAGCAGGTTTTATTGGCACACCACCAATGAATTTCATTCATGGTAGAGTTGATAGCAAGGGTATTTTTAGAAGTGGTAAATATACGTTGCAAATTCCTGATGACAAAATGGAAATAATCAAATTTAACAAATTTATCGATAAAGATATCATCCTAGGTATTCGTCCCGAAGATATCCATGATTCGAAAGTGGTCATGGAAGCATATCCTAAAGCTGTGTTGGACATCATTGTTGATGTTGCCGAATTATTAGGTTCCGAAACAAACGTTTACACACAAATTAATGAAGATCACATCTGTGCTGTTATTAGTGCACGTGCAGGTGTTCATATTGGCGACACGATGAAACTGACCATTGATATGAATAAAATTCATTTCTTCGATCCAGATACTGAAAACGTCATGAAACTTGATGAACCACTAAAGCCAAAGAAGATTATGAAGACTGAAGCGGATGCTGAAGCAGAAGCGAACCAAAAAAAATCTAAAAAATAAATTAAAGGCCTTGTGGCCTTTTCTTTTTGGAGAAAACAATGATTGAATATATATTACACGAGAAAAATCAAACGGTTATTTATCAAACAGATGAAGTGGTGACATATAACGAATCAAATTTGTCCATCATAAAAAGAATTTGTCTTTATCATCTGTTTACGTATGAAGGTTATTTGAAAGCGATTAAATATTATTTTAATTTTCATTACCATATTCCAATTTATATTGACGAAGAGTTGCAATTATTTTCAACGGGTGGCGTAAAGGAATATGAGAATATTTGGATTAATTACGCAAGCATTGAATCGATTATCTATCTAGATAAAGGCATCAAATTGACGTTTACCAGTCATCGTATATTGATTATAGCATTGTCTAGACAATCATTTCACGAACAAATCAAACGTTTAGCGGCGATAAAGTTTCATATAAGTAAACATTTTCATGGACTTGAATATAGAAAATGATTATGAAT
>WOYI010669819.1_pt1 | contig 35799 bp, 29 predicted proteins | sample 6423411 | NCBI WGS metagenome assembly WOYI01 (sample SAMN13441803, study PRJNA592873) | oil field metagenome | biome: oil field; feature: oil-well bore; material: oil-contaminated soil; isolation source: oil-contaminated soil from oil-well borehole | place: Germany: Wietze | collected 2016-10-18 ...
TGGCCTCATCGGAACAGACAGTCTGCGTCGCCGGCGTGGCTACGCCTACAGGCTTAATAATAGTAACTGTAAGTGTTTCTGAGGTGACCTGACATGAAGCCCCGATACTTTCTTCGACTTTTACTGTGCCTGGGTTGGTGGCGCCCCAATTCACGGTGATCGAATTGGTGCCCTGCCCGCTGGCAATCGATCCACCGGTGACCTCCCAGAGATAGTTGTGGCCTGCCACATTGGCTGTAGTATAAATTACCCCCGCAGCATTCGGGCAAACAGTAGCAGGACCTGCCACGGAAGGTGCTGGTGGAGTTCCGATAATAACATTTACATTAACAGTGCCGCTAATATCCAGAACAGGATCGCCCGGCATACCGCCAAACTCAATATAATATCCTTCAGGGCGCCAAATGCCGGAGCCTATACCAAACCCATTGTCATCCCAGGTCCCCTCCGTCAGGTAATGACAGAAATCCTGATCACCGTCATCGTTGGGCTCACCGTCATCCCAGTTTGCATAGGTAATTTCAGAACCATTCTCATCCCCCAGCCAGAATGAGGTTCCGGCATCAGGGCCCGTCACCCATTGCCAGTCTCCCTCAGCCGAGTAGAAGTCGCTTGCACCAACCCAGACCGCACCTCCTGTCATCTGGGACCTGAGGAAAGTGTTTTCAGCAGCGGAGCCAATTGTAACCAAGTACCCCTGCATTCCGAAAAGATGCGACCTGTCGGCAAACAGAATCGCGTCATGCCATCTGGTGTTGAGTACCGGAACATACCGATAATAATGCCCTGTTGAAGGCAATACCCTCTCCAGAGAGATGATTATCTCCCTGTTGCCAGTGACCGGACCCGGATTGCTGTTGGAATAGGTGAGGGTCCGAAGAACACTTTCATATTGGGAGGTAGTTGCCCTTCCGCTAAGTACCAGCAACCCATAATTTGCATTATATGTTGCCGTGATTCCGTGTCCCGGAGTAAAGCCAAGCAGATCCTGTCCCGCCTGGAATCCTGTTCCAATCTGAACATAAGCACCGGAAATGATCTGATCTGCACCGTCGGTTATGGTCAGTTCAGGAGCAATTAATAACGGGGTGCCGCAATACTCAAGATCTCCTGATACATAAAGATCAGGAGGCGGGGGCAGGCAACCGAGCGCATTGAAGACAATGGCATCCAGGTAACAATAATCCGAGCCTGAAGCCAGCCTTATCCTTATCTGATTAGTGTTTTGCGATGCAGTTACAATTTCAGTCAGAAAAATCGGAGACTCTCCAACATACGGCGTGAGTTGCCTGGGCGTTCCCCATCCGGTGCCGTCTGATTCCTCAACAGAAAGAACGGAGGAAGCGACTCCGGTTACATCAATAGGTCTCCAGATTATGTAATACTGCTGACCGGCCGGAATTGTGTGAGGCAGGCTAATTATAGCCCAGTCGCCGCTGCTGTTGAATGATGCCCCTCGCCCGTCAGGTACACCGGAGAGATAGGTATAATTTGAAACACTGTTCTGATTAGTCGAGGCCACCGGTAATGCATTACCTGAAAACAGCCTGGAGGAATAGCCTGCTCCGCAGATATCGGAGTAGCATTTTGTAGCATTATAAGAGATCGCATCAAGATAAAAGTCATTTGTGCCGGAAGCCATATATATTCTCAGAAACCGCGTGTCATTTTCTGCTGTGATCTCAGAACTGAAAAACGATTTGTTCGAAGTGGTCAGTAATCCACTTAATGAATGCTCGGTAAAATTTACGTTATCGAGAGACTCACGCCACCAAATTATTGTGGAACCCGACATGCTCTGATGCTGTCTCCAAAAAAAAGTGTAAGTCTGGCCAGCCCTCACTGTATCAATCAGGTCAATAATGATATACTGACCATGGTTGCTGAAGTAGGCTCCGGAGCCATCAGGAGTACCAAGTGCGTTTGATCCTGTAATGCCCTCATATGCATGATCCGTCACCAGTATCGACCCAAAGCCCTGTACCGTTTGGGAAATCTTCCCCGCTCCGCACTGAGGTGATGCAGTTTCGGCAAAAAACAAACTAAAAATAACCACCAGCGATGGCAGTATTGCCTTTCTGTTACCTATAAACATTCTACAGCGTACTATTTATGGCCTCCAACTGCTGCCTGATACTTTTACTGATACTTTTACTTATACTAAGAAACGCTGAAATGGTTACTTCATTGTAGGAGAAATTACATCTCTCAAAGCGTGAAGGTCCTACAAAAAAAAAGTGCCGGCAACCGGGGCCGGCACGATTTATCCACATTGGCAAATGTTTATTAACATGTATCAGTGCTGAAAATTAAAGAATTAGCATTGCATCACCGTAGGTTCCGAAGCGATATTTCTCCTTAACGGCGGTGCGGTAGGCTTCAAATGTCAGATTGTAGCCGGCAAATGCGGAAACCATCATCAGCAGCGTCGAATAGGGAAGATGGAAGTTGCTCACAAGCATATCGGGCACCTTGAACTCATAAGGCGGAAAGATGAACTTGTTCGTCCAGCCGTTGAACGGCTTGACCATACCAGAGGTTGAGACCGAACTTTCAAGCGTACGTATGACCGTAGTGCCGACAGCACAGATCCTGTTCCTCCGATGCTTTGCATTGTTGATGGTCCCGGCCGCAGCTTCGGAGATGATGATCCTCTCAGAATCAACCTTGTGCTTGGTCAGATCCTCAACATCCACATTCCGGAAATTTCCCAGTCCCAGATGCAAAGTGATCTCCGCGAATTCCACACCCACTATCTCCAGTCTCTTGAGTAACTCTCTGCTGAAATGCAGTCCTGCCGTAGGCGCAGCCACTGCACCCTCATGCTTGGCAAAGATAGTCTGGTACCTGTCGCTGTCCTCGGGCTCCACAGGCCTGTTGATAAACCTTGGCAGGGGAGTCTCTCCCAGGGAATAGAGGGTCTGCTTGAACTCTTCATATGTACCGTCAAAGAGAAACCTCAGTGTCCTGCCCCTGGAGGTGGTGTTGTCAATCACCTCCGCAACAAGCATATCGTCCTCACCGAAGTAAAGTTTGTTGCCGATCCGGATCTTTCTGGCCGGGTCGACAAGCACATCCCACAATCTCTGCTCACGGTTCAGCTCCCTCAGGAGAAAAACTTCTATCTCTGCACCTGTCTTTTCCTTGTTGCCGTAAAGCCTTGCAGGGAAAACCTTCGTGTTGTTGAAGACCAGCACATCATGCTCCCTGAAATACTCAACAATATCCTTAAATATCTTATGTTCAACCTCTCCGGTGTCACGATGCACAACCATCAACCTCGATTCGTCCCTGTTTTTTGAGGGATAAAGTGCAATCAGTTCCTGGGGCAGGGTGTACTTAAACTGAGATAGTTTCATGATCCATTTCCGATTAGTGCAAGAATATTTATACGAATGAATTTCTTTTTTGTTCCAAATTCTCAAGAAAAAATTGCAATTCTTCTATAGTCAGTGCCTTGTCATTGCGAAATTCGCCTATTGCGTCACGGACAAGTCCTGACAGATGAGCCCCGCTACCCAGTGCCGCACCCAGGTCACGCGCAAAAGCCCTGATATATGTGCCCTTGCTGCAGACGATCCGTATACGTGCCTCCATCCCGTTGAAATCAAGCAGCCTGAGCTCATGGAACTGTACCTTCACCTTGTCCAGCTTTTTGTCGATCTTTTTTCTGGCAAGCTTGTAAGCCCTCTGGCCGTCGATGAACTTCGCTGAAAAAAGAGGAGGTTCCTGGTCCTGCTCGCCAAGAAATTCTTTCAGCCTATCTTCAATCATCCCGGCAGTGATGTGATCTGCCGGATACTCCCTGTCGACTTCACTCTCCAGGTCAAACGAGGGTGTTGTCTGTCCGAATCTTATCACTGCCGTATACTCCTTGTCCATTTTCCCGAACTCCTCAATCTTCTTTGTCGCCCTACCCGTACAGACTATCATCAGGCCTGTCGCCAGCGGATCCAGCGTCCCGGCATGACCTACCTTCAGCTTCTTCAGTCCGCAGTGATGCCTGATAGCATACCTGACCTTCTTCACCAGGTCAAAGGAGGTCCAGTAAAGCGGCTTTTGCAGCAGCAGTACCTCACCCTCCTCAAAATCCGCACAGCTCTTCAGCACCCTCAGGCAAAAATTATAAGTGACAGTCCTACTACAAGACAATAGAGGGCAAACCAGCCCAGCTTGCCCTTTCGGACTATGTTTATCATCCAGCGGCAGGCGACATAGCCTGACACAAAGGCAGCAACAAAGGAGATTATCAGCGGGAACATCACCACATCTACAGCGGCACTTTCGGTTGTGATGACTTGCATAAAATTGGCTCCTATTATCGGGACAATGACCATCAGGAAGGAGAAGCGCGCCAGCTCATCCTTGCTGTTCCCCAGCATCAGTCCGGTTGCTATGGTCGAACCCGACCTTGACCAGCCGGGAAGTACGGCGAAAGCCTGGGCGATGCCCATTACGAAAGCGCCGCCGTAGGTGATCGGCTTGTCTCTCTTCTTCACGAAATGGCCGAGAGCAAGGAACAGGGCTGTCACAAGCAGAAATGACCCGGTGATGTCCATATCTGCAATGAAAAGTGATTCAACCTCATCTCTCAGTGTGAACCCGACAATCGCCACCGGTATCATCGAAACGATAATCTTCAGCGCATATACCATCTCCTCGTTCATCGTGAACCTGAAGACCCCTTTCAGTAGTTTTATTATCTCCTTCCAGAATACTGCTATTATACTCAACACTGTTGCACCGTGAACAGCAACAGAAAAGAGGAAACTCTCCTCTATTCCGTCGAAAACATATTTCACTATCTCAAGGTGCCCGTCACTGCTGACCGGCAAAAACTCAGTCAGTCCCTGTACCAGACCAAATATCAGGGCTTCGTACCAATTCATTCCTTCTTCCCGTGTTCCGTGTAATTGATTATTACTCCCTGGGCCTCTTCATAATCGCATATATCTCAAAAATAAACCCGGCCAGGACGATCAGCGGAGCAAGTGTTATCCTCCTGAAACTGAAAATATCCTCTGAAAAGACTGTCGGATCTTCAGACCGTCCGCCCGCCATGAGAATGAACCCCAGGATAATGACACCAAATCCGATTGCCATCAGCTTGTAGTTCTCCCTACCCAGGGCAAACCCGGGTTTTTTGTCATCTTCTTTTTTAGCTGCCATATTTCTAATAATATAATTTATCCTCGTGTATACCCAGATACCTGTTAACGGCAAAAAAGGTGGAAACCGCATTTATAACCACACCCGCCACTGCCAGCGCCAGGCAGAGCAGCAGGAAAAGATTAATATTCTCGTAGGTGAATAGTGTAAAGAATTCCTTTTCTATCAGATACATGAGGCCCATTAGCAGACCTATCGCTATGAGCGCTGCCAGGAACCCGAAGAAGATGCTCCGTAAGATGAACGGCTTCCTGATAAACGACCTGTTGGCCCCGATCAGCTGCATGGTATTGATAAGGAACCTCTTGGAATAGATGGAGAGCCTGATTGTATTGTTGATGATAGTCAATGCTATCAGAAACAGCAATGCGCTTATAATAAGCAGAAAGAGAGTTATTTTCCGGACATTGTCATTTATCAGGTTTAGAATCGACTCCTGGTAGTACACTTCATCAACAACAGGATACTCCGTTATCATCCTTTCGAGCTTGATTACACTGTCAGGATGGGTATAATCTGCAAGAAGGTAGACATCAATCGTAGGCATCAGGGGGTTATATCCCAGGAAATCGAGGAAATCCTCTCCCAGCTCCTCCGTCAGCTTAACGGCAGCCTCATCTTTGGAAACATATTCAGTCTGTTTGACATAAGGTCTGGCATCAAGCTCCTTCTGCAGCATCCTGATGTCAGCCTCCCTGGCATCTTCTTTCAGCATTATTGTAAACGACAGACTCTCACGGAAATAGTCAGAAAGCTGCCGTGCATTGATCAGCACCATACCCAGTATGCCGAGCAAAAAAAGCACCAATGAGACACTAACAACAAGTGTCACATAGGAACTGCCTAACCTGTACCTGGATATTCCTCCGGCTGATTTTGTCACTGTGGAAACTTTGTGTCAAAAATAGCACACAAACAGCCATTTTCTGCAGGAGACCGGCGATTTTTTGATAACAAGCTATATATCTGGTACTTGCAGTGTCTAGAGGGTTAAATATCCAGAACTGTTACCCAGCCAAATTCATCGGGCTCATCGCCGTACTGAATACCTACCAGCTTATTGAAAAGCTTAAGGGAAACCGGTCCCGGATTACCGTCCTTGCAGTATTCATAGATCTTACCCGTATCGGGGTCGACAATCTTTGCGATTGGGCTGATTACGGCCGCGGTACCGCATGCTCCTGTCTCATCGAACTCAGCCAGCTCTTCCACCGGTACTTTCCGTATCTCGGTTTTCATGCCAAGCTTCTCTGCTAAGGATATCAGGCTTTTGTTTGTGATTGACGGCAGGATCGATTCTGACAGCGGGGTTATGTAGGTGTTGCCCTTTATCCCGAAGAAATTAGCGGGGCCGCATTCATCGATATATTTCTTTTCTTTGGCATCAAGGAAAAGTGCATTGCCATAACCTCCATCGTGTGCCTTGATGATTGCCCTGAGGCTGGCGGCATAGTTGCCTCCCACCTTGATATTGCCGGTGCCCAGCGGTGCAGCGCGGTCTACGTCCCGGCATATCATCATGTTTACGGGTTTGATGCCCCCCTTGAAGTAGGGGCCCACGGGTGTTACAAAGACGAGGAATGTATACTCAGTTGCGGGTTTCACGCCAACCTCTGCGCCGCTGCCAAAGAGCAGGGGCCTGATATAGAGTGATGCTCCTGATCCGTGGGGTGGAACATATTTCTCGTTAAGCCTGACGGCTGTGAAGATTGCCTCCCTGAAAAGCTCTGTCGGCACCGGTGCCATTACAATGCCTTTTGCCGAAGAGGTCATGCGCCTGGCATTGTCCTCCCAACGAAACAGTCTGACTTTTCCGTCACGGCCCCTGTAGGCCTTGAGTCCTTCAAATGACTCCTGTCCGTAATGAAGGGCTGTAGCTGCAATGTGTACACTGATATGTTCCGATTGGGAGATTTCAGGTTTGCTCCACTCTCCGTTTTTATAGTAACACCTGACGTTATAATCAGTTTTCATATAGCCAAACGGCAAATTTTTCCAGTCAAGATCTATCATGATAATATATGTTATGGTTGTCCCAAATGTAAGATTTAAAAAATTAGTTCCAAAGGATTTTATACTCCGGTCAGCTTTTCGTCGGCGAAAGACCTGAGGGCTCTTACCTGTTCTTCGTGCGGCACGGATTGCAATCGTCTTGCCGTTTCAGTGAGGAAGGGATTCTGCTCAACCATCGCAATCATTTTTCTGAACCAGGCCTTTGTATCATAAGCCTTACCGTAAGCCATCTCCTCGCGGTAGAGCCTGTCGGCCATGGAGATGAAATCCACCCTGCCTGTAAAATCATAAACCGCATCATGCAGCACCATGCCGGCCAAACTCTCCTGATGTGGCTGGAAGGCTGTCTCCATAAGTTCCGTGACAACTTCCAGCGTCTGGTTCTCAAAACCGTAAACTGCCAGTATCTCTTCAGCTCTCTTCCTGGCGGCGGATAGCGGTTCACCGTAATCAAAGACATAACCGTAAAAGATAAACAGCGATGCCAGCCTGACATTTATGTAATCGCGGTCTTCAAGCTGCTCCGCCCTCGCCAGAAGATCGACCTGCAGAGATACACTCCGTATATGGTCAGGGCTGTGAAAAAAGAGGTCGGGCGAGGCATTCTCGGAATACCTGGCAAAAACATGTTCTTCAACATCGAGTATGCGTATCATCTCAATCCGGTTGAAGAACTTCCTGTTTGGTGAACCATCCGGCTCTGAAAACTCAGGCCTTATGCCCGTAACAAAGTACATGTCAAGGTCGCCCTTGTATTTCACCGGCATTCTGCCGCGGTATTCACATGTAAAATAATCCTTCACGAATTCATAGGTAGTGCCGGAAATATTGATCTTACCGGCTTCACCGGAAGACTCCATCCTGCTGGCGGTGTTGACGGTATCACCCCAGATGTCATACGTGAGCTTCGTATGCCCTACGACACCTGCTATTACCGTTCCTGTATGGATGCCTATCCTGATGTCCCAGAAGCGAGCGGCATTGTTGGAGGGATCATTCCTCATGAACTCCATATACTTCTGCATCTCCAGTGCTGCCAGCACTACCTCCACGGGATTGGTCCTGTTCCTCTCCGGAATACCTCCGGCACACATGTAGGCATCGCCTATGGTCTTTATCTTTTCTATCCTGTATTTCTGGGTAACCAAATCAAAATGGAAGAAGAAGCGGTCTAGCTCATCTATCAGAACTTCCGGATTCATCTCTTCGGCAATCTTGGTAAATCCCTGAATATCTGAAAAAAGCACTGTAACGAAATTATACTTGGTCTTTGCTGCCTTGCCCTTTGACATTATCTCCTGGGCCGTCCCTCTGGGCAGCATGTTGGCGAGAAGATTATCTGATTTTTCCTTTTCGTGCTTTAGTTCCTCGGTCCGTTCCGCAATCAGTTCCTCAAGCCTCTTCTGCCTCTCCATAAAGCGACGGTGTGTGTGCCTGCGGATAAGCATGCCCCCAAGAACAAGAAGCAACGGGTATATTACCAAGGCCAGCGGAGAGAGGTACCACGGTGCCCTTACCCTGAATGCAAATGAGCCCTCTCCCATCACATCTCCGCCCCGGACACGGTGGCGGTACATGAATGTGTACCTTCCCTGGCTCAGGTTGGTGTACTCCTTGTAGCTCCTGCCGGTCCATGCACTCCATTCCACATCAGGTCCGGCCATGAAAAACGAGTATTCTGTTGCACCGTCATTCTCCATGGTGAAGACTATGCCTTCCCTGTGGTTGAGAACCGGTATCTCTTTTTTCATGTCAATCAGGTAGCCTGACCTATAAAGCCTGATATTTAATATCTTACATGAATCTTCAAGGATGTCTGCCCGGTCTGCCACCAGCGGGTCAGAAAGCCACACACCAACTGACGGCTGACCGGAGAGCCGCTTATCTGTAACCGGCGGATCAAAGAGCCACACACCAACTGCCGGCTGACCGGAGAGCCGATTATCTGTAACCAGCGGGTCAGAAAGCCACACACCAACTGCCGGCTGACCGGAGAGCCGCTCGCCTGTAACCGGCTTATCATAAAGCCGAGCTCCTGCCACCGGCAGACCGTAGAGCCTGCCACCTGCCACCGGCAGACCGTAGAGCCTGCTACCTGCCACCGGCAGACCGGCAGACCATAATCCTGCTGTAAGCAGCAGGCTGCACAAAACTTTACCGTGGAAGAATTTGAAGATCATCTCTGGTAATAACGCAGATATAACAAAAATAATCTTTTATTTCACTGTTTTGGCTGTCTGAGGATACCCTGACAGTATGCAATGATTAATTTTGTCAATTATCCGATCATATAATGGAACTACTGTTTGCTACAAACAATAAGCACAAGATCAGGGAGATAAGTGATCTGCTGGACGAAGACTTCCGAATTATGGGACTCTCTGACGTGAACATCACCGAAGATATCCCTGAAGAGGAGGATACTCTTGCCGGCAATGCTCTCAGCAAGGCCCGATACGTTTATGAGAGGACCGGCATGAATGTCTTTGCAGATGACACTGGGCTCGAGGTTGACGCCCTGGGAGGTGAGCCGGGGGTTTTCTCAGCACGGTATGCCGGCGAGGGAAAAAGCTTCGATGACAATATTGACAAACTGCTGCTACGGATGGAGGGGGTCACTGACCGCAGGGCGCGCTTCCGCACAGTCATTGCCCTGATACTTGATAACAGGGAGCACCTTTTTGAGGGAACGGTTGAGGGAGAGATTCTCAGTGAGAGGCGGGGAACAGGAGGCTTCGGCTATGACCCGGTCTTCCGTGCTGAAGGCTATGAGCTCACCTTCGCCGAGATCCCGCTATCGGAGAAGAACACCGTCTCCCACCGCGCCCGTGCAATGAGAAAACTGCTGGAGTTCCTTGCATCAGTGAAAGAGAGACAATAAACCGCAATCAGTGCGGCTCCGGAATAATGAAAAAGCTATTTCTCACGTTAGTGATGACCTGCCTCACCCTGCCCCATTACGGACAGGGCCCGGTGGGGTCATGGAAGGATCGGCTCTCCTATAGCTCCTCGCTGAGCCTCGCTGCCGGAGATAACAAAGTCTTTTCCTCGGCCGGTGCTGCGATACTTGTCTACGACATCCCGTCACGGACTGCATCTTCCATCTCGCGGGTCACGGGCCTGAATGAGACCCTGGTGAGCTCTGTTGCCTGGTGCGAAGAGGAAGAGACACTGATCATTGTCTACAGGAATACATCCGTTGACCTTCTGCGAAAGGGCATCGTCACAAACATTCCCGACATCAAAAACAAATATATCCCGGGACTCAAGGAAATTTACGGCGTCACCGTTGCTGGCACCAGGGCCATGCTTGCAGGAAGCTTTGGCATCGTTGTGCTTGATATAAGGGGAAGGTATGTCGCTGACACCTGGAGGCCGGGTTCTGACGGGGATGTTAACACCGTATCGGGAACAGCCATCCTCGGAGACAGAATTTACGCCGCCACAGCCACCGGGGTCTTCTCCGCGCCTCTGGCCAGGCCGGGACTCTCATTCTTCGGTAACTGGGAGAGGCTGGAGGGTCTCCCCGCTCCAGGGTCATCATACAGCGGCATCGCTGCCGCCGGCACTGCACTTTTCATCACCAGGCCAGGGTCAGCTTCATCTGCTGACTCTCTCTTCCGGATCATCCCGGGACAAGATGCCTCCCTCATCCATGCCTCGCCCGGGGGAAGCATGAGATCGGTAACGGCTACCGGCAACAGTGTAAGCCTTGCCACAACCTCTGCGCTCCGGATGTTTTCCGTCCAGGGCGTATTGCAGAAGGAGATCACCAGTTACGCGTCCGGTACAGCAAACCCGGTAACAGCAACCGTCACCGGACAGACACTCTGGATTGCCGATGCTTCTGCAGGACTCGTCTCTACCGATGATTATTCAACATATGTCAGCCACACTCTCCCCGGGCCATATACAAACAATGTTGCTGACATTCATTTTGCCGGCAACAATTTTTACGTGACAGGAGGCACCGTTGACAACGCCTGGGGGAATGTCTACCGCCCCCTGCAGGTTTTCACCGGCTCAGGCGACAAATGGAGGAGCACCATACTTTACCGGCCGGAAGACAGGGACGCCATGAGGGTGATAGCGGACCCTGAAGATGAAACCCATTATTTCGTCTCATCATGGGGAAACGGCCTGTATGAGTTCAGGGATGGTGAGATGGTCATGAATTACAACCAGGAAAACTCTCCCCTGTCAAGTATCATTCCCGGCGAAAACTATACCCGCATTTGTGGTCTTGCATTTGACCGCGATGGCTACCTCTGGATGACACAGTCAGGGGTTCCCGGTAACCTGAAGGCCCTGACACCTGACGGAAACTGGATCTCAACCTCACTTAATCTGGGTGTCCCGGTGACAGGAGACATGGTCATCGACCGCAACGGATTCATCTGGGTGATCCTGCCCCGCGGCTACGGGCTGCTTGTATATGACCCGGCAGGAACGCCGGCAACACTGACCGATGACAGATATCTGAGGCTCCAGGTGACAGACACCGAAGACCATGTGATGAACAACCTCTTCTCAATTGCGGCTGACAGTGACGGCAGCATCTGGCTCGGCACCGACATGGGCCCGGCAGTTTTCTACAACCCGGGCAAGGCATTCACCGGTGAACTGAAGGCAACAAGAATAAAGATCCCGAGAAACGACGGGTCGGGTCTCGCCGATTACCTGCTCGGGACAGAGACCGTGACCTCCATCTGTGTTGACGGGGCCAACAGGAAATGGTTGGGCACCATGAGCTCCGGGGCATGGCTTATGTCTGATGACGGCAAGGAGGAGCTCATCCATTTCAACAGCAGCAACAGTCCCCTGCTCTCCGACAATATTGTAAAAATAAATATAAACCCGGTCACCGGGGAGGTGTGGTTCGGCACCTCGGAAGGCATCATCTCGTTCCGAGGTGATGCCACGGCAGGAAAAGAGGATTTTTCGTCCCTCTATGTCTTCCCCAATCCTGTAAGGGAGGACTTTGAGGGGGTGGTGACCGTAACGGGACTGGTCGAAAACTCCTCCGTCAAGATCACTGACATCAGCGGCAACCTCGTCTATGAGACAACCTCGACGGGTGGACAGGCAACATGGGACCTCCGCAATTACCGGTCGGAAAGAGTAACAACGGGGGTCTACCTGGTCTTCTGCAGCAATGAGGACGGCAGCCTGGCAAAAGTCACAAAGATGCTGGTGATAAGGTGATCATCCTTACCCGAAAGAGGTCCTGCCATACTGCCAATGAGAAGAATTGCCGACGTTACAGTAGTCGACAGGACAGTTGTGATGAGGTGATCACACATCTGTGAAAGAGTAACGATGGTGCTTGTAATGAGGTGATCACTCTTCCGTGATCAGGCTTTGTATCCTTTCAATCTGAAGCTTCTTGTTAACCTCCCTGAGACTGCGGGCGGTGGCAGTGAAGTACTGATGCCCTGATATAAACTTCACCTGCATCTTGTTCCAGTCGTTCAGATTTGTGATCTTGTCCTGAGCCTTCATCTCCTCAAAAAGGGTGTTGGAGACCGGAATGAAGTCGCTCCTGCCCAGGTAGTCCAGATCGGCATCGCAGATGATCTGCTCCAGGATGTTTGACGGCCTGGGAGGCAGTTTTGTTGACATGATTATCTCGCAAATACGTTTTATCTGCTCATCACTGTAGCCGTATGCCGGAAGCATCTCCTGCGCCATAAGAGTACTCTGGTACTCATGATCATCATATGACACCGTATGGCCGGCATCGTGGAAGAGCGCCGCCGTCTTCAGTAGCAGTATCTCCTCATCACTGCACCCTTCAGCCCATCCTATCAACTCCACCTCCGTAACCACATCCACGGTGTGCTTGACGTTATGATAAAAGAGAAACTCAGGCAGCTCCCTCTCAAGCTTGTCGAGTATAATCTCCTGTATGTCAGTGAACTGTATCAGGCCAAACTTGACCCTGAAGGCTTCATTGGGCCGGAAACCGTGTCCGTCAACCGACAATGCGGGCAGGAGACCTCGTACCTGGTACATATGGACACTTCCGGTGTACTTCACCGGAAGCTTGCCGTAGAAGTCACAGCTGAAGAACTCCTTTATCAGCTCATAGGTCATTACCGAAATGATGATCGACTCATTCTCCGCGACAACCTCTATCCTGCTTGCAGTGTTCACTGCCCGCCCCTTGATATCATATGACACCTTGTTCCTGCCCGATATGGTGGCAGTGACCGGACCGGTATGAATGCCTATTTTCAGGTTCCAGATCCTGTCGCTGCCTCTCTTTCTGGTTTCATACTCCTTCAGAAAATGTCTCAGCTCAACAGCCGCCATTACTACCTCAACAGGGTTGGTGATATTCTTTGTCGGTATCCCTCCTGCGCACATTATGGTGTCACCGATAGTCCTGATCTTTTCAACATGATACTTCCCGATGATTCTGTCGAACTCATAAAAGATCTCATCCAGCTCATCCATAACACGGTCGGAGTCCATATTCTCAACGAGCTTTGAGAAGCCGTGAATATCTGCGAACAGAACCGTGACCATGTTGTATCTGAACGACTTCTCCTCAGCCTGCGGTTTGGCTCCCGGCAGCTCCTGCCTTTCAATCAGAAGCCTGTACTTCTCATTGATTTCCAGCAGCCTCTGCTTCTCCTTCTCAAGTTTCTTGACATGTTCATCAAGCTCCTTGTTCTGACGCGCAAGACGCGCTATGCGCTTGAGAAGCTGATCTTTTGATCTCAGGTCCATTGATGGGATTTGATGTGTAAATATACAAATTTAAACGCAGCAGCCTCAGGCCCTGTCTGCTGTGCGTAAACTTTAATACATTTGAGTGTGAATATCAGACAATGCTGATAAAAACCGAAGCCATACTGCTACATCATGTCCGTTATTCCGACAACTCGCTGATAGCGCAATTCTACACCCGCGATCATGGCAGGATGTCAGTGATGGTGAGAGGCCTCTCCTCAAAAAAGGGCAACGCGCGGTTAAGCTATTTCCGTCCGATGAATGTCTTCAGCCTTGAGATATACTACAGCGAGAAGAGGGAGGTCCATAACCTGAAAGAGATGAGCCTGGCCTTCATTCCCAAAAACACGCCGGCCGATATCAGACGAAGCACCCTGGCGTTGTTTATCAGCGAGGTTCTCTATAATATCATACGGGAGGAAGATGTCAACCGCATGCTGTATGATTTCATCCGCTCTTCATCAGTAAACCTGGACGAGATGCAGGAGGGCATCAGCAACTTCCACCTGTGGTTCCTGGTGGCATTCATGGCCTATACAGGCATCGGTCCGGCCGCAACACAGCAGCGTAATGTATATTTCGACATGCTTACCGGACAGTTCACCCCCAATCAACCCATGCACCCTGATTTCCTGGAGCCGCACCATGCAGCCATATTCAACAGGCTGCTGCAGATGCCTGCAGAGGAGCTGGATACAATACATCTTCAGGGTGAAGAGCGTTCGGAGCTGCTTGAAAGGATCCTCAGGTATTACAGCCTGCACCTTGCAGGCATAAGGCAATTCCGTTCACTGACGGTTCTGAGGGAACTGTTCAGGTAAAATTTCAGTGGTGCTGATATTTTTCCCAGGCCGGTCCGGACGATGGCCCCGATTTTAGTCTGACAGTTCAGAATCTGCCGTTTTTATGTAAGTTTGAAAAAAATCGGAGTCAATGCCATTTATCCCTTCGGTTATAAAATGGATAACCACCAGGCGACGTTCACAGATCGAACTGTTCAGAAAGTACCCGGTTGAGGCGCAGCAGGAGGTTTTGAAGAGACTGCTTGCCCGGGGCAGGAACACGGTATGGGGAAAAGAGCATGGCTATTCATCCGTCACGACACAGGAGCAGTTTGCCGGCAATGTCCCGCTGCAGAGCTATGAGGAGCTCATACCCTGGGTGGAAAGACTGAGGGCGGGCGAGAAGGACCTCCTCTGGCCGGGAGAGGTGAAGTTGTTTGCCAAGTCGTCCGGCACCACCAGCGCAAAAAGCAAATTCATACCTATCACGGAGGAATCTCTTGAGCAGACACACTACCGTGGTACAAAGGACTGCCTTGTTCTCTACACCTCACTTAACCCTGCCACAAAGATTTTTCTCGGGAAAGGTTTGACTCTGGGAGGCAGTCACCAGATAAACAACTCCAGCAATAATTCGATATACGGCGACCTGTCGGCCATACTGATAGAGAATGCCCCGGCATATGCCGATCTGATGCGTACTCCTCCCGCACATATAGCACTTATTGAGGACTTTGAGGAGAAGATGAAGCTGATAACCGAAAAAACAGTTAATATGAACATCACCAGTATCTCGGGAGTACCCTCCTGGAACCTGGTGCTTATAAAAAACATACTCCAGACCACCGGGAAGAAAAATCTTCACCAGGTATGGCCCAACCTGGAGGTCTTCTTTCACGGCGGCGTCAGCTTTGCACCGTACCGGGAACAGTACAGGAAACTGCTTCCTGACCCCAGGATGCACTACATGGAAACCTATAATGCATCGGAGGGTTTCTTTGCCATTCAGGATGACCTCACCGACAGCTCAATGCTGCTGATGCTCGACTACGGTGTCTATTACGAATTCATCCCCGCGGACGAGGCATACAATGACAACCCCCGCACCCTCACCATTGGTGAGGTAGAAAAGGGCGTCAACTATGCCATGGTGATCTCCACGGACGGAGGCCTGTGGCGCTACGCCATTGGCGATACAGTGGAATTCACAAGCCTCTTTCCTCACAAGATCAAAATCACCGGCCGCACAAAACACTTCATCAATGTCTTCGGAGAGGAGGTGATAATTGACAATGCAGAAAAGGCTCTGGATAAGGCATGTGCAGGGACCTCTGCGTATATTGCCGAATATACGGCAGGACCGGTCTTCATGGGTACGGAAACCCGGGGAGCACATGAGTGGGTGATCGAATTTGACCAGGAACCTGATGATATCAGACATTTCACCGATATCCTTGATATTACCCTTCAATCAGTCAACTCAGACTATGAAGCCAAGAGATACAAGGATCTCACCCTCACCCGGCCAGTGGTGAGAGTGGTTCCGCCCGGCACATTCTACAAGTGGTTCAGGGAGCGGGATAAGCTTGGCGGACAGCATAAGATGCCGCGGCTTTCCAACAGCAGGGAGTTTATTGAGAGCATACTTGAAATTGCCTCCCGGTAGAATCTTTTTGTCAACAGAGGCCTCTTCTCCCTCCCTTTTTCCTATATTTAACCTCTGATTTAATCTTCTCTTTATGCATATAGCAATAGCTGGAAACATCGGGTCAGGAAAGACGACCCTGGCCGGACTGCTCGCAAAACACTATGGCTGGCAGCCTCATTATGAAGATGTTGACGATAACCCATATCTCAACGATTTTTATGAGGACATGCAGAGATGGTCATTCAACCTCCAGATATTCTTCCTGAATTCACGTTTCACCCAGATCCTCGAGATCAAGAAGGCGAAGAACACCATTGTTCAGGACCGCACCATATATGAAGATGCCTATATCTTCGCCCCCAACCTGCACGCCATGGGGCTGATGTCAACGCGTGACTTTGAGAACTATTTCACCCTCTTCAAGCTGATGAGCTCGCTGGTGGAACCGCCTGATCTGCTGCTCTACCTCAGGGCCTCGGTGCCGACACTGGTAAACCAGATCCAGAAACGGGGACGCGAATATGAGAGCTCCATCAGGATTGACTATCTCAAGAGACTTAATGAACGCTATGAGGCGTGGATTGAATCATACAAACTCGGCAAACTGCTTATTCTTGAGGCCGATTACTATGACTTCCCCGAAAACAAGGAGCATCTCAGTGAGGTGATAGACAAAATCAATGCGGAACTGCACGGGCTCTTCTGATTTTTTTCTGAAAAATAACATGATAAACCATTACGGCAGATGGTTTTTTTTCTAAATTTGTTTACGACATAGTCGTGTCAATGTCTTAAATACTAATATTGTCTGATCATGAAAAAAATGATTTTTTTGTCTTTGCTTGCTTTTGTTGCCATCGCTGCAACTGCACAGGGCACCATGGATACTACAGTGCCCCCTGACCCGGATTTCCGCATCGGAAAGCTCGACAACGGCCTTACCTATTACATCCGTCACAATACGGAGCCTGCCGGCAGGGCCAGCTACTACATCATTCAGAACGTGGGAGCAATCCTCGAGAAGGATAACCAGAACGGCCTCGCCCATTTCCTTGAGCACATGGCATTCAACGGAACCAAACACTTCCCGGGAAAAGGCATTCTGAACACGCTTGAACGTCACGGCGTCGCCTTCGGACGCAATATCAATGCCTACACCAGTTTTGATGAGACGGTTTATAACCTGAGTGACGTACCGGTAGACAAGCCCGGACTGATCGACACCAGTATGATGATCCTCGCCGACTGGTCTGACTTCCTTACACTGGACGCAGACGAGATCGACAAGGAACGAGGAGTGATAATGGAAGAGTGGCGCTCGCGGCGCGATGCATCATGGAGGATGATGACACAGATGCTTCCCGTGCTTTTCGAGGGATCGCAGTATGCAGTAAGGGATATTATAGGCGATACGGCGGTCATCAGAAACTTTGAGCCTGAAACACTGCGCGATTTCTACCACGACTGGTACCGGACGGACCTGCAGGCCATTGCGGTGGTAGGTGACATTGACGTTGACGCTGTAGAAACAAAGATCAGGAAGATATTCTCACCGATACCGGCTGTTGACAACCCTCTTCCCAGGCCGCAGAACCTTCTTGTCCCGAAACAGGGCACCCAGTACCTGCTTATCACTGACCCGGAAGCCCCGGAGAGCTCCGTGAGTTTGATCACACACGACCGTGAACCCGATCTCAGGACAAAGGATATTGATTATATCTTTGACAGTTATGTGGTTGCCCTGATGAACAGGATGATGGGCAGTCGCTTCAGTGAGATCGTACAGAAGGGAACCCCTCCGTTCGTAAACGGATCACTGAACTACGGGCCATTCCTCGCCAGGGACTATAATGCCCTCGTCCTCTCCGCCACGGCTAGTGAAGACCAGGAAGCCAAAGCCTTTGAAGCCGCACTGACGGAGCTTGAAAGAGTAAGAAGACACGGCTTTACCAAAGGTGAGCTGGAAAGGGCCAAAGCCACTATGCTTTCCAATTTCGAGAACATGTACAAGCAGAGGGACAAAATCAGCAATGACCGGTGGGCATCGCAGGTAAGTGATCATTTTCTTACCGGCGAACCGATACCCTCTCTTGACCTGCAATACGAATATTATAAAAAATTACTCCCGGAGATCACACTGGAGGAGGTCTCTGCCAGGCTTCAGGGACTCATCTCCGACGACAACAGCTTCATTGTTGTACAGGGCCCCGATGACAGAGAACATCTCAGCGAGGCTGAGGCCTTTGAACTGGTAAGAAAAGTCAAAGCTGCTGATATCAAACCTTATGAAGACCTGACCGGAGGCACAGACCTTATTGGTGAGCCTCTTCCCGGAGCCGAGGTGATAAAGAGTGTTCCACTGCCCCGGTTCAGTGCAACGGAGTGGACTCTTTCAAACGGCGCAAAGGTTGTCTTCAGACATGCTGATTATGAGAAGGACAATGTAACCCTGTCAGGATATGCCTTTGGCGGCGAATCGCTCTATCATGACTCCCTGGTGCCATCACTTTCGTTATTTCCGGTAGTCATATCAATGTACGGTGCCGGAGAGTTTGACAACGTGGCACTGACAAAGATGCTTGCAGGCAAAAAGGCTTCCGTCTCACTGGGGCTGCAGGAGACGTTGCAGACCGTGTCAGGCTCCTCGACACCGAAGGACTTTGAAACGATGATGCAGCTTCTGTACCTCCGTTTTGCGCGTCCCAATTATAACAGGGAGGCCTACGACGCAATCATCGGACGATACACTGCAGTGATAACGGCCATGCAGAAGAATCCCAACAAGATCATGTCAGACAGTCTCCAGATGAATATGACAGGATACCACCCCCGTACATTCCTCATGACCCCGGAGTCGATGAAACTGATCAGTTACGATGATGTGAATCATATTTACCAGACTGCCTTCGACGACGCTTCGGCATTTACCTTCTTCATCACCGGCAACATTGAGGAGGAGGTGGCACGGGAAATGGCTGCCAGGTATATCGGCTCCCTGCCCTCGAAGCACAGCAGCGAGACATGGAAGGACCTGGGTATGGACCAGCCGGAAGGCACCGTCAGGAAGGAGATTGCCATTCCCCTCACGGTGCCCAAGGCAACGGTAATAATGAGTTACAGCGCAGACTCAAAATTCATCCCGTCGAACTATCTGAAGATGGACGTGCTAAAGAATATCCTTGACCTCGTCTATACAGAAAAAGTGCGTGAGGAGGAGGGCGGCACCTACGGCGTCAGCGTGAATGCCTCATCAGAAAAGAGACCGAAGGAGAAAGCAAATCTGCTGATAGCCTTTGAGTGTGATCCTGACAGAGCACCGGAACTTAAGGAGATAATTTACAGGGAGCTTGCCGATTTGGCTAAAAACGGGCCTACGCAGGTCAACCTGGAAAAGGCCGTCAGCAATATGCTCAAAACCCGGGAGGAGGAGCGCGAACACAACAGCTACTGGGGCAAAGCCGTACAGGGATACTACCTCAACGGAATCGACAGGAATGACCCGGCAAACTATGAGGATATCCTAAACAAATTAACGACGAAGGATATAAGGAAAGTAGTAAAAAAGCTGCTTGCCAAGGCTGACCTGCTGGAGCTGGTATTTGTGCCGGAGAAGAAATAAACTCACCAATCAGACGGCCCATCTCGGGGTCTTCCCTGAAGTTTATCCTGAAACGCCACGGGTACCACTTGAGCAGAGGCTTCACGGAGCGACAGATGATGCCCGCAGCCCTTGAGAGCAATACCAGCCAGCCCTGATATCCTCTGCACTGAACCTGTGTTTCCTGCTGATGCGGGCCCTGGCTTTCTCTCGTGTCTCAATGTAAAGAACAGTATGGGTCCGGGTCAGTTCAATCACGCTATTCCTGAAATTATCAATTACCGAACCTATACCCGGAATAAAATGACCGGCGGAGCTGACAACGCCACAGCCGGGGTGAAGGTGACCGAACACAGCTCCACTCCCGTGGTAAGTGGAACGTATTCTTCAACCCGGCTTGCTCCCCTGTCACAGAATGCATAGCAATCGTGTTTCATTCAGTTGATAATCATAAACTTATTGTCAGCATCTAATCTTTTGCGGATGATCAGGCCTCTCTGTTTATAATTTTGGTGAGAGTTATTTGAAATCAATATCAGTGGATTTATAATGAAAAACAGGCTTCTTTCTGCCACCGGGTTCCGATACCTGAAGGTTACGGAAGGCAACTCCGTGAACATCGTCAAGCACCACTGCCGTGCGGTAATCCTTCTTATCACACACCAGCCTTACGTTCTCGAATGTGATACCCTTTGCATGCCTGATATAGAAGCCCCAGGCCGGCAGCTCTTTAAACATGGAAAATTCCGGGTAGTTCTTCTCAAGCTCGGGAACTTTATCGAGTTCGTCAAGTCCCACCTTTGCGTAATGGGGATTGCCTCCGCCAGGATAATGAATCTCTATATTTTTTAATGTGATATTTTCTATCATGGCATCAGGCAAGCCGGAAATGATCGAAGGAGATACATTGCGCGGCAGATCCTCCACCGGGCCTTCATAGTTGTATCCGGCATCAGGCTTGGTGGCAGGTACTTCAGCATAGACATTCCTTATGGTAACCCCGTTGATACTGCCCGTTTTGGTGCCGCTTCTCTTTCCTATACGCAGGAAGATGACATTACCCGTATTCAGAGACCTGAGACCGTCGACAACGATATTCTCTACGATGCCTCCGTCAACGGCAGCAAATGTTATCGCTGACCGGTAGGTATCAAAGACCAGGTTATTGACAATGGTGATATTGCGGAATCCTCCGCGTCCCACCGTGCCGAACTTGATGCCGTTGGCACTCGTCCTGACCGTGTTGTTGTAAATTTGTACATTCTGGCAGATGAAGTCGGCACTGTGCGACTTCAGACAGATGCCGTCATCGGCTGCATCGAAGTATGAATTGGAGACCACCACGCTGTCGCAGTCGACTATGTCGACACCGTCGTTGTTCCAGTACGACTTGCTGTCGACTGTGATATTTTCAATGACCAGATTGGTGCACTGATCATACTGTTGGTTCCAGCTGCCGGGATCCTTGAGCATTATATCCCTGATAACAATATTCCTGCATCCCCTGAAGTATATGTTCTGCGGCCTTATGGTCTCGTTCGGCCGGTCATACTTCAAAGGGTCTTTGACCACCCCCTTGTGGATCATGTCAACAAGATTGTTGGCCACCTGGAACCCCTGGCCGTCAATCACCCCCTTGCCTGTGATACCGATGTTCTCCTGATCCAGGGCAAAGATCATGGCAGTCCAGTTGTAATTCCTCTCATAATCGAAGGGATTTACCGAGCCTACAAGTATAGCACCCTCTTCCAGATGAATCGTCACATTCGACTTGAGATAGATGGTACCCGTGAGATAGCGTCCGACATAGAAAACCAGACGTCCGCCACCGTTCTCACTTATGTAATCAATACCCTTCTGGATGGAGTTCGTGTTGAGAGTGGTACCGTTTGATTTCGCACCAAACATCGATGCGTTGTAATCCTTTGCCTGAAGCAGCAGCGAAGCGGCAGCCAGGGTCAGGGTTAATAAGATCTTGCCTGTTCTCATCATTTCAAGTTTTTTTGAAGGGTACGACTGAGCACCCGGATCGTTGTCATTATATCTGTCGCGCCAGTGGAAAAGCCTGTTTTTCATTCGAAGTCAGTTTCATATCCTGTAACAGGTGACCGGGCCGGTCATTCCCATTGATTGCATCGGTTGGTTCTTGTTGCCGGCGTTGGTCCAGTACTGTGCAACCGGATTTTCAGTAAGGGACTTCATATAGTTGCCCATGGAGGTTGTCACAACCACCTCCAGCAGATTCTCGCCTGGCCTAAGGTAATCACTGATATTAAAGATCCGGCGGCCGTACCATTTTACTCCGCAGCTCACTCCGTTGAGCCTCAGTTCCGAGGTGCCGTACACCTTTCCGAGATTGATAAGTGTCCCTTCCGGTGTCTCACACCTGATCGTGTTGCGGTAAGTCACCGTCCCCGAAAAGTGAACAAAATCAGGCATCTCCTTCAGGTCTGTCAGTCGGTCCATCATGATCTCCCTCACTGAGCCGTCGCGGCAGTGGCTGAACTCAGTCCTCCATCCGCCTTCAATGACCTGCATCTCCCCGCCGGAGGCAGGCGGGGGCCTCCACTGCTCCGCCGTCCGTCCGCGGTCGAAGACGAAAAGCAGTGACTCGGCAGGTCCGATTTCGATGGTAATGCCGTTGTCGGCGTCAGTAATAACCCGGTAGCGACTGCCACTCTCCGTATCCCACAGGGAACAGCGTTTCCCGCGGGTCATCTCCCGGGAAAACAATATTCTGGTCTTATGCGTGTCATGCAGATGCGAATTTATGATGAAGATATATTCTGATCCGTCATCTCCCCGGTAGCGGGTCTGCATCAGGAACGGACCGGGATTTTCAATCGAAATGTATGGTGTGATGGAATACTGCTTCTGAACTGTTTTATACCAACCAATAAAGTCTTTTTCGGGCTTTTTGAGCATTATAAACCGTTCCTGGTATGCTTTCATCCTTTCTACTGCAATATTTATCAGCCTCTCTCTCTCACTGTGGTTATGCCATCCGACAGCCCTGGACGGGGCGGTTTCAACAGAGAAAACCCTGCCCCCTGACTGAACAAATTGTGCCAGTTTTTCTGCCGTTGCCGGTTCAAGGCTCTCAACCTGTACCATGAAGAGGGTGTGATACCGTCGCGGACCGTAACTCAGGCAGCCTTTCTCAACCTTCGCGCCGACCAGTATTCGCTCCGAGACATAATCGCAACCGCTGCCGTTTTTGACTATCGCCTCCCATACCAGTGAGAGATATTGGGCATGAAGCACCGATGGAAAAGGCTCATTCTGCATTCCGATAAGGCTCCACATATCAGCCGTAGGCGGCAGTATGGCTATGTCGGCATACATGTCGCAGTTCTGCAGTATGGCCGACAGCCTGGCCTTGTACTCATTGAGCAGGTGAAAATGCGGCCACCAGTTGTTGTTTTCATTAAAATAGCCGCCATAGCGCAGCCAGCCGGGCCAAGGTGCCTCCGGCGGAGAATAGTTGAATCCGTGAAAGATGGAATGGGTGACCCCCGAGATGATGCTCTGGTCGCTTCCAACCTTCAGGTTCTCGAGTGAGGTGTTGAAGACGGTGTAGGTGTCTGTCATCTCCTCGCAGCTTATGAGCCTCTTATCACTCAGATGGGCTGCAGAAGAGACATATTTGTTCACCATGGTGTAGGCACGTCCGCGGCGGTAGTCACTCTCGGGCATCTCCTCCCCTATGCGGTGCTTCAGCCAGTTCATGGTCCACGACTCACCCTCGGGTATATCAACGGCCATACTGCTCTCCAGGGGAAAGAATCCCCGGCCGTAGGCCTGCATGCGCGAGCTGACGCCCAGATCACCGCACCACGATGCAAATGTCTTCAGGAACCGCTCTTCCAGTAGCTCCGCCCTGGTGATCTCGAAGTCATACCTCATCCGGCAGATCATCTCCCCAAACTCCGGTCCGAAGGCAGCACCGTAGTTATAGTCAGTAACATTACCCATGGCGCCGCTGCGGAATAGCACAAAAGGGAGAAAGGGAAAGATGTCATAACCTCTTCTCCTGATGAACTCACTCCTCATCCCTTCAGTCCAGTTGGCACCTTCCAGCTCCATGCTGTCGGTGAAGAGAGCCCGCAGGTGTTGTTTGAGAGGGCCCGTACGGGCTTCAATGGCACCGGACATGCGATCAAGGAATCCCCGGACCGCTGCTTCGTTGTAATGATCAAGCACAGGCCCGCTGGCACCGGGGGCACCGTTGATCACCTCCATGAAGCCGGTGATCTCCACCAGGGCATACAGTGCATGATTGCCAGAAGGGACTGAGAGATTGATTACCTCGTCTCCGCTTTCTTCCGACAGGTTGGTAATCTGTTCAGTTGTTGAGAGCGGATCGGGTACCAGTGTCAGTGAAAGTATCCTTTGTCTCCTGCCTTCCCATGGAGAACTGACAGGCGGGTCGGCCTCAGCCAGAATCTCGTCCCTGGAGATTGTCATTTCAAGCGGCCCATGGAGCTTTCTGACGGCGATCACCACAATTCGTGTCTGCTCCTCTTCCGCAAGATACTCCGCCCCGAAAGGCCATCCAGAGCCTACTATCAGGTCACAGGTCATGCCAAGACTCTTCGTCTCATCAAAGACCACCTGCAGCATCCCTATCCACTCATCGCTGAGCCACTGCAGGGAGGGCTTTCCCATGTCATCACCTTCGGAACGCGAGGGGAACTGTACAGGGTTAATCTCCACACCTCCTATTCCTGCCTCTCTCAGCAGCCGCAGCTCCCTGACAAGCTCTGAGGCTTCCACCTTGTTGCCGTTCCACCACCACCGCACAAAGGGCCGGTAATGTGTATCAGGATTACTGAACAGCTCGTACAGTCCGCTGGCACCCTTTACCCTCTCCCTCCCGGTCGTGGTGTCAGAAAGAAGGGTCAGCCGGCCCGCTGCCAGCAATCCAGCCGCAGTAAGAGCACTGCCCGATATGAACCTTCTTCGCTTCATCGATCACCAAAGGGGAATTCCCGGATAATGTCCCAGCTACGCCCGTTGTGTTTGAGCAGGAAGATACTTTCTGCCCGGAAACTGCCAGTGAACTCCTCCTTCTGCACCACCGGCCATGCCTCACTGAAAGCCGTTTTCGTCAGGTCTCTCGTGGCTACGGTTAAATGAGGCTGAAGCTCTTTTGTTACCTCATGCTGTTCGAAGCCGAGGCCGTCGATGAGCATCTCCCGGAGTCGTACGTACAACGCCCTGACAGGCTCGGGATTGTTGACCCTGATATAGATCACCCGTGGAGGAAAGCAGCCGTAGCCGTCAAGCTCAATCTTGAAAGGTTGCTCCTGCAGTGCGAATCTCGCCAGTGCTTCGGATATACCAGCCTCATCGGCGAAGCTCCTCCTGAAGGGCATCTGCAGGGTTATGTGAGCGGGCGACCTGAGGGCATGGCCGGCGCCGTACTCATCCCTCATCCTTTTCTTGATCTCCCTGATCTCTTCTCTTAACCCGGCGTTCGGGATGAGGGCAATGAAGTAGAGATCCCTTCCTTTATCACGCAGATCCTTCACTCTTCAATTGTCTGGCCGTGACCCTTACGACAGTACCTTAGCATCAAGTATCCGGAAAGACCCGATACCATAGAGCCCGCGAGGATACCCAACTTAGCCGAATTCATTATCATTGGAGCGTCGGCGAAGGCAAGGTTGGCAATAAACATCGACATGGTAAAACCCACTCCGGCCAGCATGGCTGTTCCGATTATCTGCCTCAATGATACTCCGGGAGGCAGGCTTGCAAATTTCATTTTGATACCTGCATATGAAAAGAGAGTCACCCCTATTGTCTTTCCAAGGAAGAGACTCAGCCCAAGGCTCGTTATCAAGGCGATGTCAGGCTGCATCCCGGCACTTAAGGCCACTCCGGCATTGAAGAAGGCAAAAAGGGGCATTATCAGGTATGCCACCCAGCTTTGAAGCTGATGCTCGGTTTGCTGCAGGGGGGACTGCACTCTGGAGAGCCACTCTTCAATATCATCAATCTGTTCCATCTGCACAGAGGTCAGCAGGGCAGAATGAGTCAGATCTGTCTCCCTGATTTCGTCAGCTATCTCACAAAGCTTCCCTGTAAAAGTCCGGACATCCGTTCTTCTTCTCAACGGTATCGTAAAGGCCAGCAGCACGCCGGCAATGGTTGGGTGAATGCCCGACTTGAGGAAGAGATACCAGATCACAATGCCACAGAGTAGATGAAAATATTTCGGGAAAATGTTAAACAGGTTCAGGACCACCAGGATAGCCATCGGTATGGCGGCCCAGAGCAGCATCATCCATTCAATGGACGAACTGTAAAAAAGTGCTATCACAAGGACCGCCCCTATGTCATCGATAATGGCGAAGGCTGCAAGGAAGACCTTGAGCCCTGTCGGCACCCTGTTGCCAAGCAGTTTCAGTATTGCCAGGGAGAAGGCAATGTCGGTCGCCATGGGTATTCCCCATCCGTGTGACGCCAGCGGATTCTTGTTCAGGAAAAGGTAGAATATAATCGGAATCACCATGCCTCCGACGGCAGCAATAAGGGGAAGGGCCGCCTTTGCGGGTGAATTGATCTCACCTATCATCAGCTCACGCTTGATCTCAAGCCCGATCATGAAGAAGAAGATGGCCATCAGTCCATCATTTACCCAAAGTATCAGGGGTTTCTGAAGGCTGAAGCTTCCGGCATCAATGCCAACAATAGTCTCCCTGAGACTGTCATAATAATGACTTAGTGGTGTATTGGCCAGTATAAGTGCCAGTATCGTGGCTCCGAAAAGAAGAATTCCGCCGAGACTCTGTGTTCGGTCGAATTTCTGAAATGTTGTTACAATTATGCTCTTCATATTTTGCAGGCAGCCCGACCTTTGATACAACTCCGGACATCGGTTTCAAAGATCAGAATTTAATAATAAATCCATATCATTCCCCTTACTGAATTGCTGCTTGTCATTAATACTACTCAAACCAGGTCATTATGTAAACCGCCCTGTCATGCTGTATATCGGTTGCCCTGTATGAAATCCCTGCATCATTCTCAATGTAGTAAACCCAGTAGCCGGAGACTATGCCCGGACTATAGTAGACCCGGCGAAGGTAGAGCCGATCTCCCGCAACAAAATCGCATCTCCTGCCGTAGGCGGAGATCTTCCCGTAGACATCCTCCATGGTGGTCTTTACCCAGATGAGATTCGGACCGTCGTAGTTTTCCGGGCCGGTCTGGCGGTGGTCAACAAACTCTCCGACATACTTTCGGGTTATCATCAGCTCACCGTCATCATGGACGATAGACTTGTTCCTCAGAGCAGTGCAGGAAGCGGTCAGAATCAGTAATATCAGAAATGCCAGTTTTTTCATTTGATTATTTGATTTATTTCATTGGTCGAATGGAACTTGCATGAAGAAATAATCATCTCCTTTTGTGAGTCGCTGCTCATGCAGGTTTCATGCGAATTATGGTTATTCCGACTTGAAGGCTTAGATCACCGAACCCGGTGATGCAATAAAATTACGCAATTCTCCGGCTTCCTGTGGAGCCCGTTCAGATTTTTGTCCATATTTGTATCGTCTTTGTCAGAATAATTAATTCGGCACCTGAGAATTCCGGGTTTCATTCGAATAAGAATCTGATGCACAGGGAAAACTTCTTTACCGTTCCGAACCTGATAAGTTCCTATCGGCTGCTTGTATCCCCCCTGATCCTTTACTTCATAATTGCAGGCAATGAGAAGCTCTTTGCCATCTTCCTGATGATAAACCTTCTGTCTGATATCCTTGACGGTTTCATAGCCCGGAGGTTTAACATGCAGACTGAGATCGGAGCAAAACTCGATTCGTTTGCCGATAACCTGACCTATCTGCTGGCATTTGCCGGTTTGCTTGTTTTCAGGATGGAAGAGCTGCAACCACATCTTGTCAGTTTTTTCATCTTCGTTGCAATGCTGGTGCTAACGGTTATCGTCTCACTGATAAAATTCAGAAAGTTCCCCAGCTTTCATCTCTACCGGACAAAAACTGGCGGTTATGTACAGGGGGCCTTTTTTGTATATGTTTTCACCCTGGGGTTCTGGACACCGTTCTATTACCTGGTGATTGTATGGGGCATCATAGGGGCATTGGAGCTATTGCAATACAGATGGTTATTCCTGAGATGCGGTCAAATGTCAGGGAACTTTACGGGGTGCTAAAGGAAAGGCATAAAAGAACCAGACAATGATTTTTCACTCCGCCTTTGAAAACAGCTATCTCTGGTATCCCCTGATCGGCTTTGCGGTCGGACTGATAGGTACCTTTATCGGCGGGGGCGGCGGCTTTTTCTTCATGCCTCTCCTGATTCTGATTTTTGGCGTCCCGGCCAACATTGCACTCGCAACATCTCTTGCCGCCACACTGCCCATATGCATAATCGGATCTGTGGCCCACTACCGTAACGGTCACATCAAGGTACGTACCGGGCTTATTTTTGCCACAGCGGGGCTCCTTGGAGCTCTTTCAGGAGCAAGCTTAACCAGCCTGATAACTCCTAAACAACTGCAGGTCAGCTGGGGCATCTATCTCATCCTGATAGCATTGCAGCTGATAATCAGCACCTGGCGAAGCAGGAGGGATAAAGCCAATGGCATTGTAAGGCCTGAAAGCTCGAGGCTCGGCAAAGCCGCAACAGGAACATTCTTCGGTTTTGTTGCCGGAATAATTACCGCCTCATTCGGGACAAGCGGTGCAACACCGGTCCAGGCAGGATTGTTTGCAATGAAAGTGCCGGTGAAAATGGTGATAGGCACCTCCCTTATGGTTGTAATGGTTAACACTGCCTCCGCCCTCGGAGCACACTTCCTGGTAGGAGATATTGACCTGACACAGGTCTACTTCCTGACCGCCGGCACAATAATCGGCTCATTACTTGGGCCCAGACTCCTTCATGGTATTAAGCTCGACAGTGTGGAAGGACCGATACGCACATGGTACGCAATAGGGATGATCATTTTTGGCATTCTCATAATAGTGCGCTGATGATCGCCTCAACCCGCAATAGCTGATCAATATGTACCGGAAGGTTTACATGGTTATCCTGGTGTACTTCGTGCCTGGCACAGCAGGAATCTGGTTCATCAACAGGAACAAAGAACCGGAAGTTGCACGCTGGAGCTGGATAAAACAGTTCACCTGCTTCATCATAACCAGCTTTCTCTTTTTTCAGCAGAATGGGTCAGGGCCTTATACTCTATTCTTTTATTATTCTCTGCATCGAGCCTGTGTATAGCTATCATCTGCCTGATCTGATCGACCAGCGTCAGGGCAAACCATTGCCGGCTACCGGGTTGACGATGAAAATCCATTTCTTCTGTTTCTCCACGGCGTCTCTCTTTGTGAGTTATAAACCGAACTGACTTTTGTTGATTCCGGATGTCAGATATCCCGTATAACCAACGTGCATATCGAATGTGGCAGGCTGACGGTAACGGCGGCCTTACTGCCCGAACAGAGCCTGTAGCTGATCTCCTCGGATGTGGGATTCATTACCACTACCGCAACAGTACCGTCCGTGTTCAGGAAGGCCGTTGTCAACAGCTGGGCTCTGCTTGAAGAAGAGATTATCCTGTTTGCACCCGGCCTGATGAACTTCGAGAAATGACCGATATAATAAAAGGAATTCATATAGTGCAGAGTACCCTCACTGACCCTGGCGTGAACAGGGGCAAAACAGAAATTGCCAACATGATTGGGTCCTCCGGTCTCATCCAGAAGGATGTTCCAGTCTGTCCATGCCACGGCTCCGTTGTTGAAGTCGTGAATCATGTTCTCACCGTATATCTCGCCCCATCTCCACTGGTCGAACGTCTCCCAGCTGAAAGGGTAATTGCAGGCTTCAGTCAGCAACAGGTTTGTCTCAGGGAATGCTTCGGCCACCCTCTTCACATTCTCATACTGCCTGCCACCGGTCCAGACTTCATACCAGTGGAATCCTATTCCCCATACATACTTCGCAGCCTCGGCGTCGCCAAGTATCTCTGAGGCTCTGTGATATATCAGGTCACGGTTGTGATCCCAGGCTATTAGTTTCTTGTCGCCCAGGTTGTTGCTATGCAGTGTCGGGCCGAGATAATTCTTTATGAAATCCCTCTCCTCCGCTGCCGTGTAGATGCAACTCTCCCATGTCTGACGGGCCATCGGCTCATTCTGCACCGACAGACCCCACACCGGCACACCGGACTGCTCCAGGGCATTGATATATCTGACATAATAATTGGCCCATGGCTGATAAAATTCAGGCAGCAACTTGCCTCCGAAGAGCATGTCGTTGTTGCCCTTCATCCACGCAGGTGGGCTCCAGGGACTGACAAACAGGGGAAAGCTGTTTACGGCTGTCTCCATTGCTCTTTTTATGAATGGTATCTTGTACTTCTCGTCGTGCGCGATGCTGAAGGTTGTCAGTTCCCTGTCACCCTCCTCAACATAGGTGTACATGTCACTCGAGAAATCACAGCTGTTCATGTTGGTTCTGCCGAAGCTGTAACCTATGCCTGATGACGGGTCAAAATATGCCTTCATGAATTGGCTCTGCACCTCCCCGGGCAGCTTTGCCCAGGTTTCAGCTGCAGCATCGGTGAAGGCCCCGCCGATGCCAAGGAAAACCTGGCATCTCCGCGCCGGATCTATAAAGAGCGAGGGCTGTGTCTCAAGGGGCTGATCAAAGTCGCTGAAAACCAAAGTATCAGTTGGCGACAGCCTGTAGTCAGTGCCCTCGGCTGTTGTGTAAACAATGACATGTTTACCTTCTACGGAGAATGCATCACCGGTTTTGACCGCCGCTGATGATTTGTCTGTGCTGTTGTTGCCGGTACATGCAGCCAGCAACAAAATACCTGTTAGGAGTGACCAGTGCTTCATAGTGGTAGTTTTGTCAAATTCAGTTAATCTGAATTGTGCCGGACAGCGTATTTCACCATATCCGGACTTTACTGTTCCTGTTCCAGCAGCTTCCAATCCACCTTTCCGGAAGGGAAGAAACCGATATCCATCACTTGCATCCTTTCGCCATGATCTGCCAGCCGTACTTTGTACTCGTCCCAGCTGCGCATCTCCGCAGGTGTCCAGCCAATCTCGGCATATCCCGGAAGCCTTGGAAAGAGCAAGTATTCTGCTTCGGCACGGTCAGACACGGTTTCTGCCCATAGCGGTGCTTCAATCCCTATGATATTCTCCTTTTTTATCTCAGGAACCAGCGTGGCCGGATCCCAGTTGTATCCGTGGTCGACCTCGATGTAGCCGGCCCAGTGCAAACCGTAAATGCTCGTCGAATCATATTGCATATCAATATAAGCATATTTCGATGGAGACATGAGAACCCGGGCTCCCTGCTCAATCCCTTTGACGGCATTCCCGGCCCTGGCCCAGTACTGAACAACAGAATTGGGTTTGAGTGTGGCATGGGCGATCTCATCCCACCCAAGAATACGTTTCCCGTATGATGTCACTATATCCTGTACCTTGTTGACAAAGTATACGTAGTCATTGAGTTTGGTAGAGTGTGATTCATCACCCCCGATATGAATGAAGGGTCCGGGTGTCAGGGCTGCCAGTTCACGTATGACATCATCCACAAATTTGTATGTTACATCGGACCTCGTGTTGAGGGTGCTGAATCCCACGTTTATCCCGGTATAGAGCTCCGTAGCCTTCCCGTCTGTATTCAGACAGGGATAGGAGGCCAGTGCGGCATTGGTATGGCCCGGCATGTCTATCTCGGGAATTACAGTCACATATCTCTCCTGCGCATAACTGACAATATCGGAATACTGCTCCTGGGTATAGAATCCGCCCTCACCTCCTCCGACTTCCGTCTTGGCTCCGTGTTCAGTAAGGTTGGGCCACGATTTTATCTCGATTCTCCAGCCCTGGTCGTCAGTTAGATGAAGATGCAACACATTCATCTTGTAGGCAGCCATCTGGTCGATAAAGATCCTGATATCCTCCACGCTGAAGAAATGGCGGGCTACATCGCGCATTGCCCCGCGATAGGAATAGAGGGGGTAATCACGTATTGTGCCTGTGGCAATCTCCCACGGACCTTCCTGTGCCGTCGCAAACTCTATCCTGGCAGGCAGGAGCTGCCTGAGGGTCTGGATACCGTAAAAGATACCTGCCGGCTTGTTTGCTTTCACGGATAGACCTTTTTCGGAAACATTTAGTTCATAACCCTCATCGCCCAGCTCCTCTCCGACGTCAGCCAGAGAAAGCAAAATGTCGCCGCGGCCGGGTTCGGCTCCGGAAGAGATTACCTCCATGCCCAATCCTGTTGCCGGATTGAGTCTGTCAGCTAGGTAGTTGCCCAGCCGGACCATCTCCTCCGACCCATCCTGAACATAGATGTCTGAATGCGGGGTCAGCCTGAAGGTTCCTCCTGCAGCTTCAACGAATACCGGCTTTGGTATGATGCTGTTGACGGTGAGATCGGTGGGTTCTGATGTACAGCCGGTCAGGCTTATTAATGCCACAAATGTCATAATTACCGTAATAAGATGTCTGCTTTTCATATTTGTCAAAAATTGTTCTGTTACTCTTCCTGAGCGCCTGTCTGCTGACATGCCGTTCTGCATTCAAATATACATTATTTAAATAACGCATCGCCGGAGCACGGCAACGGTAATCCATGAAAGGATGCCATCTCACAGAACGTAATCGGCAAAAACCTGTCAGATGCTGATTGTGCAGGCTGCCTGCAGGATAATCCCATCAGATGGCGTCAGCTGGCACCGTTTCAGGTTAACCTGATCAGGTGCTGACTGCATGGGATATCTTCAGATCAGCATTATCAAATGGCTCCGGCTGGCACAGCTTTCAGATAATTATTATTTTTGTATACTCCGCCATGAAGGTAGTAGACGCAAAAGAGTTCGAAACCCTTTCTTCACTCTTCAGGGGAGAGAGGGGACAGCGCCTGGCTGAATTCATAATTCGGCTGCTGGCGATTGACAAGGTCAATTGGGTATATGATCACTCGGGCGCCTACACCGGTCCCGAATTTACCTCCCGGCTTCTTGATGACATCGGCGTCAGCTATGTGGTAGGCAATGCCGGGAGACTCAAAAATCTGCCTGACGGAGCCTTCATCACCGTTTCGAATCACCCTTACGGAGGCCTGGACGGGATAATGACGATAGACCTGTTTGCCCGGCTGCGGCCCGATTACAGGTTGATGGTCAACAAGTTGCTGTCAAGGATAAAAACCCTCAACGATAACTTCATTTCGGTGATCCCAACCGGCAATAAAAAGACGGGCGTAAAAGCTGCCAGCCTCAGGGGAGTACGCGAGACACTGGAGCACCTTCGTAACGGCCACCCCGCCGGCTTCTTTCCATCAGGTGCCGTCTCCGACTTCAGCCTGAGAGATATGCGTGTCAGGGACAGACAATGGCAGGAGAACATCCTCCACATGATCCGGTCTGCTAAGGTGCCCGTGCTGCCGGTTCGTTTCTTCGACGGTAACTCGGCTTTTTTCTACTTTCTGGGCCTCATAAGCTGGAGAATCCGAATCCTCAGGCTCCCCTCCGAGGTTTTTAACAAACGTGGAGAGCAGCAGCGTATCGGGATAGGCAACCTCATATCGGTTGAAGAGCAGCGGCAATTTGCTGATAATGTATCATTTGGGGCTTTTCTTCGGAAAATGGTATATGAAATGCCCCTGCCGGCATCATTTATACCGGGAAAAATGCTTAATCTTATGGCACTCTAAAGCGGTAGTGATGACTGAAGAAAACTCCGGCAAAAAATCATTGAAGTCACTGCTTAACGGCGGCATTATCAAATCCGTCTTCAGTGACAGGGCAAGAACCAACCTCTTCAAGAAACAGGAGCAGGTTGCCATCTCATGGCTTGTTCAGCGTATCCCTTCATTTGTCAGCTCCAATCTTCTGACTGCAATCGGCTTCTTCGGCAACCTGATCGTGGCGGGCAGCTTTATCCTGGCATCTTACTTCAGCAGAAGCTTTCTCCTGTTGGGACTTCTTGGCTTTATGATCAGCTGGTTCGGTGATTCGCTTGATGGAAGGCTTGCTTACTACCGGAAAAAACCCAGGAAACTCTACGGCTTTGCTCTTGATATCACCATTGACTGGATAGGCATCTTCATTATCGGTTTCGGTTATATTGTTTATGCCGAAGAGGTATGGGAGCTTTTCGGGTACGGCTTCGTTGTCATGTACGGTTGGGAGATGATAGTTGCCCTCATCAGGTACAAGATTACCGGCAGGTACTCGATCGACTCCGGACTGATCGGGCCGACAGAGGTGAGAATCATCATCGGTATCATCATGGTGGCGGAGGTCTTCCTCCCGGGATCACTCCTATATACCGCAGGTATTATTGTTATAGCCCTCTTTGTTTTCAATGTCATCGATACCAGAAAACTGCTCCGTGTGGCTGATGACATTGACAAAAAAGAGAAGCAGGAGCTTTAACCCGCTCCGAACCATACCATACAATCTGACTGAAATGGGAGAAATAACAATCAAGGAGGTGATTACACGGAAAGAGCTCCGTGACTTCATCTATCTGCCTGAAAAAGTTCACAGGGACGAACCGGATTGGCTGCCACCTATATATATGGATGAATGGGAGATCTTCGACCGAAAGAAGAACAAGTCTTTCAGCTATGCTGACGCAATACTGCTGCTGGCATACAGGGACGGCAAACCGGTTGGCCGCATCATGGGACTGATAAATAAAAGGTATAATCAGATCAATAATGAAAACCATGGCAGATTCTGCTTTATGGAATGCTATGACGACAGAGAGGTGTTCCATGCCCTCTTAGGCCATGTCGAGGAGTGGATCCGCCAAAACGGAATGACCATGATTGTCGGGCCCCTGGGTTTCTCCGACAAGGACCCTCAGGGATTTCAGATCGAAGGATTTGAATACCCACAGTTTATCACCGCTGCCAACAATTCACCCTACATGGTCCCCCTCATTGAGAACGAGGGCTACACGAAAAAAGTGGACCTTGTCGATTACCTGGGAGAGCTACCGAGAGTCTTTCCGGAAGTATATGAAAGGGTACTTGAAAGAGTCGGGAGGGCAGGGGAATTCAAAATCACCGAATTCCCGAGTAAGAAGAAACTGAAACCTTATATTATCAGTATTCTCGAACTGATGAACGAGACTTTCGCCGAGATTTACGGTTTTGTGCCTCTTACTGATAAGGAGAAGACAGACTTTGCCGCCCGCTATCTGCCAATCCTTGACCCGAAATTCATCAAGGTCGTTGAAAAGGATGACCAGCTTATCGGTTTTGCCATAGGGATGCCCGACCTGAGCAAAGGTATAAAAGCCTGCCGCGGGCGACTCCTTCCGTTTGGCATATTCAGGGTGCTCAGGGAATCAAAGCGGTCAAGAAAGCTGATAATGATGCTTGGCGGGGTGAAAAAGGAATACAGGGGAAAAGGCATTGATGTCATGATGGGGGTAAAGATACTTCAGGATGCCATTAACAGCAGAATGGAGACCATCGACAGCCATCTCGTCCTCGAGGACAACCTCAAAATGAGAGGCGAATACGAACGCATCGGTTGCAAGGTGGTTAAAAAGTTCCGGATATATCAGAAAGAGCTATAGCTCCAAGACCTTCGTCTGATGAGGCAATAGGTAGTAGTGAAAATGTTTCTATTATGGATTTTTGATATAATCAAATTTCGCAAATCACTTCAGACCTTCCGACCTCAGACCTTCAGACCTCAGACCTTCAGACCTTCCGACCTTCAGACCTCAGACCTCAGACCTTCCGACCTTCAGACCTCAGACCTCAGACCTTCAGACCTCAGACCTTCAGACCTCAGACCTTCAGACCTCAGACCT
>WOYI010603161.1_pt1 | contig 35761 bp, 35 predicted proteins | sample 6423411 | NCBI WGS metagenome assembly WOYI01 (sample SAMN13441803, study PRJNA592873) | oil field metagenome | biome: oil field; feature: oil-well bore; material: oil-contaminated soil; isolation source: oil-contaminated soil from oil-well borehole | place: Germany: Wietze | collected 2016-10-18 ...
GTGAACGGCTATTTCAAGCGTCCACGACATCGTCATTCATGCGATTGCCCTGGTGCCACAGGGCATATCAAGTCTGATGTGATGTAAAATTGTCATTAGTACCCGCTGTATCTTGCCAGTAACTTTGGCCGTAACTCTGTAAAGTTCGAATTATTTAATTTGTGTGTGCAACGGTGTTACGGGCTAGAGTGCGAGCCTGTAACACCAAAGAATAAAGGCGAGTTGAAGGTCGCCTTTTTTTTCATCCGGGGTTTCCAGATATGCTTGATAGCGTCCGTAACAACAAAAGAATTGTTCAGGGGTTTCTTGTTCTAATAACAATCCCATTTGCGCTCTGGGGGGTTGAGTCTTACATTCAAAATAGTGTAAGCGGGGATGAGGTAGCTACAGTGGGTAAAGCTAAAATTTCCCAGCAAGAATTTGTTTCTGCACTGAACCAACAGCAAGAACGCTTGCGTGTTCGATCCGGCGGTAACTTTGACTCTGCATTGTTTGATACGCCGCAAGTCCGTCGGCAGCTGCTGGAATCCTTGATTACCAAGAAGCTATTAACGCAGCAAGTAAGAAAAGCTCAGCTTACCGTGAGCGATGAGGCGCTAGTAAACGCTATCGCGAGCATCCCTGAGTTTCAGGAAAATAATCAATTTTCCAAGAGCCGCTACGAAACTATTCTCTCATCGCAGGGCTTAAATAAAGAGTTGTTTGAAGCACGCATGAGGCAGGATCTTGCAGTACAACAGCTTGCTTTGCCCATTGCCGCAGCAAGTATTCCTGGCGTTACGCCGACAGATCGTTGGTTGTCGATAAAGTTAGAGCAGCGTGAAGTTGCCGAGGCTCAGGTCCCATACGCCGACTATATTGCTCAAGTGAAATTGTCCCCTGATGTAGTAAAGAAATATTATGCTGAGCATTCCAAGGAATTTGAGCTACCGGAGCAAGTTCGTGCAGAGTTTTTAGTACTGAGTACGAATGCGTTGTTGACGCAACTATCCGTTAGTGAGGAAGAAGTTAGGGCTCGTTATGCCGCAGATATTAGTCGTTATAAAGAAACTGAATCGCGTAGGGCAAGTCATATTTTGATTGTCGTTGCTAAAGATGCGCCTGCGGCTGAAGTCACCAGCGCCAAGGTTAAAGCAGAGGATTTGCTGGCTAAGCTCAGTAAAGATCCTGGCAGCTTTGCAGCTTTAGCCAAAGAATATTCTAAAGACACTCAGTCAGCAGACAAAGGCGGGGATTTGGGCTGGTTTGGCCGTGGCCTGATGACAAAACCATTTGAAGATGCTGTGTTTGAATTGAAAGAGGGGGCTACATCTCGCCCAATTCGCACGGACTTTGGGTTTCATATTATTCGCGTTACCGGTGTAAAGCCGGAACATGTTAAGTCTTTTGATGAAGTAAAACTTACTATTGCTGATGAAATCAAGCGCGAATTAGGCGTTAAGCGATATGCTGAAGCCGCAGAACCATTTGGTAATTTGGTCTATGAACAGCCAGATAGCTTGACTCCTGCGGCAGAAAAATGGAAGCTGCCGATTCAGCAGACAGGTTGGCTTTCAAAATCAGATAAGTTGCCTTTCCCGCTAAATAATAAAAAATTGGCTGATGCTTTGTTTAGGGAGGATGCAATTAAGAAAAAGCACAACACCGAAGCCGTGGAAGTTTCTCCCGGTACGCTTGTTGCGGCACGAGTGCTGGAATATAAATCTGCTGCTTTGCAAGATTTTGCTGCTGTTAAAGAAAAGATTGAGAATGAGTTGATCCATGAAGCAGCGTTTAAATTAGCCATAAAAGATGGCCAAGACAAATTATCCCATTTGATGAAAGGTGAGACGGTCGATATCAAATGGTCAGCATCGAAGACCTTGAGCCGGACTAATACACATGACCTTCCCCCACAGGATTTGCGAGCGATTTTCAAGGCAAGCGTCGATAAATTACCGGCTTATGTTGGTTTTACCTCACACAATAATGGTTATGTTATTTATCGTATTACTGCATTAAAAACTGCTAGACCAAGTCAAAAAGATTCGGAGAGTCATAATCTTTTAGAGCGTTATAACCAGTCAGTGACCGAAGAGGAAGTCGCTGCGTGGATGGCGACTTTAAGAGAACAATTTCCAGTAGAAATTAAAAAGTCGGCGCTGGAGAAACGCTAACCTCATGGCTCCAAGGATTAGCTTATATAATTTTCTTAAGCGATGATTATTGCTCCAACGCCTGAGCTGATAGCAAAAATTATATTGGCTGGTTTTAACAAGCACTATAGCTTGTTTCGTCGTGTTCCTCATTCCCCTGACTTTGAAGCGGAAATGGCTAGCAAGAGCTGGTATTCGGCAGCAAAAAAGGATGTTTCCCCTGAAGAATTTGCTACCTGTTGATTGATCTCTGAAAAAGTTCGAGCAGTTTTTATGCGACATCATAAAGACATTCTTGAACCTGCCTTTTGGCAGACTACGTAGGAAGATATTCGCCAAGGCGTAATGAGAGATTTTTTTCCCTTATCCAAAATCATTACGATTTTTTAATCGCTTTTCGTGATCTGTGCGATGGTCGATTTCAGTGCATGAGCCGCCTTATTCTTTTTAATAAGCCCTATGGGGTGTTAACCCAGTTTACAGACCCGAGCGGACGTCCGACGCTTGCGAACTTTATAAAAGTACCACATTTTTATGCCGCAGGGCGCTTGGATTCGGATTCAGAAGGACTTGTCTTACTGACAGATGATGGCAGCTTGCAAGCAAGAATTGCGCATCCTCGGTACAAGCTGCCCAAGGTTTATTGGGCTCAGGTAGAAGGCATTCCGGAGGAGGCTGATTTAGAGCCTTTAAGGAGGGGAATAGACTTGGGCGACTTTATTACTCAACCTGCGAAAATAAACTTGATTGACGAGCCGTCGAAGTTATGGGAGCGGCACCCACCTATTCGCTATCGGTCAAACATTCCGACTTCATGGTTAAAAATTGTAATAAGTGAGGGAAAAAATAGGCAAGTCCGGCGCATGACAGCAAAAATTGGATTTCCAACACTGAGGCTTGTTCGCTGGGCAGTGGGGGAGTGGACGCTAGAAGGGCTACCACCAGAGAGTTGGCGTGAAATTGCAGTTACGCGTCAACCTGATATTAATCCATGCGTTATATGGCAAGACACTCCAAGAAATCGGCAGTTGTCAGACCTACCCTTAAATAATCGAAAGGATTTACCATGAACAAACTGATCGCTACTCTGGTTGCAGGTTTTATTGCTACTTCCGCTTTTGCTGCTGCTGAAAAAGCTGCTCCTGCCGCTCCTGCCGCTCCAGCAACCGCCGCTACTCCAGCAACCGCCGCTACTCCAGCAACCACCGCTACTCCTGCTGAAAAAGCCCCTGTTGTGAAAGCCAAGAAGAAGCACCACCGTAAGGCCAAGAAGGCAGCAGCTCCCGCTGCTGCTACTGAAGAAGCCAAGTAATTTTTCTTTAATGATAAAAAACGGCGGGATAACCCGCCGTTTTTTATTTGTGTCTTTTGTAATCGCTATCGTATGAGATATTCTTTTAAGGATGTGCTATGGGAAGTCAGATATTAACGCTACTCAGTGGTGCATTGGTAATAGCATTTTTTACAGCATCTGTGAATGCAGAGTCGAATATACCTCGGCCTGTCAATTTATTTGCGGGCATGCACCATGTTGAAGCGGAGCTCGCCGCAACACTTGATAGCCGAACTTCTGGTCTGATGCACCGAAAATCCATGCCTACGCAGCATGGGATGTTGTTTGTATTTCCAGTGTCTGCAAAACATTGTATGTGGATGAAGAATACTTATCTTCCACTTTCGGTCGCCTTTTTAAATGAGCAGGGCGCTATTATCAATGTTGAGGAAATGGAACCGCAGACTGAGAATAGCCACTGTGCTTTGAAGCCAGCGCGTTATGCTTTGGAGATGAATGCAGGTTGGTTTAAGAATCGAGGCTTGGAATCCGGTTCCATGATAGTTGGGGTGAGTAAGCTAACCGCTAGCTATTAATTCATCATATCTCACTAAATTACACTGAGTCTGAGTCGGATGGATACTAATGGCAAGAAGGTAAGCGTTGCTTGGATTTTCTCGCTTTAAATTACTTAGGCCGTGAATAATAAAAAATAGCCAAAAAAAAGCTGCCTTAAGGCAGCTTTTGAACAGTTATTCGAATTTTTTGATTCTATATGAAATGATTTACAGTGCTTTAATCGCAGCAGATAAGCGACTTTTTTGGCGGGCAACAAGGTTCTTATGGACAATTTTTTTGTCAGCGATCGAGTCTATTATTTTTTGTGACTCAACAAAAACAGCCTGGGCACTAGCTTTGTCGCCCGTTGCGATTGCTTTACGTACTTTTTTTATGGCAGTACGCAATGACGAGCGTTGATCCATATTATGGATACGTTGATTAGCAGATTGGCGTGCGCGCTTGCGAGCTTGTACTGTGTTGGCCATAATGATTATCTAATAAGGTAAAAGCATGAGAAAAGAATCATTATAAAAGATTCTTTTATTCAGTGCAAGGTTAAATCGGGTTAAAGAAGTGATGCGGTGAATAGGATTTAGTGCTTTTTGCCATGATCGATTGGTCGAATTGTTTAATTAATAAGGTTTAAGGCTCGCTCTGAGAGTCTTCAAACGAGCATACTGTCAGTACTTTTGCTGTTATGTGGCCTGTTGCCAGTTCAACCGCGATTTGGTTTCCTGAGCGTAGCGCGTCGGCATGGCTTACTACCGCTCCCTGCGTGTTACGGACAATAGCGAACCCACGTGCTAACGTATTGCGGGGATTAAGATGCTCCAGCGCTTTGGAAAGAGGATGTAGGGCACTATGCTTTTGTAAAAAAAACCTATTTTTTGCAGCGTTTAAACGCTGCTCAAGCAACGCCAGTTGTCCTTGGCGGCTTTCTATACGTGGGGCGAGATAGTTAAAATGCATTTGAATGCGGTTAATACGGTCGTGATGTCTGTGCAGATAGCTTGCCAGTGCAGCATTTAGTTTGGAACCGAGTAATTGCACCTGATCTTGCCGACGCTTTATAGTATTAGCTGGGTGTGTCAGGCGAAGTGTCATATGGTCAAGTCGTTGCTGATCACGTGACAGGCGATACTGTATTGCGTTGTTGAGCTTTTGACGCAGGTCAATAATTTTTTGTGGCATGTCATGCCAGTGTTGTGTTGCTAACTCAGCTGCTGCGGTAGGTGTTGGTGCACGTAAATCGGCAACAAAATCAGCAATTGTGGTATCCGTTTCGTGGCCAACACCGCTGATAATTGGTAAGGTGCTGCTAGCAATAGCGTAGGCAACAATTTCTTCATTGAATGCCCATAAATCTTCGATGCTTCCGCCGCCACGGACTAGCAGTAAAAGGTCGCACCTACTGTGCCGTGTTGCGGAGGCAATTGCTTGAGCAATACCACTGGCCGCCATTTCACCTTGTACCAGGGTTGGGTAGATGGTAATGGTCAAATGGGGGGCACGACGGTTGAGTGAGGATAAAACATCGTGTAAAGCGGCAGCATGGAGGGAGCTGATAATTCCGATTCGACTGGGTAGGCGCGGTAGAGAGATTTTTCTCTCGACTGCGAACAAACCTTCCATTTCAAGCTTTTGTTTCAGGCGTGAGAATTCCTCAAAAAGCCGCCCCAAGCCTGCGCGGCGAATCGCCTCAATATTTAACTGAAAATCACCACGCGGTTCATAAAGTGATACTAACGCCCGTGCTTCAACCTGCTGTCCATTTTCCAGACGCCAAGGCAGTATTTGCGCACGTGTGCGAAACATAATGCAACGTGCCTGAGCTGTAGTGTCCTTCAGTGTGAAATAAACATGTCCCGACGCTGCGCGCAGCAGGTTTGAAATTTCGCCGGTTACCCAAAGTAGAGGAAATGCTTGCTCTAATGTTTGGCGGGTGAGGTGGTTCAATTCACTAATACTTATCACTGAAGAAGGTATAGCCATGCGTAGGGCCTGTTTTTCAAAAGGATGAATACTAAACTATCAACGATCATTGACGTAGCTGTTTGAATTTTATCCGGCCAAAAGAATTACCTTTATTTAAAGTGAGTTAGATTAAACATTGCGCTGTTTTCCACGGAATTATCCACAGAATTTGGGGATAACCCAGGGACTTTTCTGCAGGGACTCGTCCTGACTGTGTTGCTGAAGTGAGCCGTTCCGGCTAAAGTGCGGCTTTCGTTGTTCACTGGGAGTTTGTCCACGTGTTTGCAATTATTCAAGCGGCTGGATGGCCTATATGGCCGTTGTTATTTGCTTCCGTTATTGCGGTTGCATTGATTATTGAGCGCACAATGGTTTTGCGTCGTGTGAAGGTATTACCCTCAGGCGTTCTGCAAGGCGTTATCGCAGAATATCGGCAGGCTGGTGTAAGTGAAACATTGATCGCCAAGATAGAAAATAACTCTCCTTTAGGCCGCGTACTTGCCTCAGGGATACGTAATGCTAAAAGCTCGCGCGAAGTGATGAAAGAGGCTATTGAAGAGTCAGGTCGTGCGGTGGCGTATGATCTTGAGCGTTATCTGACAACGCTGGGGACGATTGCGACGATTGCTCCGCTGATGGGTCTTTTCGGTACGGTCATAGGCATGATCGAAATCTTTGGTTCACCTACGGCATCGGGTAATAACCCGCAGGCCCTTGCTCACGGGATTTCTGTTGCACTCTATAACACAGGGTTTGGTCTGGTTATTGCGATTCCAAGCATGATTGCCTATCGTCATTTTCGAGCACTGGTAGATGGATTTTTGGTTGAAATGGAACAAGAAGCCATTAAGCTGGTTGAAATGATTCATGGCGATCGTAGCTAGGAGTCTGAAATGAATTTTCAGCGCAGTCGGCAACGTGAAATGCCGGAAATAAATCTTATTGCAATGATTGATGTATTGTTGGTGATTTTGATTTTTGTCATGACTACCACTACCTACTCAAAGTTTTCCGGCCTTGAAATCAATCTGCCAACGGCTGATGTACAGCAAAACAAAGAGCAGCCTGATGAAATTAATGTCGTCATCACGGCAGCAGGTGAGACGATGATCAATAAGGTACCTGTTGCAGAGCGTGATGTAGCTAGCCTGCAGCAGGCATTGCAGCGCGCCACTTCCCCTGGGAAAGAGTCTGTAGTGATTATCAATGCAGATGCCAAGGCCATGCATCAAACGGTGATTGATGTGATGCAGGCCGCCCAATCTGCTGGGCTTTCGCATATTTCCTTTGCTACCCAGCAAGCCCAACGCTGAATCGGTAGGCAGCCCTGCTTTCTGGCAGCATCGCGGCCTGTTTTCCTATTTTCTGTATCCTGTATCGCTGATTTTCGCAGCCGTTACTGCGTCACGTTTGCTGTTTTATCGTGTGGGTTTTTTTTCAATACAGCGCGTGTCGGTGCCTGTCATTGTGATTGGTAATCTGACCGTCGGTGGTACAGGTAAAACACCTCTCATTCTGCATGTGGCGAGCTTGTTGCGTGAACGAGGCATGCATCCCGGGATCGTAAGTCGCGGCTATCGTGGGTCGGCAAAAGGTGTGCTTGAAGTGACTACCGATAGTGATCCGCTGGTTGTGGGAGATGAGCCGCTATTGCTCGCACAGCGCAGCCTGAGCCCGCTATTTATTGGTCGTGATCGTGTGCGTGCAGCGCAAGCGTTGCTGTCTCGATACCCCGCCTGTGATGTGATTCTGTCTGACGATGGTTTGCAGCATTATCGTTTGGCGCGCGATGTCGAAATTGCGGTTTTCGATCAGCGAGGCATGATGAATGGTTGGCAGCTTCCTGCTGGCCCGTTACGTGAGCCAATCAGTCGATTGCGGCAGGTGGATGCCGTGGTTTTCAATGGGGCCGTAAGGCCCCCTGCCACGTTTCAAGGAGTGGATTCAGCATGTCGCGCCGTATCACCAGTGCCGACTTTTGGGCGCCCTGTCTTTACTATGCATCTTCAGGGGCTGAGTTTTTATCGCCTTGGTCAAAAGCAAACAACCTGTCGCGCCGAAGACTTTATGGGTAAGCAATTACATGCCGTTGCAGGCATAGGCTCGCCCCAGCGTTTTTTTGATCATTTACAGGCGATGGGCTTAGTATTTGAGCCCCATCCATTTGCTGACCATCATGATTACCACCGCGAAGAACTGAATTTTTTTGGAGATGCGATTCTGACCACAGAGAAGGATGCCGTAAAATTTATCGGACTGAATTTGGCTTTGCCTGTTTGGGTACTCCCTGTGACCGCGAACGTGAGCCCTGATCTTGTGGCTTTTATTTTGGAGAAAATCAATGGATGCACGTCTACTTGAAATACTTGTTTGCCCTATTTGCAAAAGCCCATTGGATTATCGTAAAGCGGCATCCGAATTGGTTTGTAAAGGGTGCAAGCTGGCTTTTGCGATTAAAGATGACATTCCCGTGATGCTGGAAGAAGCGGCGCGTAAAGTCACAGCTGAAGAACTCTGATGCGTTTGCGCATGCCTTTTCGGGTCGTGATTCCGGCACGCTGGGCGTCGACCCGTTTGCCCGGCAAGCCATTAGCGGATATCGCCGGAAAACCGATGGTGGTGCGTGTGGCCGAGGCAGCGGTAAAAAGTGGCGCCATGGAAATATGCATTGCAACTGATGATAAGCGAGTAATGCACGCCGTTTTAGCGTATGGTTTTGATGTCATCATGACCCGTGTTGATCATGCCTCAGGAACTGATCGATTAGCTGAAGTGGCTAAGCTGAAGCGCTGGGATGGCGAAGCGATTGTTGTTAATGTGCAAGGCGATGAGCCCTTGATTGATCCTGCGTTGATTGCCCGTGTTGCGAGTGCCTTAGCAGATGACGCACAAGCATCTATCGCCACTGCCGCGCATCCTTTGAGCGAGTTGGCTGAATTTATAAATCCGAATGTAGTTAAAGTCGTTGTTGATGGACATGGTCGGGCACTGTACTTTTCACGCGCGCCTATTCCTTGGCCACGGGATGCTTTTGCAACAAATCCGTGTGCCTTCCCTTCTGGGTTGCCGGTCCGTCGCCATATCGGTTTATATGCTTATCGCGCGGATTTTTTGCGGCAATACAGCCAACTGTCGCCAAACGTGCTCGAGCAGTGGGAATCTCTTGAACAATTGCGTGCGTTGGCAAATGGATTTGTTATTCGTGTTGTCGATTGTCTTGATGCGCCAGCAGCGGGCGTCGATACGCCGGAAGATTTGGCGCGTGTCAGGCAGGCGTTTGACCATATTGTGAATTGACGGTATCTTCGTGCAGATAGAAAAATGCTTAAAAAATATTTTCAATATAATTTTCCGGAGCTTGAGTACTTATGCGTCTAATTCTTCTTGGTCCACCGGGTGCGGGAAAGGGAACCCAAGCCGTGGCTATCTGTGAAAAATTTAAAATTGCGCAGATTTCTACTGGCGATATGCTGCGGGCTGCAGTCAAAGCAGGTACACCGTTAGGTCAGGAAGCTAAAAAAATAATGGATGCCGGTGGTCTGGTTTCTGACGACATCATCATCGGCTTGGTAAAAGAGCGTCTGAAGCAGGCCGACTGTGCCAATGGTTATCTTTTGGATGGATTCCCCCGCACGATTCCGCAGGCAGAAGCGATGAAAGTGGAAGGAATATCCATCGATTTTGTGATTGAAATTGACGTACCCGATAGTGAAATTGTCTTGCGCATGAGTGGGCGGCGGGTACATCCTGGTTCAGGGCGTACTTACCATGTGGCGTTTAATCCGCCCAAAACCGAAGGTAAAGATGATCTCACAGGTGAGCAGCTAATCCAGCGGGATGATGACCAGGAGGAGACTGTTAAAAAGCGCCTCGAAGTGTATCGCGCACAAACCTTGCCCCTGGTTAATTATTACCAAGCTTGGTCTGCACAAGGCGACATCGCTGGTCCAAGGTATATGCGAATCAACGGGCTAGGGCCTGTGGATAGCATCACCAACACGCTGTTAAATGCACTAGCCTGAGTTTTCTACCATGGTTATTAAAAACGCTTTTTATGCACAGTCAGGGGGCGTTACCGCCGTCATTAATGCTTCTGCTTGTGCCGTCATTGAGACAGCACGTGCACATCCTGATCGTATTGGTAATGTGCTGGCCGGGCGCGATGGCATCATTGGTGCGTTGACGGAGGATTTGATTGATACCTCGCTAGAATCTGCTATCGACATCGCACGCTTGCGCCATACGCCGGGTGGCGCATTTGGTTCGTGTCGCTATAAGCTCAAAAGCCTGGAGCAGAGTCGGCGTGAATTTGAGCGATTGATTGAGGTCTTTCGCGCTCATGATATTGGTTATTTTTTTTACAATGGCGGTGGTGACTCAGCGGATACCTGTCTTAAAGTATCCCAGCTTTCAGCCGCCCTTGGTTTTCCATTGCAAGCCATTCATATTCCTAAAACCGTTGATAACGATTTACCACTGACTGACACCTGTCCTGGTTTTGGTTCGGTTGCGAAATATGTTGCAACCTCCATGCGCGAGGCCGGACTTGATGTTGCCTCAATGGCAAGAACCTCAACCAAGGTATTCGTGTTTGAAGTCATGGGCCGCCATGCCGGATGGATAACTGCTGCATGTGCTTTGGCCGCCAGGAATGAAGGTGAAGCACCCCATTTGTTGCTGCTACCGGAAGTTTTGTTTGATGAAGCACGGTTCTTGGCTCGTGTCAAAGAATGTGTTGAGCGGTATGGTTACTGTGCCATTGCCGTGTCGGAGGGGTTGCTCGGGCCGGATGGCAAGCTGCTAGCTGGAGCGGGCACTACCGATGCCTTTGGACATGCGCAGCTGGGAGGTATCGGGCCGCAGATCGCGCAACTGGTTAAAGAGCAGCTGGGCTATAAATTTCACTGGGCTGTTGCCGATTACCTGCAGCGGGCTGCGCGGCATATTGCCTCGAAAACGGATGTCGAACAGGCGTATGCAGTTGGCAAGGCGGCAGTTGATATGGCCCTTGCCGGCAAGAACGCCGTGATGCCGGCGATCCGTCGTCTGGCAGATCATCCTTATCGCTGGGACATCGTCGAGGCTCCGCTTGATCAAGTCGCAAATGTTGAACGAAAGATGCCAGCAGATTTTATAACTGCCGATGGTTTTGGTATTACAGATGCAGCTCGTCGTTATCTTGCGCCACTTATTACAGGAGAAGATATACCTCCTTTTCTCGAGGGTTTGCCAGATTATGTGAGACTGCAAAATGTAAGCGTAGCAAGAAAACTGGAGAGCTTTTCGATTTAACCTAATAACTACAGGAGAGAGAGTATGTCATCAGGATTAATGTTTGCATTGATCTGCGCTGTATTGGCTATTGTTTATGGTGCTATCTCAAGTCGCTGGATATTAGCGCAATCTGCTGGTAACGATCGAATGCGCGAAATTGCAGCCGCCATTCAGGAGGGCGCGCAAGCTTATCTGAATCGACAATACACGACCATCGGTGCGGTGGGTGTCATTCTCGCTGTTGTTATCTGGTTTGCTCTCGGCTGGCATACGTCGGTCGGATTTATCATCGGTGCGGTGTTGTCAGGTGCCGCCGGCTACATTGGCATGAATGTTTCCGTGCGGGCAAATGTGCGTACGGCAGAGGCGGCACGCGTCGGCCTTAATGAGGCGCTGAATGTCGCATTTCGTGGCGGTGCGATTACAGGGATGCTGGTTGTCGGTTTGGGTTTGCTGGGGGTTACGGGCTACTACGTTCTACTTAAAGCCCTGGGCGGAACAACTGCCAGCTTGGAGAGCATTGTGCATCCGCTGGTAGGCCTTGGGTTTGGCTCTTCGCTGATTTCCATTTTTGCACGGCTGGGTGGTGGCATTTTTACCAAAGGCGCTGATGTGGGCGCCGATTTGGTTGGTAAAGTCGAAGCGGGTATTCCGGAAGATGATCCGCGTAATCCTGCGGTGATTGCTGACAACGTCGGCGATAACGTCGGTGATTGCGCTGGTATGGCAGCTGACCTTTTCGAGACCTATGCAGTCACGATCGTGGCGACGATGCTATTAGGCGCCTTGTTGTTCAAATCTTCTGATTTAATGGCTGAAGCGGCGATATCGTATCCGCTGGTGTTAGGGGGCTTTTCCATTATTGCTTCCATTGTTGGGGCTATGTTTGTCAAAACCTCCCCCGGCGGAAAAATCATGAACGCGCTTTACAAAGGCTTGATGGTTGCTGGTGGCATGGCATTGATTGCTTTTTATCCGCTGACAACCTGGCTGATTGATGACCATCTGCTTGATGCCGTGCTTGGTATCAGCGGCGGATCACAAATGCGGCTGTATGGCGCATCAATCGTTGGTTTGGCACTGACCGGGTTGATGGTCTATATCACCGAGTACTATACCGGAACTGAGTTCAAGCCAGTGCGGCACATTGCTGAAGCATCAACCACGGGGCATGGCACGAACATTATTGCTGGCCTTGGGGTGTCCATGAAATCCACCGCTTGGCCTGTGTTGTCAGTGTGCGCCGCGATCTGGGCTTCTTATACCTTGGGTGGGCTCTATGGTATCGCCATTGCAGCGGTATCCATGCTGTCGATGGCGGGCATCATCGTTGCACTGGATGCCTATGGACCGATCACGGATAACGCAGGCGGTATTGCCGAAATGGCTGATTTGCCTGCTTCAGTGCGCGGCATTACTGATCCGCTGGATGCTGTTGGCAATACAACAAAAGCAGTCACTAAAGGCTATGCCATTGGCTCAGCAGGACTGGCGGCGCTGGTGTTGTTTGCCGACTTTACACATGGGCTGCAGGCGATGGGCAAGAGTTTCGCTTTTGACCTGTCAGATCCTGCGGTGATTATCGGTCTCTTTATCGGTGGCTTGATTCCTTACCTTTTTGGGGCCATGGCGATGGAAGCGGTGGGTCGCTCAGCGGGTGCGGTCGTTGTTGAAGTAAGGCGCCAGTTTCGCGACATCAAGGGGATCATGGAAGGCACAGCCAAGCCAGAATATGGCACATGCGTTGATATGCTGACTAAAGCTGCAATCAAGGAAATGATGATTCCTTCGTTACTCCCTGTTTTAGTGCCGGTGGTGACAGCCTTTGGTATGAATGCACTAATGGGCCCTGGAGCAGGCGTGCGGGCACTCGGTGGTGTGTTGATGGGTACCATCGTGACTGGTATTTTTGTTGCAATTTCAATGACCACGGGTGGTGGCGCTTGGGATAATGCCAAAAAATATATTGAAGATGGTCACTTTGGTGGCAAAGGGTCAGAAGCCCACAAGGCAGCCGTGACAGGTGATACTGTTGGCGATCCTTATAAAGATACGGCGGGTCCGGCAGTTAATCCGCTGATCAAGATCATTAATATCGTGGCACTCTTGATTGTGCCACTGGTAGCCTAATGATTTGTGACGACCAGAAAACAGGCAGCCCACAGGTTGCCTGTTTTCATTTGCTGCGCTGACTCATTATGAGTACGATCGACTCCATTTCGAATCTCGATTATCTCGGTGATGCGCCAATATTCATTGGCCGCATCCATGAAATCATCATGTCTATTCAGATGTTCGATGATTTTAATAGTGCAGAAATTGCTGAGCTTTCTCGCTATATGCATTGCTACCACGCACCGCAAGGCAGTGAAATCATTTGTGAGGGAGAAGTGGGCGATTTCATGCTGTTAATTCTCGAAGGCAATGTTGAAGTTGTGAAAAAAGATGTGCGGGGGCAACCACAAGTGCTCAGCATTGCTGACCCCGGTAAAATTCTGGGTGAAATGTCACTGATTGATGGTGAGCCACGTTTTGCCAGTTGCGTGTCGCTTACTCCGGTGGATTTTGCCGTGCTTGATCGGCAAAGTTTGTCGCGCCTGATTGCTGAAGAGCCTGCTCTGGGTATCAAGCTGCTGATGGAATTATTGATTCTGCTGAATCAGCGGTTGCGTAGTGCCAGTGGGCAACTATTGGATTGTTTGGAAGCACGCCGTTCGCGGATTCGATAAGCATTCATCGTCAGTATTGTCTGAACGAATAAAAAGTCAGCGCCGGTGATACGGAATCTGACGAAAAAATCGTCTGTTTACACGCCTGTAATATCTGGATGACTAAATTTTTTGATAACTTTCGCATTTTCCCATTGATGACGAAGGTGCTTTCAAGGATAATGCGAACCTCTGTAAGCCCAACTTGTTGCAACGGGTGAAGTCCTGGCCGGGATGGCGGAATTGGTAGACGCAGCGGACTCAAAATCCGCCGCCGCAAGGTGTAGGAGTTCGACTCTCCTTCCCGGCACCATGAAAAAGACGGCATTGACGGCATTGATGGCGCCAATCCGTCAAGTCTTTCAAAATAGTTAGTGGGCTATCAGTAACTTTTAAATGCCCGATGAAATAAATTGAACTGCTAGCCGTCATTAATTATGCTGTGATGCACATAATTCGCACACGGTATTGCACATTTACGTCGCCTGCACAAACCCCAGTATTTAATTATTTAATTGGTCAGTTTTGACTAATCAGGTTTGCCCTGGCGGGGGTTGAGCGCTATAATTTATGGGTTTGCCAAATACCATGTGAAACAATCAGGTGTTTGGTTCCATCTATCGCAAGCCTTGATTCAGGAGCCTACCGTGCCTCATTTTCCGCCCGCCCTTCTCGCTTTGGCCGACGGAACAGTATTTAGAGGTAAAGCCATTGGCGCCAGTGGCAAAAGTGTTGGTGAAGTGGTGTTCAACACAGCGCTCACCGGCTATCAGGAAATCCTCACTGATCCCTCTTATGCGCAGCAAATAGTGACACTAACCTACCCGCACATCGGAAGTTACGGTGTGAATCATGAGGATGGTGAATCAGGTCGAATTTTTGCTGCGGGCCTGGTGATTCGTGATTTGCCTTTGTTGGCCTCAAATTTCCGTAGTGAGCGAACTTTAGACACCTATTTGCGTGCCGAAAACATTGTCGGAATTGCCGATATCGATACCCGCAAGCTCACGCGCTTGTTGCGCGAAAAAGGTGCTCAGGCGGGTTGTTTGATGGCGGGCGAAGTATTAAATGAAGATGACGCGCTTCAGCAAGCCCGCGCTTTTCCTGGTCTTGCCGGCATGGATCTGGCAAAAGTAGTGACAACGGCAAAGCCTTACCCTTGGAGTGAGGGTGAATGGTCGTTAGGAAACGGATTTAAACCGCAAGCGACACCTCTGTTTCATGTCGTCGCTTATGATTTCGGTATCAAGCGAAACATCCTGCGCATGTTGGCCGCGCGTGGTTGTCAGCTTACCGTCGTACCAGCGCAGACTTCTGCCGCCGACGTACTGGCGATGCATCCGGATGGTGTGTTTTTATCCAATGGCCCTGGCGACCCGGAACCCTGTGATTACGCGGTTGCCGCGATTCGCGAATTTCTTGACCAGCGGTTGCCGACATTCGGCATCTGTTTGGGACATCAACTGATGGCGTTGGCCGCTGGGGCTAAAACGCAAAAAATGAAGTTTGGTCATCATGGCGCCAATCACCCTGTTAAAGATATTGAGTCAGGCCGGGTATTGATTACCAGTCAAAATCACGGGTTCATGGTGGATGAGGCTACTTTGCCGACGGAGGTAAACGTTACACATGTTTCATTATTTGACGGCAGCCTGCAAGGCATGAAGTGGTCTGACCGGCCCGCCTTTTGTTTTCAGGGGCACCCAGAAGCCAGCCCCGGGCCGCATGATGTGGGGTATCTCTTTGATCGTTTCATTTCCTTGATGGTTGAATATAACAAGACGCAAAAAACGCACCATGCCTAAGCGCACCGACATTAAAAGCATTCTCATCATTGGCGCGGGTCCGATCATTATTGGTCAGGCTTGCGAGTTCGACTATTCCGGAGCGCAAGCGTGCAAAGCACTGCGTGAAGAGGGCTATCGTGTCATTCTGGTGAATTCCAATCCTGCCACGATCATGACTGACCCCGGTATGGCTGATGTGACCTACATCGAGCCGATTACCTGGCGCGTGCTGGAAAACATCATCGAAAAAGAGCGGCCTGATGCCGTATTGCCCACCATGGGCGGACAAACGGCGTTGAACTGCGCGTTGGATCTGGCAAAGCATGGCGTCCTTGAAAAATATGGCGTCGAAATGATAGGTGCTTCACGCGAGGCTATCGATAAAGCTGAAGATCGCGAAAAGTTCAAGCGCGCCATGACCAAAATTGGTTTGGGTTCGGCGCGATCAGGTATTGCGCACAGCATGGAAGAGGCGCAGCAAGTGCAGGGCGCCATGGGCTTTCCGACCATTATTCGTCCTTCATTCACCATGGGCGGCTCGGGCGGTGGTATTGCTTACAACCAGGAAGAGTTTGTTGAAATCTGCAAGCGCGGACTGGAGGCCTCGCCTACCAAGGAGCTACTGATTGAAGAGTCGCTCCTGGGCTGGAAAGAGTATGAGATGGAAGTGGTACGGGATTGCAAGGATAATTGCATCATCATTTGCTCCATTGAAAACCTTGACCCGATGGGCGTACATACGGGCGACTCCATTACCGTGGCACCGGCGCAGACGCTGACTGATCGTGAATATCAGCTCATGCGTAACGCCAGTATTGCGGTGCTGCGCGAGATTGGCGTGGATACGGGCGGCTCGAACGTGCAGTTTGCGGTGAATCCGAAAAATGGGCAGATGGTGGTGATTGAGATGAATCCACGTGTGTCGCGCTCATCTGCCCTGGCGTCAAAAGCCACGGGTTTTCCGATTGCGAAAATTGCCGCCAAACTGGCCGTTGGTTACACCTTGGACGAGCTGAAAAACGACATCACCGGTGGTGCAACCCCGGCTTCATTTGAGCCAGCGATTGATTATGTCGTCACAAAAATTCCGCGCTTTGCATTTGAGAAATTTCCGCAAGCAAACGACCGACTCACCACACAGATGAAATCCGTCGGCGAAGTGATGGCCATTGGACGCACCTTTCAGGAGTCCATGCAAAAGGCATTGCGCGGCTTGGAAGTCGGCGTGTATGGTTTTGATGAAATCGAGGCTACGCGCGAAGAAATTAATCACGAGCTGGCTAACCCCGGCCCACAGCGTATCTGGTACGTGGCACAGGCTTTTCGCGAAGGTTATTCGCAAGATGAGGTTTTTGCGTTAAGCAAGATTGACCCCTGGTTCTTGGCGCAGATTGAAGATGTTGTCAATACGGAGTCATGGCTTAGCGCACAACGTTTGACTGATTTGGATGCATCAGTCTTACGCAGCTTGAAGCGGCAAGGTTTTTCTGATCGTCGCATCGGCTTGAAAGTCGGCGCTGGCGAGACGGCGATCCGTGAGCGTCGGCATGCCATGGGCATTCGTCCCGTCTATAAGCGGGTGGATACGTGCGCGGCGGAATTCTCTACGGCGACAGCCTACATGTATTCCACGTATGAAGAGGAATGCGAAGCGCAGCCGACATCACGGCGCAAGATCATGGTGCTGGGCGGTGGGCCGAATCGAATTGGTCAGGGTATCGAGTTCGACTACTGTTGTGTGCATGCCGTGTTGGCGATGCGCGAAGATGGTTATGAGACCATCATGATCAATTGCAATCCGGAAACTGTATCGACAGACTATGACACTTCTGATCGGCTGTATTTCGAATCGCTGACGCTGGAAGATATTCTTGAAATCGTGCATATTGAGCAACCCGAAGGGGTCATTGTGCAGTTTGGCGGACAGACACCCCTGAAGCGTGCCCGGGAACTGGAAGCCAACGGCGTGCCCATTATCGGCACCAGCCCTGACATGATTGATGCGGCTGAAGATCGCGAGCGTTTCCAACAATTGCTGCATGAATTGGGATTGAGGCAGCCGCCGAATCGCACGGCGCGCACTGAAGCGGATGCCCTGCGATTGGCTGAAGAAATTGGCTATCCGCTGGTGGTTCGCCCATCGTATGTGCTGGGCGGACGGGCCATGGAAATTGTCCATGAGCAAAAAGATCTTGAGCGCTACATGCACGATGCCATCAAGGTATCAAACGATTCACCCGTGCTGCTTGATCGATTTCTGAATGATGCGATCGAGGTGGATGTTGATGCCCTGTGTGATGGCAAACAGGTCATTATTGGCGGCATCATGGAACATATCGAACAAGCCGGTGTGCACTCGGGTGATTCGGCATGTTCCTTGCCGCCATTCTCGCTTTCCAAAGAGATTCAGGATGAGTTGCGTCGGCAAACCGAAATCATGGCATTCGGGCTGAATGTCGTCGGGTTGATGAATGTGCAATTCGCCATTCAAGGACAGGGCAGTGATACCGTGGTGTATGTGCTGGAAGTCAATCCACGTGCTTCACGCACGGTGCCTTTTGTTTCCAAGGCGACGAGCCTGCCGCTTGCCAAAATTGCTGCGCGGTGCATGGCGGGCCGCAGCTTGGCTGAGCAGGGTGTAACACACGAGATTATTCCACCTTATTTCTCGGTGAAGGAAGCCGTTTTCCCCTTTATCAAGTTCCCCGGTGTGGATAGTATTTTGGGCCCGGAAATGAAATCGACAGGCGAAGTCATGGGCGTAGGCCGCACGTTTGGCGAAGCATTTGTTAAATCGCAGTTGGCTGCGGGAACGCGCTTGCCTAAATCAGGTAGAGTCTTTATCAGCGTTAAGGCGGCAGATAAGATCAAGGCTGTGGATGTCGCCGCGCAATTGTACGAACTGGGTTTTGTATTGACAGCGACCAAAGGAACTGCGGCCGTCATTGCTGCTGCGGGTTTACCCGTTTCCGTGGTGAATAAAGTAACGGAAGGTCGGCCACATATTGTCGATATGATTAAAAATGGAGACATGACCTTGATTATCAATACTGTCGAAGAGAGCCGTGGTGCGATTTCTGATTCACGCTCGATTCGCACATCTGCCCTAGGTGCCAAAGTGACTTTGTTCACCACGATTGAAGGCGGCTTGGCCGCGTGTGCCGGCATGCGCCATGCCGGCCTGGAAACCTATTCTTTGCAACAACTACATACTGAGCTTGTATCATGAGCGGCAAGTTTCCGATCACCCTTCATGGGGCCGAATTGTTGCGGGTTGAGCTGCAGCGGCTGAAATCTGTTGACCGGCCAGGGGTGATTGCCGCGATTGCCGAGGCACGATCGCATGGTGATTTGTCTGAAAATGCCGAGTATGACGCAGCCAAAGAGCGACAAGGCTTTATTGAGGGGCGTATTGCCGAAGTGGAAGGCAAGCTAAGTAACGCGCAGATCATTGATCCAGCCTCGCTGGATGCTGATGGTCGCGTTGTGTTTGGCGCGACGGTTGAACTCGAAGATGTAAATAGCGGGCAACCCGTGGTGTACCAGATTGTGGGCGATGATGAATCCGATATCAAATCGGGAAAGATCTCGTTTAGCTCGCCCGTCGCCCGGGCACTTATCAGCAAGTTCAGCGGCGATACTGTTGAAGTTCAAACGCCGGGTGGTGTGCGTGAGTATGAAATTCTCGATGTCAAATACATTTGATGTTCTGTCTCGTGCAAGTTCTGTAAATCACATTATTCTGGTTTGCCCTGTTTAACCTTCTGATGCGCATTGCGACCGCGATATATACCCTTGTGATGGCCATCTGGCTGGGCAGCCAGATGGCCATTGGCTATATCGCGGCACCGGTTTTATTTTCGCAACTCGCTGACCGCACGCTGGCTGGAGAGTTGGCTGGTGCGATGTTTTCTGTCATGGCCTGGGTAAGTTTGGCGTGTGGCGCGTATCTTTTATTGTATTTAACTGCAATAAAGCGCAGGGGTGTTTTCCGCTCGAGCGTGTTCTGGTTGGTCACATTCATGTTGTGCATTACAGCCATTAGCCACTTTGGCATTCAGCCGTTGCTGGCACAGCTAAAACATGATGCGCACCCCTTGCCAGTGATGGAAAGTGCTTTTCATGATCGCTTTGCCTTATGGCATGGCGTATCTAGCGGACTTTACCTGTTGCAGACTCTGTTGGGAGTCGCACTGGTGATTGTGCAAAATTGTGGCAAGCCCAGTGGCAAAAAACTTTAGCCATTTTAGCTTTTGCGTTTTTTGCTCAATTCATTACGCGCTGCTTCTTGTTTTTTCGTCCCCATTTTTCTTGGTCGCCGTGTTGCCAGCGCCGACTTTTCTGTGTTTGCGTCTACTGGGTTTTCACGCCAGAGCACGAGTAAATTACCAATGTGTTGTACTTGGGCACAGCGTAGCGAGTGACAGATTTCATCAAAAAGTGCAGGACGCGTATCGCGTTCTATTCCGTAAAGGCGTACTTTAATGAGTTCATGGGCCTTGAGGCAGCGATCAATTTCAGCCAAAACAGTCGGCGTAAGCCCTCTTTGGCTGATCGATACAACAGGATTCAAATGGTGAGCGGTAGCGCGCAGTGCGCGGCGCTGGGTGGGATTTAATTCAGTCATAGGCGAATTGTAACGTGAGTGAGAAAATCAAACGCAATAAAAAGAACAAAGCCTGGATGATGGAGCATGTCACGGACACCTACGTGCAACGTGCAAGGTCTGAAGGATGGCGTTCGCGCGCAGCATTCAAGCTCATTGAGATTGATGACAACGACAGGCTGTTACGACCGGGAATGACGGTGGTGGATCTTGGCTCAGCGCCGGGGAGCTGGTCGCAAGTCGCTTCCAGACGCATCTTGCCCGGCGGGCAGCTCATTGCGCTGGATATTTTGCCCATGGACAGTTTAAATGGTGTTGATTTTATTCAAGGTGATTTTCGTGAGGATGAAGTGTTGCACGCTTTGGAAGAAAAGCTGGCAGGTCGCAGAGTGGACCTTGTACTTTCAGATATGGCCCCCAATATGTCAGGTATTGAATTAGTGGATCAGACGCGTGTCATGCTGCTAGCTGAGTTAACGCTGGATTTTTGTGAGAAAAATTTGAAACCGGATGGTGTTATGCTGGTCAAAGTATTCCAAGGTCTTGGTTTCATGGAGCTACGCACCGCTGTATTGAAAATGTTTAAAACCGTGCAAGTCAGAAAGCCAGCCGCTTCGCGCGGTCGTAGCGCGGAGAATTTTTTATTAGCGCAAGGTAAGCGCTAATTGTTGTTTACGCGTCGCCTGTGAGCTGCCCATAGCGTTTGCAGATTGTTATCAGCAGCAATAGAATGGGCCTGGTACATAGCCCGTAGAAAGTAGAGTTATCGTGAATAATATGTTCAAAAATTTATTGATCTGGCTAGTTGTCGGTATTGTATTGATGACGGTGTTCAACCAGTTCAGTTCACACCAGGCGGCGCAAAATACGCTGGAATACTCGCAATTTCTTGATGAGGTCAAACAGGGGCACATCACCAAAGTCGTGATTCAGGGGCGTACGCTGGAAGCGACGACGACTGACGGAAAAAAGCTCATTTCCTATGCGCCACAAGATTTGTGGATGGTGTCTGATCTACTGAAAAACAACGTGGCTGTGGTTGCCAAGCCTGATGAAGAGCAGTCTTTCCTCATGAGTATTCTGGTCTCGTGGTTCCCGATGTTGCTGCTGATTGGTGTGTGGATCTATTTCATGCGCCAGATGCAAGGTGGCGGTAAAGGCGGTGCGTTATCTTTTGGTAAAAGCAAAGCCCGTTTGATGGATGAATCCGCCAACGTGATTACGTTTGTCGATGTGGCAGGGTGTGATGAGGCGAAAGAGGAGGTATCTGAACTCGTCGACTTTTTGCGCGATCCGACAAAATTCCAGAAACTTGGTGGGCGAATCCCGCGTGGCGTGTTGCTGGTTGGCAGCCCGGGTACCGGTAAGACACTGTTGGCCAAAGCGATTTCTGGCGAAGCCAAAGTGCCGTTCTTTTCGATTTCTGGTTCGGATTTCGTGGAAATGTTTGTTGGTGTGGGGGCATCACGCGTGCGCGACATGTTCGAGCAGGCCAAGAAGACTGCACCCTGTATTATTTTCATCGATGAAATCGATGCCGTAGGGCGGCAGCGTGGCGCCGGCTTGGGTGGTGGCAATGACGAGCGTGAACAAACACTGAATCAACTGCTGGTCGAGATGGACGGTTTTGAGGGCTCAGCTGGAGTTATCGTGATTGCGGCAACCAACCGACCGGATGTGTTGGATCCTGCACTGCTGCGTCCAGGCCGTTTTGATCGGCAGGTGGTGGTGCCGTTGCCAGATATTCGTGGCCGTGAGCAAATTATCAAGGTGCATATGCGTAAAGTACCGGCAGCACCCGATGTGGATGCCTCCGTTTTGGCGCGTGGCTGCCCCGGATTTTCGGGCGCTGATTTGGCAAATCTCGTCAATGAAGCCGCGCTGTTTGCTGCGCGTGGCAACAAGCGCTTTGTGGACATGGAAGATTTTGAGCGTGCTAAAGACAAGATCATGATGGGCTCTGAGCGCCGTTCAATGATCATGCAGGAAGAGGAACGGCGGAACACGGCTTACCATGAATCCGGCCATGCAGTCGTCGCCATGCTCTTGCCCAAAACAGACCCCGTGCATAAAGTCAGCATCATGCCGCGCGGACGCGCCTTGGGTATTACCATGCAGCTGCCGGAAGAAGACCGGTTTAGCCAGGATAAAGAACGTTTGCTGTGCACAGTGACTGTCTTGTTTGGGGGCCGTATTGCTGAAGAATTGTTCATGCATCAAATCACTACGGGTGCTTCCAACGACTTTCAGCGTGCCACGGATTTGGCTCGCCGGATGGTGACGCAGTGGGGTATGTCAGATGTTCTTGGCCCGATGGTTTATGGCGAAGAAGAGGGCGAAGTGTTCCTGGGCAGGTCCGTCACGACACACAAAAACATGTCTGAATCCACCATGCAGACCGTGGATAAGGAAATTCGTCGCATTCTGGACGAGCAGTACGCCTTGGCACGTCGTTTGCTGGATGAAAACCGCGACAAGGTCGAGGCCATGACTGCCGCCTTGTTGGAATGGGAAACCATCGACGCCGAACAAGTCAAAGATATCATGGCGGGTAAACCCCCGCGTGCGCCCAAGTTGCCTAGTATCCCACCTGCGCCCAAAGTGGATGGTGGAGGTGCCGCAGATGGTGCCTCGACAGCGACAGCACCGGCCTGATTTTTAGACGTTAGCCACCTTGCTCCTTTTTCTCTTGCCGATCATGCGCGCCATCGGTGGGGGCTCAGGTGATTGCCACGGCAATCTCTTCAAGGCTTGTTTCCTTAAAGCATGTTCCCGATGAATACCCGCAGCCCGTTGTACTGCGGTCGATTTTTGCTGGATATGCAACGCCCGCGGATCATGGGGATTGTTAACCTGACCGATGATTCCTTTTCGGGCGATGGCTGGCGTGGTCGTGCGGATGCCGCCATTGCGCATGGCCTGCAGCTGGTGGCCGAAGGTGCGCATATCCTTGACCTGGGCGCGGAATCTTCTCGCCCTGGCGCGCAGCCGGTGTCCGCGCAACAAGAAATTGATCGACTATTGCCGGTGTTGCAGGGTTTGGCTGGGTGTGGGGTACCGCTTTCTATCGACACCGTTAAACCAGATGTCATGCGTGTGGCGCTCGCCGCAGGTGCCGACATGATTAATGATATTTATGCCTTACGCGCGCCAGGCGCACTTGAACTTCTGGCAAAAAGCAATGCAGGCGTGTGCTTGATGCATATGCAAGGCGTACCGCAAAACATGCAACAGAAACCTCAATACAAACAAGTCGTCCAGGATGTGGCTGACTTTCTCGTCATGCGTGTCGCTGCGGCACAGCATGCGGGCATTGCGCTTGATCGTCTATGCATTGATCCGGGTTTTGGTTTTGGTAAAACGCTAGAGCACAATTTGCAATTGTTACGCCATCTGGAAATGTTCACCGTAACCGGGTTGCCGGTTCTGGTAGGGTTGTCGCGTAAATCGGTTCTGGGCGCGTTAACGGGGCGCGCACCGAGTGAGCGTGTATCTGCTGGCATTGCTGCGCATATGTTGGCTATAGTACGAGGTGCGCGTATTTTACGAGTGCATGATGTGGCTGCCACACGGGATGCGGTGGCGGTATTTGAAGCGGTGGAGAACACACAATGAGTCGAAAGTATTTTGGTACGGATGGTGTGCGCGGGCGCGTAGGGGAAACACCCATCACACCAGATTTTGTCATGCGCTTAGGCTATGCAGCAGGAATGGTTTTAGCGGCTGGCCAAGGGCATGCAGTTGAACACCCCGCAGTATTGATCGGTAAAGACACGCGTATTTCCGGCTATATGCTGGAAGCAGCCCTGGAAGCTGGTTTTACCGCAGCAGGCGTAGATGTCGTACTCTGCGGACCCATTCCAACGCCGGCAGTAGCTTACCTCACACGCGCACTGCGTCTGCAGGCTGGTGTGGTGCTTTCTGCTTCGCATAATCCGTATGAAGACAACGGCATCAAGTTTTTTTCTGCACAGGGTACCAAACTGTCTGATGCCATCGAGCTTGCCATTGAGGCCCAACTTGACCAGCCGATGCAGTGCATGACCTCACGACGTCTGGGCAGGGCGCGCCGCGTGGATGACGCGGCAGGGCGCTATATCGAGTTTTGCAAGAGCACTTTCCCGAATGATCTGGATTTGCACGGCATGAAGATTGTGGTGGATAGTGCGCATGGTGCAGCCTATCGTGTCGCCCCCAAAGTGTTTCACGAACTCGGCGCAGAAATAGTCGGTGTTGGTGACGCGCCGAATGGATTCAATATTAACGATGGTGCTGGCGCCACGGCCCCGCAAGCCATGCGTGAAGCCGTATTGGTGTCCAAAGCCGATTGCGGTATTGCGCTGGATGGTGATGGTGATCGTCTGGTGATGGTGGATTCATTCGGTGAAATTTACGATGGTGATCGTCTGCTGTATCTCATCGCGCGGCACAGCCTGCGTTCTGCACCGGTGAACGGTATTGGCGGCACATTGATGAGCAACTTGGGTTTTGAGCATGCACTCCTTCGCCTCAATATCCCGCTGGGCCGTGCCAAGGTGGGCGACCGCTATGTGCTGGAGATGATGCAAGAGCGTGGTTGGGTGCTGGGCGGAGAAAACTCGGGCCACATCATCTGTCTTGACAAACACAGCACAGGCGATGGTATTGTTGCCGCGCTGCAAGTTTTAGCGGCACTGCGCGCAAGCAAAGAGTCTTTGGCAGACGCTTGCGCCGATCTCGTGCTGTATCCGCAAAAACTCATCAACATTCGTTTGCCTGCTGGGTTTGACTGGGCACATGATGCCAAGATTCATGCAGCGATTGAATCAGCCGAAGCCAGTCTGAATGGTGCCGGTCGCGTCTTGCTGCGACCTTCTGGCACCGAGCCCCTATTACGCGTGATGGTCGAAGGCCGTGATGCGGCTGTTGTTGCTCACCAGGCGGAGACGATTGCTGCTGTCATCCGGCGCGCTATGGGCAGTACGGCGCTCAACGAACAGGCTTGAGCCGGGTATCTTTTTCGCCTGATGTTTGGCTTCGGTGACGCCTGCTGCGACTTCGTGATGCGAATGATAGCTGCCTTGACTGGCTATCAGACAACCCAGCGAGAGAGCTGTTAACGGTGTAAATACTTTTTCGCCCCGCCGGTTTTCGGCAGTGAACCCTCCGGCCGCCCAGTGTGCGGGCTCCACCAATCGGGCGAGGCGGCTGTCGAAGAGCGCCAGCGCGCGCCGACAGCGCGCCTCCCAGTCGGCACTCTGAAACAGCAGAATGAAGTCATCGCCGCCTATATGACCGAGGAAGTCCGCACGTACATCGACTACTTCGCCCAGGGTTTGCGCCAGCATCAGGATTACATCATCGCCGCGCCGAAAGCCATAGGTATCGTTATAGGGTTTGAAGGCATCGAGATCGGCATAGCAGGCAACAAAGGGTGTATTACCCGCTATCAGACGTTCAATATGTTCGTTGATGGGCACATTGCCAGGCAGTTGAGTCAATGGATTGGCGTAGCGCGCTGCTTTCATCTGCATGTTGGTGATCGTGTTCATCAACTCGCGGCTGGAACCAATGCCAAGATAGCGGCCATCGCGAACGATAATGAAGTGATCCAGAAAGGTGTCCCGCTCGGTGCTGCTGATTCGGTGGGCTACCTCCTGCACGCTGTCCGTATGCTCGACAACCAGTATGGCGTCATTCATGAGGGTGTGGCATGGCTTTTTGCCAAACAGCTCGCGCCGGTAGGGACGGGCGAATTGGTCAATTATGTTGAAGCGGTTCAGCATCCCTAGCGGTTTGCCATCCTTCACCACAGGCAGCGATAAAAGCTTTGGTTCCTGTTCAAAACGCGCATAAACATCGTCATTTTCAACATCTGGCAAGACCGGGTCAATGGCCCGCAAAAGCTGACGGATAGGCACATAACCCGCATGGTTCGTTTCCTGCCGGGGAAAAACGATAATGCGCGCGCTGGTCAGCAACTGGCTGATGTGATCAACCGGCGTGGCAGACGGTTCAGCGGTCGGCCGTGCAATGAGATAGCCTTGGGCAAAGCGGATGCCCAGATCTCGTATCGTGGTGAACTCCGCTTCGGTTTCGATGCCTTCGGCAATCAGTTGCGAGCCGCAGGTCTCGGCAATCTGGTGCATGGCGCGCACCAATTGAAACTTCAGCGGATCATCGGCGATGCCGGTGATAAAGTGGCGGTCGATCTTGACGAATTCGGGGCGAACTTCCGACCACATGCGCAGGTTGGAAAACCCTTCGCCGAGATCATCCATCGCCAGATCAAAACCCAGACTGCGGTAATCGGCCAACACGTCATGCAGGGCTGAAAAGTCGTGGACAAGATGGTTTTCGGTGATTTCGATGACAATCTGTCCGGGTGCCATCCCCAGTGCTTGCAGGTGCGGCAGACCGCCGTTCTTGCGGAACCCTGAATCATTGAGGCAGGGAATGCTGGCATTGATGAACAGCTTGCCCGGCAGCTTGAGGCGTGCGTAGTCGATCAGCACGATTTCACGGCACAGGTGTTCAAACGAGCAGGTCATATTGAGCTGCCGTGCACAATCAAACAGCGCTTGCGGCGAATGCAGAGACGAATCAAGCGGGCCGCGAATCAAGCCTTCAAAGGCAAAGTACTCGCCGGAATGCATGTCGAGAATGGGTTGAAATACTCCATGTAAATGGCGTGCCGACGTAATCTCGACAAATTCGGCGAGTCGGGTATGCATTTCGGATGGTGCGGAACAAGAGCTGAAGTCATGATGCTCCAGTGGCATGAGCAGGCTTGGCATGGATTTTCTGAAGGTTACTTGGAGGAAAGGGAAGAATGCGTGGCGAAACTCTGTGCACCCCCGTCATTTGCGGCAGAGGCCGCGGCTGGCTGCCAACTGTGCAGCAACTCCATGCGTCCGTTCATATGTTCGACGATGGCGGTGCAGCTATCGACCCAGTCGCCGCAGTTGATGTAGGTCATGCCCTCGACATCCCTGATGGCGGCGCTATGGATGTGACCGCAGATCACGCCATCCAGGCCGCGTTCGCGCACGGCGTGCATAACAGCATCTTCAAAATCGAAAATGAAGGAAACAGCACGCTTGACGCGGCGCTTGGCGTAGCCGGCAAGCGACCAGTAGTCGGCAATGCCGAACGTGCGCCGCAACCAGGCAACCCAGACATTCGCACGCACTAGCAGGTTGTAGCCAACGTCGCCCAGCACAGCCAGCCAGCGGTGGTGACGGGTGACCTGATCGAATTCGTCGCCATGAATCACCAGATAACGGCGGCCATCGGCGGCGATATGGACATGCTCGTTGGCGACTAGAATATCGCCGAATGCGACGTTGTGGTATTCGCGCAGAGCTTCGTCGTGATTGCCGGGAATCAGCATCACCTGCTCGCCATGCCGCGCACGGCGCAGAATTTTTTGCACTACGGTATTTTGCGCTGGCGTCCAGTGGATGCTGCGCTTCATGGCCCAAAAGTCGATGATGTCGCCGACGAGAAATAGTTTTTCTGCTTCATGGTTGCGCAAAAAATCGATCAGTCGTTCGGCCTGGCAGCCACGTGTGCCGAGGTGAATATCGGAAAGAAAAATGGTGCGGACTTTCATTACTTCAGTCGGGTGAAAAACGAAAAATCAAGTCGGCGTGCTGTTGCCGCTGGTGCGCTTTGACGGTGGTATGCAGGATGTCTGCCAGTTCGGCACTGATATTTCCCCAGTCAAGATGGCGCACACTGTCATGGGCGCGTTGGCGCAAAGTGGTGAGCAGTGCCGGATTGCGCGCTAGTTCAAGCGCGGCAGCGATGAAGGCGTCATTGTGATCGCTAGGCACGACGCGGCCATTGTCGCCATCGCGTATCAACTCGTTAGCCGCTGCGCAGTCGTAGGCAACGACGCCCAGGCCGCTAGCTAGTGCTTCGAGCGTGACATTACCGAAGGTTTCGGTCAGGCTGGGGAACAGGAACAAGTCGGCAGAGGCGTAATGCGCGGCCAGATCTTCACCGCGCCGCATGCCGGCAAAAAGATATGTAGCGTCGCTGCGTTGAAGGTGCGTGCGCATCGGGCCATCACCAACGAAAAGCAGGCGCGAATTCGGATGCAGATCACGGATGGCGGCAAAGGCTTGTGTCACCAGTGGCAGATTTTTTTCTGCCGCCAAGCGGCCGACATAGGTGACGACGAGTTGCTCTTCGCTAACGCCCCAGTGTGCGCGCAGTTCCCTGTTGCGCCGCTGCGGATTGAATAGCGCGGTATCTACACCGCGCGATACCACGCGCACTGTGCGATAGCCTGCAGCAGTGAGTTCGCGCGCTACGGCAAAAGTCGGCGCTAGCGTGACGGCGCTCTTATTATGCAAACGGCGCAAGTGCATAGCGACCAGGCCTTCCAGCCAACTAAAACCATAGTGACGGCTGTAGGCGTGGAAGTTGGTATGGAATTCGGAGACGACCGGGATGTCGAGCGCATGCGCCGCAGCAATGGCCGAGGCACCCAGTGGCCCTTCGGTAGCGACCTGAATGACATCCGGGCGATCTGTTCGCCAGGCGTTGAGCAGGCGCGCTTTGGCGGGGAGACCAAAGCGCAGGCCGCGATAACCCGGAATAGGGCATCCAGCCACTAGCACTTCGCGCAGATTGATTTCTGTCGCAGGCAGATCGTTAGCATGCTGACGTGGGCGCACCAGCGTGAAGCGATGTCCAAGATGCCGCAGTCCATCGGTCATACGGCCCAAGGTCATGGCGACGCCGTTGATTTCTGGTCGCCAGGTTTCAGTGACTAACGCAATGTGGAGTGGTGTCGTCATGCTGCTTAGTTTGCCAACCAGCTGTGGCATGTAGATGACATTAAGGTGACACTTTTGTGACTAAAGAAGCACCAGCAACCATATGGCCGCGACGTTGATCAATGAGACTAGTACTGCTGCGCTGCCAATATCTTTGGCGCGCTTGGCGAGGCGATGATTTTCCAGCGAAATGCGGTCAACGGCCGCCTCGACGGCGGAATTGAGCAGCTCGACAACCAGCACCAGCAGCACACTACCTATCATCAACGCATGGCCGATACCTGTCGCCGACAGGAGCAAGGCCAGGGGAATCAGCACGATGGCCAGATGGATTTCCTGGCGAAATGCGTCTTCATGGCGATAGGCGGCAGCAAGACCGGCGAGCGAATAGTGAAACGCATTCCAGATGCGCAACAAGCCGGTGCGTCCTTTGAAGGGACTTTCTTCAGTGACGGGATGTTCTGGTTTCATCAAGCAGTAATCATGGGCGTAGGGCGGGGTTGGTACGCATGCGGATGACAATTTCATGATACAGCTTGACCAGGCGCGCGGCCTGGGTTGCGGCATCCCATTCTCGGGCAAAGGCAATGCCCTCACGGCCCAGGGTGGCCAGACGTGCAGGCTGGTCAAGCAGGCCGACCAGCTGGTCGGCGAAGGTGGCAGGCGCATCAATCGCAGCGACCGCGCCACGTTGCGGCGCGATGATTTCAGCGGCGCCCAGCGCAGGCAGCGCCAGCACCGGCAGGCCGACGGCCATGGCTTCGAGCAGCACCAAGCCTTGCGTTTCGGTACGCGAGGCAAAGGTGAAGACATCGGCCGCCGCGTAGCAATCACGCAAACCGGATTCGCGTGGCAGATAGCCGACAAAACGCACGTGATCGTTGATGCCTAATTGATTGGCTTTGCGTTGCAGCTGTTCCAGCGCCGGACCTTCACCGGCGATGACTAGCAGCAGGTCTGGCCGTTGTTGGCGGGCATGCGCAGCGACTTCCAGCAGGAAGCCGATGTTTTTTTCAAACGCCGCGCGGCCGACAAACAGGGCGATTTTGCGTTCCGCGCCAATGTTGTAAGCCGCGCGGAAGCGCTGGCCATCGCCGCGGATGAACTGGCTTTCGGGCAGCCCGGTAGGGATGACATGCAACGGCGTGGTGACACCGTAATCGCGCAAGGTCTGCGCCATCGGTTGCGAGGGGACGACGATGCCATCCAGCGCATTGCACTGGCCGCGTGCTGTGCGGCGCGCCAGCCCACGCAAGGCGCTACGCGGGACAATGGGTAGATAGTGGAACAGATATTCCTCGAAATGCGTGTGGTAAGTGGCGATCACCGGTATGCCCTGTTGCCGCGCCAGCTTGATGCCCGCGTAGTGCGCGGCAAAAGGCGTTTGCACGTGGATCAATGAAAAGTCGGCGCTGGCGACACGGCGGCTAAACGCCTTGAGGCCGGCGCGGGTCATCAGTCGATCTTCCGGGTCAAGCGGCACCTGGCGTGAGGCGATGCGCTCAATGCCATCCGTTTCAATGTGGCCGGGATATTCCGGCGCGGCGACGGTGAGGCGGATGCCATGCGCGCCAAGTGCTTGGCGGAAGGTCTGCATGGACGTCGACACGCCATTGATACGCGGGAAATAAACATCACTGAGCATCAGGACATGCATGGGGTTGGTTATGTCAGGTTACGTGGTAATGAAGTGACGCTGGTAACGTTCGCTCAGACGTTCCATGGGCAGCATCAACAATAAATCGGCAGTGTTGAAGTCCGGATCCCAGGCCGGTTCGCCGCACACGCGGCCACCGGCACGCAAGTAGCCCTTGAGCAGCGGAGGCACCAGGGCGGGTTGGCCATTGGCCAGATGCTCAAAAGGCAAGGGGTGGCGGGGGAAAACGCGGTATTCGAGCGGTGCCTGTTGCGCTTCAGTCAATTGCTGATAGAGATTGGCCGCATTGTGGCCGCCATCGGCCATGCTGATCGAAGCGCAGCCAATCAGATATGAATAGCCACGAGTCACCATGTATTCTCCCAAGCCCGACCAGAGCAGGGCAATCACCGCGCCGCTGCGGTAATCGGCGTGGATGCAGGAGCGGCCGATTTCCACCATGCGCGGGCGCAAATTTTGCAAGCGGGTCAGCGAAAACTCGCCTTCCGCGTAATAGCTGCCGACGCGCTTGGCGGCTTCGGGCGAGAGAATGCGGTAGGTGCCGACGACCTTGCCGGTATTCTCGTCGCGCACTAGCAGATGGTCACAATAAGGATCAAACAAATCCGTATCGTGTTCAGGGATGCGTGTTGAGAGGCGGGCACCCATTTCTTCGCCAAATATCTTGTAGCGCAGGCGTTGGGCTTCGCGAACTTCATTTTCGTTTTGTGCCAGACTGATGCGCAGGCTGGGACGGGTGCGTGCTTCATGACGGACTTCGTTACGCAAATCGGCGCGCATATCATTTGATTGGACAGCTTGGGTTTCTGTGCTCATCGGTTTCTCCACGGGTTTGAATTCAGGTGCATTCTGAAAAACGCGTGTTACCGGCTGATTGCTTTTGTGTTGCAAAAAAATTAAATGTCAGGAGTTTTATATAAAAAACACCCTCAAAATAGTCTAGGGATAGGGTGATTTTCGGCATGGAGGGTGGCTTCGAGAGATTTTGTCATGGCCAAGTGGAGCCAGATCGATGACCTTGGCCCCATCAGTCAGTAAAAATGTGTGGTATTTAACAGATTCAGGTGTGTTTGATTACTTTATCAAGTCATTGCTAATGCTTTGTTAATAACATAACGAAGTCATCATTAAAGTCATTGCGCGATAGAATAGTCAGACCTTTTCAAGGCGGGTTTTATGTCATGCTGCTGTCACATTGGCTGCTTAGACTGTCTGTTCCTTAAACCCTACTGAGGTCATTATGATATCGAAGCAAATTAAGCGTTTCGTGATACCGGTTGCGGCAGTTGCCTGCGCCATCAGTTTCACTCAAGTGCAGGCCGCCGAGATCACCGGCGCCGGTGCTACCTTTCCGGCACCGATTTATGGTAAATGGGCCGAGGCTTACCATAAGGCTACTGGTAACAAGATCAATTACCAGTCGATTGGCTCCGGTGGCGGCATCAAGCAAATTAACGCCAAGACCGTGGATTTTGGCGCTTCCGATATGCCACTCAAGCCGGATGTGCTGGACAAGGATGGCCTGATGCAGTTCCCTGCGGTGATCGGTGGCGAAGTGCTGGTGGTGAATATCGCCGGTGTTAAGCCGGGTGAGATGCGCCTAACGCCTGCTGTGCTGGCTGATATCTACTTGGGCAATATTACTAAGTGGAACGACAAGGCGATAGTTGCGCTGAATCCGAAATTATCCTTGCCCGATCAGGCGATCGCTGTGGTGCGTCGTGCGGATGGTTCAGGTACGACTTTCATTTTCACGAATTACCTGTCCAAGGTTAGCCCTGAGTGGAAACAAAAAGTCGGCGAGGGTACTGCGGTGCAATGGCCGCTGGGCTTGGGTGGCAAAGGTAACGAAGGAGTTGCGGCTTTCGTCCAGCGTATCCCCGGTGCAATCGGTTACGTTGAGTATGCTTATTCTAAGCAGAACAACATGACCTATACGCTGCTGCAAAATGCCGAGGGTAATTATCCGATGCCTGACGACGCAACCTTCAAGGCCGCTGCTGCCAACGCTGACTGGACCAAGGCCGCTTACTACGAAATCCTCACCAATGAGCCGGGCAAGGATGCCTGGCCGATCACCGGTGCGACTTTCATTCTGATGCACAAGGTGCAGGACAAGCCAATGCAGGCTGCCGAAGTGCTGAAGTTCTTCGATTGGTCATACAAAAATGGCAGCGAGATGGCCCGCGATCTTGACTATGTTGCGCTGCCTGAGAGTTTGACGAAAATGATTCGCTCAAGCTGGAAGACGATTAAGGATACTTCTGGCAAGCCTGTCTATAAGTAAAGTAAGCTGCCAGTGCCCGTACTGATTGTCTTCAATCAGTACGGGTTTGTTTTCGAGTTTGCTAGTTCATTTAATAACGAATCATGGCCGATAACATAAAGTCTAAGCGGAGTTCGAGTCTGGGTGAACTGATTTTCTTCAACGTGACACGTTTGTTTGCGATTCTCACGTTCTTGATACTAATCAGCATTATTGTCTCGCTGGTCAACGGCGCAATGCCATCGATCCACAAATTTGGCCTATCTTTTCTCTGGCGCAGCGAGTGGAATCCACCGATGGACGAGTTTGGCGCTTTGGTGCATATCTATGGCACTCTGGTGACTTCGCTGATTGCTTTAATTATTGCGGTACCAGTGAGTTTCGGCATTGCGTTGTTTCTCACCGAGTTGTCGCCTGTATGGCTACGCCGTCCGCTCGGCGTAGCTATCGAATTGCTGGCGGGTATCCCCAGCATCGTCTATGGTATGTGGGGGCTCTTGGTTTTTGCCCCTATTTTTGGTAATTACATTCAGCCATTCCTCACCAACACGGTTGGCCATATTCCTTTTATCGGACGTCTATTTCAAGGGGTATCAATCGGTATTGGTCTCCTGAGTGCGGGTGTAATTCTTTCAATCATGATCATTCCTTTCATTGCATCGGTGATGCGCGACGTATTTGAGGTGACGCCGGGAATTCTTAAGGAATCGGCCTACGCGGTTGGCGCCACCACTTGGGAGGTCGTCTGGAATGTCGTGCTACCTTTCACCAAGGTGGGAGTCATTGGCGGCATCATGCTTGGCTTGGGCCGTGCTTTGGGCGAGACTATGGCAGTGACTTTCGTTATTGGTAATTCCGATCAACTCGATACCTCATCGCTTTACGCCGCAGGTAATTCGATTGCATCGGCCTTGGCAAACGAGTTCACTGAGGCAGTATCGCCGATTCATTCTGCATCATTGATCGAACTGGGTCTGATCCTGTTTCTGATTACCTTTGTTGTACTGGTGTTTTCCAAGCTACTGCTCATGAGACTTAACAAACAGCAGGGCCAAAGGACCTAGAGTGATGATGGATATCAGACAGCAACGCAAACTGGTTAACTTTTTCGCGCTATCCATGTCGATGATGGCAGTCGTCTTCGGCTTATTCTGGCTATTCTGGATACTGTTTAGCGTCTTTGAGTTGGGTGTGAGCGCGTTGGGCGTAGATCTTTTTACCAAGATGACGCCACCACCGGGCAGCGAAGGGGGACTTTTGAACGCTATCATTGGTAGTCTAATCCAGGTCGGGCTGGCAACCCTGGTTGGCACTCCTTTTGGCGTACTCGCCGGCATTTATCTGGCGGAATATGGCGGACATACTTGGCTTGGCCGCAGCACATTGTTCATCAATGATATTTTGCTATCTGCGCCATCTATTGTCATTGGCTTGTTCGTATATTCTGTGTATGTGGCGAAGGTTGGCCATTTTTCCGCACTAGCGGGCGTTTTTGCACTGGCACTTCTCGTCATCCCAGTGGTTATTCGTACCACAGAAAATATGCTGGTGTTGGTACCCAACAGCTTACGCGAAGCGGTGTTTGCATTGGGCACTCCAAAATGGAAGGTGATCACCAAGGTCACGCTGCGCGCCTCCGTCGCAGGCATTGTGACAGGTATTCTGCTGGCCGTGGCAAGGATTGCAGGTGAAACAGCGCCGCTTTTGTTTACTGCGTTGTCAAACCAGTTTTGGACACTTGACCTCAATAAACCGATGGCCACTCTGCCGGTGACAATCTTCAAGTTTGCCATGAGCCCCTTTGCCGACTGGCAACGAATAGCATGGGCGGGCGTTTTCTTGATCACGATTGGTGTATTGATTCTTAATATTTTGGCACGCGTCTTTTTTCGCCAGAAACACAAAAACTAATATCTGGTTAATTTAATGAATGGTGACCTGAGCATGAACGAAACCATGAAGAATGACATTCCGGCTGCTACCTTGACAACGCAGATCACTTTAAGAAACTTTAATTTTTATTATGGAAAATATCATGCCCTGAAGAATATCAATCTCGATATTTACCGTACTCAGGTCACGGCGTTCATTGGGCCATCAGGCTGCGGCAAGTCGACTCTGCTACGCACCATGAACCGCATGTACGATCTTTATCCTGATCAGCGCGCCGAGGGTGAGTTACGCTTGGATGGCATGGACATTCTCGACAAGAGTGTCGATATCAACTACCTGCGTGCACGAGTCGGCATGGTGTTCCAGAAACCCACACCGTTTCCAATGTCAATCTACGAAAATATCGCTTTCGGAGTTAATCTGCAGGAACGGTTATCACGTTCAGAGATGGACGAACGTGTCGAATGGGCACTAAAGAAGGCGGCATTGTGGGACGAAGTGAAAGATGTCATCAATAAAAGTGGCATGAGTCTCTCAGGTGGCCAGCAACAGCGCCTGTGCATCGCGCGTGCCATCGCTGTGAAGCCAGAGGTGTTGCTACTCGACGAGCCCACTTCGGCACTTGATCCGATATCGACGATGCGTATTGAGGAACTGGTGTCAGAACTCAAGGAGGAGTTCACTATCGTCATCGTTACTCACAATATGCAACAGGCCGCGCGCATGTCCGACTTTACGGCCTACATGTACCTAGGCGAGCTGATAGAGTTTGGCGTGACTGATCAGATATTCATCAAACCGCAGAAGAAACAGACTGAAGACTACATTACAGGGCGGTTTGGGTAATATTTGAAAGTCA